>Ga0073936_10007932_pt1 | contig 13631 bp, 11 predicted proteins | sample AliMusrvi5mmetaG_FD_87041 | JGI IMG/M metagenome (GOLD analysis project Ga0073936, IMG submission 87041) | Freshwater lake bacterial and archeal communities from Alinen Mustajarvi, Finland, to study Microbial Dark Matter (Phase II) - Alinen... | ecosystem: Environmental > Aquatic > Freshwater >... | reverse complement strand
TCTGATTTTTTTCACTTTCGGCGAACTCCTAAGCATGATACACTAATATAGAATTCGCCAAACAAGAACCAAATTCCTTAAAATCTATATGAATTAGAAGACTTCTGGGACAGCCTCTCCGCGGTCTCCCTGACATTCCTACGAGTAGTACACTTCTAACTTCATGGTTGTATTGCATTAAGCTAAGGTCTATATTATTCCGGCCAGTGGTCCCAGAATCTTTGTTTGCCGGATATGCTCACGCATTTTCCGATGTCTTCTCGGGTTGCTCCTTCACTCAGCATTCGTTCGACTACTTTTGCAGCACGGATGAAGGAGTGTATTTTTTTCACGTCATTCGGATTGCACTGAGGTTCTGACGCATCTGCGAAGACTGAGCTTGCTCCGTCTGCTATGGCTTGAAAAACGAAGTCTTCGACGTCCTGGCAGGACATTCCCGGATAGTGGATGCTGCCTAATCTCCACTGGAATGGAACCTGGCAGGCTTGTGAAATGATTTGGGGGTTTATTTTGGTGGAGATCGATGGGTCGTATGCTGAGAGTCCAATATCCTCCAAAAAATGCAGCTGTTCTACTCTTAAATCCTCAACATGGGCAAATCTGCTTCCGGTTGTTTTAGCTGCAAAGTAGTTTTCCCAATATGGCAATACAAACTCTGGCCACATGTCGGGGTTGAACATACTGGCAACATCATCGCAAAGACCAGCACCTTCCGGACTAATATGAGGCCATTCGTTGATGTTGCAGTGGAAGTAACCAAACTCGACGATACTCTCAGTCAGCAGTCCCAGGAACTCCTTAAATAGATCAGGATTGTCATATGGATCAAAAAAAACAGCGTGCCCTCTGAGGGTATATGCGCTTGTTATCGGTCCTTCGTATCCAAACGCAAAATAACATTTTTCTCCATCGAATGCATCAGAGAGCTTTTTCATATAATCAAGATAAAAATTAGTCATTCCAGAATTCAGAAAATCGATGTCTCGTTTCAAGACATTGATTCCTTCTTTGAGAGTTGTGAATGGGACTGTATTACAGACTTCTCCTCCTTCGGGGAAGACCATTTCGGCACCGAGACAGTTTACATGGCCATAACTTACGTGAGGCGTTGCCAGACCCGGGGGCGGGACATCCGGACCGAACATTTCTGATAAAAGCGGTCTACCTTTACGATACGCTTCTATTCCGGCTTCCGGGTCAAGATAAAAGTCCTTTATCGGAATACCGGTCAAGGCAAGCAGAGTATCATATGATGATATAACACCCCAATGGAACTGTGTTTCACTTCTTAGCTTATTATAATCCGGTTTGGCTGACATAATGAACCTCCCAGCATGAATGGAAGCGGCTGGCCAGTGCTTCGACAGGCTCAGCACGAACCGAAGTGGCAACTCCTCATAATTGGTTATATACTCTTTGAGAGAATTATTGACTCTCCCTGACATTGCTTATGTCCAGTGAGTCAATGGTGCCTTCGTTTGATAACAGGCTCACGGGTTTACCGGTTTGGTTTCTGAGTGATGAGTTACTGATGGACATATATTCCACCGTTGCACCGGGCTCTACACAGATGTCGTCAACAGGCACATGGGTTTCGATGCGGTGATAGTTTGATATATGGACATTCTTTACCAGCGCTCCGGAGGCTATTCGAATGGGTGCTACTACAGAGCCAGGTTTATCAGCAGAAGGCTCTCCTACCCACACTTTGGATACAAATACGCCATCTATTGCTATATCTTCAAACACTGTCGGCGCACCAGGATGGACGTCGTGATGTGTAAATGAGACTACGTTATACCTATAGGTGCCGAATACATTGGATATCTTTACTCGACTGACCGGTGAACCAGCAGATAACAGTCTGACAGCAGTATAGCCGTTGTCACTGTATATATTGTCTATTGAAATATCGCGAATAGGGCCCCTGGTGGGCTCAGCTGCCGGTCCATCATCAGCGTTCAAAGCTACCAGATCGTCGTTGGTTGTACCTTTAAGGTTGGATATCTTCCCATTTGAGCATAAGCCGTTGCAGTGTATTCCATCCATATTTAACCGCAGCAGGTTGTAATCGAACGTGATGTCCTCAACCGTGAACCGGTCAACCTTTCCTAACTGCACAGCGAAGCTTTCGGGATCCTTAATAGTGAGATCGGAAATATGCAAGTCAATCACATTCAAAAATTGCACAGCAACACCAATATAGCGGGTCGGGTCATAATCGTCAGCGTGCAGATTATCTCGAGTTTGATTTGCATTGTTGCCGTCCCAGACACCACCTATCACGCTGATACCATTATTTCCTGCTTCCTGGTCAGCATTAGCCAGCATCAAGCAGTTCGCCTGGTCTGCCAGTTTGATGCGTGCATATCTATCTGCGAGTATCGTCTGCTCGGAATGCACTTTTAGTGTTTTCCCGATCAGGTAACACTTTGCCGGTTTGGGGAGACATATAGTGCCAACTCCGGAATCCAGAGCAGCCTGTATCCCTGCATAATCGTCGTTTATTCCATCTCCAATTACATCTGCGAAATCCAATACATTGGTTCCGATATTCATACTTGTCCTCTGTTCGTAAGATAATGAATCTAGAAATATGCCTTTATTTTCCCGGCTGATTATACCCTTTCTTCGTATGTGAGAGCAAATATACTTGATTTGAAGGATATTGCACCTTGTTTGCGAAACAATCTGACTTAATAGGTTGTCAAAGGGGGAATGTAATGAGTTTCTTTTTCAGACCGGATGTTGGAGCTGCAGGTGACTTTATACCTTTCTACTGGGAGGGTGATTATCATATATTCTATCTTCAGGACTACAGGGATCATGCGAAGTATGGTGAAGGAACCCCCTGGTTTCACCTGGTAACAAAAGATTTTGTTGATATCAAAAAGCTGGGGGAAGCCATTCCAAGAGGTAAAGCAGATGAGCAGGACCTATACATATTTACCGGCTCGGTGTTTGAAAATAATGGCAAATTCTACATATTCTACACTGGACATAATGGATCGTTTGTGCCCACAGAGAAGCCTCAACAGGCGATAATGCGTGTGACCAGCACAGACATGGTAACCTGGACAAAAGATCCTGATTTCTATTTCAAAGCGCCTGTAGAGATGGGTTATGACAAAGACGACTGGAGAGACCCATATGTGTTCCTGAATCCAGATACCGGGGAGTTCAATATGGTGTTGGCGGCTCGAAAGCAGACAGGTCCTTCGAGAAACCGTGGATGCCTGGCACTCGCCGTTTCCACCGATTTAGACAATTGGAAAGTAAAGGAGCCATTATGGGCACCTGAGCAGTATTTTACCCACGAATGTCCGGATGTGTTCAAGATGGGAGAATGGTGGTATCTAGTCTACTCAACATTTACTGAGCGCCTGGTTACTCACTATCGGATGAGCAAATCCCTTTCAGGACCATGGCTTGCTCCGGCGGACGATGCGTTCGACTGCAGGGCTTATTATGCAGCCAAGACAGCTGGAATCGGAGATGAGAGGTACATATTCGGCTGGCTGGCATCCAGAGATGGTGACACTGATGCCGGTGGATGGCAATGGGGTGGAAACCTTGTGGTACACAAAGTTGAGCAGCAGGCTGATGGTTCATTGAGCGTGCGCATTCCGGATACCGTTAAGGCAGCATTCGATACACCCGTGGAGTTCGGTAGTCCTCAGCCTGTGTTGGGTGCCTGGGAATACATAGGCGATGGAATAGGAGCGCGTGCAGTCGGCAGGCATTCGATAATTCGAATAGGTGATATTCCTGAAGAGTGTTTGATAGAATGTGATGTTGATTTTGCAGCAGGTACATATGGGGCCGGACTATTGCTCAGGGCAGATGATGCTCTGGATAACTATTATGTGGTCAGGCTGGAGCCGTCAAATAACCGCGTGGTTATCGACAAATGGCCCAGACCTGCTGATCAACCATTTCTGGCTGAGCGGCCAATCTCGTTATTGCCAACAAGATCGGTAAAGCTAAGAGTGCTGATAGATGAATCATGTCTGGTAATCTATGCTGATGACAAGGTTGCACTGAGTTACCGGTCTTACGACTTTAAAAATGGGAGTTTGTGTTTATTTGCTACTGAGGGGACAGTTAATTTCCGTGGACTGAGTGTAATGAAACGATCTTGGTAACGGACTATACAGATTGTTTGGGCAGACAATAATGCCTGCCCATAATCTTTGTGACATGGAAACATATAGATTAACTCTTTAAGAAGGCTCCGAGTTGTTTATCTGTTTCTGCGATGTGGTTCTTTAGCCACTCACCCACCTTCACATTTACATCAATAACTAAACTGGATGTAGCACCATTCTTTTCAAGCTCACTATTGAGCCTCTGAAAAGTTGCTATGAAAGACGCGTGCATTGCCTTATGAGAACTGGATTTTGGATAGCTGCGTGCATCCATCTTTTTCTCTTCATTGCCGAAATGTTTGATAGTGTAATCGCCAAGAAAAGCTATGATTTTTCCTATCTCTTCCTTGCCTCTACCAGTTGACATTGCACTCGACAGCGCATTAATCTGCTTGAATAGCTCTTTATGCTGCATATCGATATCTAAAACTCCAACAGCCAAATCATCAGTCCATTGAATAGCCAATTTTAACTCCTCATTTGCAATATACATATATCATTGGCTAAAATTCGCAAAATCTTTACTGATTGCGGCAATTCGATTCATAGAATTTGTCATACTCTGCCAGCATTCTTTTGAGAAGAGCAGGGGTATCGAGACCATATGGACAATGATCCTTGCAGTGACCACAGTCAATGCAGTTATCTATACGGTGCATCTGTTGATGCCATTCATCGGTTATGAATTGCTCAAATGGCATTCTGCGCAGTAACAGACCCATTCTGGCAGCCATCGGGATTTGTATCTCTGCAGGACATGGCAGACAGTATCCACAGGCTCTGCAGAAACTCTCAGACAGGTCCTTACGATCACTTTCGATCTGAGCCCAAAGTTCGCTGTCAAGAATGGGTGGTTGAGCATCAAATGACAGTATTTGCTCGAGCTCTGCCATCCGCTGTATCCCCCAGATTGGGACGACATTCTCATATTGACGGATGAAAGCGAATGCAGCTTTGGAATTAGTAATCAATCCCCCGGAAAGAGACTTCATTCCAATGAGTCCGACATTGTGCTCACGGCACAGGTCTATTACTGCAAGGTCAACTTCAGAGGATATATGGCATAGAGGATATTGTAGAGTATCGTAAAGACCCGACTTTACAGCTGCAACTGCTCTTTCCAGGCTATGGTTGGTTATTCCGATAGCGCGCACCTTACCGCTGGCTTTGGCTTCCAGTAGTCCTGCATAGGAAGATTCCGGGTCATTCGGGTCCGGAAGAACACTTGGAGTATGAAGCTGCAGAAGGTCAACATAATCTGTTTGCAGTTTTTCCAGGCTGGTGTGGAGGTCGGAGAGAAGTCCGGATCTGGTGGTTGAAGGACTCTTAGTAGCAATAACTACATTTGAGCGAATGCCTGCGAATGCATTGCCGATTTTTTCTTCGCTGTCTGTATACCCTCTTGCAGTATCATAAAAAGTGATCCCGCCATCGTATGCTCTCCGGAGAATTAGCACGGCCTCATCCATCGGAGTCCTTTGCATCGGCAAAACGCCAAATGCGGTCCGTGTGACTTCAATTCCGGTGCGTCCGAGTGTGGTCTTTATCATTTGTTATTGCTCCCTAATCGCCTGTTGCTTATTTCTATTCTACAACGGGCAGGGATACTTGAGCAATTGTGCAAATGCTGCAGGGTGCGTGTAGAATCTACGGAAACGATATTATAGGATTATATCTGCAGGGATTCCACCCCTGCACCCCGCTGGGGATATTATCCCCAGACCCCATATTCTGTTTTTCCCGGAGGGTCTGAAGACCCTCCGGGAAAAACAGTTTAGTGGGTCCAGGGAGGTTACCTCCCTGGCAGAGTCCAGAGACAGAGTCTATGGTGTATATATCTATGACTATATTCCGTAGATTTTACACGCACTCAATGCTGCAGGCGCAGATTCCACCCAGGAAATCAGGAAAGTCATTCCCCCTCGTTTGCATGAGGGGGAACTCTGTATCCTTATTTTGCGAAATCTGCGAATGACCAATGACTACTTTCTACTGATGCCACCGCAGACTTCGGTCATTCTCTTCATATAGTACTGGTAGTCTTTGAACGCTACGTCCGGGGGAATGGAGTGATCGGTCATTGGGATGTAACCTCCCTGTTCCATCAGTGGACGGACTCTCTCTATCTCGGTATCTATTGACTCAGGACCGTATATAAGAGCTCTCTTGTTTATCCCGCCGACTATCCTTAGATCCTTACCAAATTCTCTCCGAACCCGGTTAACATCCATCCCGCACTGAACTTCAAAGGGGTAGAGGTAGTCTATGCCTGCGTCCATCCAAACAGGGATCAGTTCATCTATCTTGCCGTCGCTGTCAAGGCCTATCCAGGGCACTCCTCTGCCTTTCAGGAACTCTACTACTCTGCGGTAGCGTGGCAGCATAAACTCTCTGGCCAGCCTTGGAGTCAGCAATGGGCCTGCGTTGTAGCACATATCTTCCCAGAAGATATACGCATCTATAGGGACTACGTCCAGTATCTGCCCCATCAATGCGATGATAAAGTCAGCATCGGCATCCATCATTTCCTCGATGAATGCTGGATCATCGTAAAAGAGCATGCATAACGACTCAACACCGGTCAGGTTCCGCAGCGGTCCAAAGAACCCTCCCCACCTGTCTGAACATATCATAAGCGGCGGTTCCTGAGCCCTGAGGCTCAAAAGCTGTTCTTTCCAGTCTGCACCTAACCTGGCGGACATGTCCGGCTGCATTCGCTCTTTCCAGAACTTGCGGAACTCTTCCCTGGTCTCAACCGGAAATTTTACAAACTGGGGCATAGAGCTGTAAGCATATTGCTTCATCTCTCTCATCAGTATACCCTCATGGTTCACATACAGAATATGAGTCTCGTCCTCCTGTAAAACTTCGTGTGCAAACGGGGGATTGGGAAAGAAGAGATGGCCCAGGACATGCGATATATCAATTCCTGCACCAATATCATATGTGTCGGGATCATATCCTTCGTCTTTCCACCTGTCAATAGTCTCTGGCCAGGCTCCAAACCCCCAGAAAGGAACTCTGTCGACCGGCTTATAGTTCATAGTTGCGTGGAATCTTTCGGTGTTATTCATCTATGTAGCTCCCTGTTCCTGGAAGGTAGGATATATTCTCACTTCAAGATAGTTAGGCTAATACTACTGAGATTCCTGCAAAAAAACAGGGCTAACCATATCGGCTGCCCTGTTTTCATTAATTATTAAGTTTATAACTGAATCCTATGGGTTGTCCCACATAGTAATGTCTTTTGCTTTTTCCTGTCTCAGCCACTTTACGTGACCATCGTAGAAAGCGTTGTTGCATCCACCGCTGTGCTGGGTAATAATCAGATCGTTACCACCATCAATAGCCGGATTGGTTTCCGGATAGTGTGAAAACATCATTCCACACGCACGCTGCAGTTCAGTCATGAACAACTTATCGGCTGGTGCCTGAATGGTTGCCATGGCAGCGCCCATCCTCCAGAAGAAAGGAGTGTAGGTGCAAATCCGCCAGGTATCGCCAGCTGCATTGCATCTGTTGGAAGGTTTTACATTCAAAGAAGGGCAAACAAAAATAGCTTCGCTCTTTACGTATGGTTGTAAAAGTGCAACTGGACCACTGCCGACTGCATCTGGATTAGCCAAAAGATGCTCATCATAGTCCTGTGCATACTGTGTTACACCGAGCATAATCTGTTTCAGGTTTGACGAACAAGCGGACTGCCTTGCTTTTTCTCTGGCTTTTGCAAAAACTGGGAATAGAATAGCCGCTAGTATTGCAATAATAGCAATAACAACCAGCAATTCAATTAGTGTGAATCCTTTTTTTGTAGTAGACAATATTTCCTCCTGTCGGATGCTCACTTAATCATTTGAGTCATTGTGTGGCATTCGTTGATATAATTATATTTTGCACTGTAATATGTTGTCAAGTATGAGTAACCAGATGCATAATTATCGAACAAAACTCCAATAACAGACAAAATATATCATAACATACATTAATATATTCATTTGTTGCCTTATTGTGCAGATCGAATATGTGTGTGAAACGACACTTAATAAAGATGTTTGAGGGATTGTCTGAGATACAAAAAACAGGGCAATCTAACTGACCGCCCTGTTTTGGTGAATATTGAGTTACTGGGTAAATCCTATGGATTGTCCCACATGACCGGGTCCATAACCTGGGTCTGCTTCATCCATTTGACATGACCATCATAGAAACCGTTATTACATCCATCACTGTGCACTGTAAGAACGCTTGCATTTCCACCATCAAGTGCAGGATTTGCTTCTGGATAGCGTGAGAAATAGACTCCACATCCTTTGCCATTGCCACCGGCAATGCGCAAAAGCTCAGTGATGAAAATCTTACTTGCCGGTGACTGAATACCTGCAGAAGCAGCGCCCAATCTCCAATAGTATGGTGCGTAAGTGCTCATTGCCCAAACAGGAGAAGCAGCATCACAACGGCTGAACGGTTTGACCAGAGCCGAAGGGCAGACCCATATGGCACTGCTCTTTATATAGGGCTCAAGGACGGCTACTGGCCCACCAGTATCGGGACCTACCAGTATCATTTCGTCATAATCTTGCGAATACTGGGTGACTGCAAGCATAATCTGCTTCAGGTTTGATGAACATGCAGACTGTCTGGCTTTTTCCCTAGCCTTTGCAAAGACCGGGAATAGGATTGCTGCAAGTATGGCTATGATAGCTATAACGACCAGCAACTCAATTAATGTGAATCCTTTTCTATTAGTATTCAATAGTTCTCCTTTGGATGCTTGCTTAAGATATTATCCATAAATTGGCATCTAGATATATTATTATAAGACAATATTAACTACTAGTCAAACATGCCGTAGACGGGTCACATACTTCGATATGTGTTCCTGATATACAAAAATGCGACATATTTCATTCAGCGTCCTGCAGATGAAAACATTGTAAGCTAAATAGTGCTGAATATCTTCTGCGTTTCATTGACTCCCCCCACTATATATGCTAGACTTTCGCGATATATGCTATTATTTGGAGCTGATAAAATGACTAATTGGGACACATTTGAATTACTGGCAGTACCTGGAGATATTGAGCACCCGCGCAACAGTGAAGCAGCGATAATCGAACTGATGGATGGTCGCTTGATGTTAGCCTGGTCGGAGTTCTATGAGGGAAAGGGTGATGACTGGAGCCCCTGCCGGATTGCTATGAAAACAAGTCCTGACGGTGGTCTAAGCTGGTCTGAAACCGGAATTCTGCTGGATAACGAAGCTACGCAGTCAACAATGGAAGTAGATTTCCTGAGACTTCCAAATAGCGATCTTTGCTTATTCTACTGCAAAAAGAACAGTAATGATGATTGTAGAGTAATGATGCGTAAGAGCAGCGACAATGGAGCTACCTGGAGCGAACCGAAGCAATTATCCGACTGGCACGGTTATGTTGCACTTACAAACGACCGTTCTATTCTTACATCCACCGGACGGATTATTCTGCCATTCTGGTATGACATCCAGGATGCTTTTCAGGAACCGTGGTACTGTGTTGCTCAGGTATTGTATTCGGATGATTTAGGTGAGACATGGAATCTTTCAATGCCTCCGCTAGCAGCCCCATACTCGAAAGCTGGGACCACTGAACCAGCCGTTGTAGAGCTCTCGGATGGAAGCATATTGATGTTTATGCGCAATGACAGCGGACGCATCTGGCAGGCGATATCACTCGATGGAGGGGCCAGATGGGAACGCCCTACACCAACCGAACTCGGTTCCAGCGCTTCTCCCATCTGCTTGAAGCGTATACCAAACACCAACGACATTATGGTTATCTGGAACCAGTGTTCGAAAAAGGAACTTGAGTGGGGATTTCAACGCAATAGACTGTCTTGTGCAATAAGCAGCGATGATGGAAAAACCTGGGGCCATTTCAAAAACCTGGAATCACTCGATGACATCACCCATTCTGAACCAACACCGATCGGTGAAGGTCCGGTTCCATTCGGCTGCATCTGGGACAGTCCTATCCCACCCAGCGGTCCTTTGAACTGCTCTTATCCTTCGTGCACATTTGTCGGCGATAGAGTAATTATCACATACGACTTCCCAACGGATGTCTGTTCACTTAAAATGCGCATCCTGCCACTAGGCTGGTTCTACGACGATAATACAGTGTCATTAAAAACACTGGCCAGCGGGGAAGCCAAGTCTATGCCCAAACCAGTCTAGGCCGTAACAGTTCAGAGTAATTGGAAACACGTCATCCTGAACTTGATTCAGGACCCATCTCAAACATGCCCGGGTGCTGAATCAAGTTTATCGTGACGATATACTCAACAAGAGTGAACTGTGACTATGGATCTATCCGATCATCCATTCAGCGTTTTAAACAGTAGGGAATCTTACAGCAACTCGATCTTCTCTGCTCCACTAAATACAAGCGTTTGAGGATATTCTCCGGCATTGATTACTACTTCGTTGCTACAATTGATTCCGGTTTGATTTCCCATCGGATCAATCAGTGATACAGATTTCGCATCAGTCTGAATCTTAATAGATGTTGATCCGTTGACCGCAAAAAATGCGACCATACTAGTCTTTCCTCTGCGGAACTCATAGGCATGCACATTATCCGATTCTTTGATCACGCGCTCGAACCTGTATCCTGCATACCTGTCCAGAAATGCCGATGTGGCGCCATATACAAATCTGGGGCAAAAGAAGTAGTCAACAAAACCATAATCCGCACCGTTTTTCGGCAGGTACTGCCTGGGCCAGTATATCTCGCGACTGGAGTACAACAACACTCCGATGTGTTCATGCGCCCAACAGTATATGAGCTTCTGTATCTCGTAGACAGCATTTGTCCTCTCGCCACCGACTGTAGTCATGTAAAAACCCATTTCGGTATTGGCAAACTTCGGACTAGCATATCCTGCTTCGCTGTGAACCTGTTGCATTGCTGCATACCAGTTCTTGAGACCTGCAAAAGTATCGTGGCAGTGATACGAAACAAAATCCATCTTCCCCTTCAGTCCCTTTACAATTGCCTTCATCGTGTCTCCGGTATTACAGTAACCTCCATTTGTAATTGGTATCAGTGGCCAGGTCTTGCGCACTTCATCGATTGACTGTACTGAGGTTTCGACAAAGTCATCCGCTGTTCCCTTATACTGGTATTCATTCCCCGGTTCATTGCCGACCTGGAAGAACATTGCATACTTCCCATACCGTCTGGCAATCTCATTTACATAATGTCTATATGGTATCTCCCGAATGGGATATAGCGCTGCCTGTTCTACTGGAACATCAATATACTGATCTTTTATAGGCCCCGAACCTGCACCATAAGCCATAAAGAATTGCAGATCAAGTTGCAGACCTTTCGAAACAAACGCTTTTACATTCTTATCGGTGAGATCGAAATCCAGTTTGTAACCGTTTGAATCACGGCGTTCAACAGCCAGATTTATACGGGCAACCTGCACACCCATCCTGGCAACAAGTTCCGCATCAAGATCACGAGATTCATCTACTGTCAGCCCTGCAGGGGCAGTAAGTCTTCCATCATCAAGCCTGGCCCCCTGCCAGCCTGGAAAACTGCACTGTCCTACCCAGAAACCGCTCTCTTTCCAGAGCTTCCGCTTCTCACCATTAGAAGGGCATACAGCAAAACTGCGGATCAATCGGTATATGCACTTATCGTCTTTCATTCCATCCAGTGTCAATACATAGGTTCCCCTGCACTTTGGGAGGAATTGCATTTTGTTTGTAAATGGAATAACGAACCTGGTTTGGGCTACAGGATGGTTCTCCCAGTCCCAAACAGTCAGTATGGCGCTATCGCTATGATCAATGTCTTTGCCTGCAACAACGAAGCTGAATGATTCGCTGGGATTGAATACCCAACGGTAGAGATGCTCGGGTTCGATTGACAGTCCGGAGTTTTTTGCAACGTCAGCGTCTGTTGTCGCCTGGGTAAGCAATGGCACTACAGGATTATCCAGTATCGGCATCACAGACTTCAATACGATGTTGCGCTTTACCATATTAATGCTGCCATATACTGCAGGTGTTGAGGTACTGGCCAATGAGATTGCGATCAGAGCTATATGCAGTTTATTCACTTCAATACTCCTGTAAATAACGAACGATTGCTCGCGCTAAGTATACATCGGATTCTACTCGAGCCACAAGGAATGGTATAATTGCTCTTGGAGACATGTAAAAGAAGTATCGCTGATAAACACCAGCGACCATAATTCACCTAAAGGGAGTGGTATGAAATCTTATAAAATTGCACTATATCCGGGAGATGGGATTGGTATTGATGTTACACAGGAGGCTGTCAAAGCTCTTCAGGCTGCGCAGGATAAGTTTGGATTCAACCTAGAAACGACTGAGTTCGATTGGGGACACAGGTATTGGAAAAAGATCGGTGAAGTTGCACCTGATAATTTCCTGGAGACACTAAAAGGCTTCGATGCTATATTCCTCGGTGCAATCGGTGATCCTGCTAATCTGGCTGATCATGTAACGCTGGTACCTCTCATCCAAATGAGGCAGCAGTTCGATCAGTACGCCTGCATCAGACCAGCAACTCTGCTTCCTGGAGTTGAGTGCCCGCTGGTCGGAGTATCTGCCGGGGATATCGACATGGTGGTCGTCCGCGAAAACTCCGAAGGTGAATACACAAACGCCGGGGGGACGCTGAGATCCGGAACACCTGATGAAATCGCAACTCAGAATGCTATTCACACCCGTAAAGGTGTAGAACGCATTATCAGATATGCATTTGAACTTGCCCGGAAGCGCCGCAAAAAGATGACAATGACTACTAAGTCCAATGCAATGAAATACAGTATGGTGATGTGGGACCGTATACTGGATGAAGTCAGGGGAGACTACCCGGATGTAGAATCCAACAAATTCCATGTGGATGCTCTGAGCATGTATTTTGTCCGCTGCCCACAGAACTTTGATGTAGTAGTTGCATCCAATCTTTTCGGAGACATCCTGAGCGATCTCGGAGGAGCCATCACCGGCAGCCTGGGATTAGCCCCAAGTGCAAATATCAATCCGGAACGCAAGTTCCCATCTCTGTTCGAACCCGTCCACGGTTCCGCCCCGGATATCGCCGGCAAAGGGATTGCAAATCCTATCGCAGCCATAAGAAGCGCAGCCATGATGCTGGACTTCCTGGGAGAAGCTGATGCAGCCAGGCTGATCGAATCAGCAGTGCACGCAAACCTTAAATCCGGAACAGTCCGTACCCCGGACCTGGGAGGAAAATCAACAACAATCGAAGTCGGAAACGACATCGCCAGGCATATCAAAGAGAACGCCTAAAGTCTTCATTAACATGGATAAACAGGATATTCAGGATAAATAACAAACATTCTGTGCATTCTGTATATCCATGTTTACATTCCTTACCCCGAATTCAACAACCCACAATCCCCATTTCATAATTCATAATTCATAACTCATAATTTCCC
>Ga0073936_10007928_pt1 | contig 13641 bp, 12 predicted proteins | sample AliMusrvi5mmetaG_FD_87041 | JGI IMG/M metagenome (GOLD analysis project Ga0073936, IMG submission 87041) | Freshwater lake bacterial and archeal communities from Alinen Mustajarvi, Finland, to study Microbial Dark Matter (Phase II) - Alinen... | ecosystem: Environmental > Aquatic > Freshwater >... | reverse complement strand
TAGAGAAAATATTCCTGCTCGAATCCGAACCAGGTGTCGGGATCGTCAATGATCGTCGCGCGGGCGTTGGAAGGATGAGGGCTGCCGTCGGGAAGTAGAACTTCGCACATGACAAGAATCCCGTTCTCCTTGGTTGGATCGGGATAGCTTGCAACGGGCTTCAAAAGGCAATCGGAGCTCTTGCCTTCGGCCTGACGGGTGGAACTCCCGTCAAAACCCCACATCGGAAGTTCCTTCAGAGTTGGGGACTTTGCGAACTCCTTGACCTGCGTTTTGCCGCGGAGATTGGCGACGGGTTCATAGCCGTCGAGCCAGATGTATTCGAGTTTGTACTTGGCCATATCGTGGGTGTTTGTGGTGTCCTGCTGTCTTATTTTAACCATTCCTCACTGCGCTGGACTGCCAGTGAAGCTGGTTGGACCGACTTTATGGTCGATTACGTATCGATCAAGCAACTTCAATGCCAAGTTGTGAAATTTTCTATTCGTAGGGAATTTTATTGGTAGGCATTGGTGTAAAATGTACCTGAGACAGGGGAGGTCATACCAATCTGCCCCTCTTTTCTCCTTTCTACGCCTCCCATTCCAGCTGCAATCTCTCCTCCAAAGTCATGATCACAGTCAAGGACACCCTGCGAGCTACCGTTCGTGTAAGCTTCGATGGAAAAGTGACGAAGCAATTTCACGGTCCGATGGCGAAAGAACGATTTGAGAACGAGATTTTTATCCTGCGACATCTTGCCAAACGGCACTGTCCATTCGTCCCCCACCTTCTCGAGATTGACCCGAAGAGCCTCACCACAGTGACCTCCAGCTGCGGATCTCGCGTCGATCATCTTGACGACGACCGCTGCAGGGAGATTTTTGCCGAATTGGAGGAATACGGGGTACGTCACGATGATCCTGACATCCGTAACGTCACCTACCGGCAAAGGGATGGACGCTTTTGTCTAATCGACTTTGAATTTGCTACCCTCATCGAGGGCGAACCGCACGGCAAATCCCAAAACCAAGGGCATGCTGCCTAAATCACGAAAAACAAGCGCCCCTGTGGCAAATCCTTCGCTTCTTCTCTCCTGGTCGGGCCAGACTGATCGCGGACGTGTTCGTAAAAACAACGAAGATGCCTTCCTTGGGCTTGCCGTTGACGCCCATGAAGTCCGACATCTAGGCAAGATCGGTGAGGCCGGATCAGAGACTGCGGACTTTCTTTTTGCCGTCAGCGACGGCATGGGCGGAGCTAATGCGGGGGATTTTGCTAGCAGAAGTGCCGTAGAGAAGATCACCAGATTGCTGCCACCACTCTTCAAACAACGTGCCTCAGGAATCTCAGCCGGCTTTGATGATGTGCTTGATGAGATTTTCACAGAAATCCACAGGGCCATCCTGTACCTCGGGTCCAGCTATGAGGAGTGTGCGGGAATGGGGGCGACACTCAGCCTCTGCTGGTTCACCCCCGGTTGGATGCACTTCGGACATATCGGCGACAGCCGTATTTACTACTTCCCTTCTGGAGGAGGCATAAAACAACTCACCGAGGACGACACCCATGTCGGTTGGCTTTTCCGTACCGGCGCCATCACGGAATGGGAGGCAAAGAACCATCCCATGCGTAATATGCTCCAGAAATCGCTCGGAGCAGATCAACAATTCCTAAACCCCCAACTCGGTGTCGTTGGCATCTCACCCGGAGACAGATTTCTTATTTGTTCCGACGGGGTCACCGACGGCGTTTATGACGGGCAGTTGCTAGAATTCATCTCCGGCAAGCACGGAAGGCTCTCTGCGGCCGAACATCTAGTAAAGGAAGCGGTGGAACGATCAGGCCGCGATAATACGACTGCAGTCATTGTGAATGTCAACTGACGCAGCCCCAAGCGGGGCTGATTGCTTCCTCTCGACTCCTGTTCGAGAGAACCTCCTCCCGCTTATTTCATGGGAAGCCCGGCCTCGTACAATGCCAATTCCTCAATACGCTTCACATGCCGACCGCCCTCAAAAGGAGTTGAAAGCCAGATATCCACGAGTCGCTTGGCTGTCTCAAGAGAGACCATACGCTCCCCGATCGAAAGCACGTTGGCATTGTTATGTTGGCTGGCAAGGCGTGCGGTATCATCACTCCACGCAATGGCACAACGGATCCCTTTTACTTTGTTGGCGGCGATCGCCTCTCCATTGCCAGACCCACCGATGACGATGCCCCTTTCTGCCTGACCGTTAGCCACCCTCTCAGCAGCAGGAATGCACCAGAGTGGGTAGTCGGTGGCCTCGTTCGTGTGAGTGCCGACATCCGTGACATCATGCCCTTGGGCACGCAGCATCGCAACCAACGCCTGCTTGTAATCAAATCCTGCATGATCACTGCCAATTGAGATTTTCATGACCTCTTGTTATCGTGCCACGTTCCTTTAAGCCAGCGACAAAGTTTGGAATGGTGTCTGGAGAACATCATGGCAATACCCCCTAAAACTACCAAAAATAGGGTTTCCGGCTCGGGAATTCCAGCCACTGACCACGCCAGTCCGTACTCTTGGGAAGCATAAGTCCCACTCAAATCAAAAAGGTTGGTAGAATAGCTCACCTCCACCATGTAAGTTCCAGTACTCAAAAGCTGAAAGTAGAGCTCTTGGGTTGTACTCACGGGACTGATGCTCTGGGCTACGAGTTGGTCTGAACCCCCACCGAGCACCTGATAAACCATCAAGTCGAGTTCGGCCTGGGCGACATCGACATAGTCACTGATAGTGTTATTCCATGTCTGGTCGCGAAGCCAGGCGAGGGTCACCGCAATTTCCTCCCCAGCGAAAAGCCGGCTTGTGATGGTGTAGTCGTTTTTTCCACCCTTCAGGACGGTTCCGTAAGCCCATCCAGTGCCGGCGACCGGCAGGTTGAACCCCGTCTCGGTGATGCCGGGGTACGTAGTCACATACGCACTGGAGGTGTACTGGGTGAAAGCCGTATTGAGATTCATCCTTCCTGCCCCCATCGCATAATCCAGAGCTTGTGTTGTCGTAATCACGCCGCTTGCGATCTGTTGACCGTTATTCCAACCTGACAACTTGTCCGCCGAATTCATCAGAACAGCTTTCACCACCACACTTTGGGTGGCGGCGTTGGTAAGGCTTGCGGAAAACGCCGTTTTGGCAGTGCTATCCAAAAGGGCTGCACCACCGGCCACGAGTGGGGTTGCAAAGCTTGTCCCAGAAATCGTGTAATAACTGTATGAGATGGAGTTGCTCCCTACCATAAAGGCGACAGGCATCACGATGTCGGTTCCGGGAGCCGTCAGGTCCACGCCAGGGCGTGTTGCAGCGCCATTTTTGTAATAAAAGACATTCGTTCCATCATACCAAGCCGTAGCCAGCGGGCCTCTTGAGGAAAAGGATGCGAGCACACTGTAATTTGTCGGCCCATCAAGTGCTCCAACCGAAATCGAATTGTAGCCGGAAGCGGGGGCCCCAACGCTTCCATTGGTAGGTCCATTGTTTCCAGCAGCGGCAATTATCGTGGTGTTAGGATCGGCAACGGCTAGTGAATCCAAAAGGCCGCTCAGGGTGCCAATGCCGGAAGGATCCGAGGAATCCCCAATACTCGTCGAAAGAACGTCTCCATGAGAAGCAGCGTAGATATAAGACTCAAAACTATTCGTTGAGATATTGAAGGATCCGTCGGTGTTGGTAGAGGTGGCAAGGGGCGCGGAACCAAGTTTTGTGCCGGGGGCCATGCCGGTGTTGAGGTAATAGCCGGGTGGAGCATATGCGCCCAGAATGGCCGCACACCATGTGGCATGCTCCCCTGTATTGGTCATCACGCCTGTCGGAACATACGTGGAGACCAAGTTGGTGAAGTTTTCCGCCGGAAACAGATTGGTGCTCACTACGAATTCGTCCACCACCCATGAGGTTGTATTCTGCCCGTAGATGCCGTTGCTGTAAAAATTGGTGGCTCCCGAAAGGGATGCGAGATTGACCAGATTATTACTGGCATCAGTGCCGTAATAATCGGTGTCCAAGGAATCTTGGTTCAACTCCTGAGCATTTACCTCGGGAAGTTCCAAAAAAAATGCAGCTGCAAGAACCAATGGCAATAACAGCCCGCATCCTAGGATTCTCTCTCCTTGTCCTTTCGTCACCGGGGGGGTGGGCTTCATCAGCTAATCATCAAACAACTTCATGCCCAAAACAAATGCCTGAGGAAATCAATAAGGCTAGATTTTAGATTTTAGCCTTCAATTGTGTTTATCTCCACCGGTTCCACTTTCAATCCGAGCTCCTCAAGCCAGACGATGGAACGCTTGATTTCTCCTCGCTCACCACTGAGTTCAAGACAGACGAGCCCTATCTCGTCAGTGACGCTTGCCTGACGGACATTGGTTGTGACATTGAATTGATGACCAAGTTCGTAGATGACCGGGCGCGTGATGAGCTTTGCCGGATACATCAGCCAGAGACGAGTAGTTTCCATGGATGAGAACCTCCGGGAATCTAGGTCTAAAAGCAAGCAGGCGAGGAGGACTAGCCTCCGGCAATCGCAGGAACAATGGAGATCTCGTCGGTCTCCTTGACCGGGGTCTCCTTCTCCTGAAGAAAGCGAACATCCTCGTCATTGACAAAAATGTTCACAAAACGGCGGATCGCACCTTGCTCGTCGCAGATGCGCTCTCCGAGGCCGGGATAAGTTGCGTTAAGCTCCTCGAGCACGGCACCGAGGGTAGCACCGGAGGAGTTAACCACTTCCTCGTTGTTGGTCAGTTTTCGGAGTGGGGTTGGGATTCGGACTTTGGGCATAATGTTGGGAGTTGGTGGTTGGATCAGTTGCTAAGTAGAACTTAATTTTACGGTTTTTAGAGGATATACATTAAGCGACCGTCACGCTTTGACGGCCACTTCGTGAGAAATGAGGGCTTCAAATTCACGGAGGCTGGCCCCTATGACTCTGGGTTCACCGACTTTGCCCACAATCGCCTCTTGGGTCTTGAGCCCGTGGCCTGTGATGCAAAGAACGGCACTATCTTCGCGCGGAATCCTGCCGCTGCTGATCAGTTTTTTGGCACAGGCTACAGTGACTCCTCCGGCGGTCTCGGCAAAGATGCCAGCAGTCTCGGCAAGCAGCTTTATTCCCTCGACCACTTCCTCATCGGTGCACTCCTCGGCACTACCTCCTGTTTCCTTCATGCTATGGATGGCGTAATAACCATCCGCAGGGGTACCGATTGCAAGAGACTTCACGATGGTCTGGGGATTCTGGACGGGTTTCACCATATCGGTACCCCGTTTGAAGGCGGTGCTGATGGGTGAGCAGCCCGATGCCTGAGCACCATGAATGGAAAAATCACTCCTCTCGACCAAACCGAGTTCGATGAACTCTTTGTACGCTTTGTGAATCTTTGTGAGAAGAGAGCCAGAAGCCATAGGCACCACCGTATGGCGCGGAAACTTCCAGCCCAGCTGCTCCGCGATTTCAAAGCCCATCGTTTTTGACCCCTCCGCATAGTAGGGGCGGAGGTTAACGTTCACAAATCCCCACCCGTATTTTCCAGCGATCTCGGAGCAAAGGCGGTTCACCTGATCGTAGGGTCCCTTGATACCAATGACATTCGTACCGTAAACGAGAGAACCGAGCACCTTGCCTTGTTCTAGATCTGCAGGGATAAGGACATAACTCTTCAGCCCGGCGCTTGCGGCATTTGCCGCGACCGAATTCGCGAGATTCCCTGTCGAGGCGCATGCGACGACCTTGAACCCGAGCTCACGGGCACGACTCAGGGCTACAGAAACCACCCGGTCCTTGAAGGAGAGGGTCGGATAGTTGACAGTGTCATTCTTGATCCAAAGCTCCCGGATACCTAGCGCCTCGGCAAGGCGGTCGGCCTTCACCAAAGGAGTGAATCCAACCAGTGTTCCTACAGTGGGCTCCCCTACAATCGGGAGAAGTTCCCGGTAACGCCACATGGTCTGGGGCCGCGACTCGATGAGTTCACGCGTCAGCACCTCGCGGATCGCCGGATAATCGTAGGCCGCCTCAAGCGGGCCAAAATCGTACTCGCAAATATGGATCGCCTCCTTCTCGTAAAGGCGACCGCATTCACGGCACTTCAGATTGCTAAACCAAGATTTTTGGGACATTGGGTCTCGTCGTTGTTCTATTCAAGAGTGGCGAGGAGACCTGGTTTCTTGGTCGAAGGGATCTACCGCGACCGTACCGGGCGTCTCATCTTTTCCCGACCGGAGTCGGGCTGGATTTGGCACCTGGTCCTGCGGATTCCTCCGTAGCGGTTGCCGTGACATCATCGGGCCAGTCCCTCCGTCACTCTTGATAAGATTGAAAAGTAATAATTGTCCCGTAACCGACTTCGGTCAAGGCTACATTTAAGACTCTAAGCGCAATAGTTCAGCTTCTAACACTTAATCGGCACCCATCCATTTCGATTTGACCTAGGCGGGATTATCGGCTTTAGTTCTCGGTTCTTCATGCAGCCGTAGCTCAATTGGATAGAGCATCTGACTACGGATCAGAAGGTTGGGAGTTCGACCCTCTCCGGCTGCACTTTGATTATCAAGGAATTACAGGACAAAGGCAATGTGGTTGTTCTAGGTGTTTTGTTCTAAATGGACAATAAAGCGAGGCGTTTAGTCTCAATCCTCATCAGGCATCATCACGGTGATGGAGGGTTGAGAATCATCTATATCGAGTGCACCACAGACTGCAACCAGTTGCACTAATCGAGGACGGCGGTTGTCATTTCGTACATAGAGCGAAAAGGACAAGCGATCTCCTACGCTGCTCGCCTTGGCAATGGCCACGCGGAGCATCCAGAGAATATCCCATAGACGTCCCTCTTCATCTTGCCCTTCCACCTTCGGTGGTATGGCAACATAGGCATCAAAAACTGTTCGGGTGAGAAATACTGGAAAGCGGATGCCCGCTTCCCTTGCAATGTCGGAAACATCTACCTGTACCCCATCTTCTAACGCCTTCTGGCGGGTGTAACTGAAGATGATGTTTTCAAAAAGTGATTCGTCGTGATGGTCATTCATAAAATAATCCGGTTAGGCGGCTTTGATTGTAGTATTGCTAAGTAGTTCGGGACGGCTCAGGAGCTCTAATTGTGATTTTGAATCGGTATGTATTTTCATGGTCTTTTTTTTGCTCCGCGGTTCGGTTTTGGTCTTTCGCTCTACACCAAAAAAGCCCAGCGCAGCAGGGCGGCCAGCGGGAGTAGTCTTCAGAGGGCACCGCGACCGGCCCCCTGTGAAGTCGGGCGGGTGAGGGCGAAAACCGCAAACCGTGAGCGAGAAAAACGACCTGAAAAAGTGATTGTTGCGCAACGCGCACTGATTCCTGTGTCGCTTCGCTCAGAAGTGGAGCAGAGCGGAACTTCCGACCGGAGCTAATCGTAAAGAGAGCCTTCTCTATCCAGGCGGCATGTTGAAATCCGCTAGATTATTGGAAGGCTCTGACAAAAGAGGCGTGAACCCTTTCACCCCAGAATCCCTGATAATTACTCGTTCAACCCGGCATCAGGGGTGCCACCGCCGAGTTCTTCTATTTCATCGAGTTCTGCCAAGTAATCGTGAAAGCCGGGATACTTCTTGTCTTGGTACCTCTCCAAATCAGACCGAAAGATGTCTAGACGGAAGTTGTCTTGCCACATGTCTGTCGGCAGATTGTGGAGTGCCTCTGCCAAATCCGCACCCTGCTGAGACCTTCCAGCCCAGCAAGCAGTACGAATTTCAACCAACCCGAGGTAAAGAAGGTGACATAGCTTTTGTCTCTGCGCCTCATTGAGAGGATGGGAGCTAGGAGACTTTGAGGATGCCATGAACCAGGAAGAACAGGACGAGAGCGCGTAGAAGCTAGAATTGTGTGGGGCGCAGTGAGTTGAGGGCTCTCTTCTGGCTTCCGCCTAGGAGATAACTACTCGTGGGATGCAGTCGATTTTTCATCGACTTTCTTCAAACAATCGGAATTTTACTTTCATTTGATTTCCCGGAGTGAATTTTTGGTTGGAGGAGCACTGCAAGCTGCCCTTTAATAGCGCAATGGAAACATCCCCCCTCGCCATAAATGAGGAGCTGCCGGACTCGGTGTTTCCCGACATCAAAAATGATGTCCTTTCAGCTTTAGAGTCGATAGAGAACTTCTTCAAGTCTCGCGGGGAGCCAACTGGAACGCCAACAGGATTGAAGAGACTCGATGAGATGATAAATGGCCTGCATTACGGGTTACTCTACGTCATCGCAGCTCGTCCTTTCATGGGAAAGACTACCCTCGCCATTAACATCGCCGAGCATGTTGCCATCGAGCAAAAAAAGCCTGTAGCAGTCTTCAGTCTTGCAATGAGTTGCAATGAATTCGTCCTGCGACTTCTTTGCTCACGGGCCAAGGTTAACCTTCAAGGTGTCCGGCATGGGTTCCTTCGCAAGGAAGACAGCCAGAATCTTTTTAAGGCCGCTTCCGCCTACACGCAGAGCAAAATGCACATTGATGATGGGGCTGACTTGAACCTGAAGAGTCTTCGCGAAAAAGCAATTCAGATTCAGGGGTTGAGCCTAATCGTGATTGACCACCTAGAACACATGCTCACGCCGTGGAAGCGCGGTGAAAAGCGCCGGATCGAGATCGCGGAACTCGCCGCAGGCCTTAAAGCTCTTGCCGTGGAACTCAAGGTTCCCGTCATTGTGATCGCAAAACTCAACCGGGACTCTGAGCTGATGCCTGATGGAATCCCTGACATTTCAGATTTGGGGAAATACAAAGTCCTCGAACACTACGCCGATGTGATCGGTTTACTTTACCGATGGGTCAATGCCCCGGAAGAGGAGAAAAAGGCAGGTGGGGGAGTAAATGCAGAGCTCATCATCGCCAAGAACCGAGATGGGAACACTGGCGCAATTCCACTGACATTTATCAACGGATATATGCGGTTCGAATCAGCTTGAGAGAAAATAATAATCCATAGATTAAAAAAATTATGAACTTCGATGGTAAGTCCCCATTAAGAATGATTTGTCCTCATTGTGGAGCTTGGGGTGCACACCCAACGATTAGGACAGATCCTTCTCTCTATTTTAGTGACAATATTAGTGATGATCCTGGCAGCACATTATATAAGGAATATTTTGAAAGGTTTGGTGGGAGAGATTTATCCTGTCGGGTCAGAACTAAACAATGCGTTGCTTGTAAAACCAATTTTGATACCGCAGAAACCTCAAAGCACTACATAGTTGATTTAATTTCTAGTGCTTATTCGGGAGATCGATACGAAAAATGGTATTACAAAGAATTCAAGGAGCATGAGGAATTAAAAGCTGAAGTCGCCAAACTAAAAAAAACAATATCATCGATTAGAAAAGCTATGAGGCCAGCAAAGGAAAAGAAGTCGGTTGCTAAAGACACCTCCAAAGCATCATAGGAGATCAAACTAACAAGCGGTGAGTCTTCGTCATAACCTGATTTGATTCATGACATGTTAGATCGGTTCCTCGTCATCGAAATGTGATCTATGCAGTTCAATTGGAATTGATCGGAACGTCTGCAACCCTCATGAAATAAGCCGTGACTCAGCAAACCCCCTCTACAAACACGCTGTCCGGTATCCGCGACAATCACCGACGCGGCATCATGGGGGACTTTTTGCGGAAGAAGATTCACCCAGGTTCACGACTCTCCGTTGTTTCTGCCTATTTTACGATTTACGCCTACGAAGCACTCAGGGAACACCTCGACCAGATCGAGCACCTAGATTTCCTCTTTGGTGAGCCTCGTTTTATTTCTTCTCTCGACCCCGATAAGACTGAGAAAAAAGCCTTCGTGATCGACGGGGATGGCCTTCTTCTGTCCAACCACCTGACTCAGAAACGAGTTGCCCGTGACTGTGCAGAATGGATACGCCAGAAAGTGGATATTAAATCAATACGACACGCTCAATTGCTCCACGGGAAAATGTATCACATTGCCTCAGGAGGAGTGGAGGAAGCCATCCTTGGAAGTTCCAATTTTACAGTGCGTGGTCTCGGTATCGGAACTGGGAATAACAATATCGAGCTAAACCTAGAGGTGGACAGCAATCGCGATCGTCAGGATTTGAAGGCTTGGTTTGACGAGCTCTGGAAAAGTGATGGAACCGAGGGCTCCGAAAGCCTGGTGAAAGACGTCAAAGCGGACGTCCTTCAATACCTGAGCCAGCTTTACCAAAACAACTCTCCTGAATTCATCTACTTCAAAACGCTCTTCCATGTCTTCGAGAATTTCCTAGCCGATCAGGAGAAGGGAGGATTGCTCGATCAGAACATCAAGATCGTCGATACAGGCATCTGGCAGGCTCTTTTTGAGTTTCAGCGCGATGGTGTCAAAGGTGCGATCAACAAGATTCTCAAACACAACGGCTGTATTCTCGCGGATAGCGTGGGACTGGGAAAAACCTTCGAGGCCCTGGCGGTCATCAAGTACTTCGAATTGAAAAACGACAAAGTCCTCGTTCTTTGCCCGAAAAAACTCCGTGAGAACTGGACTGTCTATCAGGCCCAAAACAACAGCCTTCTGAATCCATTTACTAAAGATCGCTTTGGCTTCACCGTCCTCTCCCATACCGACTTGAGCCGTGAATCCGGTTTTTCCGGCGATATCAATCTGGAGACTTTCAATTGGGGCAATTTTGACTTGGTCGTGATTGATGAATCTCACAATTTCCGAAACAACACAGCAGGCCAGCGGGACGAAGAGGGCAATATCATCCGCAAAAGCCGGTATCAGCGGCTTATGGATGACATCGTCAAGAGCGGGGTGAAGACCAAGGTGCTGCTGCTCTCAGCCACCCCGGTCAATAACGACCTGCGCGATCTGCGTAACCAGATCTACTTCCTCACTGAGGGTGAGGATGCAGCCTTTCAGAGCACTATTGGAATCGACAGCTTGAAGTCTACGCTTACCGCAGCCCAAAAGACATTCTCCGTCTGGGCCAAAAAGCATTCCGGCGAACGCAAAACAAAGGAACTGCTCGAAAAACTCAGTTCTGGCTTTTTCAAGCTGCTGGATGAGCTCACTATCGCCCGTTCCCGGAAACACATCCTACGCTACTACAAAAGCAGCATCGCAGCTCTCGGTGGTTTTCCGGAGCGGCTGAAACCCATTTCCATTTATCCCGAGATTGATCTGCAAGGGCGCTTCCTGTCCTACGACAGGCTAAATGACGAGATCAACGGGTACAAACTCTCTCTCTTTGCCCCTTCTCGTCATTTGAAACCAGAGTACGAGCATCAATACGAAACTCGTGGTAATGACCCCTTCAGCCAGAAGGACCGTGAAAAGTTCCTTATCGGAATGATGAAGGTCAATTTTCTCAAGCGTCTCGAAAGCTCCATCGAGTCTTTTGAAATCACCATGTATCGCACGATCACCAAGATCGAAGACTTGGAGAGGAAGATTCGAAATTATCAGGCAAATCCGAATCAAAACCCAGAGTCGGAGGAGTTGGAGTTGAATATCGAGGTGCCGGAGTCAGATGATGATGGTGACGACCCAATGGAGGTTGGGGGAAAATTCAAGTATCGCCTGGAACATCTCGATCTCGATGCTTGGCTTGTGGAGCTGAAAAAGGACAAGCAGCAATTGAGCATGCTTCACGCTTCAGCCGAAGCTGTCACTCCCGATCGCGATGCAAAGCTCAAGGAGCTGAAAAAACTCATACAGCACAAAGTCAAAGATCCCACGACGAACAAGAACGGCCAGCCAAATAAGAAGGTGCTCGTATTCACAGCGTTTGCAGATACCGCGGCGTATCTGTTCGATTCCTTAAGGTCGTGGGCTCATGACGAGCTCGGCACCCATATCGCGCTCGTTGCCGGTTCAGGGACCAATTACACCACTTTCGGGAAAACGGATTTCAACCAAGTCCTCACCAACTTTTCCCCGCATTCCAAGAACCGAGACAAGATTCCCTCCATGTCCCAGCAGGGAGAAATAGACCTACTCATCGCCACCGACTGCATTAGTGAAGGGCAAAACCTTCAGGATTGCGATTATCTGGTCAATTACGACATCCACTGGAATCCCGTCCGCATCATTCAGCGTTTCGGTCGCATTGATCGTATCGGTAGCGTGAATAAAACCGTCCAGTTGGTAAATTTCTGGCCCACCCAGGATCTGGACAAATATGTGAACCTCAAGAATCGCGTTGAGGCCCGCATGGCTCTTGTGGACATCGCCGCCACCTTCGAAGACAACCTCCTGAAAAACGAGGAAATCGAGGAGATCATCCACGAGGACATGCGTTACCGAGATAAGCAACTCCTTAAGTTGCGCGAGGAGGTTCTCGATTTGGAGGATTTCAGCGAGAGCATCGCCCTGAACGAATTCACCCTCGATGACTTTCGTATAGAGCTGACCAATTACATTCAGAATAACAGAAAGCTACTGGAAGAGGCCCCTCTGGGCCTTTACGCGGTAGTGCCACCGCACCCCGAACATCAGGTGATTGCTCCCGGCGTCATCTTTTGCCTGAAGCAAAAGGGAGATGCAAAGAGCGGAGAAACTGTAAACCCTCTTCAGCCCTTCTACCTCGTCTATGTCCGTGATGATGGCATTGTCCGCTACTCCTTTGCCCAGCCGAAACAGATTCTGGAAATCTATCGACTTCTCTGTGGTGGCAAAGCGGCAGCCTATGAGCAGCTCTGTCAGTTGTTCGATGTCGAGACCGCCAACGGCTCAGATATGAGTCACTATAGCGACCTTTTGGGCAAGTCTGTGCAATCCATCGCCGAAACCTTCCGGCGGCGCACTGCCGCCGTCTTGCAATCTGGGCGAGGCGCTCTCATCGCTCCGAAATCCGAGCAACCCGAAGAGGATAATGATTTCGAACTCATCACTTGGCTCGTCCTCAAGGAGGATCAATGAAGGCAAAAAAATCATCGAAACCAAAGTCTGCTGCCAATCTGTCAACTAAGCGGTCTCCAGATATTTACAAGCGCATCCGTGAGATTCTTGACTCAGCACGGATAGGTGTTGCGCGGACGGTCAATACAACCCAGGTGGTGTCGAATTGGTTGATCGGTCGAGAAATCATTGAGGATGAGCAGAAAGGAATTCGTCGTGCTGGATATGGAGAGGCCCTGCTCAAAGAGCTTTCTACGAAACTTACACGAGACTTCGGTCGAGGATATTCGGTGGATAATCTCGAGTCCTTCAGGCTCTTCTACAGTGCCTATCCCTCACTGATTTCCGAGACACTGTTGCGGAAATCTCTTCCTGACCAAAAATCCGAGACAGTGTCTCGGATTTCTACTCCGTCTGTGCCTAGCACTGCGGTGTGGAAGCCCGGATCACTTCATTCTTCTCTCTCCTGGAGCCATTACCGATTACTTCTGAAAGTCGATTCCAGCGCCAACCGGGATTTTTACGAAATCGAAGCGATCAAGAATAACTGGTCGGTTCGGGAACTTGAACGTCAGATAAACAGCCTCCTTTTCGAACGGCTTGCGAAGAGCAAAGACAAAGCTGGGCTCATGAAGCTTGCCATAAAAGGACAGGAAATTATCACCCCTTCTGATGTGTTCAAAGACCCCGTAGTGATCGAGTTCCTCGGCCTGCCTGAATCCTCACGGCTTGTGGAGTCGGATCTTGAGCAGGCACTCATTGATAATCT
>Ga0073936_10007927_pt1 | contig 13641 bp, 9 predicted proteins | sample AliMusrvi5mmetaG_FD_87041 | JGI IMG/M metagenome (GOLD analysis project Ga0073936, IMG submission 87041) | Freshwater lake bacterial and archeal communities from Alinen Mustajarvi, Finland, to study Microbial Dark Matter (Phase II) - Alinen... | ecosystem: Environmental > Aquatic > Freshwater >... | reverse complement strand
GCGCGCCCACGCCCTTACTACGCAGAGCGGAGCTGAGGCTATGAACACAGGCACTGTGGTCCAGGTCATCGGGCCGGTCATCGACGTCCGCTTCCCGGACGAGATCCCGGCCATCTACAACGCGCTCACGGTCGACATCGACAGCGGCGACGGGCAGGCCCGCAAAGTCGTCTGCGAGGTGCAGCAGCACCTCGGCGACGACAAGGTGCGCGCCGTCGCCATGGAGACGACCGACGGTCTCGCGCGCGGTACCGAGGTCATCGACACCGGCGTCGCCATGACCGTGCCGGTGGGCGAGAAGACGCTGGGGCGTCTCATCAGCGTCACCGGCGACACCATCGACCACGGCGAGCCGCTGACCGATGTGGAGCACTGGCCGATCCACAGGCCGGCGCCGAGCTTCGAGGAACTGGACCCCACCGACGAGGTCTTCGAGACCGGCATCAAGGTCGTCGACCTCATCGCCCCGTACGTCAAGGGCGGCAAGATCGGCCTCTTCGGCGGCGCCGGCGTGGGCAAGACCGTCATCGTGCAGGAGCTCATCCGCAACATCGCCGCCGAGCACGGCGGTCTGTCCGTCTTCTGCGGCGTCGGCGAGCGCACGCGCGAGGGCAACGACCTCTGGCTCGACATGAAGGAATCGGGCGTCATCGACAAGACCGCGCTCATCTTCGGGCAGATGAACGAGCCGCCGGGCGCACGCCTGCGCGTCGGCCTGGCCGGCCTCACCGTCGCGGAGTACTTCCGCGAGATGGGCGGCCAGGACGTGCTGCTCTTCATCGACAACATCTTCCGCTTCGTGCAGGCGGGCTCTGAGGTCTCCGCTCTCCTCGGCCGTATGCCGAGCGCCGTCGGCTACCAGCCCACGCTCGCCAACGAGATGGGCGAGCTGCAGGAGCGCATCACGTCGACCAAGCGCGGCTCGGTGACCTCCGTGCAGGCGATCTACGTGCCGGCCGACGACCTCACCGACCCGGCGCCGGCGGCGACCTTCGCCCACCTCGATGCCACCACGACGCTCTCGCGCGCCATCGTGGAGAAGGGCATCTACCCGGCTGTGGACCCGCTTGACTCGACCTCGCGCATCCTCACGCGTGACGCCGTGGGCGACGAGCACTATGAGACCGCGACGCGCGTCCAGGAGATCCTGCAGCGCTACCGCGAGCTGCAGGACATCATCGCCATCCTCGGCATGGACGAGCTCTCCGACGAGGACAAGGTCGTGGTGCAGCGCGCCCGCAAGATCGAGCGCTTTCTCTCGCAGCCGTTCCACGTGGCCGAGCAGTTCACCGGCATCCCCGGCAAGTACGTGCCGCTCGCCGACACGGTCCGCGGCTTCAAGGACCTCGTGGACGGCAAGTGCGACGACCTTCCCGAGCAGGCCTTCTTCATGGTCGGCGGCATCGAAGAAGCCGCCGAGCAGGCCGCGAAGCTGGCGGGCCGCGAAGCGGCCGTCTGAGGGGTGGATGTTGGCTGAACAACGCCCCCTGCACGTCGAGATCGTCACGCCGGACGGCGAGGTCTACAGCGACGACGTCGGCATGGTCGTACTGCCCGGCGTGGACGGCGAGCTCGGCGTCCTGTCGCGTCACCAGCCGCTGGTGACGCTACTGGCCGTGGGGGAGACGCGCATCCGCGACCTTGACGGCACGTGGGAGTACATCGCCACGGGGATCGGCTACGCCCAGGTGCTGTTCGACAAGGTGCTGGTCGTCGTCGATCACGGCGAGCTCGCCGGCGTCATCGACGTGCACCGCGCCGAGGACGCCGTGCGCCGCGCGCGCGAGCGCCTCGCCGAGCGCGGCGACCCCGGCGCCCAGGCCGAAGCAGATTACTTCCGCGCCGAGCAGGCGCTCAAGCGCGCCGAGAACCGCCTGCAGGTCGCAGGACGCCGGCGCTGAGCGCGGCTTCGCCGCGCTCCCCGGGCAGCTATACTCATGACCGTCTGATGGACGGGACCAGCGAACACCAAGCGCGCCTGCTCGTACGCGGCGGCCGGCGGCTGCAGGGTACCGTGTCTCTCTCGGGCGCCAAGAACTCCGCCCTCAAGCTTCTCGCCGCCAGCCTCCTCACCGAGGAGGCCTGCACGATGCGGCGGGTGCCGCGCATCACCGACGTCGCTACCATGGTCGACATGCTCCGCGCGCTCGGCGCGGACGTCGACGACGACGGCGACGTGCTGCGCGTGCGCGCCGGCGCCGGCCTGAGCGGATGCGCTCCCTACGAGCTCGTGCGCACCATGCGCGCCAGCATCATCGTCATGGGACCGCTGGTGGCGCGCCTCGGCGAGGCCACCATCGCCATGCCGGGCGGCTGCAACATCGGGCCGCGGCGCATCGATTTCCACATCCGCGGCCTGGAGAAGCTCGGAGCGACCGTCGAGATCGATCATGGGTTCATCAAGGTCCACAGCCCGAAGCTCCGGGGAGCGGCGGTCGCGCTAGACTACCCGAGCGTGGGCGCCACCGAGAACCTCCTCATGGCCGCCACGGCGGCGGAGGGCGTGACGGTGATCGAGAACGCCGCGCGCGAGCCCGAGATCGCCGACCTTTGCGACTTCCTCTGCGGGATGGGCGCGGTCATCGAGGGCGCCGGCAGCAGCACCATCCACATCGAGGGCGGCCACACGCTCCACGGCGTCGATCACGAGGTCATCGCCGACCGCATCGAGGCCGGTACCTATCTGATCATGGGCGCCGCCACCGGCGGCGAGGTCACCGTGGAGGGGCTCGACCCGATCCACCTCGAGCTCTTCCTCGCCAAGCTGCGCAGCATGGGCGTGCAGGTCGAAGAGGGCGAGCGGCGCATCACCGTGCGTCGCGACGGTCCGCTGTCGCCGGTCGACATCTCGACGCTGCCGCACCCCGGGTTCGCCACCGACCTGCAGGCGCAGACCATGGTCCTGCTGTCGCTCGCCGACGGCACCTCGATCGTCACCGAGAACGTGTTCGAGAACCGCTTCGTCGTCGTCGATGAGCTCAACCGGCTCGGCGCCGGTATCACGACCAGCGGCCACCACGCCGTCGTGGCCGGGCCGCACCGCCTCAGCGGGACGGTCGTCGAGGCGCCCGACCTGCGCGGCGGCGCGGCGCTGGTCACCGCCGGGCTGGTCGCGGACGGCGTCACCGAGGTGCGTTCGGTCTACCACGTCGACCGCGGTTACGAGGACCTGGCGGGGAAGCTCGCGCGCCTCGGCGCCAGCGTCGAGAGGGGAGAGGCGGGCACCCGAACCGGTGTGGGGGTGCAGACGTCTCTCAGCTCGTGCGATGATGAACGAGTGCCGACCGCCTGAGCGGGCGCCGGCTTCAACGGAGCGGGATGGCCAAGTATCGCGTGTACAGGTCGGGAGAGGACGAGCCCGTGCGGGTCGTGGGCGGCTACGCCGACCGCGTCGCTCCCCCGCTCGAGCGCGCGCCGCGCGCCGCCGGCGGCCGTCAGGACACTCCCGGCGGCTCGCGCACCTGGCTGATCCTCGGGCTCGTCTCCGCCGGCGTCATCGTCGCCGGCGTCCTCTTCTGGCTCTACGGCCGCGACATGATCGGCAACTCGCAGGCGGCCTTCGACCTGGCGCGCCTCTCGGGTAAGGTCCCCAGCTGGTCCATGGTCGCCGTGCCCGTCGTGGCCGTCGCCGTCCTCGCGGCCGTCACCGGCTACGTCGCCTTCGGCCGCCTCCTGGCGGTGAAGGTCGTCGGCGTCGGCGTCGTCGTGATCGCGCTCGCCGCCCCCGGCCTTGCCCTCGGGTGGGCTAACGGCACCGTGAGCGCCGTGGGCGGCCAGACGGCGGCACAGAAGGCGGCCGTCACCAAGACGCGCCAGCAACTGCGCCCCGAGCTCCCGGGCAAGGCGATGAACGTGCTGCTCATCGGCTCGGACAAGAGCGGGCCGAGCGACCCCGGCCGCTCGGACACGCAGATCCTCGTCCGCCTCGATCCCGTCACCAAGAGCATCTCGATGCTCTCGATCCCTCGCGACCTGCGCATCTACATCGAGGGAGTCGGCTACAACAAGATGAACGCCGCCTATTCCTACGGCGGGGCTGCCGGCGCCGTCAAGGCGTTCTCGACGCTCACCGGCCTGCCGATCAACCATTACGTCGAGATCAACTTCGCGGGGTTCTGGCACGTCGTCGATATCCTCGGCGGCATCTATATCCCCGTCGACCACCGCTACTACAACCCGCCGGGCAACGGCTGGAAGTCCATCGACATCCAGCCCGGCTACCAGCTCGTGCACGGCAAGCAGGCGCTCAACTTCGTGCGCTTCCGCCACGACCAGGCGGGCGACTTCACGCGCATGCAGCGCCAGCAGCTCTTCCTCAAGGAGATGCAGCGCCAGTCGGGCCGCTGGAGCCAGGACTGGGGCAAAGTGCTCAAGCTCATCAAGGCGGTCACCAGCCAGACGACGTCCGACATCGACTCGATCCAGCGGCTCAAGTCGCTCGTGGAGCTCGTCTTCCAGGTGAACACGTCCAAGATCAACACGGTCCACCTCGAGGGCTCGACACCGATGATCGGAGGCGTCTCCTACGTGGTGGCCTCGCCTGCTCAGGTCCAGCAGGCGGTCAACGAGTTCACGCGCCCGGCCGCGGCTCCGCTGAAGGTCAAGAACCTCAAGCTCACCAAGAAGATGTATCCGATCTACATCCACAACGGCAGCGGCATCGGCGGGCTGGCGACGACCACCGCGGACCAGCTCACTGCCCTGGGCTACACGACCGCGGTCGGCGCCGACGCCACCGAGTTCACCGGCAAGACGACGGTCATCTACGCTCCCAAGAGCCTGAGCGCTCCCGCGCAGCTCCTCGGCGAGATGCTCTACCCGTCTGAGGTACAGGTCGTCCCGCGCGCACCGGGCGTGACCGACGGTATCACCGTCGTCCTCGCCTCCACCTTCGACGGCAAGCTCAACGTGCCGACGCAGCAGACCGGCACGACGACGACGCTGGTGAGCGGGAAGTACTCGGCGTCGGCGTGGCGCGCCGGAGCAGAACTCACGTCGATCCCGCTCGAGATGCCGACGAAGTGGTCGGCGGGCTCGACCTATGACCAGTTCCGGCACTACAAGATCCAGACGACCTCGGGCAAGAACGCGGCCGCGCTCGTGGCGGTCGCGGCCACGCCGCTGGGCGGGTACTGGGACATCCAGGAGATGCGCTGGCTCAACCCGCCGGCGATCCAGAACCCCAACAGCACGCAGGTCATCAGCGGCACCGAGTACATGTACTTCTACCAGGGCAGCGCCCTCCACATGGTCGCGTGGAAGCGCAACAAGACGCTGTACTGGGTGATCAACACCCTGGACAACCAGCTCTCCAACGACACGATGACGGGCATCGCGACTTCGTTCCAGCCTGTGCGGTGAAGCTGCTTCGCGAAGTGCTGGGACGCCTCGACGCGTGGGCCGCCCTGCTTCTCGGAGTCCTCGTGGCACTCGGCGTCGTCATCCTCCTCGCTCTGCCCGGGCCGTGGCACAAGGTCGTCGAGGCCGGGCCGGGCTCGCGTTCGTCGCCGCCCAGCGATGTCGCCGTCTTCGCCTCCGGCGCACCCGGCGGGGCGTGCGACTCCATCGTGTGGCTGCATATCACCGATAGCCCCTCGGCCGTCACGGCAGTCGTGATCGCGCCGGACACCCAGGGGTTCGTGCCGGGCGCCGGGCTCACGCCGTTGCGCCACGTGGTCGACCAGGCCGGCCCGGCCGCTGCCGCGGCGGCACTAGGCAGGACCGTCGGCGTGAGCATGGACGCGTGGGTCGCCCTCGACCGCCAGGCGTTGCGCCTGGTGACCGGCCCGATGCTGCCGCCCGGCGACGGACGCATCGCGCAGGTGCGCCTCCGGATGGCCGGGTCCGCCTGGGAGACCGCTCCGACCGCGGCCAGCTGGCTGGCGCAGTATGCGGCGCTCCAGCAGGGCCTGTCGCGCATCGACTTCAAGGCCATGAGCGTCGTGTCGTTCGCCAACTACATCCTCGGGTTCGGGCACGTGCAGAGCGATCTCAGCCTGCGCACAGCGACCTCGATCGCCACGACCCTTGAGTGGCTCAGGCCGTCACGTACCCAGGTACGAGCCGCCGACGCCGTCGTGCAGACGTGCCGCGGGGGAGCGGCGTGGCATCTCGACGATGTCCAGCTGGCGCAACTGCGCCAGTGGCTTGAGTTCGGCCTGGCGCCGCCCGACCAGGGCCCTGCGATCCACCGCCAAGCGGTGCCGGCCCGGGTCCTCGTGGTCATGCCCGGGCCGCAGCGGTACGCCGGCGCGTACTTCGCCGAGGCGCGCCGGCGCCTGCGGCGGTCGGCAGGCGCGCCCGTCGCGGTACGCCTGCTCGCGGTGGCGGACTGGAGCCAGGTCACGGCGCGGACGGCCGCGCTCGTGCGCTCCTGGCGCCCGCTTGCCGTCCTCGTGGGGCCGCCGGGCCTGCGCCGCTCGGATGCCGGCGCGGACGCGGCCGCCGCGCTCCGCGATCTCGCGACGCTGCTGCGTGGGGAGCGGCAGCCGGCGGTGTTCAGCAGCCTGTTGCCGCCGGCGACCGCGGGCGTCCCTGCATCTGCGCGGACGGCGATGCCCACGCCCGGCAGTCAGGGCGCCGCCACGCCGGGCCTCCAGGCCGCGACCACTCCGGTGGCGACCACGTCGCCGGGAAGCCCGGCCGCCGTCTCCGCCGCGGCCGCGATCCGGCAGGCGCTCGCCGCCGCCGCGCTCCCGGTCTCCCAGCTCGCGACGGCGATCCTGCCACAGGGGACGACCGTTGCCGCCGCGACTGCGCGCATAAGGGTCGCGGCGGGCGCCAACGTCGCGACTTTGGTGCGCGCCTGTTGGCCGGGCGCCCTCGCCCCGCGTCTCGCCTCGACGCGCCTCGGCTTCTGGTTCGTGGCGCGCCGGCGCACGACGGTCGGCATCATCGAACCTGCGGCCGGTGCGGCGCGCACTGCCGCGCGCCTGCGCCTGTGGGGCTACCGTACGTCGATGCCGGTCGGTGGCGGCTGGCGCCCGGCGCTCACCGCGACGTCCGTGTACTACCGCAGCGGCAGGCGTGAGGCCGCCCTCGCGCTCGCCGGCGACCTCGGGCTCAGGCCCGGCGCGGTGATCGCCGACGACTCGGCGCCGGCCGGCGTGACGCTCTACCGGGCGACTTAGCGCCGGGGCGCCGTCGCGACGGCGCCCTCACCGGCCGCTCTCGCGCCGCTTCCCGGGACAGAGCCGGGGCAAACGAAAGGGCGCCTCCCTTGCGGGAGGCGCCCTGCGAGCGCTTCGATGCGGACTCTGGTCAAGCAGCCCGGCGTCTGCGCAGCAAGATGCCGCCGCCGATCAGCGCGGCGCCCGCGCCGAACGCGAGGACGATGTTGCTGCCGGTGAAGGCGAGCTGGCCGCTCTGTTCACCCGGCGCCTGGAGACTTGCGAGGTAGTCCTGCAAGACACCCTTGATGGCGGAGTACTGATCATAGACGGGGCTGTTCTCGATATAGGCCAAGGCGGCGCGGATCTCCGCAGCCGTCCAATGCCCATCGAGCGTGCCGTCCTGCGCGTCCTTGATGATCGCGTTGATCGTCGCCTGTGACACTCCTGCCATGGCGACGCTCGATAGCACGAGCATGAGGATGAGCGCGAGCACGAGGGCTCCCACGAGCTTTGCCTTCATTTCTTCACCCCCCTCTTCACGCGTGTGACGATGGTATGCCTCTTGGCGACAGCTTATATCACGCGAACCCGCCGGAAGCTACACATAGTAATCACCGCCTCCGAGGGGCTCATGCCAGTATAATCCCGTCGATGGAACCCCCGGTAAACACTGGCCGCGTTGCGCGACCGTCATCGTCAAGGATCCGCAACGTCGCACCCGTCGCCTTGACGGTGGCCTGCGCCGGTGCCTTCTCCTTCCTCTCCGGCGGCTACATCTTCACGCGCAGCGCGCCGCTCGCCATCGCGTACCTCCTGCTGGCCGCACTCTGGGTCTGGTTCCTCCGCCGGGGGTCGCGGCCGTCGCCTCTCTACCTGTGCGCTCTGGGCACGTTCGGGCTCTTCGTCGCGTGGGTCGGGCTGTCCGTCCTCTGGTCGCTTGGGCCCGACCTCTCCTGGATGGCGTTCGACCTGGCCGCGCTGTACCTGGCGGTCGCCGCCGTCCTGGGGCTGACGCCGGTGCGGCGGCTGCAGTTGCTGGTCGCTGCCGCCGGATTCCTCGTGGTGGCTGTTGCCGTGGCTGTATACGCTTATCTCGGCAAGGTGCTGCCGGACGTCGTCATCAACGCGCACGCGTATGCGAGGCTGGACAGCCCCATCGGCTACTGGAACGTGCTCGCACTCATGATGATCATGGGGCTGATGGTCGTGCTCGCCCTCGCCGCCGACCGGCGCGTGCCCGCCGTGTGGCGCACGCTCGCCGCGGTGGCCGGCGTCCCGCTCTGCTTCACCTTCTTCTTCACGCTCTCGCGCGGCGGCTGGATCGCGCTCGCCGTGGCTCTCGTCGTCTACTTCGCGTTCTGCACGACCCGCCTCGCGAGCCTTGCCACGCTGGTCGCGGTGGCGGCGCCGGTGGCGGCCGTTCTGTGGCGCGTGCGCGACCTCGGCACGCTGTTCCAGGCGACGACCGACGACATCCTGCGCACGCAGCAAGGGCACATCCTGCTGCGCTACTCACTCGCCGCCCTCGTGATCGCCGGGTGCGCGCAGGTGGTCGTCATGCTGCTCCAGCAGCGTGTGCCCTGGCCGCGGTGGTCGCGGGTCGCCGTCGGCGCCGCCATCCTCGTGTTGCTCCTCGGCGGCGTCGGCGGCGGGTCTTTCGCCTTCGTCCAGGCGCGCGGCGGCGTCAGCTGGGTCAAGGCGAAGGTCCATGCGTTCGCGGCGGGCAACGACCAGACGAGCGCCGCCGAAGGCACGGTCCGGCTGGTGTCGGTGAACACCGGGCGGCCTCCGCTCTGGCGCGAAGCCCTGGACCAGCTCCACGTCGACCCGGTCACGGGGAGCGGCGCCGGCACGTTCCGGTCCACGCACTACCGCTTCCGCAAGGACGGCGGCGTGGTCAAGCACGCGCACAGCGAGTGGTTCAACGTGCTCAGCGAGCTCGGCATCGTCGGGCTCGTGCTCTTCGTCGCGTCGATGCTCCTCTTCGTTGTCACGTCCTTCCGCAACCCGCTGCGCGACCGCGGCGATCCCATGCGCTCGCTCGTCGTCGCCATGCAGGCGGGCATCCTCGCGTTCCTCGTCCATATCTCCTGGGACTGGGACTGGGGCATGGCCGCCATCGGGTTCGTCTTCTTCCTGTTCGTCGCGGTCAGCTCGTCGTACCTGGCGACGCGTGCCGGCGACGAGCGCCGGCGCGCGTCGCTCGAAGGGCTGGAGGAAGCAGCCGGCGAGGCGCGCGACGAGGCCGCCGGGCAGTACGCGGCGGCCGGGCAGGACGCGAACGCCTCGGGTCAGGACTTGCCCGCCCGCCGGTCCACGCGGCGACGGCGGCGCGCGGGCGGCGGGCGCTCGCGCTGGCCGGTCAGGGCTGCGGCCACGACGGCCCTCGTCCTCCTCGCGGTGAGCTGGGCGTTCCCCTACATGGCCTTGCGTGCGGCCAACGCCGCCCTCGCGGAGTCGGCCGACGGCAACGCCGCCGCCGCCCTGAGCGACGCCCGCCATGCGGCCCGGCTCGACCCTCTCGCCGTCGACCCGCTCCTCACCGAGGCGCTCGTCCTGCAGCAGCAGGGCAAGAACGACGAGGCGCTGGCGGTCCTGGGCCAGGCGCAGCGCCTGCAGCCGGCGAACTACGAGGTCTACTTTGCACAGGGCCAGCTGCTGCTCAACGTCTTCGGCCGCAAGGCCGCCGCGGTCGCCGCCCTCAGGCACGCCCTGGCGCTCAACCCGCTCGACGGGTCGAGCGCCTCGGAGCTCGTGCAGGCCCTCGGGCACTAGTCCTCCCCGGGGCGACCGCGAGCCTGCCGGACGGCCCCCGGCGCTGTGGTAGACTTCGCGCTGCGCGCCGCTCCTCAAGCTACTCGGAGGTGTTCCCCAGCATGGATTCCGCCCCGATCGGCGTCGTCGGCACGGGCTATGTCGGGCTGGTCTCGGCAGTCTGCTTCGCGCATCTCGGCCATCCCGTGGTCTGCATGGACGTGGACGCCGCCAAGATCGAGCGCCTCAAGCAGGGCAAGGTTCCGATCTACGAGCCGGGTCTCGACAAGCTCCTGGACGACAACGCCTCGCGGCTCTCGTACACGACATCGTACGACGAACTGCTGGAGCGCTGCCGGATCCTGTTCATCGCCGTGGACACGCCGCCGTCGCCGTCGGGCGATGCCGACCTCTCGCGCGTGCAGCACGCCACCCGCGAGATCGCCAGACGCGGCGGTGAGCGGCTCCTGGTCATGAAGAGCACGGTCCCGGTGGGGACCGGCGAGAAGGTCATGGCCGACCTCGAAGCGCTCGGCGCGACCGGCATGACCTACGCCTCCAACCCGGAGTTCCTGCGCGAAGGCGCGGCCATCCAGGACTTTCTCGAGCCGGACCGCGTCGTGATCGGCTCCTTCCGCGAGGAGGATGGCGACGCCGTCGAGGCTCTGTACCGCGGCATCGACACCGACGTCGTGCGCACCAGCGTCCCCACGGCGGAGATGGTCAAGTACGCCTCCAACGCCTTCCTCGCCACCAAGATCTCGTTCATCAACGAGATCGCCAACGTGTGCGAGCAGGTCGGCGCCGACGTGCGCACTGTAGCTCACGGGATGGGGCTGGATCACCGCATCGGGCCGTATTTCCTGCAGGCCGGGATCGGCTACGGGGGCTCCTGCTTCCCCAAGGACGTGGAGGCGCTCAAGCAGCTGGCGGGCAACAGTGGCTACCACTTCCAGCTGCTCAACGCCGTGATCGAGGTCAACGCCCTGCAGAAGCGCCGCGTCCTCGGCAAGCTCACGGCGCACCTCGACAAGCTCCGCGGCGCCACCGTCGCGTTGCTCGGCCTCACCTTCAAGCCGCAGACCGACGACCTGCGGGAGGCGGCCTCCATCGTCCTCGCCGGCCGCCTCGTGCACGAGGGCGTGCACGTGCGCGCCTACGACCCCATGATCGCCGCCGGCGGCCACCCGCTGTTCCCGGGGGTCACGCTCTGCGCGGACGCCATGGAAGCCCTCGGCGGGGCCGACGCCGCGGTCATCGTCACCGAGTGGCCCGAGTTCGCACGGCTCGACTGGACGGCGGCGGCCAAGGTGATGGAGCGGCCGCTGCTCATCGACGGCCGCAACTTCGTGGACCCGGCTGCCGCCGCGGCCGCGGGCTTCGAGTACGAGGGCATCGGCCTGGGCGAGCCGTTCGCGGCTCCCGCTCCGGCGCCGTCGTGACGGCCGCCGTGGCCGTGCCTCGCAGCACTCCCACCCAGGCCGTCATCCTCGTCGGCGGGGAGGGCACGCGCCTGCGTCCCATCACCTCGCGCGTGCCCAAGCCGGTCGCTCCCGTCGTGGAGCGCCCGTTCGTCTCCTACATCCTCGACAATCTCGCGCGTCACGATGTCACGCGAGCCGTGTTCTCCACCGGCTTCCTCGCGGAGGCGATCGAGGCCGAGATCGGCGACGGGTCGCGCTACGGGCTCGAGGTCGCGTATGCCGTCGAGGACGAGCCGCTGGGCACGGCCGGAGCCATCGCCAACTGCGAGTCCAAGCTCCGCGACGGCAGCTTCTTCGTCTTCAACGGCGACGTCCTCAGCGACGTCGACCTCTCCGCCTTGGCCGCGCTGCACGTCGAGAAGGGCGGCATGGGGACGATCTTCCTCACGCCCGTCGAGGACCCGCGGCGCTACGGTGTGGTAGAGCTGGACGACGAGGCGCGCATCTCCAGCTTCCTCGAGAAGCCCAGCGACTACGAGGGCACGGCCCTCATCAATGCCGGCGTCTACGTGCTCGAGCCGGAAGTGCTGGAGATGGTGCCGCGTGGCAAGCTCTTCTCCATCGAGCGCGGCGTCTTCCCGCAGCTCGCGCAGGCAGGATCGCTGTACGGCTACGCCGCTCGCGGGTACTGGCGCGACATCGGTACCCCGGACAGCTACCTGCAGGCGCACTTCGACATCCTCGAGAACACCGTGTACACGGCGGTGGCCGAGGAGATGGGCGCGCAGTACCTCTTTGTCGACGCGACGGCGCAGGTCGACCCCGGCGCCCGCGTCGTCCCGCCGTGCTACGTGGGCGCGCGCGTGCATATCGCCGCCGGCGCGCGTGTGGGGCCGCTTGCGGTCCTCGGCGCCGGCGCCGTCGTCGGAGAGGGCGCGACCGTCCTCGAGACGGTGGCTCAGGCCGGCGTCGTGATCGGCGCGCACGCGCAGGTCGAAGGCAGCGTGCTCGTGCGCGACTCCAGTGTCGGCGCCGGGACGCAGCTTAGCGGCGCCGTGCTCGGCGAAGGGGTCTCGATCGGAGCGGGCAACCGCCTCGCCGGCGGCATCTGCGTGTATCCGGACACGGCGCTCCCGGACAATTCGATCCAGTTCTACGAGCAGCTGCGCGGCAGGGAGGGCTGATGACGATCCCGGACGGCATCTTCAAGGCGTACGACATACGCGGTCTTTATCCGCAGGAACTCGACGAGGACGCGGCCGAGCGCATCGGCTGCGCCCTCGCGCAGCAGCTGGGCGCCACGAGCGTCGGCGCCGGCATGGACCCGCGGCCTTCGTCGAAGGGCCTGCTCGAGGCCTTCGCCGCCGGCGCCGCCGCGGGCGGCGCCGGCACGGTCGACTTCGGCCTCGTGCCCACCGAGATGGTCTACTTCGGCGTCGCCTCGCGCGGGCTCGGCGGCGGCGTCATGGTCACGGCGTCGCACAACCCGCCGCAGTACAACGGCATGAAGCTCGTCGGCGAGGGCGCGCTGCCGCTCAGCGGCGACCAGGGCATCCCCGAGCTCAAGCAGCGCAGCCAGGCGATCGCCGAGATGCCGCCGGCTGCGGCCGGCGCCGGCTTCGAGGCGGTGGACCTGTACCCGGCCTATGTGGAGCACCTGCGCAAGCTCGTGGACGTCACCGCGTTCATGCCGTACCGCGTCGTGATGGACGCCGCCAACGGCGTCGCCGGCAAGCTCGCGCCGCGCGTCTTCGAGGGCACGCCGATCGAGCGCGTGGAGCTGTACTTCGACGTCGACGGCACGTTCCCCAACCACGAGCCCAATCCGCTGCTCGAGGAGAACAGCCGCGAGGTGCGGGCCCGGGTCGTGGCCGAGCGGGCCGACCTCGGCATCGCCTGGGACGGCGACGCCGACCGCTGCTTCTTCATCGACGAGGCCGGCGAGTTCGTGCCCGGCGACTTCGTCACCGCGCTGCTCGCCGAGGCGCTGCTGCTCAAGAATCCGGGCGCGTCGATCCTCTACGACCTGCGCGCCAGCCGCGCCGTGCCTGACATGATCACGGCCAACGGCGGCGTGCCCCTGCTCAACCGCGTCGGGCACGCCTACTTCAAGCAGCGCATGCGCCGCGAAGGCGCGCTCTTCGGCGGCGAGGTGTCGGGTCACTACTACTTCCGCGACAACTACAACGCCGACTCGGGCTTCATCCCGGCGCTGCTCATCCTCGAGCTGCTGTCCCAGAAGGGCGCGACGATGGCCGAGCTCCTCGAGCCGCTGCGCTCCAAGTACTTCATCAGCGGCGAGATCAACTCCACGGTGGACGATGCGCCGGCGGCGCTGGCGCGCCTCGAGG
>Ga0073936_10007926_pt1 | contig 13642 bp, 11 predicted proteins | sample AliMusrvi5mmetaG_FD_87041 | JGI IMG/M metagenome (GOLD analysis project Ga0073936, IMG submission 87041) | Freshwater lake bacterial and archeal communities from Alinen Mustajarvi, Finland, to study Microbial Dark Matter (Phase II) - Alinen... | ecosystem: Environmental > Aquatic > Freshwater >... | reverse complement strand
TAAAATATCAATGGCTGAGTTTTGATGCCTATCTCTGTTTTCAGAATCTCAAAGAACGATTGTCGTCTGTGTTGAATAATTTTGGCAACAAATACGACATTATATTTTAGCCATTACTTATATCCGGAAAAACAATAAATAATTCTATTAATGAAAATATTAGTAATCAACTGCGGAAGTTCATCCATTAAATACCAGTTTTATTCACTGGCCGAAAACCGCATTCTTGCCAAAGGAATAGTGGAAAAGATTGGGATGAAAGGTTCTTTCCTGAAACATGAAAAAGAATCGGGACAAAAGGTACTTTTTGAAGGAGAAATTCTCGATCATAAGATAGGAATTGAATATATTCTTGGTGTTCTATCGAGTGATAAGCACGGTTGCATTGGTTCGCTTGATGAAATTAACGCTGTTGGACACAGGGTTGTACATGGAGGGGAGGAATTTAGCGAGAGTGTTTTAATCACTGAAGAAGTGGTTCAGACACTCGAGAAATTCATCGACCTTGCCCCGCTACACAATCCGCCAAATTTAAAAGGGATCTATGCCATAAAAGCGTTAATTCCTGAAATTCCGCAGGTAGCAGTTTTTGATACTGCATTTCATCATACGATGCCTCAGCATGCCTTCATGTATGCAATTCCATATGCACTTTACAAAAAACACGGGATCCGCAGGTATGGTTTTCACGGAACAAGCCACAGATATGTATCGAACAGGGCCTGTGAAATTCTTGGAACAGATCCTAAAACCGTCAAAGTCATCACTTGCCATTTGGGTAATGGAGCATCAGCCTGTGCCATTAAATACGGAGAATCAGTCGATACATCAATGGGATTTACTCCAGTGGAAGGTTTAATTATGGGAACGCGTTCAGGAGATATTGATATGGGTGCTGTTACTTACATTATGGATAAAGAAAAAATAGGCACAAAATCAGCCTCTGTGCTCTTTAATAAACATAGTGGATTACTGGGAATTACGGGAATATCATCCGATTCACGCGAAATCCGTGCCGCCGCCGAAAATGGAGATGAACGTTGTCTGCTGGCAATTAAAATGTTCGATTACAGGATAAAAAAATATATTGGCGCTTACGCCGCAGCAATGGGCGGAGTTGATGTTTTAATATTTACTGGTGGGATAGGTGAAAATTCCAGCATTACACGAGCTGGTATTTGCGAAGATCTTGAATATATGGGCATTGAAATTGACAAACAGATCAATGAAGAAGTGCGCGGAGAAGAACGGATTATCAGCAAAGAAGGTTCAAAAGTAAAAGTGATGGTTGTGCCTACCAACGAAGAGTTAATGATTGCAATTGATACACAGAATATTGTTGATGGCAAGCTTTAGAATATTTTATTGAAAATATTTTGATTGATGAAACCACTATTTGTATAAATCCAATTTATACAAATAGTGGTTTCAAGCGTTTATAATAAGTTGTTTATTGATTGATTGCATAGAATCGAAGATCAGCAAAGTAAATAACCATATAACTAATGCAAATCAGCAGATTTAACACCATTTAATAAACATAACAATATCACAATTCATCCGGATTTTGTCCCTGCCTTCCTCGTATTTTCCTCATACCTTCCTCATACCTGATCCAAGTGATGACAGATTGAGCATCATCACATAATATTAGATAGAAAATTGGTTTGAGATGTTTCCGATTCTCCCTTTGCCAATACGACATTATTTAATTTTCAGTCCTTAATCATTTTGGGTTTGCGAAAAGTTTACTCTCATCATAATTTCATATTTCCAAAACCAACCCGTCGTAGGCTGGTTCAACATTCGTGGGCAATTCATCAAGTAAGTCACGATGTTTTCCCATTTCATGACTCATATGGGTAAGATAAGCTTTACGGGGACCAATTTTTTCAATAAGTTCCAGCGCACCTGAAAGACTAAGATGTGAGATATGTGGTGTTTTTCGTAATGCACATATAACCAGTGTATCAACCCCATCTAATTTTTCAAGCTCCTGTTCTTCGATCGTATTAAAATCGGTCATATAGGCGAACTTGCCAAATCGAAAACCATATACCGGTAATTTAAGATGATATACCCTGATGGGTGTAATGTTGAAAGGTCCTATATTAAAATTCTCATTTTCAAGATCGATTAAATCCATTTGCGGTGTTCCAGGGTATTTATTGGCCGCAAAAACATAGTTGAAAATATTCCTGAGATTTTTTTGAACTCTTGGTTCGCAATAGACATCCATGGGTGATTTTCGCAACCAGTTAAAGCTTCTGATATCATCCAGCCCGAAAATATGATCGGCATGTTCGTGAGTAAGCAAAATCGCATCGAGGTTATCCACCTCATGAGTTAACATTTGCTGTCTGAAATCAGGGCCAACATCTACAACAATTCTTGTATTTCCCTCTTCAACCATTATTGCACTTCTAAGCCTTTTATCTTTTTTATCATCAGACCTACAAACATCGCATTTACAGGCAATAACCGGCACTCCTTGTGATGTTCCGGTTCCCAGTAAGGTTACTCTCATTATATTCTTTTCGTTATTGTCAAACTTACATTAAAAAATAATTGCCACCAAAAAATAGTGACTCAAAATAGATGATGAATGTATATATTCCTTCATTCTTTCATTCATCTTTTCATTCCTTGATATTAACCTTACCTTTGGCAAAAATTGAATTATGGGCAATCTTTACCTTATACCTACGACCCTTGGCGAATCGGACACGGCACGTGTGATTCCTTCTGAAGTTTCAGATATTGTCAAGGGAATCAGATATTTCATCGTTGAAAATATACGAACTGCACGACGATACCTCCGTAAAATGGATCCGGAACTTATTATCGATGATTTGCAGTTTTTTGAGTTAAATCAGCACACAGATAGTCAAATAACGGATGCCTATTTAAATCCTATACTCGAAGGTTTTGATGTAGGTATTATCTCCGAAGCAGGTTGCCCGGGGATAGCAGATCCTGGTGCAGATGTGGTCAGGCAAGCACATTTAAAGCATATCCGGGTGATTCCCTTAGTCGGCCCATCTTCTATTTTGCTTTCACTGATGGCATCAGGAATGAATGGACAAAACTTTGCATTTATTGGTTACATACCGGTTAAACCAGCTGAACGTGTAAAAGCCATCAGGGAGATTGAAAAACGATCGGGTGTTGAAAAACAAACTCAAATTTTCATTGAAGCCCCTTATCGCAACACGCAATTAATTAATGATCTTGTTAATACCCTGAATGACCAGACCCGGCTTTGCATTGCCTGCGATATTACTCTGGATACAGAATATATTAAAACACAAACAATTGCCCTATGGAAAAAGGGAGTTCCTGACCTAAACAAACGTCCGGCAATATTCCTAATACAAGCGTGAAGACAATATGGGAAAGATAAGAAATTTGAAATTACCGGATTTGCCTTTTTTTCAGCAATTGGTATTCATATTCGAAGTTCGGAGTAAAAATGCCTTGCCCCATTTGCTTTTCAATCTGTGAGGGACTCCAGAATTTTCCTTCGGTAACTTCATCGCTATGTAGCCTGATTTTTTGGAAATCGTAGGATATAAAGTAGTAAACCAATTCAGACTCAACATCGCTATCCCACCTGTAGCTACCAAGTGGTTTTGCCGAAAAGTTTTCAAGGCCGATCTCCTCATATGCTTCGCGCCTTAAAGCAGTCTCAAGGTCTTCTCCAAATGAGATATGCCCTCCGACTGCTGTGTCCCATTTCCCTGGCTGAATCAGTTTTTGCATCGGTCGTTTCTGTAGGTAAATATGACCATTTGGATTAAAAACATGAAGATGTACAACGGGGTGAAGTATCTTTTCACCTTTATGGCATAAAGATCTGGGAGCTTTACCAATGATTTTCCCGTCTTCTTCGACAACAGGTAGCCATTCCTCATTTTCAAACGGCGAAACCGGGCTTTCGGCGATAGCATTTCTTGCGATTTTTCTGTTTCGAAAATACTCAAAACCAAAATAGATTACAAAAAGGATGTAAAATAAGCCACCACTGATAAATGCCCAGGCCTCCTTACTCAAATAAAAAGCGGAATAAAAAACCAGTCCTGTATGAAGGATCACAATATAAAATAAATTGCGAAGATTCCGTTTAAAAAGAGCCTCCTGAGCTTCGTTCATCTCAACACCTTTCATATATTTCCGGGTCATTGCCCCGATAATATCTACTGGCGAGAATACTGAAACACCTAAAATAACACAAAGAATCAATTCTATAAGCGCAGGTTTCAGTTTGAAAAAAATCTCATTATCCAAGAGGATAGAGATGCCCGATAAGGCAACAAGTAAAGTAGTATCGAGCAATACAAACCCATCCAGCCGCTTTTCCCGAAACCAGGTAATTCCCATCTCGCTAAGTCCTATTATCACGGCAACAACCACCCCAACCTTCATTCCCCAAAATTCGTCGGCAATAATAAAAACGAAAAGTGGAATAAAACCGGGTAATAATTTTTTAAGAAGTGCTGCTTGTTTCAAGTGAACCAGTTGATAAAATGATTAACGATCTTGTTCTAATTTATCGGCATATTGTGGTAGCAGTTCCCTAAAAAGCTTAAGTGCCTCCTCCATAGAGAGTTTTGTTTCACCACCTGAAGCGTTTCTATGTCCTCCTCCATTGAAGTGGACTCCCGAAAAATCGTTGGTTGCAAAGCTTCCTTTCGATCTGAAAGAAATTTTAACCTGATCGTGCTTCTCCATAAAAAATGCAGAAAATACTACCCCTTTTACCGACAGCGGATAATTTACAAAACCCTCCGTATCACCGGGATGAAAATCAAACCGTTTAAGTTCCTCTGCTGACAACCATATTAGTGCGGTCCGATATTGCGGAAATATTTCCATCTTCTCCGACAAACAATAGCCAAGCAAACGCATTCTCTTTTCAGAAAAATTATTATACAACGACTCATTAATTTTCTCTTTATCAGCGCCTCGCTTAATCAATTCGCCAACAATACTGTACATAGGAGATCGTGAAGCATTATGGCTGAATGAACCAGTATCGGCAATAATCCCGGTTAACAAGGCGTTTGCACCGGTTACTCCCAAATGATCCAATATATCTATCGCATCAATAAAATCGTAAACAAGTTCAGCAGTTGAACTGACATTAGTATCCGAGAACATGAAATCGGCTTTGATTTGTGGATCGGGATGGTGATCGATTAAAACCACTTTTGTAGTATTATTAAGCAAATATTCTTCAAGCTTACCTAATCTTTTTACATCATTAAAATCAAGAAAAAAGAGGGCATCTGCCTGATCAATTAACTTATTACAACGCTCTGCATTTTGTTCGTAAATCAAAGGAATGTCTTTTGAACCAAGCCAATTGAGATAGACAGGAAAATCATTGGGTACAATTACACTCGCTTCGAAGCCAGCATTTTTTAATACGTCGTTTAATCCTAATGCCGAACCTATAGCGTCCCCATCAGGATTGACATGAGGAATAATAACAATCCTCTTTACATCATTCTTAAGCCACTCTTTAACCCTTTTACAGGTATTTAAATCAAATCTTTCCAACTAATCTTATTTTAATCCAATTGCAAAGATATCATTATTGATTGTATGATGTTAATTGAAATATTTTTATAAATTTATAACTCCAAATTGCAACAAATAACTTTTCACCAATAATTCATCCTATTATGTCTGGAAATGTCACATTTACAATGATTAAGCCTTGTGCTATCAAAAACAATTTTACCGGTCCGATATTAAAGATGATCAATGAAAAAGGATATCGGATCAAGGCTATGAAAATGACGCGGTTCACACGAGCAAGAGCTGAAGCCTTTTATGGAATTCATGCCGGCAAATTCTTTTTCGATGAACTGGTCGATTTTATGTCATCCGGCCCAATTGTAGCAGCGATTTTGGAGAAAGAGAATGCTGTTGATGATTTTCGTGAACTGATTGGCAACACGAACCCCGAAAAAGCTGCTGAAGGAACTATCCGGAAACTGTTTGCCGAGTCATTCACTGCCAATGCTATACATGGTTCCGACAGCGACGAAAATGCTCTTCGTGAAGGTTCCTTTTTCTTTTCCGAGATGGAACAATATTGAAAGAGAAAAATGGCGAAGAAAATGCAACTGGTCACAAGTATAAACCATCAGGTGACCAGTTGCATTTAAATATTTATTTTTTAAATAACAGGCAAACTGGCTTTAAAGCCTTTACCTGATCAGTAAATTGGAGCTTACCCGCATTATCGCGTCGAAAAGCGACGATATCCTGTGTATTTTGATTGGCGACAAGCAAATAATTTTCGTCAGGAGATAATGTGAAATTTCTTGGACCATCACCCCTCGTTGACTCCTGTCCTATCTGTACAATCCGACCACTTTTAGCGTCAACAGAAAAAATGGCGATAGAGTTAAGTCCACGATTAGAGGTATATAAAAAACGACCATCTTTCGAAATGTGAATATCCGCGCTAGTATTAGGCTTATCGTAACCCGTAGGAAGCGTCGAAATGGTTTCAACTGTTGTAAAGCTGCCATCTTTATTTAAATCTACTACCGATACAGAGCAGGCAAGTTCATTTACAACGTAGAGCACTTTCAATGTTGGATGGAATGCAAGGTGACGCGGACCACTCCCCGGAATAAGAATAATTGCAGGAACAGAAGCGTTAGCCAATTTTGAACTTGAATTATCAATCTTATAAACAGATACCTGATCTATTCCCAGGTCTGCAACAAAAATTCTGTCGGAATTGGGTTCAAAGAAAGCACTGTGAACATGCGGCACTGCCTGACGTGCTTTATCTGGACCACTTCCATAGTGTTGCTTTACATCGAGTGTATCACTTAGCTTACCCGATTCATCTATCCGCATAAGCGCTACATTCCCCCCCGTATAATTTGCTGCCAAAACATACCCTTTTTGATTTACAGAAACATAGCAGGGATGAGCACCTCCACTGGATACCTTTCCGATTGAAGTCAGCCGATTATCATCAGAATGTACTGCAAATGATTCGATATAGCCCATCGTACTGCCATTTTCACCTTTCGTTTCGTGTACCGATAATAAATACTTTCCGTTTGATGTTAATGCCAGGAAAGATGGGTTATTGGTTTTTGCAGCTAAACCATTATCTTTTAGCTTACCGGTTACCGGATCAAGACTAAAACTGTAAATTCCTTCACTACCTCCCTCGGTATAGGTTCCAACAAAAAAATGCTGCAGTTTCTCTTTATCCCCTGACCCTGCCAATAAGACACTATTAATCAATAAAACACCAATAAACAGTATTACAATTGCATTTGCTCTCATTATCTTTTCCCATTTAATTTTGCCTAAAAATAGCATAAAATTGTTTTAGCATGAATCCCAACTATCAGAAATGTGATAAAACATTGTTTCAAATTTACTTTAAAAAAACTGGTTGCAATTGATGAAGGTTTTTTTGTTTTTGAATAGGCGAAATCACAATTATTATAAAATCACAAACCAAAATGAATCCGTCGGCTGAAAAATGGCGATCTCATGTGGCCTTTAAAAAACAATTTAAATAATGGGCAAGGTATAATGCCGCAATTCAATTTCTTATTAATTTTGCCATATTTCCCTTGCAATTTACGTAAAGTTTGTATAAGTCTTCTATAAGGTTTCTGTATCATATATTACAGTTACATTACACAAAGGTTACAGATACCTTACACAAAACATGAAGTTGGTAGATTTAAAATATCATTTAAGCAACGCGGAAATTGATATTTAAGGCCTAAATTTAAGGACATTCAATACAATCCATCTTTGAGTTTTATTTAGAAAAATGGGACATCAATTTATTCTCAGTACTAATATACACTTGAAATTTCTATCTTTAAACAAAAAATCCATGAAAAGATTAATGATTATACTATTTGCTGGATTCTCGGCCTGCACTGTGCCGACTCCGAAAAAATCAAATATGTCGGCCGAATTTCAGATTCCGCAAACGATTATTAAACAAGTAATTGATAGTTTAAAACTGAAGCCAGGCATTTCAAATACGATAAGGCTCGAAAAAGGGGTTAAGCATGCCGCCTCACTTTGGCGCTCTGAAGATGGCACAGCTGCAGATTTTGCCGCATTTTGTAAGACAAATTACGTTGGAAGTGATTTCGGAAGGGATTTGCTTTTTGATAAGGTGAGCAAAAATTTCGAATCGCTTTACGGTCATTTCAACAAGATCTCACTCGACCTTAGAGAAAATGTCGATCTCAACAATGGACCCATGCTTGATATTGACAAAGAGTTCAGTGGTTATTCGGTAGGAGCACATCTACTTTCAGACTTGTATGCCAATAAAATAGCGTTTAATATTGCACTTAACTTCCCGTATTATACACTCGAAGAAAAAGAAAAATTCGATCAATCAGTGAATCGCAAAGATTGGGCTATGGCCCGATTGGGTGATATTTTCGTTTCGCGTGTTCCTGCCGAGCTACAGCAAGCAGCTTCGAAGGCTGAAGCCGATGCAGACATTTACATTTCTGAATATAATATCGAGATGGGTAAACTTCTCACGGATTCAGGAAAACAACTCTTTCCTGACAAAATGGTACTCCTCTCCCATTGGAATCTTCGCGATGAAATCAAGGCAAACTACGTAAACAAGGAGATTGGTAAAGAAAAACAGGAGATGATTTATAAGGTAATGGAAAGAATAATAAATCAAGATATCCCAGAAAAGGTTATCAATAATCCAAACCTACAATGGGCGCCTTACAGCAATAAGGTTTTTGAAAACAGTAAGGAGATTTTCTGTGCAGCTGAGTCAGATAAACGTTACCAGCAGATTCTTAATAATTTCAAAGCTGAAAAGGCTATTGACGCCTATAGCCCCGAAATGAATACCTTTATACTAAGGAAGTTCTCGGGCGAGATGGAGATTCCGCAACAGGAAGTTGAAACACTTTTCGATACCTACCTTCGTTCACCACAACTTGCAAAAATAGCCGCAATCATTGAAAAACGTCTTGGCAGAAGCCTGCGTCCATATGATATTTGGTACGATGGATTTAAATCACGCAGTTCTATACCTCAAGAGGAGTTAAATGCTAAAACTACATCGAGATATCCAAATCCAAAAGCTTTTGAGGCTGATATGCCAAATATGCTTGCAAAATTGGGATGGACGAAGGAAAGAGCCCAATATCTTTCAGCTAAAATCGCAGTTGATCCGGCGCGTGGTTCGGGCCATGCATGGGGAGCGCAAATGAAAGGTGAAAAGGCCCATTTGCGTACTCGTATACCCGAAAATGGGATGGATTATAAAGGGTATAACATCGCGGTACATGAATTTGGACACAATGTTGAGCAGACAGTTTCTCTCTACGATATCGATCATTACCTTTTGAGCGGCGTTCCAAATACAGCTTTTACCGAAGCACTCGCTTTTATTTTTCAAAGTCGCGATTTGCAATTACTTGGAATAAATAACTCAAATTCTGACCAGGAGCAGTTGAATACATTGGATACAGGATGGTCTTTGATGGAAATTATGGGCGTTGGTATGGTCGATATGAAAATCTGGAAGTGGCTTTATGCCCATCCTGAATCAACAGCAGCTGAGTTAAAATCTGCTGTTCAAACAATTACAAAAGAGGTTTGGAACACCTATTTTTCACCGATATTCGGTCTGAAAGATGAACCAATATTAGGGATCTATTCGCATATGATCTCAAATCCATTGTATCTCGCAGCTTATTCATATGGGCAAATTATTGAATTTCAATTGGAAGAACACCTGATTGGCAAAAGCTTTTCAAACGAAATCGATCGCATTTATAGTCAGGGAAGATTGATTCCGCAACGCTGGATGGAGGGCGCTGTAGGTTCTAAAATCTCGGTAAAACCGATTGACAATAAACTGGATAAAGCAATCAAATAAATGTGTTTGTGATAAAAAAACCAGGAAAAGTGAATTTATCACTTTTCCTGGTTTTTCAGTTTCAAAGGATGCCCCTTTAATTCAGATAATACACGAACCCAATAGTAGCTGTCATCATCTCAATAGGAATAACCACACTACCGCCGCCAAGTTTTTCAGTCACCAAAGTTTGCCCCTGCTGAGTGAATTTATTCTGTTCGAACTGAATTTTAGCTCTTGAGCGAAAATAATCGAAGCCAACTTTTAAATTAATCCTGCTGGTAACAGGAAAACGGAATGCCGTACCTGCCAAAAGTCCATATGAAATGTTGGTTGTTGTTGTGTTACTATCGAGATATGACCAGTCGTTGGCAGGTTTATTGTACGATAATTTCTGTTGTGGCAAGTAAATGACATTCATTCCGCCAAGAACCTGAAAATCCCAGAAAACACGATCAAAACTAATTGTATATACTGGTCCTGCAAGTAAGGAATTCCACATCCATGAATTTGCTTTCAACGAAAGAAAATCGCGATCAGTGCCAGTAACCGATATTGAAGCCTGATTCATTCTGGCTTCCAGCTTAGTTCCCAAGCCGTTAAGATCTATAGGATTGGTGCTCAACAACGCTGTTCCTTTTAATCCCCAATGGTCAGTCAATGGATAAGTCGCATCCACCGCAAGGGAAAAGCCGTTTTTTGCATAACCCGATTCCAGGTTTTTTATGTCGGTTTGTTTAAAAGTTCCCGCAGGCCACGATCCGCCCATCGAAAAAGAGAAATACCAGTTGTCGGATTGAGAGTAAGCACTGACTGATAATGCAATAAATACCAATAAAACAGAAATTTTTTTCATTCTTAAGATTATTAAGCGATTGCAAACTCCAAATAAAAGGATGGAGTGAGAATATTATACCTTAATGATGGTATTAATATTAAAAGAGTTGCAGAAATGGGAGAATAGCTCCCTGAATAATTTTCCCTGTTTCCGGATTCAGCTGGCTACCATAAAGACTATGAGGAATGGAGAAAATAGCGATTGTTACAAGCGAGGCAATGATGACCCAGAAAGCGGCGCTCTTTTTCTTGATCATTTCGAGTGCCATCAACCATACAAGAACAGCAATTAAGGTCTTATTATCGGTAAGATCCCACCCAAATGGTATACCAGCCCACCATTCGTTAAATGCATACTTCTGTACAAGAGGGCCAAAAACCAGTCCGCCAACTAATAATATTGCAAAAGTAAGTACCGTAAAGAATTTATAAGAACGAATGCCAAATAATGCCAAAATACCAGTTGCATTACTGAAAAACATCGCCAGAAACATTAGGAAAATATGAATAACCAATATTGCCTTCGGAACATCACCAGTAAAACGGATCAATACCGGAATATCATTATTAATTTTAAGTGGAGACCCATCTTTTTTAAGATCAACCCGATACTCTAATTTGCCAGCTGGAGGTTGATTCGGAAGGAATGCGGTAAGTTTATCCCCCTCACGTTTCAATTCGATTTTTGTCATTTCATCTTTTCCGGGGTATTTTCGGAAAAGCAAAAAACCTTTAACTGTAATATCACTAATTTGAAGAACAACCGGGCAATCGGTTGTTCCCGAATGTGAACGTTGAAATACAATCGGGAATTTTTGGATTCCTGTATTAACTTCTGTTTTAAAAGGCTGAGTTGGCCCCGTTACTCTTTGGTAATAAACAGCTGCCAGGGTAATTAACCCGGCCAAAATCCATACGTAACTTTTCATAAATCCAGCTAAAATCCATCCAAAACCTTTCATATGCAAATAATTTAATTTTTAAAAGTTTTTGAACCTACGGGTAAACTCTTTCGAAGAATTGATGTAGTGTTCGATTTCATATATTCAATTCACAGCGAAAATAGTCAATAAATTACTATTTTTACCACTTCAACCATCTTTAAAACTGAAATACTTATGCGTTTACAAACTATTGCTATTGTGTTGATAAGTACAATTGCTTGCTTTCCGGCAAATGCGGAATCGAAAAAGAAGGTAGGACTGAATATAGGCTTTAGAGTCAGCGAAGCTGATAAGAAAGTTGATGTAATGATTGGCGGGAAACTGTTTACATCATATATCTGGCCCGACAATATAATGAAACCAGTTCTATATCCGGTTATGACATCAGAAGGTACTGAAATTACGCGTGGTTATCCATTAAAACCAAGAGCGGGCGAAAGAGTTGATCATCCTCACCATATTGGAATCTGGTTTAATTACGGCGATGTTGACGGTTTCGATTTTTGGAACAATTCCGAAGCGATCGCTACGGATAAGAAAAGTGGTTACGGCACGATAAAGCATATGAAGATTAACCAGTTAAAAGAGGGGAACGGTGAAGCTTTAATGGTGACAACTGAAAGCTGGATAGATCCCTCCGGAAAAGAATTAATTTCGGAAAAGACAGAATATCATTTTATTGCCGAAGTTAAAACCCGCATCATCGACCGTATTTCAACACTCACCGCTACAGGGAATACCGTTTCGATGAAGGACAATAAGGAAGGGGTGATCGCCATCCGTGTTGCGCGTCAGCTCGAACTTCCGTCAAAAGATGAAGTAATTATGACCGATGCACAAGGGAATCCTACCACTGTGAAAAAGATGAGTAACGAAGGTGTTTCAGGTAGCTACAGAAGCAGTGAAGGTATTAAAGACGATGCAGTTTGGAGCACTCGTGCAAAATGGATGGATCTGAATGGCACAATTGGCAATGAAAAAATCGCAATTGTTATATGCGATCATCCAAAGAATCAAAGTTATCCGACCTACTGGCATGCCAGAGGTTACGGACTTTTTGCCGCCAATCCATTAGGCTGGAGTGTTTTTACAAAAGGCAAGGAGACCTTAAATTATACTATTCCTGCCGGAAAATCTTCCATTTTCAGGTACAGGTTTATCATCCATTCCGGAGCAGATCTTACCGACAATGAAATTAAAGGATTTGCTGACGATTTTTCCGGCAAATATTAATACAACAAATGGTTTTGTTTAAAATCCGGGGTTATTCCCGGATTTTTTTATTGGCACCCCTCCTTAATCGTCTAGCGAGCAATTATTACAGGTTAAATTTGGATAATAACAGTTTCATTTTCTGCAAAGGGATTTTTATTCTCACTTAGTCAGGATTCAACTATAATTATTAAATAATGTTATTAATTGCAACTGAAAGTGTTCGTTTCCCTGGTTAGTGATATTGTAAATACAACTGCGTGATTCATAAAGACTGGAAAATAAAAAATGATGCCTGTCTTGTCAGAAAATGGATGATCATTTATACTAATAAATGTTCAAAAAAAATCCCGGAAAGGGGAAACCTTACCGGGATTATGTTCAGCTATTAAATCTTTAAAACTTAATTGACAGACTTTGAATCTTTAACTTTAGAAACTGTTGCTTCAGTCTTAGCTTTGCAACATGAACCTTTCTTATCGCTTACATTCTGACTTGTGGAACCCGCATCTTTTTTGGTGCAAGCTGAAGCGCCATCTTTTTTACAACATTTTGCTCCGGCATCTGCTGATCCGCTTTTACAGCATGATGCTGTCGCTTCCTTTTTAGCAGGGGTTGTTGCGCTCTTTGGTGCGCCACGAGGTGTGCGTAAAATTAGTATAAATACCTTTAAGGATGAAAGAGCCTTACAACCCAATTAGCCGTTCAGGTTGAAGTCCGCCTGACACACTGTTAGGAAACG
>Ga0073936_10007924_pt1 | contig 13643 bp, 13 predicted proteins | sample AliMusrvi5mmetaG_FD_87041 | JGI IMG/M metagenome (GOLD analysis project Ga0073936, IMG submission 87041) | Freshwater lake bacterial and archeal communities from Alinen Mustajarvi, Finland, to study Microbial Dark Matter (Phase II) - Alinen... | ecosystem: Environmental > Aquatic > Freshwater >... | reverse complement strand
CTCTAGCCCCTGGCCCCTGGCCCCTGGCCTCAAGCCAGGTTTGTGAACACTACCTGCACGTCGTCGTCGTCTTCCAGTTTATCGACGATGGATTCCACCTCGATCATCTGCTCTTCGGTGAGATCGATCGGTTGGGCGGGCAGGCGTTGCAGGGCGGATTTGGTGGCGGCGATGCCGAGGGCCTCCACCGCTTGGAGGAGTTGGGCGAAAGCCGACGGGGCGCCGATCACCGAAACCACCTCGTCATCGACATGCATTTCCTCCAACCCGGCGTCGATGAGTTCAAGTTCGATGTCATCCAGGTTTTTGCCCTCGGGCACGGAGAATTCGATGACCGCCTTGCGGGAGAACATGAAATCCAGCGCGCCCGAGTTGACCAGTTGGCCACCGTTCTTGTTGAAAATCGTTTTGACGTTGGTGACCGAGCGGTTCGAGTTGTCGGTGGCCACCTCGATGAAAAACAACGATCCGTGCGGCCCCTTGCCTTCGTAAGTCACCTCGGAAATGTCCGCCGCATCCTTGCCAACAGCACGTTTGATCGCAGCTTCGATATTCTCGCGCGACAGGTTCCGGGCCTTGGCATTGTTGATCGCCACCCGCAGCGGCGCGTTGCTTTCCGGGTCCGGCCCGCCGTTTTTCGCAGCCAGCGTGATCGACTTGGCGAGCTTGGGAAACACTTTGGACATGGTCGCCCATCGCGATTCCTTGGCCCGGCGGCGGCATTCAAAGGCTCTTCCCATGGTAAAATCTGGTTCGGTTTCCCCGGCGCTGCGCCGGTGCCGAATTCAAGCAGATTGTCGCCCAAGCTCAATAGCGGAGGTCGGAAAATTCACCGGGCGCGGCCACATGGAGCAAGATGCGCATGGCTTTCGTCAATTGACGCCTTGCCTCAATTTCCGTTAGACCCCTATTCTGTGCGTGCTTGATGAACCAATTCCATTCCTGCGCCGGGTCGGCCTCGCCAGCCGGTGCCATATCCTGGGTTGTGCGTGCCGCGTCAGCCGTGCGCATGGGTAAGGATATGCGGCCCGCCAACTGAAATCGCCATCCGCCCATACGGCTATCATGATCGCACCAGCAAAAACCAGGACCACCGACCACTTCATGCAGCATGCTGCCGGTGACAAGCGTTACAAGATCCTCGAAGCTCACATCAAAAAGAGCCAGCACCAGCAGGATGCGCTCATCGAAGTGCTCCACAAGGCCCAGGAACTCTTCGGCTACCTCGAGGACGATGTGCTGCGCTACGTCGCCTGGCAGCTCAAACTGCCGGCCAGCCGGGTTTATGGGGTGGCGACGTTCTATCATTTCTTCACCCTCAAACCGCAAGGCGCTCACACCTGCGTCGTCTGCACCGGCACCGCCTGCTACGTGAAGGGTGCCAACCACATCCTCGCCGCCGTGGAGGAGCACGCCGGAATCAAGGCCGGCGGCACCACCGAGGATTCCCAGCTTTCCCTCCTCACCGCGCGTTGCATCGGGGCCTGCGGCATCGCCCCGGCGGTCGTGTACGATGGCACCGTCACTCCCCGCCAAACCGCCGAGACCGCGTTGGAGCAAATCAGAAAGTGGGTGGCCTCATGAACCAGTTAGAACTCCAGCAAATCAAGGATCGGGAAATCGCCGCACGGAAAAAGATCGTCCTGCGCTGCTGCATGGCGGCTGGCTGTACGTCGTCGGATTCCAAGGGTGTCAAGGAGCGCCTCGACCGTGCCGTGGCCGAAGCCGGTCTCCAGAACGAGGTCGAAGTGCGTGGCGTGGGTTGCATGAAACTGTGTTGCGCCGGCCCGCTGGTCCAGGCGGATCCTGCCGAGACGCTCTATGCCAATGTCACCGCGGAAACCGCCCCGTCGATCATTGCCGCACTCAATGGCGGCACGGCCCTGCCCGAACAGGTGGATCCGCACGCGCCGTTTTTCACCCTCCAGAAATCCGTCGTGCTCGCCAACAGCGGCATCATCGACCCGGAGCGCATCGAAAGCTACATCGCCGCCGACGGATACGCCGCGCTGCTCAACGCGCTCACCGAGCAAAATCCCAAGAGCGTGATCGAAACCATCGTCAGCAGCGGGTTGCGTGGTCGTGGCGGAGCGGGCTTCCCGACCGGCCTCAAATGGGGCACCGTTGCTAAATCGCCCGGGACCAGAAAATACATCGTCTGCAACGCGGACGAGGGCGACCCCGGTGCCTTCATGGACCGCAGCGTGTTGGAGAGCGATCCGCACGCGGTGCTCGAAGGCATGGCCATCGCCGCTTATGCGGTTGGAGCCGATCAGGGATTCATCTATGTGCGCGCCGAGTATCCGCTGGCCATCAGCCGCTTGCGGCTGGCCATCAAACACGCCAAGAACCTTGGGCTGTTAGGTAGCGGCATTTTCGATTCGCCCTTCAATTTCAACATCGATCTGAGGATTGGTGCCGGCGCTTTCGTCTGCGGCGAGGAAACCGCGCTGATGGCATCCATTGAGGGCAAGCGTGGCACGCCGCGGCCGCGGCCGCCATTCCCGGCGGAGAGCGGGCTGTGGGGTTGCCCCACACTGATCAACAATGTCGAAACCCTGGCCAACATCGCACCCATCATTCGCAACGGTGCCGAATGGTTCTCCGACATCGGCACCCTGCGCAGCAAGGGCACCAAGGTGTTCGCGCTGGCTGGCAAAATCAAAAACACCGGCCTCATCGAAGTCCCCATGGGCACGCCCCTGCGCACCATCGTCGAAGACATGGGCGGCGGCGCACCCGATGGCCGCGATATCAAAGCCGTGCAAACCGGCGGACCGTCCGGCGGTTGCATCCCGTCCCAACACCTCGACATCCCGGTGGACTACGAATCGCTCAGCACGCTCGGCTCCATCATGGGTTCCGGCGGCATGATCGTCATGGACGACTCCACCCACATGGTCGATGTCGCCCGTTTCTTCATGGAATTCTGCATGGATGAATCGTGCGGCAAATGCATCCCGTGCCGCGCCGGCACCGTCCAGATGCACCACCTGTTGGAGAAAATCCTCGCCTCCAAAGCCACCGCGCGCGACCTCGCCAAACTCGAGGAACTGTGCGACATGGTGCGCTCTACCAGCCTCTGCGGCCTCGGCCAGACCGCACCCAACCCGGTCACCAGCACGCTCCGGTTTTTCCGCCACGAATACGAGGTGCTGCTCCAGCCCGACCCGTATGGTCCGCGCACCACCGCCAAGGACGCGCCCACGGTATCCGAACCCCTCACCGAGACGGCCGCGCCGGCCAACTAACCACCGACTCCCATGGCTGCCAAGACTCTCACCATCGATGGCAAACTCATCAGCGCCGAGGAAGGCGCCACCGTCCTGCAAGCCGCCGAGGAAGCCGGCGTGAAAATCCCCACGCTCTGCCACCTCGATGGGGTGTACGACGTGGGTGCCTGCCGCCTTTGCCTCGTCGAGGTTGCTGGCACCCCGAAACTCATGTCCGCCTGCACCACCCGCGTCCGCGAAGGCATGGAGATCACCACCAACAGCGAACGCCTCCAGAAATACCGCCGCATGACGCTGGAACTCCTGTTTGCGGAACGCAACCACATCTGTGCCTTCTGCGTCTGCAACGGCCATTGCGAACTCCAAACCACCGCCTATCAGTTAGGCATGGATCACGTGCGCTATGACTACTGCTATCCGAAATGGGAAGTGGATGCCAGCCACCGCTTGTTCGCCATGGACCACAACCGCTGCATCCTTTGCGCGCGCTGTGTGCACGCCTGCTGGCACATTGAGGGTGCTGGCACCCGCAACGTGTCCGGTCGCGGTGCCAATTCGCGGATCATTACCGATCTCAACGACCAATGGGGGGCCTCGGAATCCTGCACCTCCTGCGGCAAATGTGTGATGGCCTGCCCAACCGGCGCGCTTTTCCATAAAGGATCCACCGCCGCCGAAATGCAACGCGATAGCTCGAAACTCGAATTCATCGTCAACGCCCGGGAGAAAAAACAATGGAGCGTATAAAAATTGCCACCGTTTGGTTTGGCGGCTGTGCCGGCTGCCACATGTCGTTTCTCGACCTCGACGAGTTCCTCATCGATCTCGCCGGATTGGTTGAAATCGTTTACAGCCCCGTCGTGGACTGCAAGGAATACCCGGAGGGGGTCGCCGTCTGTTTGTGCGAGGGCGCCATCTGCAACGAGGACAACCTCCACCTGCTCCATCAAGTCCGCGAGCGCACCCAGGTGCTCATCTCGTTCGGTGATTGCGCGGTGACCGCCAATGTCCCGGCGATGCGCAACCATCTCGGCAATCACAACGTGGAAAACGTGCTCCAATGCGCCTACATCGACCATGCGCAAGCCAACCCGCGCCTGCCGGAAGAGGAGGGCATCGTGCCGAAGTTGTTGGACCGGGTGATACCCATCCACGAGGTGGTGGCGGTGGAACACTATTTGCCCGGATGCCCGCCACCGGCGGACCGCATCAAGGCCCTCCTCACGCAATTGCTTCAAGGTCTCACCCCACACCTCGAAGGAAAACAAATCAAATTCGGCTGAAGGCCGGAGGCCTGATCGGAGATAGAAGATAGAAGATCGGAGATAGAAGATACAGAATCGCTAGTCATCCACAATCCACGATCCACGATCTCTTCCTCATCGTCGTGAATTTCATACTTAAGATTTAGCACTTCCAGCCCATGTCCAAGCGCATCGTCATCGAACCCGTCACCCGCATCGAAGGCCACGCCAAGATCAGTATCTTCGTGGACGACGCAGGCCATGTTTCCAACGCCGAGTTCCACGTCGTCGAGTTCCGCGGCTTCGAGAAATTCTGCGAGGGCCGACCCTACTCGGAAATGCCCGGCATCACCCAGCGCATCTGCGGCATCTGCCCGGTCAGCCACATGCTCGCCTCCGCCAAAGCGGGCGACGCGATCATGGCCGTGGACATTCCGACAGCCTCCGACAAACTGCGCCGCCTCATCAACCTCGGCCAGATCGTGCAAAGCCACGCGCTGAGTTTCTTCCACCTGAGCGCCCCGGATTTTCTGTTAGGCTGGGACTCCCCGCCCGCGCAGCGCAATGTCTTCGGACTGATCGCCTCCCACGCCGACCTCGCCCGCGCCGGCATCCGCCTGCGGCAGTTCGGCCAGGAAATCATCGAGGTGCTCGGCGGTAAAAAAATCCATCCGGCGTGGGCCGTGCCCGGCGGCGTGCGCAGCGCGCTGACCAAAGAGGGCGCGGAAAAGATCGGCGCCTGGCTGTCGGAAGCCTATGACACCACGTTCACCGCGCTCGCCTTGTTCAAGCAGGTGCTCACCACCCATCAGCGCGAGGTGCAGCTCTACGGCAATTTCCCCTCGCTCTTCATGGGCTTGGTCACTCCCGACGGAGGCTGGGAACACCATGGCGGCAATCTCCGCTTCACCGACAGCAGCGGCAGCATCATCGCCGACCAGATCGATCCCAAGGACTATCTGGATGTCATCGGCGAAAAAGTGCAGGACTCCTCGTATCTCAAGTCGCCCTACTACCTGCCGCTCGGCCCTCAGGACGGAATGTACCGCGTGGGCCCGCTGGCACGCCTCAACGTGTGTTCCCATATCGGCACACCGCAGGCCGACGAGGAACTGAAACATTTCAAGGCGCTCGGCCGCGGCTCGGTCACCTCCTCGTTCCTCTATCATTATGCCCGCCTGATAGAAATCCTCGCCGCGCTGGAAACCATCGAGCGCTATGTGGACGACGACGAGTTGTTCAGCGATGAATTGTGCGCCGATGCCGGTATCAACAGCCACCGCGGTGTGGGTGCCAGCGAGGCCCCGCGCGGCACGCTCTTCCACGATTATTCGGTGGATCGCAACGGCCTGCTCACCAAGGTCAATCTCATCGTCGCCACCGGCCAAAACAATCTGGCGATGAACCGCACTGTCGCCCAGATCGCCAGGCATTTCGCCCGCGGTCCCGAGATCACCGAACCCATGCTCAACCGCATCGAACACGGCATCCGCTGCTATGATCCCTGCCTCAGTTGCTCAACCCACGCCGCCGGCCGCATGGCCCTCGACGTGCGCATGATCGCACCCGATGGGGCGGTGCTCGACCAGGTCGTGCGGGACTGATAGGTCATGAGTCATGAGTTAAGAATCCGCCCGCAGGCAACCCATGACTCATGACCCATGACTCATGACTTCTTCAACACCCGCCATGCCCACCCCGCCACCCACCGTGACCAAGCTTTTAGTCATTGGTTATGGAAACACCGTGCGCCAGGACGACCAGGCGGGACCGCTCGTCGCGGAGCGGATCGACGCCCTGGCGTTGCCCGGCGTGATCGCGCTGGCCTGCCCGCAACTATCGCCGGAGCATGCCGAGGCGGTGGCGCAGGCGCTGGCCGTCGTGTTTGTGGACGCGCAGGCCGGTTCCTCCCGCGAGATTTGCCTGCAGCGCGTTCTGCCCGGTGATTCCTCGCACGTGACCACCCACGCTGCCGAGCCCCGGACCGTGCTCGCCCTGGCGCGCGATGTCTATGGCCACGTCCCTCCCACCTGGCTGCTCACCATCCCCGCCGAACTCTTCGGTTTCGGCACCGATCTCTCGCCGCTCACCGAACACGCCGTCGAGGTGGCCGTCGCGCGCCTGCTGGAAATGGCCCGCGCCACATGGGGTCAGTCCTCGCATGGTAACATTATTCTTGACCTGGCCGGGGTTTCGGGCAGGATCCGCCCATGGCGAGGCCTTTGAGATTTGAGTATGCGGGTGCAGTTTATCATGTGATGGCCCGCGGTGACGGGGGCAAGGCGATTTTCATCGCAAAGGACGCCCATTTGTTGTTCCTGCACCGGTTGGGCGAAGTGTGCCGCAGCCGCGGTTGGCGCGTGCATGCCTGGACCCTCATGCGCAACCACTTTCATCTGCTGCTGGAAACGCCGGAGCCCAACCTGGTCTCCGGGATGCGCCTGCTGCTCGGCGCTTTCAGCCAGGCATGGAACCGCTTGCACGGCCGCCGTGGCCATGTGTTTCAAGGCCGCTACAAATCCGTGCCGGTGGCCGGAATGGGCGCGGGCGACGCCTCGCAATTCAAAGTCGTGGCCGACTACATCCACCTCAACGCCGCCCGCGCCGGACTGGTCGGCGGCAAACACGGCAAGCTCGCCGCCTACCGGTGGAGCAGCCTGCCCGCGTATCGCTCCGGCAAGGCGCCCGAATGGCTGGCCTTTGATCGCGTGTTGGCGGCGCACCAACTCGCCGCAGACGCCCGGGGCCGGCGCGCTTATGTGGACTATCTTGAGGCCCGCGCGGCCGAGAATGGCGGGAAGTTCCCGCCGGAGGCGAGCGCCGCGCTGCGCCGGGGCTGGTATCTGGGCGACGAATCGTTCCGGGACCGGTTGCTGGCCATGGTGGAGAAAGGCGGCAAAGCGTTGCGCAAGAGAGGCAGCCACAGCGGAAAGGCGGTGGCTGCACACGGCGAACGGGAGGCGGAACGGTTGGCGGCCGCCGGCTTGAGCAAGTTGGAGTTGGTCGATGAGAAAGGCAAGCTGCTGCCTGCCCGGAAAGGCGATCCACGCAAGGTGGCGCTGGCGACCCTGCTGCGCACCCGCACAGCGGTTAGCAACCCATGGGTCGCCAAGCGGCTCGAAATGGGCCACGACCGATCGGTAAGCCGTTTGATCCGGCAGGGAGCCGACCACCCCGAAGTGAGGAAACACCTGCGACACCTCGAACAAATGTTACCATGCGAGGACTGACCCCATCACGGCTGGGGTCCGGCGGTTGCGGGGCGGGCGGTGCTGACAATCATCAGGATGGCGGATAGCATGCCATGTTTCATGCGGATATCAACCCGGCTGACGGCACAAAGTTGCAGGGTGCCGCTACCCACCACCGGGGAAAAGTGTTTACGGTTTACGGGGTGGGGCGGATCTGGCATGAAGCGGGTCCAACGGAATGCGCTGGAATCGGATAGGTGTGGCGGCGCTGGGCGGGGTTCTGGTAGCCCTGCCGGTGATTCTTTTCTATCAGAAATGGCCGGACTGTCCGTGGTTTGCGGATTGCCTGATCCATCGTCTGACAGGTTTCAGTTGTCCGGGGTGCGGCATGACGCGGGTGAGCCATGCGGCGCTGCACGGTCATCTGCTGGCGGCGTTGCGCTTCAATTGCCTTGGCATGTTGTTGATGCCGGTTTTGTTGTTAGGGGTGGGTTCGGAGTTGTTCGGGTGGATGCGGGACAAACCTCCGCCAGTGAGCCTGAGATTCGGCCGGGGCGCGGGATGGTGGCTGCTTGGAGTGGTGCTGGCTTTCTGGGTGTTGCGCAACATCCCGGTGTGGCCGCTCACCTTGCTGGTCCTGCCGTGAGAGAGGTCTGCTAGGGTCGCCCGCCATGCGGATTGAACATTATCGAAAACCCCTGTGAAATGGCGCGGAAGGGCAAAGGCAGGGGTTGATCTTTCCCCATATCCGTGGTTGTCTTAGCGCGCCCATGACCCGCTTGACCACTCTGTTTTCCGCAATCCTTGTGTTGGCCGCCACTTCCCACGCCGGGGAAATCACCGTGGAATCACGGCCGTTCACCATCGAATCATCGTTCAGCGCCACCGCCCTGCCCGACAAGGGCTGTGTTATGATCCAGGTGGAACCGAAATCCTGGCAGGATTTCCAAATCCTCGAACTCGCCGACCACGGGCACAAGGTCGCCAAGGGCGATTCCCTTGTCAAATTCGACCCCGAAGCCATCGATAAGAAACTCGTGGACGTCCGCCGCTCGCTCGAAGCCACCACCCTCAACCAGGCCCAGGCCGAACTCGACCTCAAACACCTTCAGGAAACCGCACCCAACACCTTGGACGCATTGTTGCGCGCAGCGGAAATCGCCAAGGAGGAAAACAGTTATTTCACCAAGACCCGCCGCAAGGCCAACGAAGACGCCGCCGCCCAGGCACTCGAAAAAAGGAAACAATTCCTTTCCAACCAGCAGGAGGAACTCCGGCAACTCACCAAAATGTACGCTGCGGATGACGTGACCGAGGAAACCGAGGAAATCATTCTCACCCGCCAGAGGGATGCCGTGGTTTCCGCCGAGTTTGCCTTGCGCATGGAAACCCTCGATTACAAGCGCACTCTCGAAGTCACCCTGCCCCGCGAAGCCATTTCCCTGGCCAACCATGAACGCGACACCGCCATCCGCCTGCGCAAGGCCGAACAGGACATCCCCCGCTCGATCGAACTCAAAAAAATCGAAGTCGAATCCCTCAAAACCGCCCACCATCGCGAAAAGGAAACCCTGACGGAATTGGAAGCCGACCGCACCTTGTTCGATATCAAGGCCCCGGCCGAGGGTTGGTTCTATCATGGTCCGATCGAAAATGGCCGCTGGACTCCTGCCGAAGCCCTCAAATCCCTGTTCGTCCACGGCCACCCGCCAGCCAACCGCCCCTTCGCCACCTTCGTTCCCGCCGCCGCCAAACTCGTGTGGATCGCCTTCCTCGATGAGGCCACCGCCCTCGCCCTCAAACCCGACCTCCCCGGCATCGCCACCCTGGCCGGCCGCGAAGACCTCGAAATCCCGGTCAAACTCACCCAACTCGCCACCGTCCCCAGACCCGACGGCACCTACCGCACCGACCTGGCCGCCACTTGGCCGAAGGATTTCGTCCCGCCCACCGGCACCACCGCCCAGATCCGCATGATCTCCTATCACCAGGCCTCCGCCATCGCCATTCCTAACAAAGCGCTGAACCTCGATCCCAAGGGATGGACCGTCGAAGTCAAACTCGCCGACGGCAAAACCGAACGCCGCCCGGTGAAACGCGGCCGCGTTTCCAAGGAGGACGCTGAAATCCTCTCCGGCCTTGATGTCGGTCAGGTGATCGTCACTCCCCAGGCCGAAGCCAAAGCCAAGGGCTGACACGCCCTCAGACAGAAGACAGAAGACTGCAAGACACAAGAAAAGAACCAGCCATGCATTTGCGTTCCTCTTCCAATCATGCCATGAGGGCGCCCATTCTTCCTCTTCTGTCTTCTGTCTTCAAGTCTTCGGTCTTCGTCTTTGCCTTCGCTTTTTCCGCGCTAGCGATCGCCGAGGACGCTTCCACCCCGCCAGCCACTCCACCCCCAGCCGAAGCCAGCCGTGCCGCCATCGACACCGCCATCCGCCGCGGCGTGGATTTTCTCGTCACCCATCAGAACAAGAACGGCTCGTGGGGCGGCCCCACCCGCACCAAGGATCTCAACATCTACGCGCCCCTGCCCGGTGCCCATCACGCGTTCCGCGCCGGTGCCTCGGGCCTCGCCCTGGCGGGTTTGTTAGACTCCGCCGACATCCGCCCCGAGGTGCTTGCCGCCATCGACAAGGGTGCCGCGTGGACCGCCGCCGAGCTGCCCCACCTCCGCCGCGCCGACCAAACCACCACCTACAACGTCTGGGGTCATGCCTACGGCCTGCGCGCCATTTCCCGGCTCTATCAGCGCGAAAAGGAGCCCGCGAAAAAAGCCGCCTGGGCCAGCCTCGCCCAAGGCCAGGTCGATCTCGAAAACCGCTACGAGGACGTCAACGGCGGCTGGGGCTACCTCGATCTGTTCGACGGCCTGACCACCCAGAAACCCTCCGGTCTGCCGACCTCGTTCACCACCGCCACCGTGCTCCTCGCCATGGCTGAGGCCCGCGAGGTCATGGGCGTCAAACTCGACGACAAAATCGTCAAACACTCGATCGCCTCCATTGAGTATCAGAAAACCCCGGATTTCTGCTACGTTTATTCGTTCAGCCACCGTTGGCGCCCGCGCGTCGATATCAACCGGCCCGCCGGCTCGCTCGCCCGCTCGCAGTCGTGCAACGCCTGCCTCAGGATCTTCGGCGACAAATCCGTGACCGACGAGGTGCTCACGACTTGGGCGGACCGATTTCTCGCCCGGCAGGGGTTTCTCAGCAACGGCCGCAAACGCCCGGTCCCTCACGAGGCCCAGTTCCGCATCGCCGGCTATTTCTATTACTACGGTATCTTCTATTTCACCCGCGCCGCCGACCTGCTGCCCAAGGCCGCCCACGCCAAATACGCCAAACGTCTCGCCGCCATCATCCTCGACCTCCAGGAAAAGGACGGATCTTGGTGGGATTACGAACTCTACGACTACCATCAGTCCTACGGCACAGGCTATGTCCTCATGGCCCTCGCCTGGTGCCGCGACAACATCCCCGCCGGCGGGTGACCCCGGAGTCCGGAAGAGAAGAGTAATCAGTGATCAGTAATCAGTAATCAGTAATCAGTGGCGCTCGCGCACCGCGCGTTAGCCTAACCTCCTTCACCAATAACTAACATCCAACTAAACCCAACCGACCGCCGATCACCGATAACTGATTACTGATTACTGATCACTGATTACTGATTACTGATCACTGATCACTGATTACTGATTACTGATCACTGATCACTGATTACTGATCACTGATCACTGATTACTGATCACTGATTACTGATCACTGATTACTGATCACTGATTACTGATTACTGATTACTGATCACTGATCACTGATTCCCAGCCCCCAGCCCCTATCATGAAAACCACATATCACCTCTCCTCCATCGCCATCCTGCTCTGCACCGGCATTCTGCAAGCTGCGGATCCCGTCATCCCTGACTATTCCCAAACCGAACGCGCGAAAGTTCCCGCCGAATTCAAATTCCGGGTCGAGGACATCTTCAAGGATAACATCGCCTGGCGTGCCGAATTCAATGCGCTCGCCAAACTCCTCGGTTCGTTCCACCCCTTCGCCGGCAGTGACTGGACCAACTCCCCCGCCCAGGTCGCCAACATGCTCGATCTTCTCGGCAATATCAATGAACGCGGCGAACGCCTCGAGTCCTACGCCAAACTCCTCGGCGACGCGGATCTATCAAATCCCGAATACGTCAAGATGCAGACGGAATACCAGAACCTCGCCGTCGGCCTCGGCGCGAAAACCACCTTCCTCGCCCCGGATGTCCTGAAACTCGGCCGCACCAAGGTGGACCAATACATCAAGGTGGAACACCGCCTCGCTCCCTACAAATTCCTGCTGGAAAAAATCCTCCGCAACAAGGACCACACGCTGCCGGAAGCCGAAGCCGGCATCGTCGCTCAACTGGGACTGTTCACCGACACCGCGGCAAAGGTCTCCGGCCTGCTCAACGACGTGGACATCCCGCGGGCGGACGTCACCCTGGCCGACGGCACCAAGGTTTTGCTCAACCAGTACAATTTCCTTAAATGCCGGATGAGCAGGAATCCGGAGGACCGCCGGGTGGTGGCAACCGCCTACTGGAAAAACCTCAGCCAATATGAGAACACCTTCGCAGCATTGTTGGACGGGGAAATGCGCAAACAGGTCGCCTTCGCGCGCATCCACAAGTTCCCAACCTGCATCGACGCCAGCCTGTTCGAGAACGATATCAGCCCGGCGGTTTACCGCAACGTCATCACAACCGTCAGGGCCAACGTCGCCCCGCTCCACCGCCTGTTCAAATTGAAACAACGCATGCTCGGACTGAAGGAGTTCAATTACTACGACGTTTACGCGCCCGCCGCCGCCACCGCCGAAAAACTCTACTCCTATCAGGATGGCCAAAAGCTCGTGCTCGCCGCCATGGCCCCGCTCGGCCAGGAATACGCCGACGGCCTGCACCGCGCGTTCGCCGAACGCTGGATCGACCTCTACCCTAACAAGGGCAAACAGAGCGGCGGTTACAGCATGGGAATCTACGGCGCGCATCCGTTCATCAAGATGAACTACAGCGGTCGCTATGATGACGTGTCCGTGCTGGCCCACGAACTCGGCCATTCGATGCACGCCCTGTTCTCCAACGCCGCCCAGCCCTACGCCACTGCGGAATACCCGATCTTCATCGCCGAGATCGCCTCCACCTTCAACGAGAATATGTTGCTCAACCAGGCACTCAAATCCGGCACCGACGACCGGGAGAAACTCTCGCTGTTAGAGAGTTATCTCGAACGCATGCGCGGCACCATCTATGCCCAGACGATGTACGCGGATTTCGAGTTGGCGATGCACGAGCGCGCCGAACAGGGACTGCCCCTCACCGCGGAGTGGCTCAAAGCCACCTGGCTGGAGAAATTCGGACTCTACATGGGAACCGACATGGGGGTGATGAAAAAGGACGACACCATGGCCGTGCAATGGGCCGCCATCCCGCATTTTTTCCGTCCCTTCTATGTTTTCACCTACGCCACCGGCATGGTCGCATCCTCCGCGCTAGCCGAGTCCGTTTCCCAGGGCGGCGAGGCCGAAGCCAAACGTTACCTCACCATGCTGCGCGCCGGAGGCAGCAAGTTCGCCCTCGATATCCTCCGCGACGCCGGCGTGGACCTGTCAAAACAGGAACCCATCGAGGCCGCCATCCGCCAGTTCGACCGCCTCGTTGCCGAAATGGAAACCCTCTACGGCAGGTTGCCGAAGTGATAGAGGGGCACAGGCGGCCCTCCGTGAGATCGCGGCCATGGTTCGGACTTCTCCGTCGGCCTCGCCAATACTGTCCACTTTGCGCCTTTTGGCAGGAGAACAGGCGTCCCGCCCAATCCTGTTCAATTAGGCATCTCAGAAACCGGGCAGGAAGAAGGCGGCGGGCAGAATGCCCGCGCCACAGGTGGTCCGGGCATTCTGCCCGGAACCTCTAACTCCAAAACAAGTGCT
>Ga0073936_10007923_pt1 | contig 13644 bp, 8 predicted proteins | sample AliMusrvi5mmetaG_FD_87041 | JGI IMG/M metagenome (GOLD analysis project Ga0073936, IMG submission 87041) | Freshwater lake bacterial and archeal communities from Alinen Mustajarvi, Finland, to study Microbial Dark Matter (Phase II) - Alinen... | ecosystem: Environmental > Aquatic > Freshwater >... | reverse complement strand
CTCCTCATTTGCAATATAATAATGAGCAGGTTATTTAATTATGGATTACAGGAGGAAATATGGACAACAACTCATCTAACCTGACCCATTTTTGGAGCCTTACAAGCGATAAAATAATTCAGTCCCTGGGCAGCAGCCTTGCGAGCGGGTTGAACAGCAACGAGGCAGCCATGCGCCTGAAATCGGGAGGGCCTAACACGCTTGAGGTGCGCAAAGCCGCCGGGCCGATCACGATATTATTAAACCAGTTTAAAAGCCCGATCGTATTGATCCTGTTATTTGCAACCATCCTTTCCGCGTTTCTACAGGACTGGACGGATGCAATTATTATCATGGCGATTGTCCTGGTCAGTGCCTTGCTCAGTTTTTTCCAGGAATACCGGGCCAATTCAGCCACTGAAAAATTACGCTCGCAGATTAAGATCAAAGCGAATGTATGGCGCTCAGGCCAGCTGACCACCATTCCATCTGAACAGGTTGTGCCCGGCGATATCGTCATGCTTTCGGCTGGCGCTTTAATCCCGGCTGACGGCGTCATCCTTGAACACCGCGACCTGTTTGTCAACCAGGCCGTTTTGACCGGCGAGACTTTTCCAGTTGAAAAAAAAGAAGGCGTTGTATCTGAAAGCGCCAGCCTGGCTGAGCGCACGAATGTTTTATTTATGGGGACGAACGTGCGCAGCGGCAGCGGCAAAATGGTCATTGTACAAACCGGAAACCGGACTGCGTTTGGACAAATCGCCAGCCGGCTGACCCTGCGGCCGCCGGAAACCGAGTTCGAGCGCGGAATTCGTAAACTGGGCTACCTTCTCACCGAAATCATGCTGGTAATGGTGATCACTATTTTTGCTTTTAACGTTTATTTTCAGAAAAATGTAATGGATTCCTTCCTGTTTTCAGTCGCCCTTGCAGTGGGACTCACCCCTCAGCTGCTGCCCGCCATCATCGAAATCAACCTGTCGCGCGGGGCAACTGCCATGGCAAAAGGAGGCGTGATTGTCAGGCGGCTATCATCGATTGAAAATTTTGGCAGCATGAATGTGCTCTGCACGGATAAAACCGGCACAATCACCCAGGGTGTCGTTCGCCTTGACGGCGCAATCGACCCGGAAGGCAATCCATCCGACCAGGTATTTAAAGACGCCTTCCTCAATGCACATTTCCAGACTGGCCTGGTGAACCCGCTGGATGAAGCCATCGCAGCCAGCCCGGCGCCTGATATGGATGGAATCACCTCAATCGATGAAATTCCTTATGACTTCAGCCGCAAACGTTTGACGGTTGTGGTGCGCGAACAAAATGAGATTATGGCGAAAAGAGTGACCCTGATTACCAAAGGCGCCCTGGAAAGTGTATTACACGTTTGCACAGGCATTCAGGTGAAAGACCAGACCCTGCCGCTCGACCCCCAAAGGCTGGCTGATATCCAGCAGCGCTTTGAAAAATGGAGCGGCGAAGGATACCGCGTGCTGGGTGTGGCCGTAAAAGAAGTTCCAGAACAGCCAGCCTATTCGATTGCCGATGAAAAAGACCTCGCTTTTTCCGGGTTCTTACTCTTTTTTGACCCTCCCAAGGAAGGCGTTAAGGAAACGATCGAAGCGCTGGAGTCGATGGGGATCCAGATGAAAATCATTACAGGCGATAACCGCCTGGTGGCGGCACACGCCGTCCGCAGCATTGGGATTGAAGTGGATCAAATCCTGACCGGCAGTGAAATTAACCTGATGAGTGATGAAGCATTGTGGCATGCAGCCAATAAAACCAGCATATTTGCCGAGGTGGACCCGTCGCAAAAAGAAAAAATCATCCTGGCGCTTAAAAAAATGGGCAATGTGGTGGGTTATATGGGCGATGGGGTTAATGATGCACCCGCGCTACACTCGGCCGATGTGGGCATATCCGTGGATAATGCGGTGGATGTGGCCAAAGATGCCGCCGATTTTGTGCTGATGAAGCAGGACCTGGCTGTTTTAAAAGAGGGGGTTATCCAGGGACGCAGAACTTTTGCCAATACTTTAAAATATATATTCATGGCGACCAGCGCCAACTTTGGGAACATGTTCAGTGTGGCTGGTTTATCCCTGCTGCTGCCTTTTCTACCGATGCTGCCAAAACAGATCCTGTTAATCAACCTGCTGACCGATTTACCCGAAATGACGATTGCCAGCGATAAAGTGGATGATGTTTACATCCAGATGCCGCATAAATGGGATATCAGTTTCATCCGGCGCTTCATGCTGATTTTCGGGCCGTTAAGCTCCATTTTTGATTTTGCCACATTTGCCATTTTGATCGTTGTGCTAAAAGGCAGCCAGGACCTTTTTCGCACAGGTTGGTTTGTCGAATCGATCCTATCAGCCTCGCTGGTGGTGTTTTCTCTGCGGACGCGCATGCCTTTGCTGCGCAACCGGCCGGCCAGACCGCTCTTTATTGTCACCCTGCTCACAGGTCTGGCAGCGGTAATCATTCCCTACACCCCCATCGCCCCCCTGCTTGAGTTCACCCCGCTACCGCCGGTTTACCTTGCTGCAGTTGCCGCCATTGTTCTGCTCTACCTCACCTGCGCAGAATTCGCCAAACGTTATTTTTATAAAAGCTACCACGGTATGGATTGAGTTGATCGAGCCGGTACCTTTGGAACCGGGGACCAACTCAGAGCATGCTATAATCGGCGAAAAATGATTCCATTTTCCAACCAAGATTAAGAATGGACCCGAAATGACAGAAATTGTGATCGGCCTGGATTTAGGAACACAGGGCGTGCGCGCCCTGGCTGTGGATTGCAAAGGAGAAGTGCTCGCCAACGCGCAGGAAAGCCTGCCGCCCGGATCCACCTCACTCCCCGCTGGATGGTTCGAACAGAATCCGCAGGAATGGTGGGACGCGGTGCAGGCCTGTTTGCGCAAGATGGGGGCCATTCTGCCGGGAGGCACCCGGATAGCCGGGATCAGCATCGATTCCACATCCGGAACCATCCTTCCCCTTGGCGCCAACCACAACGTCCTCCATCCAGCCCTGATGTACAATGATATGCGCAGCGAAAAACAGGCTGCGCGGGTGCAGGCGGCAGCCCACGCCCACCAGGAGCGCTTTGGATTCAGCTTTGGTTCTTCTTATGCCCTGACCAAACTGGCCTGGTTTAAAGAAGAACGGCCCGAAATCTTTTCACAAACCCAAGGCTTCATCCATGCGGCGGATTTTCTGGTGGGAAAGTTGAGCGGCGAGTTCATTTACAGCGACACGAGCAATGCCTTAAAGACCGGCTACGACCTGATTGATTTCCGCTGGCCTGATTTTATCGAAAATGAACTGGGAATCAGCATTCACCTCCTGCCAAAAATCGTGCCCATTGGAACCCAAATCGGCACGGTTTGCCGGCGCGCCGAAGAAGAAACCGGCGTGCCATTTGGAACGCCCATCTACGCAGGCGCCAGCGATGGAACTGCGGCTCAAATTGCATCAGGCGCCGCAGAGCCCGGGGATTGGAATTCGACCCTGGGGACAACCCTGGTTTTTAAAGGCGTCACACGCAGCCTGATCGCCGACCCGCTCGGACGAGTCTATTTTCACCGCCACCCTGAAGGCTGGTGGATGCCCGGCGGAGCGAGCAATACCGGCACCGATTGGATCATGGCAGACCAACCCGGCGCGGATTTCAGCCGGTTGGACAAGGAGGCTGAAGGCTGCCTGCCCACACGCCTGCTGCGCTACCCGCTGAGCAAACCGGGTGAACGTTTTCCCTTTATCCGCCCAGACGCCAGGGGTTTTATGCTTGGGGAACCTTCCGGAGCTGCCGAAAAGTACGCCGCCGGCATGGAAGGGGTGGCGATGATCGAACGCCTGGCTTATAAAACCCTGGCGGCAATTGGACTGGAGGTGGGCGAGCGCGTCTACCTGACCGGCGGTGGGGTCAAATCAAAACTGTGGACGCGCATCCGCGCATCCGTGCTGCAGAAAACCCTGATCCAGCCGATGATCACCGAAACCGCCTTCGGGGCGGCGGTGATTGCAGCCAACGGCTGCTGGTATGATTCAATCAGCCAGGCTTCACGGGCGATGGTGCACGCAGCACAGACCACACTGGCGGAACCAACCTGGACGGCGCATTACGAAGAGCAATACGCCCGGTTTACCACCGAGCTGGGAAAAAGAGGATACCTGGAGCCAACAAGATGAGCATTTATAAAGCCTGCGACATTCGCGGCCGCTTTGGAAGCGAACTGACCGAAAAACACGCTGAAAGGCTCGCGGTGGGCCTCAGTCATTTATATCCCCGCGGGGCGATCCTGATCGGCGGCGACGGCCGCTTAAGCACGCCTGTGCTTAAGCAAAATCTCACCCATGAACTGGTACGGCTCGGCTGGGATGTGGTGGACCTGGGAAATGTGTCCACCCCCCTGTTTTATTTTGCGCGCAAATCGCTGGGAGTGGAGATGGGGGTCATGGTGACCGCCTCGCACAACCCGGCGCATGATAATGGTTTCAAGCTGACGCTGGGAGCCATGCCGGTGACCGATGAAGATGTTGTGCACCTGGCGGAAGTCATGGAAAGCAGCCTGACGCTCGCGAACGAGCCCGGCGGCAGCAGCAGGCAGTTGGATTTACTACAGGATTATGTGCGTTTCCTGGAAACCCTGGCGCCGGACCTGCGCGGCTTGAAAGTTGTGCTGGATTGCTCCAACGGCATGGGCGGGCAAGCGGCGCGCCAGGTCTGGGAGAAGACCGGCGCAGAGGTAACCTACCTGTTGGAGGATGTGGATGGGCGCTTTCCAGCCCACGCTCCCAACCCGGCTGAAGCCAAAAACCTGGTCCTGCTGTCACAGGCGGTGGTTGAAAAGGGAGCCGACCTGGGCGCAGCCTATGACGGCGACGGCGACCGGGTGGCGTTTGTGGATGAACACGGAAAAGTGATTGCGAGCGACGCGGTGATTGTTTTATATGTGCGCGATGTGCTCCACGATGCAAAACACAGCATTGTTTTTGACCAGAAATGTTCGCGGATTGTTCCAGAAACCATCCGGCAGCTGGGCGGAACCCCCGTAATGGAACTCTCAGGCCACACCTATATCAAGCGCTCTTACCTGAAGCTGGGCGCAGTTTATGCCGGGGAATTAAGCGGCCACCACTTTTTCCAAACCGCCGGCGGGGACGACGGAATTGCATCCTCCCTGTTTTTTGCGAGGCTGCTCAAACAAAGCGACCTGCCGCTTTCAGAGCTGGTGAAAAGCATCCCAACCTATCCGATCACACCCGACCTGCGCATTCCCATGTCCCCGGAAAATATCCAGGCGCTGATGGCCGAGCTGAAAGCGGCCTTCAGCGCTGAAGCCAGCGTGGATACCCTTGACGGACTGCGCGTGGAGTACCCGGACGGCTGGGGATTGGTCCGCGCATCGGTGACGGAACCCGTGCTGACGATGCGCTTCGAAGGAATTAACGAAAATGCTTTGAGACAGATCATGGCACGCTTTGAAGCCGGGTCAGACCTGTTAAAAGGCAAGCTCATCCAAGACTCCGCTCATTAAACCCACGAGACGACTGTGCCAATCGATGGGCCCATCCTGAAAACAGGATGGATCGTCCGGGTTTAAAGACCATCCAAAACGGTGCGACAGGGTGTTATGACCCGAATTATGACTTTTTGGGGATTGACAGCGGGGATTGAAAAGAGATAATGAAGGCAAGTTGTGCCCTGATAAAGTGGAAATATGTTGAAATATTATCTGTATGTTTAAATTGGATTTTATTAAAAAAGTACTGGTCAAGGAAAGCCTGCCAGAGATGAAGATGGGCGGCGATGAACCGCTGATGCAATTAAAGGGGGTCGTTAAAACATACCCCACGATAACCGGCGGCTTCACCGCGCTGAAAGGGATTTCGATCGATTTTTACATGGGGGAGTTTGTTGGAATCCTTGGAAAATCGGGAGCCGGTAAGACAACCCTGGTGAACCTGGTGACAGGTATTGATCACCTGACAGCCGGCCAGGTTAACATCGGGGGCGTTTCAATCCATAAATTAAATGAAAACCAGGCCTCCCTGTGGCGCGGGCGCAACCTGGGGATTGTTTTCCAGACTTTTCGTTTAATGCCCACGCTCTCACTGGTGGATAACATCATGTTACCGATCGACCTGTGCGGAATTTACCAGGCCGGAATTTCCCGCGAACACGCCCTTGAACTGCTGACCTCGGTTGAACTGCAAGACCACGCCTATAAGCTGCCCTCAGCCATTTCAGGCGGGCAGCAGCAGCGCGTGGCGATTGCGCGCGCGCTGGCGAATGACCCACCGATCATCATTGCCGATGAACCCACCGGCCGCCTCGATTCAAGCACATCGGAAATTGTGTATGAAATATTCACGCGTTTGGCCAGAAAAGGCAAACTGATCGTTATGGCCACGCACGATTTATCGGTGGTCAGCCAGCTCTCGCGCCAGATTGAGCTGGTGGATGGGGATATCCGCTCCGATTCACGCTTCCCGGAGGGGAATTCATGAAGTGGTTCAGGCCCAGGTGGAACAAAGTTTTTGCCGATTTATGGAGCAATAAAATCCGCTCCCTGCTGGTGGTGGCATCGATCACGATTGGCATTTATGCGGCTGGAATCATTATATCGATTTACGGCATACTGGTTTCGGATATGCGCGCCAGTTACGAGGAAATCCAACCCGCCAATATTATTATCAACGCCCCGGACTTTGACCAGGCGTTTTCCAAAACGGTCAAGCATATGCCCGAGGTGGCGGATGCCCAGGCCGTGCGCACGTTTGCGCTGCGCATGCATGTTCCAGCACAAACCCCGGGCGGTGAGGACGCATGGATTAATATCAATATTAAAGCTGTACCTGACTTCTATAAAATGACGACCAACCATGTCAGCCTGCTTGAAGGCAGCTGGCCGCCGCGGGATAAGGAAATTGTGTTTGACCAGCATAAATTTATCGACGCCAAGATCCGGGTGGGGGATATTGTCGAAATCAAGCTTCCCGACGGCAAAACACTGCGCCAGGTGCCCCTGGTGGGGCTGGTTAAAGACCAATCGATTGGAGCCACCGGTGGAGGGGGCTACTTCACAGCCGACCTCACCGGTTATGTCAACTTTAACACCCTGGAGTGGCTGCAGCAGCCCGAAATGGCGAATATGCTCCAGGTGCGGGTCAAGGACAACAGCGATGACCGGGCGAACCTTTTTGCGGTGGCCGGTAAGATCAGCAAAAAATTTGACGAAAATAATATCCCCCTGGATAATTTTTTCGTGCGCGCGACCAGCGACCACCCCAATGCCATTTATGTCGACGCGATCAGCGGCATCCTGTTTATCCTCGGTTTCCTGGTGGTTTTCTTAAGCGGATTCCTGATAACCAACACCCTTTCGGCCCTGCTCAACCAACAGATTGAGCAGATTGGAATCCTTAAAACACTGGGGGGGCGCACGCGCCAAATCATGGGCATTTACATGGTGCTGATCCTGGTTTACAGCCTGATTGCCCTGGGGATTGCCGTGCCGCTGGCAGGCCGGACGGCCTACTGGATGTTAAACTTCGTGGCAAATGAGGTCAATTTCATCCCACAGGGTTACCACGAAGTGCCGCTTTCGATTATGGTGCAGGTCATCATTGCCCTGATCGTGCCCCAGGTGGCCGGGTTTTTACCCATCCTGCGCGGGTCAATGATCAGTGTGCAGGAAGCCGTGAACGGGCCTAGCCTGACGAAGACCAAAAACAGCAAAACCTGGGTCAACCGCCTTTCGGAAAATATTCGCGGGCTGTCGCGACCTCTGCTGATCTCACTGCGCAACACCTTCAGGCGCAAAACTCGCCTGCTGCTGACCCTGGTAACCCTGACCCTGGGCGGAGCGATCTTTATCGCCACGTTTAATGTGCAGTCGTCGATGAACGCTTTCATCACCAGCCTGGGCAACTATTTTGCGGCCGACGTCACCCTCGATTTTTCACAGCCCTACCACACCCAGAAAATTGAGAGCATGCTGGAACAGCAGCCCAATGTGGGCGACGCGGAAGGCTGGGCAGCTGCGCGCGGCGAACTTTTGCTGGCAGGGGATAAACCCGCCGAAAGCGTGAACATCCTCGCCCCGCCGGTGAACAGCAAGTTGATTCAACCGATTATGCTGGAAGGCCGCTGGCTGGTGGCCGGGGATGAAAACGCCATCACCATCAACGATAATTTTAAAAGCCGTTTTCCCGACCTGAAGGTGGGCGACACCCTGCGTATGAACATCTACGGCAAAAAGGTGGACTGGGTGGTGGTGGGTTTTTTCCAGTTCGCCGGAAAAAGCAGCGGCCTCATCGCCTATGCAAATTACGATTATTTATCAAAGATCACCCACACTTCATTAAAAGCATCCTCTTACCAGATTATCTCAACCCAACCCGACCTGACCCTCGACCAGCAGGAAGCGCAGGGACGCGCCCTGGAAGTGATCTTTAATAACCTCGGCTACCACATCAATGATGTCAGCGCCGGCCAGAGCATGCTCAAATCGGCCACCAGCGGGCTGAACGTGCTCATCATTTTCCTGCTGTTCATGGCCGTGCTGGCAGCCGTGGTCGGATCGATCGGCCTGACCGGGACGTTGAGCATGAATGTGCTCGACCGCACGCGGGAATTTGCAGTCATGCGCGCCATCGGCGCCTCGGACCACGCCGTGATGCGCCTGGTGGTCGTGGAAGGATTGATGATCGGGCTGATGAGCTGGATCCTGGGTTCCCTGCTGGCCTTTCCGATCAGCGAAATGATGTGGACGGTGATCAGCAAATCCCTGTTTGATGTGACCTCAGCTTTTACCTTTAACTATGTGGGCTTCGTATTGTGGATGGTGGTGGTGCTGGCCCTGTCGGTCATCGCCAGCGTGATTCCCGCGCGCAGCGCAGCGCGCCTGACCATCCGCGAGGCGCTGGCTTACGAATAAAATCATCCCTTGCCTGCCGGATAAAACTGGCGGTAAAATCACTCGCAATACCTGGCATAAAAGGAGGCAGAAATGAAATTTATCAGCTGGAACGAGGGGTATTCGGTGCACGTGGAGGAAATTGACGCCCAGCACCAATGGTTGGCGGACATTATCAACGCCCTGCACGACGATGCAGCCGAAAAGAAAGGCAGGCGGCTGCTCGAAATTGTGCTTGAATCACTGATTAAATATGCTCTGGCTCATTTTGAGACGGAAGAATCACTGATGATCGAGTACGAATACCCGGCCTACGAAGCGCATAAACTGCAGCACATAAAGTTAGGCGAAAAGATCACGGCATGGAACCAGGACTTTGTGGATGGAAAAACCGGCTTTCCCGATGAAGCCGTTGTTTTCCTGAAAGATTGGCTGGAAAACCACGAATGCAGCGACGACCGCACGCTCGGGGTTTTCCTGAACAGCAAGGGCGTGAAATAAAGCGGCGATTTTTGTTACTGCATCCATTCCACAAGGTCATCCTCAACGGCAGGCAGGTCGATCAGCTGGAAACCGAGCGCCTGCCAGTTTGCACCGGCGGGCAGGGCATTGTTTAATTCCGCGGCAAAAGAAAGCGCCGAGCGCGCCCAACCGCTGCGCGAAAAAACGCAATAATGCACTTTCCATTGACCGTCCGCGGGAATAACCCGGGCGGTTTTATCAATTAAATCCTGTAAAACCTTGCGTTCCACCGGCAGGGCAGTCCATTTGCATTCCCCGAGTAAAATGTGGCGGTCGGCGCGGTTGAGCGCGGCCACATCGATCTGGACGTTTGTGTTCCAGGCGCTGCCCACCCGGTCGGGCAAAAAGCCGAGCAGACCGGGCTGGGCGCTGGCGCGCAGCACCCATTCGCGGCAGAGCTCCTCCCAGGTATTGGCGCCGACAAAATCGACCATGTTGCTTTCCACCTCGCGGTAAGCCTGCTCCTGGATTCCGAGGGCGAGCTGCTCCTGGCGCGAGGAGATGAAGCGGTAATAAAAACGCAGGTAGGGATCAACCACATGGTGGCGTCCGGCGCGCGTATCGGGGCTGTCGAAGACAGAGATTTTGCGCTCAACAAAACCGGCCGTATTGAGCACCCCGAGGTACTTGGGAATATGGACGTTGGAGAGGCCGGTAAAAGTTTCGATCTCCTTGGGGGTGCGCGCTCCGCGCGAAATGGCCTCGAGGATGGCGATGTAGTTATGCGGTTCGGAGATAAAATCCTGGAGCAGCAGGCGCGGCTCGGCCTGCATCAGGTTGTTGGCGGTGAGAAGCAGGTTTTTGATGTTTTGGGCCAGGGACTGGTGCTGGTTGATGCGCTCCCAGTAGGCCGGGATGCCGCCGAGGATGGCATATAAATGCACGCGTTCTTCGGGCGTGAGGGCGGGAAAGTAAGCGCGCATGGCTCCAAAAGGCAGGGGCTGGAGGTAGACCTGGGCGGTGGCACGCCCGTAAAGCGGGGCCTGGTAGGAAAGGAATTCGCGTTTCATCATCCCGAGGTGGGACCCGGAGAGCACCAGGAAAAGGAGGGTGTCTTTAAGCAGGTGGTCCCAGGCATTCTGGAGGGTGGCGGCGATGCCCGGTTCGATCTCGAGCAGGTAGGTGAACTCATCCAGGAGCACGGCGAGGGGCTCATCCTTCGCCAGGGCGGCCACCTGCTGGAAGGCCTGCTCCCAGGAGGAATAGGTGAAGGTTTCCGGAGCGGGGGCGTTGGGGTTGGCAAAGTTGTAAACTGCCCGGGAAAAGGAACGCAGCTGGGCGCGCGAGGAAGTGGGTTCAGCGACCCAGTAAAAGGCGCGTTTGATACCTCCAGCGGGACCCGCCGGGGGCGTTTTTAACCAGTGCGTGAGCAGTGTTGTTTTTCCCACCCGGCGGCGGCCGTAAAGAATCAGAAACTGGGCCTGGCCTGAAGACCAGAGCTGGTCGAATAACTGCAGTTCGTGCGAACGCCCAATGACCTGGATTGGCATCAACCCTCCGTTATTATACTTTTGAGTATTATACCACAAAGTATAACGATCATCAATAACTCCGATTTGTTTTTTTGAAACGAAAGGTGGATGGAAGGTAGAGGAACACGGATAAAAGCGGGATCAAGAGGCCGGCGGCGATGATCCATCCCTGGGCTGGGTGCAAACCACGCCGGTTTCCCGTCTGGAATGAAATAAAACCCCAGGGCCATGCCGAGCATGAGCAGCATCATATAAACCTGGTTGACCCAGTAAAAAGGACCGACGGTTTTTTGGAGCATGCGGATGATTAAAGAGTTCCATGCCGTATGCAAAAACAGCCAGGGCTGAAAATATGATGGACGGGATCAATATAGCCATGGATCAATTTCAATTCGAGGTCACAGTTAAAAGATGATTTTACGGCAGCATACCCGCTTCACAGCCGCGGGCCGCGCCTATGACCCGGCAGACATCCTGCGCGGTGAAAGCAAGAGGTCGGCGGTTATGGCCAATAAAATCCAGATGCCCATGCGTAAAGGCACCACCCCACCCATGACATGGCGCAGAACGCTGCGCATTTCACCGGCATAACCCAGCACCAGGAGGGCCATCGAAATGGCGTAGAACCAGAGTGCCACCCAGGCCCAGATGAGTGTCTCGCGATCCCGGTGCTGAAAGGCCACATACAGCAGGACAAGCGTGAGGAGCCCATCGAGAAGGATGGGCAGGGGAACAACGGGGTGCAGATAGTTGGCAAAGAGGACCAACCAGGACGGGCGTTCAGACCCACTCTGGAAAAAATAGGGCTGCACGTTGGTCGACCAGAGCGAGTCCATATCCTCCCAGAGGGACAAAGCGATATAACCCGGGTGCTCGACAATAAAGCGCGAATAAACGGTCAGGCCGTTCTGACGCGCCCAGACCACAAAATCAGAGGAAGGATCCATCGCTTCGAGCGGCTGGGACCCACGGTAAGAGAGGATCGTATCCGAGACCGGCATGCCGTATTTCTGAAAATAGGCTACACGCATCGGAAAAGGGAAAATGCCGCGGGTGACGTTATTATAAAAAGGAAGAAGCCAGCGTTCGCTGGCGCGAAAGGTCACCTGCTGCACAGCGTATGCACCAATCATCAGGGCAAAAAAGAGGACGAGCGGGAGGATCACTTCCTTCAAACGGCGCAGGGATAAAATCAACAAGCCGGCAATTAAGATTAATGTGACCGGGATAAAATAGACATTGGTGTCGCGCAGGAAAACCCAAAAAACCGTGATGAGGGTCGTGGATGTGAGGATCAACCAGACGCGCAGCCGGCGCCGCGGGGGATTTCCAAGCATGGAAAAGGCCAGTTCAATCATCAATGCCAGGAGCAGGGCAAATAATGAAAAAGAAAGCGATTCGGTCATAATCAGGCTGTCCCAATCGGCCATCTGGGGTGAGAATCCAAAAAAGAGGACCGATGCCATGGCGAAGAGGCGCACCCAGCCGTTGCGCAGCCTGAGAAATAACACCAGGGACAGAATACTCCAGCAGAAGACCGAAACCCACACCTGGAAATTGACCACCCGGTCAAAACCCGGCTGCTTAACCAGCTGGCCTTCCGCATGGGAATAAGGCTGGCTGACCTTCGTAATTTTGTATTGGTCAACGGGCCCCAACACCTGAAACAAGAGCGGATAAGAAGGAGACCGCAGCGAGGTTAAAAACTCATACGAAAAAGTGGGGATCCTGGCCGCGACGAGGTAGGAATCAGTATCGAGGGTCGACATGGAAGCGCCCCAGGGGCCATAACTGGTTAAACGGAAAATGATAAATGCGGCCAACATAATCAAACCAGCGGTCAGCACAATCCAATTTAAAATTCTGGAACTGATTGGCTTAAAGATCGAGAGGGGTTTGGAAAAAAATCGGGTAAGGGTGCTCATCATGGGTCAGGGAGGGAACAATACGATTATTTTGACAGTCAAACGGGGGCTATCTCGCGCAACATGCCAGACCAGCCAGACCCGAGACAGGCCTGTATTTCAGCCAAGTATACCATGGTGGAAAGACAGGGGCTGCATCCTTATTCAGGTTTTTTAGGATTTTCGGATCGCAACCCGGCCTCATTTTTCAGGCAGATACTTCATCCCGGGGGGAATCAAGGCCCTTGAGGTTGCGCAGCTCTGGCCAGATGCCTGCCACGGCGAGAACCACGAGGACTGTGCCAATACCGCCGCCCACCACGGAGATAATCGGCCCAAATAACGCGGCTGTCAGCCCGGATTCAAATCCACCGAGTTCATTTGACGCGCTGATGAAAATGCTGTTGACGGCTGAAGTGCGCCCGCGCATCTCGTCCGGCGTGCGAACGAGGATGAGCGTCCCACGGATGACGACGCTGATATTATCGAGGGCGCCCATGAGAACCAGGAGGACGATGGTGAACCAGAAAGAGGTCGAAAAACCAAAGAGGATCGTCACGATTCCAAAACCGACCACAGCCCAGAGCAGTGTTTTTCCAGCCTGTTTGAAGGGCGGGAGATGCGCCACCAGGAAAGCAGTGACCAATGCACCGATTGAGGGCGCAGCGCGCATGAGGCCCAGGCCCACAGCGCCAACTTTTAAAATATCCGTGGCAAAAACCGGCAGCAGGGTGACTGCCCCACCCAGCAAAACGGCAAACATATCCAGAGTAATCGCAGCCAGGATTTCACGGGTAGTACGAATGAAATGCAAACCTTCTTTTAATGATTCAAGGG
>Ga0073936_10007920_pt1 | contig 13648 bp, 13 predicted proteins | sample AliMusrvi5mmetaG_FD_87041 | JGI IMG/M metagenome (GOLD analysis project Ga0073936, IMG submission 87041) | Freshwater lake bacterial and archeal communities from Alinen Mustajarvi, Finland, to study Microbial Dark Matter (Phase II) - Alinen... | ecosystem: Environmental > Aquatic > Freshwater >... | reverse complement strand
GCATTATCATGGGAAGCACTTCTGACTTACCGGTCATGGAAGCTGCCGCAAAATTTTTAAACGAGATGAAGATCCCGTTCGAGATGAATGCCTTGTCGGCCCACCGAACGCCGGAGAAAGTCGAGGAATTTTCCCGCAATGCTGAAGCCCGCGGGATCCGTGTCATCATTGCCGCTGCAGGGATGGCCGCTCACCTGCCCGGTGTGATCGCCGCCATGACCACGCTGCCTGTCATTGGTGTCCCAATCAAGGCATCGCTCGAAGGATTGGATTCGTTGCTGGCAATAGTCCAGATGCCTCCCGGAATTCCCGTCGCCACGGTCGGTATCAATGGCGCTCAGAATGCGGCGATCCTTGCTGCTGAGATCCTTGCCTTAAGTGATCCCGATCTTCACAAACGGATGGCTGATTTCAAGGAATCGCTGAAAACAAAGGTTGTTGCTGCGAATGATGAACTTTCAAAAATAAAGTTCGAGTACAAAGTCGGAGGAATATCGAATAATGATTAACGATTTTTGATTTTTGAAGTATTTTCCCACCTGGTTTACAATACTTCTAAAATCGTTAATCCTTGTTCTTAGATCGTAAATCGTTAATCCTTGTTCTTAAATCAATCCTGATGATCCTGGGCATGTAATTCAGCCAGCTCATAAGAATATCCGGAAATTTTTGACCAGTACATGATCCAGCAGATTAACGCTGCAATTGCCGTGAACACTCCAAGTATCGGGATGATGCTGCAGATTGACAGGATGCAGAATGCCATCCCCAGTGATTTTCCGGGTTCCGGTTCTTTCTGGATATTCCGTGAGCGGAATTCATTGCCTAAGGATGTGGCGACATTGTTGACCACGATGAATTGCCAGACAAGGTTAAATACCGGGATCAGCATCAGCCAGACCTGGCTTGGGTCCATGGCCCGGTTGTGTCTTGAACAGCGCTGCAGCGCCTTCTGCATCGTCATCAGGAAGAAGATCATCGGCAAAATACACAATGGCAGGAAAAAGAACATTGATACAAGAAGGATTTCCGGCAATCCTAATCCACCTAAAATTCCGTCATACATTGATAGTAGTTCCATTTTGCTGGGTTCTTTTGTTAATACTGGAGATCATTCTGATTTATGTCTTTTAATGCTGCAGGCGATCGGCTTGCTGCAGGAATTCATTCGATGACAAATTTCCCGTTCCCGATAATTGATGTATCGTTTGTGAGTGTAAAGAAATAAAGACCGTTGGCCAGATTATTCCGTTCTATCCTGATTCTCCCGTCCGAACAATCTGCAATTTTTCGAATTGATTCCCCTAAGGTATTATAAATTGTTAAATTCAGTTTCCCGGTTTTGAAATTCTTTAATACGAAAGTAGCATGAACATTAAACGGATTGGGACTAATTGTGATCTCAGCAGGTTGAGCTTTCATTTCATTTACTCCTACAGTTAAAGCATACCCGGTAGAGTCAGTCTTGATTAAACAGACATCCGTATCCGAAAGAAGAGACCCTCCTGTTATGACAAAGCCTCGATCTGAGGTTTGCTGAACATAATAACCATAACAATAACTCCCACTACGAACAGTATAGATATTCGTCCAGATTAAGTCACCGGCGTTGTTGGTCCTGATAAGATTTATGGCGCGTTCTCCTCCTCCTCCATAACAACATGAAGTACCTGTAATAATATACCCTCCATCATGTGTTTGCTGGACATAATAACCAACGTCATCAACAGATCCGCTATAGATTTTTGTCCAGAGGGTATCACCCATCGGGTTGGTTTTGACAAGATATACGTCTGAATAACCAAGATAGGAAGTGGCTGATCCGCCGACAATGATATATCCACTATCTGATGTTTGTTGTACACTATGACAAATATTATCAAATGGTCTTCCTATGGTTTTTGTCCACACAGAGTTTCCGTCGATATCTGTCTTAATAAGATAAAAGTCACGATGGATATCACCGGCTATATACTTGATTGCATTACCGGCTATTATAAACCCTCCGTCATTTGTTTGCTGAACGGAAACATCTACATCGCACAGGTTGCCATCATAAGTTTTAGTCCAGAGTGAATCACCAAGTGCACTGGTTGTCGTCAGGCTGATATGATCAGGGTATGCGTTTTGTGTCGCAGCAAAAATGAAACCACCTTCATTTGTCTGCTGAACTGAACCGGGATAAATATTGCCGGGTCCACCAACTTTTTTCGTCCACTTTATATGACCGATGCTATCAGTCCGAATAATAAAAATGCCATGCAAACCAAAAGCATCAGCAGCACCTGCAATAACATACCCTCCATCGGTTGTCTGCCGGACATAATAACCATCACTACACTGTTCACCAAAGATTCTTGTCCATAAGGTGTCTCCCAGGCTATCGGTCTTGATAAGGTAAACATCCCGGCTGCCAACTCCAAAGCTATCCGTGGACCCGGTAAGAATATACCCGCCATCCCTGGTCTGCTGACAATAATAACCAGCATCCTCTTCTGAACCACCATACGTTTTTTGAAATGTGATCTGGGCCTTTAGATGACTACTGAAAGACAAGCCAATGATCAGGATGACCGAAACTAAAGTCGTCTTCATGGTTGGGGTTTTAGTCATTTGCAGGTGATTTTAGTCGTTGCTAATTTAAAATAGAAAATCATGTAAAATTTGGCTTCATCTGCATTTTTGGTCGTGATTTATTGTTTAATTATTTTTCCGACATGCACCTCTTTATTCCCTACCAGTTTAATAATGTAGAGACCTTTCGACAGACTGCTAACATCCACATTTGTAGTTGGATCATAAATTTCCTGCTCCATGAGCACATGGCCTTTGGAATCAATAATGAATATGCGGCCTTTTACATGAGTATTCAGGATTATAAAATTTCCGGCAGGGTTGGGTGTTATTTCCAGTGGCATTGTACTTTCGGTTTCATTTTTAATACTCACCGGAAAACCACCGCCATCTGTTGTTTTAATAAGCGTACCGTCTTCACCGGCAGCATAACCTGTGTTTGCATCCGTAAAAAAAACCGTATTCAATTGTGAATAGGTCACAGGATTAAGTTCAATCCAGGTCGCGCCGCCATCTGTTGTTTTTATCATTCGGCCCTGTACACCAACGGCATAACCATGATCCGGATCTGAAAAATATACGGCATGTAAATCCTTTGAATTTCCAGTTGTCAGCAATGTCCAGGTTGCTCCGCCGTCACTGGTTTTTGAGATTTGCCCGTTTTCACCAACAACATAGCCTGTATTGTTATCGGGGAAAAACACGGAATTGAGTTGATAACCTCCCAGGTAGCCATCAGGAGCCACCCAATTCGTACCCCCGTCTGTAGTTCTTAGGATAACTGAGTAATGAGAATATCCTGGTTTACCCCCGACTGCAATCCCGTTATTCTTATCAGTAAAGAATACCGAGTACAGATTATAAAGAGTTCCTGATTCCAGCGTAGTCCAGTGAATCCCACCATCGCTGGTTTTTATGATGGTACCGGTATCACCTACTGCATATCCCGAATTGACATCCGGAAAAGAAATAGCATTTAGCATTTGTATTGTACCGGTATTAAGGGTTGTCCATGCTACCCCACCATCAGTCGTTTTCAGGATTAGCCCGGGCCCGCCGGCAACAAACCCCAGATCAGGAGTTAAAAAACGAACCGAGATCAGCCATGTAGTTGTGCCTGAGTTCATGGTCGTCCATTCGGTCCCCCCATTTGTGGTTTTCATAACCAGGCCGTTCTGACCGACAGCGAATCCATTACTGATGCTTTCGCAAGGAAAAGACACACCGTTTATACTGTTCCTTGTGCCCGGGGATTGCCCGATCCAGTTATTGCCACCGTCGGTTGTTTTAAAAATCGCGCCCCTGTCTCCGACTACATATCCTGTATCTGGTGCAGGGAAACTGACAGACGATATCTGATAAACATCCGGCAATGTTTGGGTAGTCCATGTATCTCCACCATTGCTAGTGTTCAGAACAACATCTCCTGCTACAACCCCATGATTGACATCCCAGAAAGAGACAGCACAGAGACTGCTCACTGAACCCGGTATTTTATTTATCCAGGTGCTGCCTCCATCTGATGTCTTAAGAATTATACCCGAACCCACAATATAACCTGTATCTGCATTGCAAAAATAAATTGAAGAAAGCGTCCGGCTTGTTCCCGAGATGAGGGATGACCATGTATCCCCTCCATCCGTGGTTTTAAGAATTGTACCATTATCACCTGATGCATATCCTGTATATTGATCCGCAAAGAAGATTGAAGTTAATGATGCATAAGATACAGGGGCTGTCTGGGCTGTCCAGGTTGAACCGCCATCCATGGTTTTCATTATGACACAATTATTGCCGGTAATAAAGCCTTTGTTCGCATCAATGAAACAGACGGCGCAGAGATACTGATCTGTCGGGGAATTCAACTGCACCCAATTCAAACCGCCGTTTGTCGTTTTAAGAATTGTCCCTTTTTCGCCGACAACATATCCAGTGTTGAGGTCGATAAAATAAACGGCCTGCAGGTAATTAAACGTCCCTGAATTCTGCAACGTCCAGTGCATCCCACCGTCACTGGTTTTGCTGATAGTACCCATTCCCCCGACGGCATACCCTGTGCCGGATGACACAAAATCAACGGACTGCAACGGGTTTCCCGTAGGTAAAGGATTGAGCCAGTTCCATCCCTGTCCCATTGAGGAGATCGATACCAGCATAAAAAGAAAACAAATGTTGATCCTTTTCATAACTTATCTTTTATACTGATTGTTTATCTCTGGTTTCGTTCCGGGCTGTATAACAACCCTACAATTAACTGCCCCCATATGTCCGGTGTCCTAAATAAAGTAGCATGAGAAAACAGACCTCTGGAAAAATCCAAGCCATTGTATATTATCATCCCAAAAATAATATTTTTTTAGTTCCGGATTTATATCAGGTAGAATACGTTTTTGTCTTATTTAACATCGACGGGGTCCCACAGCTCGATCTTGTTGCCCTCAATATCCATGATATGGATGAACTTGCCGTAATCAAAAGACTGTAAGGTGTCGGTAATTGTCACGCCCTCTTTTTTCAATTCCTCAACAAGTGTTACCAGGTTCTCCACCCGGTAGTTGATCATGAAATCCTTGGTGGAGGGTTCAAAATATTTTGTCTTCTCTGAAAATGGGCTCCATTGCGTTTGCCCTTTTTTTGCAGGGTCATCCGCCTGACGCCATTCGAACGTAGCTCCATACTGGTCGGTTTTTAATCCTAAATGCGTTTTGTACCATTCTCTCATCTTGCCCGGGTCTTTACACTTAAAGAAGACTCCTCCAATACCTGTTACTCTTTTCATTGTTTGATTGTCGTTTGAATGTTTAACTAAAATTGTTTTAACCGTGAACCCAAAACAAAATGATACCGCTATTGCGATAATTACCAGGTGTGTTTTCTTCATGACTGTTTTCAATTTAAAATGCAACTCCCAAATTAAAAGTAATATTAACAGTGAATGGGTTTTGATGTAACTCTTCATCCCTTGGTGGTTTGATATAATATATCGGGTCAGCGTGCATGCCAGAATGTTCCCCATAGATGGTCATCCTGTGATTTATCCATGTTGCCCCAAGTCCGAAATTCAGATCCAAAAAGAAATGATAATACACATACCGGTATCCAAAATCGACAAATGCGCCACAGATATTGACCTTATCAATCATTTTCCTGTAAAGATAATATTCATCCCCCTTGTTATACCAGGCCGTGGTTTGAGCTGAATCTATATGCATGTATTTATAAACCATTTTAAAGGAAACATAGATCAATCCCGAATGCTTTATGTTTTTAGGTTTTGTGAGGTATACATTCACCTGGGGAACAATGAAGAAGCCTGAATAATCACCCAGTGACGCATAGTTTGTAGGCCCGGCAATGAAATAGTTGCTGTACGTTTTATGATTGGGATAAATGTACCCGGTTGTAATACCGTAACCCATAACTCCCGGTTTAAATTCATAGCTGATGCCGGCCTGCTGAAAAAGCAGGATGTTCAATGGGTTCACGGAGATGTAATGTCTGGGGAAATGGCCTGCTGCTGTTGAATCGTTCTTTTGCTGACCATTCATCAAGAAAGAACTGAACATGAATGCCAGAAGTAGAGGGTAAATTTTCATTTGTTTTCCAGTTTTGTTTTCTTCAGAAAACCGCTATTTCCGTTCCCATTTATCTTTTTCCTTAGCCTCTTGTTTTGTTTGCCATTGCATATTTGAAGGGCTGTCTGATCCGCCTTTGCTTAATGGAATTATATGGTCAATCACATAACCGGGACGACCATGGGGATATCCTGTTTGCTTCATGAACTCATACCGGGCTGAACTGCTACGCTTAATCTTTCCATGGGAATCCCGACTCACACCGGTGGAATAAGTTGAGCGGTGACCACCGGAAACATGATGCGGGGATGTTGATGCATGCGATTTAGTACCCTGGTAGTGCCCGCCAGGCTTGTGCGTTCCGGATACCCGAAAATAAGTACTGGTAGTGGTTCGTGCGTGAGAATGTCCGCCGCTGTTGGCTGACAGGCGGCTGACAGGCAATGTAAGAGCAAGAAAGAAAAACAGGATCGGTAGCAGGTGTTTTTTCATCGATGGTATCCTTTTACAAACCATGTCATTCTTTGATCATGAAGTCGGGCAGACCAGTATTGCCGGACAAACTAATGGCATTATATATTCTTCTCTCAAAGATAATATTTATTTCGGTTCAACAACAATGACGGGAAGAATATCCGGGAAAAACGTGACGCAAGATAAATGATGAACATGCGAATCACGAATATTCGACATTCGATAATTGAATTCGTCATTCGCATATTCGTCATTCTTGTCATTCTTTCTCGTTCTTGTCATTCTTTCTCGCTAAGCGTAGTCTCTGACTACGCTTGTTGAAATTACGTTCCCTGAACGCTGAATATGAAAAACGTTGTTACGCGTCACGCGTTACGTGCCGCGATCTACACGTACACAATCTATACTTTAACCTTACTGTCGCTGCGCCCGTTCTGCGCCTTTGCTGCGACTATCACTTAGATTAACCGACTTTTAGGTTCGGTCAACCTTTATCAAAGCTTTCCTTGTTCAAATACTATTCCGGAAAGGGTATTTTATCCATTCTTTTGGGATGAGATAACATGAAAATAATTGGTTGTATCCGGCCAGTGAGATAGCGGTGCCCGCGCCAGATTGGCCTTTTGGCGTATAATTGATCAGTTTGTGGGCAGGAAAAAACTTTGTGCTTAACCCGGCGGAATGGCATCTTTCACAGCCTGCACTGATTTTACAGTATTCCCGGGCGAATCAGTCACCCGGACAACAATCCTTCCTTTTTCCCAGCCGGGAACCGGTGCAGTCACTTTGTAGATCCAGCATCCTTTGCTGAGCATCTCAACAGCAAGACCACTCTCAAGTTCAATCCCCTGTGCATTGAGGATAGTCATGATCACCGCAGCCACACGATAATTATCATGCGCATTGACACGGATTGTATCACCTTTTCTTCCCCTGTATCCTGAAAGATCAACTTCCCTGATCTCAGGTTTCTTCATATAATCAGCAACGGCAACATTCCATACTGTTTGCATTCCTTTTGCACGTTTTCTGTAATACTTCCGCATTTCGGGATCAGCCAGTGTCCTGCGTGAATAAGCCATCGCATCGCGGAACCGTTTTCGGTTTTCCTTCTGGGCCTTGCTCCACTTCCGGTTGCTGTAGTCCGGAACCATGGAGATCACGGTCTTCTTTCCCCAGCGGCGGAAGATCAGGTTGCCAATCCTGCCGCTGTAGCCTTCTGTAAGAATGTTGTCTTTGTTGATCATCGTGTAGCCGGAATTGAAATGACGCTGCAATATATATAAATTTTAGAAATTGTGCAACAGACAGATCCATTTGAAGAAATGACGAATATGCCAATGAAATGATTTGAATTACGAATTACGAATAAAGCAAATGCAATAGGGTCCTTTTTGTCAGCAATAACCCAGGCTGTCTTTTTCTTTTTGTCCTTTTCTTTTGGACAAGCAAAAGAAAAGGACATGAAAACCTCGCTAAGCGTAGTCTCTGACTACGCTTGCTGAAACTGCGTTCTCTGAACGCAGAATATGAAAAACTTTGTTAACTATAGTCCCCGTGGAAACGGGAAGACAATTCATATACAATAAAACCAAAATCCTAATCAGCCGTGCAGCGGCAGGAAATATCCTTCCCTCCAGAGGGCAAACATATCCATCGAAATGGCAATGGAATAATGGATCAGTATTCCGAGGATTATTGACCTGCTTTTTAAGCTCAATGTTCCGAGAATTATCCCGGCCAGTATTGCAGCAATCGTTTCCGGAAAGGGTTTCCCGATATGAACAAGACAATATGGAATTGTCATGATAAAGATGGAGTAAAAGCCAAACCTTGCCTTGAGTCCATGAAGCATAAACCCCCTGAAGAAGAATTCAATCGCAACGAACTGGAAAAAATAGGCGAGCTGCCACCATACAAAGATCGGGAACAAATTTCCTTTTGCGGGCTGGAACAATGGATAACGATCCTGGAACGATTTGGTTGATGAGGCAATATAGACCAATGGGAGCATGATAAGCAGCATGACGATGTACAGGGGATAATCCTTTTGGACGTCCTTAATTCTGATGCCATAATTCTTCAGGTCGTCTTTAAAGACATATTTAACGATAATGACCGGGATAACAAGGTAAAAGATGATGATCATAAAGACCCAGAAAAGCTTGCTGTGGAACCTTCCTGCATCCGATCCGAAGAAGAAAGAACAATACCAGAAATCAAATTTGTTCGGGTTAACAAGAACATGGTCCAGGTAATCCGTGGTATTCCCAAAATACTTCGTGATACTGATCCCGACTGCAGTGTATACAAGTATTATTATGACTTTCCATTCAACAGAAAAAGCCGGCTTCAGGGAAATGGTGGAAGTGGATTGTCTTTCCGTGTCTTTCCAGGTGGTAAGAAACAGGTTGGAGAAGTATGGTATCATAATGCGGTCACCGGCTGTTGCCTTGTTTTATTTATTCCTGTCCAAAAGGTTAGTGAGGATTGGAGCATCACACTATACCTGCCCATGACTGGTATATTCCTCTATCAAAGATATTAGTTATTTCCTTTCGGCGGCATGAGGAGCGGGAAATGACGAATATGCGAATGACAAATATGCGAATGAAATGACATGAATTACGATTTACGAATGACTTGTAATTAGGTATTTGGAAAGGAAACATACCAGTCACCACACCTGCCTGCCGGTAGGCAGGTAAGCAGCCTTCGACGTCTACGGTTCCGGCCAAGCCGGAAATCCCGCGAAGCGGGATAGTGGAAGTCGCAGCTGCGGTGTGGTGACGAGGCCCGTCCGGACTGAGGACAATATTTGAGTGAAAAATGTAAAGTGAATTATTAAAAGTGAATTGTATTTGCAACCCGGCACGCATTGAAACGAGCGCCAGATGGTGGCAAAGAAGCGCAAGAAATAAAAAAATAAATAATTGTTGCACGAGCCATATCCTTTTTATTGTTATATTTAAAGATGTTATTTTCAGTATGAATAAGTTATGGCCCTTCCCTTACAAGTGCCTTGCCTCTATACTCAAAGCCTGTTTGTTAAAGACAAATTAATAAAAAACAAACCGGACAAGAATCTTTGTCTTTATATCATCATTGCCTCTCTCCTGATCATTTCGGCACCCCTTAAAGCCCAATTATCTTCAAAACCTGCCCCCAATTTTCCCATTTCCTCAACTTCATTAAGCGAAGAGAACAACCATCGGTCAATGCCAGTAACTCCATCATGCCCGAACTCCGATTTTTCGATGGGAGATTTTACCAACTGGGAAGGGTTTTATGGCACCTTTTCAAATCCCGCAGCCAATACAGGTTTTGTGACATCAACCTCAAATCCAAGGCACCTGATCATAAAGGCCCCGGGAACACAGGATGATAATACATGCCAGGGGCTCAGGACCGTTCCTCCCGGAGAGGCTTATTCTGCAAGATTAGGGAATGATGATGTCGGAGCTGAAGCCGAAGAACTCAGGTATATGCTTACCGTGTCGGACGAGTCGACCCTTTTCATATACAAATATGCCGTAGTATTTGAAGACCCGGGCCATAACCCGGCGGACCAGCCAAGTTTCACCATTGCAATAACAAATGAGGCAGGCCAGGTTTTTGATTCTGTTTGCGGGTACTATTACGTTTATTCTCATCCCGGTATTCCCGGCTGGAACAGATGCGATAGATGGTCCACGCCGGTTTTATGGAAGGACTGGACAACCGTTGGCCTGGACCTTTCGCCATACCTGGGACAAACCATTAACATAGTGTTTACCACCAGGGATTGCAACCAGTCCCAGCATTTCGGGTATGCTTACCTTTCAACCTCCTGCAGCAAGATGCAAATGTCGGTTGATTTCTGTTCTAACCACGGATCTATCACGATGAGCGCACCTCCCGGGTTTTCTTACTTATGGAGTAATGGGGCGAAGACACAATCCATCACCATTGTTGATCCGCCGATGGGCCATGTCGACAGCTGTATCCTGACTTCGGTGAATGGATGCAAGATTACAATCAAATCGGTAGTCTATCCTACCTCGATTACAGCTGATTTTAGTTTTGTGATTCATGGCCCCCAGGCTGAAATTCCCTTTTATGATCTCAGTACAATAAACCATGACGCCATTGCAAACTGGGAGTGGAATTTCGGGGATGGCACACCGGTTGTTTCGCATGAACCCAATCCTAAACACACTTATGCAAGCCGGGGAACGTATAACGTAACGCTCACTGTTCACGCACCGGATGGCTGCGCTGATAGCATGACTAAATCGATTAAGGTTGATATCCCTTCAAAGATCTTTTTCGCCAATGCCTTCTCACCGAATAATGACGGGCTGAACGATGTCTTCATTCCTGAAGCGGTCAATGTGGGCAATTATCATCTTTCCATTTTCAACCGTTTTGGCCAAAGTATCTTTGAATCCTACAATCTTGAAGAAGGCTGGGATGGCACCTGTAACGGGGAACTGTGTCCCGAAGAAGTCTATGTCTTTAAAGCAACCTACGAACTCCTGGACGAATCAAAAAGCGAGACCACTTCGGGAACGCTGACGCTGGTTAGGTAAATCTGAAATGTCAGATCCGAAAGCCGAGATCTGAAATCCAAAATCTGAGATCCGAGATGCGGGAAAGAAGGTTAATCAGGGACTTGCTGTTGTTTCTTCTGGATGATCATCATGCCATCACGTACCGGTAAAAGGACATTCTCAACACGATTGTCATGTTGAATAAAGTCGTTGAATTCAATGATCCCCTGCGTGTCCTTGCTCCTTGTTTCCGGGTTCAGGACTTTCCCGTCCCACAGGGCATTATCGGCAATGACCAAACCACCCGGTGAGAGCCGGTCGATGATCAGCTTGTAATAATTGAGATAATTGGGTTTGTCTGCATCAATGAACACAAGATCCCAGGTCTCTTCCAGTGTCGGGATGATTGCAATCGCTTCCCCGATATGAAGGATCACTTTATCTTCTATTCCTGCTTCCTTAAAATATTTCCGGATCATCTGTTCCAGTTCCGGATCCACTTCTATGGTATGAAGAACTGCGCCAGGACGGTCTGTCAAACCTGCAGCAAGGTTGATTGCTGAATACCCTGTAAATGATCCGATTTCCAGTATCCTGAAAGGTTTCATCATCCGGCTGATCATGCGGAGAAAAGTTCCCTGCAGGTGCCCGGAAAGCATTCTCGGGTAAACCTGCGTCAGGTGCGTTTCCCTGTTGAGTTTTGCAAGAACCGGGAGTTCTTCGGAAGTATGCTCTTCTGCATAGCGTTCGAGTTCGGGATCGATGAGTTCCATAGCTTAGGATTGAAATATCAGACTACTTAATAATTCGGGTGCCAGGATTTCATTGGCCGTTTCCTGGATCTTCTCTGCGGTCAGGTCAAGGATGATCCTGTTGATCTCCTCAAAGTCAATGTAACGGTCCATTACCAGGAAGCTCTTACCCATCGCCAGCATCTGGTTCAGCTGCGATTCCTGTGAAAGTGCAAGCTGACCGATGATCACATTCGTGGCTGTCTGCAACTGCACAACGCCGAGTTTGTTCTTCCTCAGCTTGTCAAGCTCTGCATGCGTAAGTGTGATGGCCTTGTCCAGCATTTCCCTGTTGGTACCGAAATAAATTGAAAACAACCCGGTATCAGTGAATGAAACGTAGTTCGATTCAATGTGGTATGTGATCCCGTTTCGTTCCCTCAGGGCAAGCGCCAGCCGTGAATTCATCATCGGTCCGCCCAGGATGTTATTGATGAACGCAAGTGCAAAACGCCGGTCATCCTGCAGCGAATAACCTGTTGCCCCGATCATGCAGTGCGTCTGAAAGATCTTCCTTTTCCGTATGACCTGCTTTGGATTATAATCATTGAAAGTACTGCGCTGATCATTCCCGGAAGCGCCATCAATACCCGAAAAATATTTCATGACCCAGCGGATCAGCTTCTTCATCTCCACATTCCCGACCGAACTGATCACCATTTTATCGGTAGTGTAATTTCTTCCAATGAATTTCCGGATGTGATCCCCACTGAATTTCCTTACATTCTTTGGTGTCCCGAGGATATTCCTTCCCAATGGATGTCCTTCAAAAACCAGGTCTTCAAAATCATCGAAGATCTGCTCTGCCGGTGTATCCTTGTAGGATTTTATTTCGTCGATGATAACTTCCTTTTCCTTCAGAAGTTCTTTGTCTGGAAAAGTGGAATGGAAACAGATGTCGCTTATCAGCTCCAGCGTCCGCTCATAATAAGGATTCAGGAAGGATGCATGGATGCAGGTGTCTTCCTTGGTAGTAAATGCGTTCAGATCGGCGCCAACATTCTCCAGCCGGTTCAGTACCTGGTAAAGGTTTCTCCGTTCAGTGCCTTTGAAAACACAATGTTCGATGAAGTGGGCGATGCCGTGTTCTTCCTCAGTTTCATCGCGCGAACCGGCATTGATATACAACCCGCAATGCGCCACATTCCCGGGAATCTGTTTGTGAACAAGACGGATGCCATTCGGAAGTGTAAAGGTCTGGATCTCCATGTATTATTTCCTGCTGTCAATCAGGATTTCCAGAAGCTTGATCCCGCAATCAGATATCACGGTACCAGGACCAAAGATGGCTACGGCTCCGGATTTATATAGAAAATCATAATCCTGTGTCGGGATAACACCACCCACGACGACAAGAATATCTTCACGGCCGAGCTTCTTTAATTCTTCAATCACCTGCGGCACGAGGGTTTTGTGACCAGCTGCAAGGCTGGATACACCCAAAATATGAACATCATTTTCGACGGCCTGTTTTGCGGCTTCGGCAGGAGTCTGGAACAGCGGACCAATATCCACATCAAAACCCATGTCGGCATAGCCTGTTGCTACAACCTTTGCACCACGGTCATGGCCATCCTGTCCCATTTTTGCAACCATGATCCTTGGACGACGGCCTTCCATCTCTGCAAACTGATCAGCCATTTCGCGCGCTTTCCTGAAACTATTGCTATCCCTGGATTCTGAGGAATAGACTCCTGAAATT
>Ga0073936_10007917_pt1 | contig 13649 bp, 16 predicted proteins | sample AliMusrvi5mmetaG_FD_87041 | JGI IMG/M metagenome (GOLD analysis project Ga0073936, IMG submission 87041) | Freshwater lake bacterial and archeal communities from Alinen Mustajarvi, Finland, to study Microbial Dark Matter (Phase II) - Alinen... | ecosystem: Environmental > Aquatic > Freshwater >... | reverse complement strand
CGACCGAAAAGCGCATATGGGTCGGGTCTTCCATGGTCTTGCCGGTCTGGATGCAGAGCAGTACCTCGTGGGCGCGGGCATCCTCACGGTTGAGGTAATGGCAGTCGTTGGTCGCCACCAGCGGCAGCTTCAGTTCCGATGCCACCTCCATCAGCCGTTTGTTGACGATGTCCTGCTCAGGGATGGTGTTTTCCTGAAGCTCGATGTAGTAGCGGTCGGGGAACAGTTCGCTGTACCACCTGGCAGTGGCGATGGCGTCTTCCATCCGGCCACGTCCGCACTGCATGGCCACTTCACCCTTCAGGCAGGCGGACATGGCGATCAGTCCCTCCGAGTGCCCGGTCAGCAGTTCACGGTCGATGCGGGGGCGGTAGTAGAACCCTTCCTTATACCCGGCAGAGGTCAGGTAGGAAAGATTCTTATATCCTGCCATATCCTGGCAGAGCAGGATCAGGTGGTAGGCCGCGTCGGAAATCCCCTTTGCGTCCTTGGAAAAACGTGATTCGGGCGCCAGATACAGCTCGCAGCCGATGATCGGTTTGACGCCCGCTTTCTTGCATTTAAGATAAAATTCCGCCGCCCCGAACATATTGCCATGGTCGGTAATGGCAATGGCCGGCGCGTTGTGCTCCCTGGCTTTGTCGATAAGGTCGTCAAAGCGGATGGCGCCGTCCAGCAGGGAATATTGGGTATGGAGGTGGAGGTGAACAAAGGGGGGTGATGAGATAATTTCGGTACCAAGGGGGGTTTCCATGCGCTGCTGCCTCCGGGCGAATCAATGAGTCCGGATTATGCCCTATGGCAAGATATGGTGTCAAGGAAAGGGAAGGGTAATGGTCTACGGCTAAAAAATAATACTTAACCCACCCAATTTGCAACCAGTAGTTGCGGCACATTTTCGAAGTGCTTCATATTGTTAGTGACCAGAGTGGCTTTGAGGCTCCTGGCGTGAGCGGCAATCAGCATATCCATACTGCCGGTCGGCGTGCCATTCTTTTCCAGAGCTGTTCTGATCGAGCCATAATGATTTGCCGCTGACTCATCCCATGGAATAATTTTGAGACGTGAGGTGAAATCATCAATCTCGCTGCGTATCGTAACTCCTTTGGGGTGGCGTGCTGCTCCATAATAGAGTTCAGCAAGTACAATTGCTGAAAGTGCCAGTTTTTCAGCGCCAACCTCATCGAAACGGGCTTTGGCAGATAAAGGATGGTTCTTGAGAATATAGCTGCATATATTGGTATCCAGCATGTACAACATCAGAAAAGCTCCCTCTCCTCAGGAACCACATCCTGACGTTCAGATAAAAAGTCGCCGGGCACCTTTGATGCGCGGGCAAAAAAAACATCCCAGCCGCATGGTTTAGGGCGGAGTGTGACCGTGTCCCCATGTTTCTCTATCAGTACTTCCCGGCCTGAGAAACGAAATTCGGCAGGAAGGCGTATTGCCTGACTTCTGCCGTTCATAAATAGTTTGGCTGTGTGTGTCATGATATATTACCTCCTGATATATACCGATGGTATATTACATTTGGTATATTGGCAAGGATTTACTCCGATCTGAACTATCCATATTTTGCTGTGGCACCGGCGAGCAGACCAACGACTTTCATCGCCATTATGTTGTCCTGCTCGTGCGGCGCCTGACTTTGGATGTTATTTTTTACTTTTTCCTGTTCTTGGACTGTATTCCGTCTTCGGTACTGTTGTTCCGGAATTTTTCAGCGCTTCCAGCATCGCCTCCCCCATTCGGGTCGGACTGGTGGCGACAACAACACCGCACTCCTGCAGGATGCGGATCTTGTCTCCTGCCTTTCCTTTGCCGCCGGTGATGATTGCTCCCGCATGCCCCATACGCTTGCCGGGGGGAGCGGTGACTCCGGCGATGAAGGCCGCCACCGGCTTGGTCATGTTCTTCTTGATCCACTCGGCGGCAGCTTCTTCAGCGCCACCTCCGATCTCTCCGATCATGAATACCCCTTCGGTATCCGGATCCTGATTAAAGAGCGTCAGAACATCGATAAAATTCATGCCGATGATCGGATCGCCGCCGATACCGACACCGGTGGACTGGCCGAGACCGAGATCCGTAAGCTGTTTGACCGCTTCGTACGTCAAGGTACCGCTGCGCGAGACGACTCCTATTTTTCCCCGCGTGTGGATATGCCCCGGCATGATGCCGATCTTGCATTCACCGGGTGTAATGATGCCGGGACAATTGGGGCCGATCAGGCGGGTTGAGCTTCCCAGGAGCACCGCTTTAACCGGCACCATGTCCCGAATCGGGATCCCCTCGGTGATGCAGACAGCCAGCGGAATACCGGCGTCGATCACTTCCATAATGGCATCAGCCGCGCCCGGCGGCGGTACGAAGATCATCGACACGTTGGCCTCGGTGTATTTGACCGCTTCGGCAACGGTGTTGAATACCGGAATTCCTTCGATATGTATTCCCCCTTTGCCGGGGGTGACGCCCGCTACGATGCTGGTTCCGTACTCGCGGCACTGCTTCGAGTGAAAAAGACCGCTCCGGCCGGTAATACCCTGAACGACAATCCTGGATTTTTTATCGACAAGTATGGACATATCCTAGTTCCCCCCCTGCGTCAGCATCTGTACGATTTTGGCGGCGCCATCGCCCAGATTCTTGCCGATTTGCACGTTCAAACCGGATTCCTGAAGCAGTTTTTTGCCATCTTCCACATGGCTGCCATCCATGCGCACGACAATCGGGAGGGTACAGCCGACAGCCGCCGCAGCTTCGATAATACCCTGTGCAATAACGTCACAGCGCATGATGCCACCGAAAATGTTAACGAATATTCCTTTTACATCGCAATCCTGAAGGATGATTCTAAACGCTTCGGCTACTTTCTCACGCGTCGCTCCGCCACCGACATCCAGAAAGTTGGCGGGTTCGCCGCCGAACTCTTTTAATACATCCAATGTTGCCATTGCCAGGCCTGCGCCGTTGACCAGGCAGCCAATCGAGCCGGAGAGCTTGATATAGGCCAGGTCGTACTTGGCAGCATTGATCTCCAGTGGGTCGAGCTGTGAGTAGTCCATCATGTCGGGGTATTCGCGGTGGCGGTAGACGGCGTTTTCGTCGAAGGTGATTTTTGCGTCCATGGCCATTAACCAGCCGGCCTTGGTCACCACCAACGGATTTATTTCAATCAGGGCACAGTCTTTTTCCAGACAGGCACGGTACAGATTAAGGATCAGCTCAACGCAATCTTCACAGATTGTGCCGGTAAGCCCCAGCGCCAGAGCAATTTTTCGCGCCTGGTAGGGGCGCAGGCCGGTGAACGGATCGATGGTGCGGGTCAGAATCTTGTCCGGATTTTTGTTCGCAACCTCCTCGATATCCATTCCACCCTCGGCCGATGCGATCAGGATGTAGCGTGAGCTTTCGCGGTCGAGGGTGATGGAAAGATAGAACTCACGGGCGATTTCGACCGCTTCTTCTACGAGGATACGTCGCACTTTCAGTCCTTCGGGGCCGGTCTGCCGTGTAACCAGAGAGCGTCCAAACAGTTCCTTGGCATACTCCTGGGCCTCTTCCGGATGGTGTATCAACTTGACTCCACCTGCTTTTCCGCGACCGCCGGCATAGATCTGGGCCTTGACGACGCAGCGCCCCCCCATCATTTTGGCGGCACGTTCAACCTGGTCTGATGTCAGCGCCACGCGACCGCGCGGGATCGGAATGCCGTAGATGTTGAGAATTTCCTTGGCCTGATACTCATGGATATTCATGGGGTACACTCCAGCGGATAGATTTATGACGAGTATAGCAGGGAAGTTTAATTGTGCAAACGTGAGGGGTAACGGAGTGGTCTGAAATCAGTGTTTCACCCCTTGTGACGTAATTTATCTGAGTACATCCTCTCATCGGCATATTTAAGTGCGGCCGGGAACTCATCTCCTCTGAATGCTGTGGCTGCACCGGTAGAAAACTTGATTTGAAATGAGGGATTTGCATCATTGAAACGCGTCTTGCATTTGTGGAGATGCTCAATTGCAGCCTGGAGCCCATCTGCTCCGGTTTCCGGCAAAAGAATTGAGAATTCGTCACCTCCAACCCTGGCTACCGTATCATCGCCTCTGAACGCTTCCCTGAGGATGGAGGCGACTCCTCTGATCAGGCGGTCTCCCGCTTCATGCCCTTGCGAGTCATTCAAGCGCTTGAGACCATCAACATCAACCACAATAATGCTGACCGGAAGCCGAACACTGTGCTGAAGGCTGATAAACTCTCTGTCAAAGTAAGCCCGATTATATAATCCGGTCATGGCATCGTGGGTGCTTGCCTGCTCAAGTTGCATTTCGGCTGATTTACGAGCCGAGATGTCTTCCAGCATGTGGATTATGCATAATGAAGCCGATTCGTCACGCACCGCAAAGACGGTTACCAGGCTCCAAAAAAGGATGCCATCATAGCGCGTAAATCTTTTCTCTATTTGATAATAGTTCAGCCTCCCCTCAATGACGTCCTGAAGCTGGCTTGCATCAATGTCATGATCTTCCGGCAGGGTGAAATCGGAGGTGCTCATATCTTTTAGTTCATCAAACTGGCATCCGAGCATGTATTCGATCGCCTGGTTGGCATTAATGATCTTACCGTCGCGCGACACGACCATGATTCCTACCACGGCATGATCGAATACCGAGCGGTAGAGGCGCTCCTGCTTCGAAATACGTAAACAGGTAGTATTCAACGTTGCCAATTCGGTCTGTAACTGTGAAATTTGATCAGATAATAACGACATTTTCTCCGAGACTGCCTGAATTTCCTGATAGCATAACATATCGGGGGGGAGTTTATGAGGGATGTGACCCGATGCAATCTTCAAAAGATAGCGGCTTAAATCATGGTGAAATGCTTTCATACTTTCCTCCGTCTTCTCTAAATGCTCAGGTACGTCATGGTTGGCGTGTCAGAGAAGTTTTCTTTTTGCCGTAAGATGTATTTCAGCATCCGATGCACGCAGATAGAGCGGCAGTAGTTGCGATGGCTCCAGCAATGTATCGCACTGCGAGGCATGCAGCGCCAGCAAAATTCCGTTAGCGCAATGGGGAATATGAAGTGTGAAGGGGGCAAGAAGTGCCCGGTTGCCCAGTCGCTCGTTGATCTGATCGTGATAGCGGCATGCGCCGTCACCGACAAAAACAACCCGTTCACTCGTGGTTGCGGCTATCTGATCGAGAAACAGCGCGGGGGGGAGAACGCAATCATTGATGCGTGAAACGGGAAGAGCGGATGAACAATCATAGAGCGCAGCGTACACCTCGCTTTTGCGGGCATCGAGCATCGGGCTGATCAATGTGGTTGAAAGAGAAAAATTCATGGCCAGCATGGCGAGAGAAGAGAATCCCGCACACGGTTTGCCGACCGCCAGCGCCAGACCTTGTATTGTTGCCACGCCGCCACGTACACCGGTAAAAGAACCGGGACCGATGGAGGAGGCAAAGAGGTCGATATCGGCAATGGTCAGACCGGCAGTTGCCAGGAGACGTTCGATTTCAGGCACGAGCCGGGCAGAAAGTGTCCGGTCAGTACTGACAAGCGTTTCGGCAACGATCCGTTCGTCAACGGCGACGGCAATGCTGGCGAATGATGTGGCTGTATCTATGGCCAGAATGTTCATGAATCGTATGCCTCTCCTCCGTTTACCCCGGACGATTGACGAAATACCTGATGATATCGTTGTAGAAGGCAAGAACCATCAAACCCATCAGAAGTACCATACCGATCTGCTGGGCATATTCACGGACTTTCAGCGGCACCGGACGGCGGAAAATTAATTCCATGACATAGAACAACAGATGTCCGCCATCAAGTACCGGCACCGGAAGCAGGTTGAGTACCCCGAGGTTTATGGAAATATATGCGATAAAGGCAAGGAAACTGGCGCCTCCGGCGTCGGCCATTTTACCTGCCATGTCGGCAATCATTATGGGCCCGCCGACCGAATCCATAGGCACAATGCGTTGCGCCATTTTGACCAGCGACAGGAAGGTCAGTTTTATTACTTTCCAGGTCTGCTCGGTTCCTTTGACAAACGCCTGAACCGGCCCGAAATATTCGGTAACCACTTCTCCCGCCGATGCCACACCGATAGCGTATGAGTTGACTTTTTCACCGAACAGGTTTTTCGATACCCTGGGCTCCGGGGTGATGGTAAACGAGACCACTCCGGTTGCGCGCTTAACGGTCAAAGAGAGCGGATTGCCGTTACTGCTGCCGATGGTATCGGCAATCTGATCCCATTGGGAAATCGGTTTGTTGTTGATGGCGGTGATTATATCCTCTTTTTGTACGCCGGCTTTAAAGGCAGGTTTATCCTTGAGGACCTCGCCAATTTTAGCGGTTACCGTCGGCACACCCAACATGCAGAGTAGAATGAAAATCAGCCACGCAAAGAACATGTTAAAAACCGGACCAGCCATGACAATGCCAATGCGGGCAATAACCGGTTTGTGGGCAAAGGAGCGGAGCTTTTCTTCTTCCGTCATCTCCCTGAGAGTTTCCAGTTCCAGTTCCTCGGCCGGAACGTTATCGACTCCCCCGGAGGTATGAATGTCCTTCCCCTCAATGTAGCCGCCTTCGCCGAACATTTTGACATAGCCACCAAGAGGAAAAGCGGACAACAGATATTCAGTTTCGCCGATCTTTTTTCCGATCAGCTTCGGACCGAAACCGAGTGAAAATTTTTCAACCCGCACGCCAAACAGCTTGGCCATGAGAAAGTGCCCCAGTTCGTGGACAAAAATCAATGGGCCGAGGGCGACAATAAAATAAAATAGTTTTCCGAGAACAATCATATCAGCCTATCATCTCCCGACAAATTTCGTGGGCGGTTTCTCTCCCCCAGAGATCGGCCTTCAATACTTCTTCAATGGATTTCAAATTGTGGGCCGGGTGAACGGCCATAGTGCGTTCGATAATTTCGGCAATCTGCATAAAACCGATGTTACCCTCAAGAAATTCGGCAACGGCAATTTCGTTGGCGGCATTCATAACCGCCGGCATACTTTCTCCCGATGTGATGGCTCGATATGCAAGTCCAAGACAGCGGAACTTGTCGTGGTCGGGGTTTGAAAAAGTGAGCCCCGAAAAGGTCGTCAGGTCGAGTGGTTTGACGCCGGTTGCAATCCGTTCGGGGTAGGCGAGCGCATAGGCGATGGGAGCCTTCATGTCCGGAGTGCCGAGTTGGGCGATCACACAACCGTCAACATATTCGACCATGGAGTGTATAATGCTCTGCGGGTGAATATTAACTTCAATTTTATCCACGGGAGTCTTGAACAGCCAGCGTGCTTCGATTACTTCCAGCCCCTTGTTCATCATGGTGGCCGAATCGATGGTGATCTTCTTTCCCATACTCCAGTTGGGGTGGTTGAGGGCATCCCTTACCGTTACATGTGGCAGGTGAGAGACCGGAGTGTTCAGAAACGGCCCCCCTGACGCGGTCAAAATTATTTTCTGAATATCTTCGCTTCGATGTCCTTCAATTGATTGAAAGATGGCGCTGTGTTCACTGTCAACCGGAAAAAGTCTGACGCCGAACTCCGTAACAAGGTCCATGAAGATGTGCCCGGCCGTAACCAGAGTTTCTTTGTTGGCGAGCGCAATGTCCTTGCGGGCACGAATCGCTGCCGAAGTTGGAACCAGTCCGGCGGCGCCGACAATGGCAGCCACGACCATTTCGGTTTCATCCGCAGTTGCAGCGGCTATCAGTCCTTCCACACCGCCCATAATCGTAACGTCCAGACCGCTGCACAGCTCCTTCAGTCGGGGAACATCCTCCTGTGAGGCTACAACTGCGATTCGGGGGGCAAACTGTCTGATCTGACGGACAAACAGGTCAAGATTTTTTCCGGCGGTCATGGCAACAATCCGGAAACGATCAGGATGGGCCGCGACAATATCCAGCGTACTGACGCCGATGGATCCGGTTGAACCCAGGATGGTGATGTTTTTCATGATCAGCCTCTGAAAAAGAAAAGAACGTAATAGTAGGTTATCGGAGCGGCGAACAGGATGCTGTCCATTCGGTCCAGTACTCCGCCATGTCCCGGAATGATTGTGCCGGAGTCCTTTACGCCGAAGCTGCGCTTCAGCAGTGACTCGAACAGATCGCCAGCCTGGCCGATAACGCCGATAACGAGAGCGGTTGCAACGACATCACCAAGTGTCAATTGCGGAAAAAAGGTGAATTTTGCCAGCACGACGCCGCAGAGACTGCCGATAAGGCCTCCGATAGACCCTTCGATACTTTTTTTGGGGCTGACCAGCGGGTAGAGACGGTGCCTGCCAAAAGCGCTTCCGGTGTAATACGCGGCCGAGTCATTGGTCATCACGATCAGCATGATGACGAACAGCCATTGAATACCGAAGGGGGTCTGGCGCAACTGGACGAGATGCATCAGCAGAAACGGGATGTACAGGAATGCCAGCAGCGCAAATGCTACATCGCGGGCCGCGGTTTCGATGGTGCGGATACGGAACAGGAATAAGAGCGAGAAGCCGACAAAGAGCAGACCGATACCGGCGAATATAATTTTGTCATTCTCCGCAAATGGGATAAAAATGAGTGATGATCCGGCCAAAGCCGCCAGCCGGAGTTCCATATGCCGCTCCGGAAGCGCCATGCGATAGAATTCGGCGATGCCGATAGCGGAAAGGAGGGCCAACAGGCAGGCAAGAAGAAGAGTACCCCCCTTAAGGATTACCAGGATGACAACAGGCAACAAGATGATCGCCGAGATCAGTCGTTTAATAAGTCGCCCCTTTGTGTCAGCTGATCGCTGGTCCTGCCGAAACGCCGTTCACGCGACTGGAAGTCTGCCAGCGCCTTGTGAAGTTCGTTAATTGTGAAATCGGGCCAGTTTATCTCGGTAAAATAAAGCTCGGTATAGGCCAGTTGCCAAAGGAGAAAGTTGCTGATACGCATCTCTCCGCTGGTGCGGATGAGAAAATCCGGGTCGGGCAGACCGCCGGTGTCCAGATAACTGTCAAACAGTTCGGTGGTGATATCGTCAGGCGACAACGTCCCGGCTACGGCGTCACGGGCGATGTGCGCGGCTGCCCGGCACAATTCCTGCCGTCCTCCGTAGGAAAGTGCCAGAGTCAATACCATTCCGGTGTTTGCCGCGGTCTTGTGAATGGCTTCATTCAGGGTTTCATTGACATCGTCCGGCAGATCGCTGCGATTGCCGATAACATTGTAGCGAATATTTTTGCGCATCATGCGCGCAGTTTCCTGGCGGATATATTTTTTCAGCAGCGTCATCAGCGCCCGTACTTCCAATACCGGCCTCGACCAGTTTTCCGAAGAGAACGCAAACAGCGTCAGGTATTTGATTCCAAGCAAGGATGCCTGCTCAACCACCATTTTAACCGTTTCGGCGCCGCGCTGATGCCCAACGATGCGTTTAAGCATGCGCTGTTGAGCCCAACGACCATTGCCGTCCATTATAACCGCCAGATGAACCGGAAGTTTGTGCGGGTCAAGCGGCGTCATCAGACTTCCAATACCTCTTTTTCTTTATGGCCAACGGCCTCGTCCATTTTCAGTTCAAAGCTTTTGGTAACTTCCTGAACATCTTTTTCGTATTTTTTTAATTCGTCTTCGGTAATAGCTTTATCTTTTTCCAGTTTCTTCAACTTGTCAATCGCATCGCGGCGGATGTTTCGAATTGCTATTTTGTCATCTTCAGCCCTCTTTTTAAGTCCCTTGACGATCTCCTTACGACGCTCTTCGGTTAGCGGCGGAAGATTCAGGCGAATTGACTTGCCGTCGTTCGATGGGGTCAGGCCGATATTGGCATTCATGATGGCCTTCTCAATGACCGGAATAATCTTGGCCTCCCAGGGGGAGATGGTAATGGTGCGAGCTTCCGGAACAGCCAGGGTTGCTACCTGGCTCAGGGGGCACGTATTACCGTAATATTCAATGGTGATGGAATCAAGGATGCCGGTCGTGGCGCGTCCGGTACGGATCTTCTGAAATTCGTTTTTCAGGACCCCCAGTGTTTTCTCCATATGGATCTTCATGTCATCAAGAACGTTCTTTGGCATGGTTATTCTCCTTGTACGATGGTGCCGATCTCTTCACCGCAGATAACTTTTTTAATATTACCTTCCGTTGTCAGATCAAAAACGATAATGGGCAGATTATTATCCATGCAGAGCGATATAGCAGTGGCATCCATAACCTGCAACCCTTTTTTCAGGACATCAATGTAGGACAGTTTTGAAATTTTAACCGCATCGGGATCTTTCTTGGGGTCGGCAGTATAAATACCATCCACCTTCGTTCCTTTAAGGATAACCTGGGCATTCATTTCCATGGCCCGCAGGCTTGCGGCCGTGTCGGTCGTGAAGTAGGGGTTTCCGGTTCCGGCGCCAAAAATTACAACTCTCCCCTTTTCAAGATGGCGCATGGCCCGGCGACGGATATACGGCTCGGCTACTTCCTGCATTGCAATGGCAGACTGGACGCGGGTCGAAACACCCTGTTTCTCCAGAGCATCCTGCATGGCCAGCGAGTTGATGACGGTGGCCAGCATTCCCATATAATCGGCACTTGAGCGATCCATTCCTTTGGACGAAGCAGCCAGACCGCGGAAAATGTTGCCGCCTCCTATAACAAGCGCCAATTGCACACCACTTTCAACGACTTCCTTGATTTCTCTGGCGATGGTACTCAGTGTTTGCGGGTCGATGCCATATCCCTGATCGCCTGCCAGTGACTCGCCGGAAAGCTTTAAAAGTACCCGGTTGTAGGATCTTCTGCCCATGTCATGCCTCCGAACGATGGTGATTATCTTCAATCAGAACAACGTATGATATTTAAATGTCAGGAATAAAACCAAAAAAAAGCCGGCCATTGCAGGCCGGCTTCGATAAAAGGCTTAGAGGCCGGCAGCTGCCGCGACCTCTGCGGCGAAGTCGGATTCTTTCTTTTCAAGTCCTTCGCCAAGGGCATATTTTGTAAAGCGGGTAATGGTAACCGTTGTGCCGAGCGCTTTGCCGGTTTCTGCGGCCAGTTGCTGGATGGTCTTGTCGGTATCTTTGACAAACTGCTGTTCGACAAGGCATATATCGGCATAGAACTTGTTGACCTGACCGTCGATAATTTTTTCTATGATATTTTCCGGTTTGCCGGTTTCACGTGCCTTGGCGCGGTAAATATCTTTTTCACGTTCAAGCACATCGGGATCGACCTGGCTGCGCTGGACATACAGCGGTGAAGCGGCAGCGGCATGCATAGCCACGTCTTTGACAAAAGCGGCAAACGCAGGATCTTTTGCAGCAGCGGCATTGTCGCAGGTTGCCTCTACCAGAACACCGATTTTACCGCCGGCGTGAATGTAAGAGCCGATTGCTCCGGCGCCCGGAACAACAAAGCTGCTGAAGCGGCGAATCTGCATGTTTTCACCGATGACGGCAATAGCTTCATTCAGCATGGTCTGGATGGTTTTGCTGTTGTCGCCGCAATACGGCTGGGTGAACAGCTCTTCAACCGATGCAGGGTTGGCCTGCAGGATATGGTTTGCAATGTCTTTTACAAAACCCTGGAACTTGTCATTTTTTGCGACAAAGTCGGTTTCGCTGTTGATCTCAAGCAGAATGCCCTTATCGGACTCTGCGGAAACTGCGGCGGCAACCATCCCTTCGGTGGCAGCGCGACCGGCTTTCTTTGATGCTGCGGCAAGACCCTTTGTACGCAGGAAGTCCACCGCTTGATCGAAATTGCCGTCAGTCTGTTCAAGCGCTTTTTTGCAGTCAAGCATTCCGGCGCCGGTCGATTTTCTCAATTCAGATATCTGTGCAGCTGTTACAGCCATTGCTATCCTCCTATCCCGTCACAACAGGATTTTCTCTTATATTATGTAATGTGTGGCTATTCGCCGGCGACTTCTTCAACTACTTCTTCAGGAGCGTATTCATCCGTCCCTTCGGTGTCTGCCTGCAGGGCTGCCCTGCGTGCCTGAATTCCTTCAAGAATCGCATCTGCCATCTTTGCGGAGAGTAGACGAATAGCGCGAATAGCGTCATCGTTACCCGGAATGACATAATCGATCGGATCGGGATCGCAATTGGTGTCGACGACGGCAACAACCGGAATACCAAGCTTGTTGGCTTCCTGGACAGCAATTTCTTCGTTTTTTGGGTCAATGACGAACATAACACCCGGAAGCTTGCTCATTGTCTTGATTCCGCCCAGAGTCTTTTGCAGTTTTTCGCGGTCGCGGGTAAACTGGAGCGCTTCTTTCTTGGTGTAGGCATCGATGGTACCATCTTCAAACATGGCATCGATTCTTTTGAGACGATCGATACTCTGTTTTACCGTGGCAAAGTTTGTCAGCATGCCCCCCAGCCAACGCTGGTTAACATAATGCATACCGCAACGCGCCGCTTCTTCGGCAACCGAATCCTGAGCCTGCTTTTTGGTGCCGACAAACAGAACCGTGCTGCCATCCTGGGCCGCATCTTTGACGAAGCTGTAAGCTGTTTTGAAGTAGCGGACGGTTTTTTGCAGATCGATAATGTAGATGCCGTTACGTGCCCCGAAAATGTAGGGTTTCATTTTGGGGTTCCAGCGTTTTGTCTGGTGACCGAAGTGGACGCCAGCTTCCAACAGTTCCTTCATGCTGATACTTGACATATGTTTCTCCTTTGGTTTTTCCTCCGTCCCGCCGAATCCCCGTCATCATAATTATAGGGACACCGTCGGATTTACCGGGACGTGTGAATTGAATAGCGGGACTTTATAGCACAATTAAGAGAGAGATGACAATGGTAAATTTAATGTCCGGTTCTTTGATACAAATGAAAAGGCGACCCCGTGGGTGCCGCCTGACTGTTTGGTTCGCAATTTATTCATTTTTTGTAATTATGGGCACAGGACAACGCTACTGCCAAACGCGATGATTTAACCCTGCATGATGTATTGCTGAAGATTATTGATCACGATGTTCTGCTCGGATATAATCGTATTTACCACGTTACCCATTGATATAACGCCGATTACGCGTCCTTCCTCAATGACTGGAAGATAGCGCACAGCGTTCTCAATCATGAGGGCCATGCACTCTTCAATGGTAGTGCTGGGGTTGATGACCACTAATTTCTGGTTCATGATTTCTTTAACCAGAGTATTCGTGGATGATTTCCCCTCCAGGATTACCTTTCTGGAGTAATCGCGCTCGGTGATGATCCCCACCAGATTGTCATTCTCCAACACCAGTAGTGAACCGACATTTTTCTCTGCCATGAGTTCGATTGCAGCCAACACGGTTGCGTCAGGAGTGAACGTGTAGACGTCACCCTTAGCCTTGCTCCGAAGTATATCTTTGACATTTATCATGGTTTATTTCCTCCTCTTGGAAAACGAGCGATATATGAGGGATAGTAAATCACCTTTTCGTGCTGATTTATATACCACCTAGATCGTGTCGCCGTCAATGCAATTAGCGCAGGAGCGCTCATGAATGTGATCTACGCTAAAATAATTGTAACTATTCAGCACCTTGTTCTTTCACATTCATAAAATCCGGGAATTTTCCCTCAAAGAGCAGGCGCAAGCCCTCGGACGCAGTGACGCCTTGTTTCATGCAGGTTGACAGATAGCTTCG
>Ga0073936_10007913_pt1 | contig 13656 bp, 8 predicted proteins | sample AliMusrvi5mmetaG_FD_87041 | JGI IMG/M metagenome (GOLD analysis project Ga0073936, IMG submission 87041) | Freshwater lake bacterial and archeal communities from Alinen Mustajarvi, Finland, to study Microbial Dark Matter (Phase II) - Alinen... | ecosystem: Environmental > Aquatic > Freshwater >... | reverse complement strand
GGCGACATCTTTCGGGGGGAGCATTTCGTCGTCGCGTGCGATTTCCCACAAGCCGTCCAACGCCACGGTACTCCGCGCGGCAGCGATGGGGGCGGGCAGCGTAAAAATGGTGGCCGCCGCCTTTCGGTCACTGTCCGTGCGCCACTCCTGGTCGGGTGGGAATTTGCCGTTCGGCATGAAGTGTCCTGAAGAGAGACAGAAGCAATCCGAAGTATAGAAAATGCGGGCGAATTTGCCGTCTTTCCCTTTGCTCTTTTCGAGTTGGATCTGCAATTTGTGGGCGCCTTTGGTCAGCGTTGCCGGTCCCTGGTTGAGCCAGGCCACCTCGCACCAGTCGGCGATGCGCGTCAGGTCGGTGGTCAGCATGTCCGGGGTCACCGTGGACCACGCGCCGTCATCGATACGCCAGGCAAAAGGGGTGCGCACATACTCGAATCCCAGGCGATGCCAGATTTCATAGGTCCCGTCGCTTGGCGCGGTAAAATCATAGCTCAGTTGAATGCCGCCGTCGGGAAGCTTGGCCACCTCGTCGTTCTCGAGGTGGTATTGCATCCACTCGCCGGACAGCAGCGGGTTGGCCCACTGGCTGGTCGGTTTGACATTGCTGGCCGTCGGCTTTTCGCTTTCAAGCCAGACCACATCAGCCGCGCGGGCGCCGGCCGTCAGCACCAGGGTCAGTAAGGTAAGGGCTACCAGTACGCTCTTCATGGAATGATGCTCCTTCTGGCATGCGAATGCGTGGACACAGATAACCATATCGGGTGAAGCGCGTTTCATTCCCGATGTTCGCCAACCGGTCGAAAATCCAGTCTGTTGGACAATGGACCAGCCGGGAAGTTGCACGGATCGTGTTGCGATAGTATAGCAGAAGTTGGTGGAATAGTGAGTTACCTTACAAATAGAAGTGTGGTTTGTTACATCTCCCGGTATGAATACCGAGAGCGCCAGTTTATGGTATAGTGTAACCCAGATATGTTATCGACGATGTCGGACATGTTGACGCTGATACCTCCCGCTCACGGAAGCGAATCCTGTCCTACCGTCGTGCTCCCTCACTCTGGCCCTCTCCCAGCGGGAGAGGGGAAGCCGATTAATGCGACCAGCTCTTGCGGCAAGCGGTCGGGAGCGGTGAGGAGGAAGTCGTTGGTGACGCGAAACACGTTCACGCAGACGGCGTCGGCAATCCAACTCTTCCCTGGAGTTTAACCCTTTGTCTCCGGTTGTTTCGCATAAACACAGATCGGTTGCCGTTCGCATCTTGGCGCGCGAGCGTCTCGCGAGCACGCGCGAGAGCACCGTGCGTACAAATAGAGTCACCCAACTCCGTGAGTCTTCGCGCACGACCTGATTCCACGCAGCACCTTGCTGTTGATTCGACCACCAGCAGGCACGTTCATGCTCGCGAGACGCTCGCGCGCCAGACGGTGTTGACGTTCGTTGGTAACAGCATGATTGAAAAGAGCGTAACTCCAAGGCCAGGGTGAGGGGGACGGCGCTAGGTAAGCCTGCCAAAGCCAACCCACCCTCAAACCAAAAGGGCTAACCTCCAGAGCTTCGGCTAACTGTAGCATTATTCATGCGTTCGTGAATAATGCGGGATACCGTCAGCATGTCCACGAAACCACGTAAAACTAGTCCCGCGGAAACCGCATTGTATGCGCCGGTGTCCGACTTTTTGCAGGAGCAGGGGTATACTGTGCGCGGCGAGGTGCACCACTGCGACGTTGTGGCGGTGCAGGGGGCTGACATCATCGTGGTGGAACTCAAACGCACACTCACCCTGGGGCTGGTCGCGCAGGCGGTGAAACGCCAGGCGATCACCCCCGCGGTCTACGTTGCGGTGCCCCGCCCACCAAATAAAGGAAAATGGTTGCGCCAGATGCGCAAGGAGCTGGCGGTGCTGCGCCGGTTGGAATTGGGGTTGTTGCTAGTGGCCATTACGACGGGGCGACCCAGCGTGGACATCGTTCTGCAGCCCGAGCCGGCGACCCCACGCCAGCGGTATCCACGTCGGCGCGCTATTCTGCGCGAAGTCGCCAACCGCTCAGCAGATTACAACACGGGTGGATGCACGCGGCGTAAATTGGTGACGGCCTACCGTGAAAACGCCATTCAGATCGCCTGTTGCCTGCGCGCGCTTGGTCCACAGACGCCGCGTGCTTTGCGCGCCCTCGGTGCCGGAGATCATACGCTGGCCATCCTGCGCCGCAACGTCTACGGTTGGTTTGACCACCCCGCCCGCGGTCTGTATGCCCTTACCCCGCGTGGAGTAGAAGAACTGGGACAGTATCCTGAACTGGCGGAGCAATACCGGGTGACGGTGACCGGTGTTCCTGACCCCCTGGATGGGCTGCTAGATTAAGACGAAAACGAATCGCCCCTGCAGGAATTATCCAGCAGGGGCGATTGTTGCAGACAAACCGTCACAGACCGTCTACGGACCAGCGATACCGATCTCATGCAGACCGCACCAGCTGTCGCCGCCGTTCCCCTGGTTCTGCACAGTGACATAACGACCGGTGAGCGTCCCGAGCGGAATGAGCACGGAACCCACGGTTTTGGTCGACGGCACGGAGGCCGGGACACTGACGGAGGCATCCGGCGTGGCATTATGGCCGGCCAGATCCGACCCATTGGCCTGTGCCACGTTGTCGACCCAGATTTTCACGCCGGTGGAGCAACGCCCGGGATCGGTGTCGTTTCCCTGGTAGTTCCAGATTTTCGCCGCGGTGACAGGTTGCGCGGAACCGAGATCGATCTGCACCCAGCCTTTATTACCGGTGAAGTTGCCGCTGCCGGAGTTCCACAGGAAATCCTGGTTGGCGCTCGAGGTGTCATTCCAGGCGGTCACGCCGTCAATCAGCGCCGCGTAACTCCAGTTACCCGCGTCGCCGTTCCAACTGCCATAAGTGACGGTCAGACCAGCGCCCGGTTTGCCGGTGCCGGAAATCCAGTTATACAGTGCCTCAGTGGCCATATAGGGGCCGGCGTCGGCAACCTGCTCAACGTGACCGTCAACGAAGGCAGCGATGATTTTGCCACCGTGGCGTGCTTCGAAGTCCGTAACCGAATAGGCCACATTCTCGATCGGCTGGGTGGCGGACACCGTGTGGATGCCGTCGCCAACGACGATCAAGGTGTTGGGAGGATCGAGTTTGCCCAGTGCCTTGCCGGCAATGGCGCTATTGTAGACATACCCATTGGTCAGACGCGATTTGGACGCGCACTTCAGCACGCCTTTATCGACATTCAGTCCGCCCCAGAAGTTGGCGGCATCAGGGATCATCTCATCATGATCCTGCGCGTAAATCTGCATGGAAGTGACGATCTGCCGCTGATTGTTGAGGCAGGAGGTTTGCCGCGCCTTTTCACGGGCCTTGGCAAATACCGGGAAGAGAATTGCGGCGAGAATCGCGATGATCGCGATTACGACCAACAATTCGATTAACGTGAAGCCCTGGGGTCTCCGAGTCATACTGAACTCCCTTTTCGACAATAGTACGCCTGCACAAGGCAAGTCGTGATGATTCATTATAAAGTGTGTGGGATTTGCTGTCAATACAATTTTCAGTACTGATTATTTGAACTGTTATGCCCCCATCTTCGGGAGTTTAACCCTTTTGTCTCTGGTTATTTCTCAGAAAACTGTTACATGCGTGCTGGATTTCGGATGTGCCAGCATGATTGAACAGGGCTGCTAGCCCATATTATTCGCGAAGCGAATAATGCTCCGGCTAGCGTTAGCATTACCTGAGTATGCGGTTGACGCTACCGGTCGTGTCACTGGTTCTGTCTGTCCCGTATAGGGACAAGCGAGAATAGCCCACCAGTTCACTGGTGGGTGTCCAGACGAAAAAAGAATGATCAGTCCCGGGAGGGACGACCGAAACGCTTTGGGCAAACCGAAACTGTCGACCCCGCCAGTGAACTGGCGGGCTATTATCGGATGTCCCGAGCGGGACAAACTACACCACTACCCCCGCAAAATTCATAACATTTCGAATAATGCCTCAATTAGCCCGGCAGTCAATAAACCGTGCCTGGTGTGCATTGACAAAAGAGACCCGCGATACCGCGTTCCTCGCTATAATGACGCAATACCGGTGCTGCGAGAGCATTGTTGCGCAGCGAATAAAGCTACAGCTAGCTCCGCCACGAAAGGAATCTGCGATGCGTGTCTTGGTGTTGGTGTTTGTACTGATGGTGTGGGCGTCTTGCGCGCTGGCAATGGATTTCCCGTCGCCGGTCGTGCCCGCGGGGTTGGGCGTGAATATTCACTTCACCGGCGACCCGGCGCAAGATCTCTTCATGTTGCAGGCCGCCGGCTTCCGCTTCATTCGCCAGGACTTCCAATGGCAACTGGTCGAACAGGCAAAAGGGCACTATAACTTCGACGCCTATGACCAACAGACCGCGGGGCTGGCCCGGCACGGTATTCGTCCGCTCTACATCCTGGATTATGGCAACACCCTGTATGAGCCGGAGCGCCGCGTGACCACCGAAGCCGGTCGGCGGGCCTTCGCCGCGTTTGCCACGGCTGCCGTGACGCGCTATAAGGGTCGCGGGGTCATCTGGGAACTGTGGAATGAACCGAACGGGTTTGGCTGGTTGCCACAACCGAACGTTGACGAGTATATGGCGTTAGCGAAGGTGGTGTTGCCCGCCATACGCGCCGCGGATCCCCAGGCGACGATCATCGCGCCGGCGACCGAGAGCTTCGGCTTTCCCTTTTTGGAAGCGTGCTGTCGCCAGGGGCTGCTCGACATGGTGGACGGCGTGAGCGTGCACCCCTACCGGCAATCGAATCCGGAGACGGTGGTGGAGGACTACGCCCGCTTGCGTGCGCTCATCGCACGCTTTACCCCGGCGCGGCGCACAATCCCGATCATCTCCGGCGAGTGGGGCTACTCGACGTCGTGGAAACAGTATTCCGCGGAACGGCAGGGGCAATATCTGCCGCGCGAATTCCTTATCAACCTCAGCCAGGGGATTCCGCTCTCTATCTGGTATGACTGGCACAACGACTCGTTGAATCCCGCCGATCCTGAAAGCAATTTCGGCACGGTGACCTTCGAATATAAACCCAAGCCCGCGTATCAGGCCATGGAACGGCTGACCACCGCGCTGCATGGCATGCGCTTTCGCACGCGCCTGCCGTCAGCGCCGGGCGATTACCTGTTACTCTTCAGCGACGGCACGCGCGCGACGCTGGCCGTCTGGACGACCGATGAAGCGCCACCCCCCGAGCCGGGTGAAAACGCGGCGCCCGGGGGGATCGAGACGACCGGCGGTACGCATGCGCTGGAACTCTGGCCGGGCATGAACGCCGTGCTCACCGGCGACCCGCAATACTTGCCGGTGCCGGAGACCGCGGAGGCGCTTCAGGCCGCTGCCGCCTGGACGCTGGAGACGCCGCGCGCCACACTGTCGGCCGGCGCGGCGGGCGACGGCGCGGCCTTCACGGTCAGAGTGCGGAATCCGTTCGCGCGGGAAGTAGCGGTGCAGGTGAGCACGCCCGAATTGCGGAATCTGACCGGGGCCTTCACCGGACCGGCACATTTTCGGCTGAAAGCGGGTGCGGAGGGGCGCCTGACCTGGCAAGGGACACCGCCCACGCGGCGCGATCTGCCGACCGCGGCCACGGTGGAAGTGGCGCTTGACGCCGCGCACAGCCGCCGCACCCTTACCTTCGACGTGGCCAACCCCATCGGGCTGGGCGTGATGGCGCTGCACAACGGCGCCGCGGCGCTGGTGGTGCGCTTGCCGAAAGACGCGGTGCACGGCACGCTGCGCGTGACGGCGGGCGCCGAAGTGCGGACGCTGGACCTGCTCGCCGCGGCCCATGGCAAGGTGACGGTGCGCCTCGACGGCGCAACGCTCACCCCGCTGCCCGCCGACGACAGCCTGTTGCTGCCCTTGCCCGGCACGATCGATCTCCGCCAGCCGGTCCACCTGCAGGTGCGGGAAGGGAACACGACGACCGTCGATGCCACCTGTCGAGTCGCGCTGCTGTCGACCACCACCGCCGCGCTGGTCGCCATCAATGACGGCGACCCGCAGGTACCTGCCACCTTCGCGCTGACCGACGTACCCGCCGGCGCCGCGGCAAACGGGGTGCGTCTGACCTATGAGTACGGCACGGGGTGGAAATTCGTGCGCCTGGCCCCCCGGACGCCGCTGCTGCTGGACGGCGCGCCGCATGCGCTGGGCGTGTGGGTGCGCGGCAACACCTCGCGCTGCTGGATGGTCATGCGCATTGTTGACGCCAACGGACGCATCTTTCAAGCGATTTTCGGGCGCCTGGACTTCACCGGCTGGCGCTTTCTGACCGCGCCGCTGGACGACCCGCGCGTCTACCATTTTGGCGGCGACGGCGACGACAGCCGCATCGCCTACCCCATTCGCCTGGACACCGCCTTCAGCGTGGATGGCGCCAAACAGCCGGTGAAAGATGAGCTGGAGTTGTCGGGGTTTCAAGTGCTGTACAATGCCGTGGAAAATGGCGAAGAGGGAGGGATTCGAACCCCCGGAGCGGGGTTGTAAGCTGCTACGGGGGAAAGGCGCTCCTTGTTCACTTTATTCACGACGTGAATAAGATTCAGGCATCCCGGGTTATTTATGAAATAATTGACTGCCGGGTTAACTGTGGCATTATTCGCAATGTCATGAAAAATGCGAGTTAACAGGGCAACGTCACTGTTTACACTTCCTATCCATCCCTCTGCGGCGCCAGGCACTCGGGCAGATTCACCCGCGCATTATTGACCAGCGTCGAGACCGGGACAGCCTGTAGTGCTTCGGCGGGATATTGACGCAGCATCGCGATGAGCCGTTCCGCTGGTTGTGGGTCAGGCGTTAGCCAGGCGATGTAATCCTCGGGTGGCAAGATGACCGGCATGCGGTGGTGGAAAGGCGCCAGCAGCGCGTTGGCGGCGGTGGTGATGATCGTGCAGGTATATAGCGGGTCGCCTTCGGCAGGATGCCACACCTCCCATAACCCGGCGAACGCAAAGAGCACACCGTCGCGCCGGCTGAAACGGTAAGGCGTTTTGTGCCGCGCCCCGGCTTCCTCCGACCATTCGAAGAAACCGCTGGCCAGGATGAGACACCGCCGCGCCTTCAACGCCGACCGGAAGGCCGGCTTCTCGCCCACGGATTCGCCGCGCGCGTTTATCAGTCGATGACCGATACCGGCATCCTTCGCCCACGATGGCACCAGGCCCCAGCGAAAGAACTGCAGCGTATGGGGCTCCGTGTTCGTGATCACCGCCACGGGCTGACCCGGCGCCACGTTGTAGCGCTCCGGGAGGGAATCCGGCACAATGAGTTGCGGAAAGCCCATCCGCACCTCGTCTACGCTGGCGATAAAATAAAAGCGACCACACATGTCCCATATATACCCGCTGCTATTGTCTGCACCACCAACGTGTAAAAAACAGGACTGGCAGAAAATCGTGGGACGGTTCACCCCGAACGATTTGACGTGAATCGTGTGACGAAGTTGAAGTCTCGGAACATCACATGGGCAATTCCTGGAGGTCTGTAAGGGGTGTTTTGAGCGTAAAAATGGCGGAGAGGGAGGGATTCGAACCCCCGGAGCGGGTTTCTAAGCCGCTCACACGATTTCGAGTCGTGCGCCTTCAACCGGACTCGGCCACCTCTCCGCGGTGGGGACGGGAAAAGTATAGCATAGCGCGCGACGGTGGTCAATTGGTTGCCGCGCCGGGGTCAGGGTTTCAACACCGGCAGATTATACAACTTCCGCATCTGCTGGGCGACGGTCCAGAGTTTGGGTTCGCGGTGCAGGATGTTGATGAAGTTGGTCGTGGAGATCTCCAGGCGGTCGGCGGCGGGGGCGACCTGGCCGCGGTACGATTGGAGCAGGTCGAGCATGAGGGCAATGATCGACAGGTAGCGAGGGTTTTCCGGATTCACCGCCAGCCTGCCGCCTTTGCCGCGCTGCTCGCGCACAGCGTCCGGGATGATCAGGGTTTCCAGGTCGATTTCCCGGCGCAGCGCCAGCGCCAGTGCCAGGCGCAACCGCGTCAAGGCCAGCTTGCGGTTTTCCCCCTGCATGCGGTGTTCGTTGGCCGTGACGGTGATGCCGGTGGGGCGGTGGCGGATATCGATCGCGCTGTGCGTTTTATTGCGCTTTTGCCCACCCGGCCCGCTCGCACGCCCGGGCGTCCAGTCGCAATGCGCCAGCAATTCCTCGTCTGATAAGGCCCATTCTGGGGTGTCTGTCATATTACAGCAACACCGTGCCGGAAAAGACTTCCACGGCGGGGCCGGTCATGTAGAGATGATTGTTTGCCTCATCCCAGGTGATCGCTAACGGCCCGCCGGGCAATTCCACGGTGGCGGTCCGCGCGGCCACGCCGGTGAGCACCCCGGCAACCAGCGTGGCGCAGGCGCCGGTACCGCAGGCCAGCGTGATGCCGGCGCCGCGTTCCCACACGCGCATCTTCAGGTGCGTCGGGGTCATCACCTGCACGAATTCCACGTTGGTGCGGCGCGGGAAGATGGGGAGCTGTTCAAGGAGCGGACCATAGCGGGCGACCGGAAATTCGGCGATCTCGTCGACGAAGATGACCGCATGCGGGTTGCCCATCGAGACCGTGGTCACCGCGAAGGTCACGCCGTCCACAGTGAGCGGCTCGTTGATGACCGGGCCCGCGGGACCGCGCATGGGGATCTCGGCGCGTTCCAGGCGGGGTTCCCCCATGTCCACGCACACACCGGTAACGTGGCCCTCGGCGAAGTGCAGCACCGGGGTGATGACGCCGGCCGGCGTGTCGATGGTGAATTGTGTGCGCGCCGTCAGCCCGTGGGTGTAGGCAAAAACGGCGAAGCAGCGCACGCCGTTCCCACACATCTCCGCCTCGCTGCCGTCGCTGTTGATGATGCGCATGCGGAAATCCTGGGTCGGGCTGGGCAACACCAGGATGACCCCGTCGCCGCCGACACCGAAGTGCCGGTCGCACCACGCCGGCGCCGCCGCGGCGAGCTGTTCGATATCATACGCAGAGGAGAGGCAATCGACGAGAAGAAAATCGTTGCCCAACCCATGCATCTTCACAAATGGAATCGGGGTCTGCATGCCGTAAGTGTAGCGATAAATGGTTGCCGGTGTAAAGCCGGCGTGAGTGGAAAGGCGGGCGAGTCCGATTTCTTCTTACCCCAGGAAGAATTGGGTTGTCGATGACGCCTGCGCGAAAGTGTTTCACGTCACCAACGATTTCCTCCTTACCGCTTCCAACCGCCTGCTGCAGGAATTGGCCGCATTTATCGGCTTATCTGGCGCCGTCGAAGATCCGTGTTCTCTATTTCGGCCAGCTCTCCCCCGCTGGGTGCGCGTTGCGTTGACACTCGGGATAGGCGCCCGTATAATGCCGGTGTGACAACCATGACCGTTCACGAAATCCACCCGTTATTACCCGCCTGGATGTCGTCGCTGGAAGCAGAGCTCAGCGCGTTCTTTTCGACGGATGATCCCCTCTTGCGGGAAGCCTGTACGGCGGTGGTCGGTACGCAAGGCAAGCGTCTGCGTCCGATGTTGCTGTTGTTGTCCTGCGCCAGCGTGGGAAGTGTGGAGGCGCGCGCGCTCACTTACGCCGCGATGATGGAATTGATCCATACTACGTCGTTGGCACATGACGATGTGGTGGACGAGGCGGACGAACGACGCGGGATGCCCAGTGCCCCGACGCGCTGGGGCAATAAATTCTCCATCCTCCTCGGCGACTACCTCTTCGCACGGGTGTTCGCGCTGGCCGCAGCGGACGGCGATCCGATCATCCTGCGTATGCTGGGGGAGGCGGCGGTCTCCATGGGGCGCGCGGTCATAGAAGAACTCTCGGCGTTGTCGTTGGACGCCGATGAAGAAATTTATTGGCGCGTCATCGGCGGAAAAACCGCCGCCCTCTATGCTGCCGCGACCGGCATCGGCGCCGTGCTGGGCCAGGCGACCCCCGAGCAACAACAGGCGCTTTTTCGGATGGGTGAGGCTTTCGGGTACGCCTTTCAACTGGCCGACGACGTCCTCGACCTGCAAGGGTCGCCCGCGGAGCGCGGCAAGCCGGTGGGGGTGGATTTTCCCCAGCGCCGGGCCACCTTACCAGTGCTGTATGTGTACCGCACCGCGACGCCAGCCGTGCGGGACGACCTTGTCGCGCTCTGGCGAACGGCTCCGTTCACCGCGGACCATGAGCAGACGCTCCACGCGATTCTCACTGCGCAGGGAGGGTTTGACTACGCGTGGCAGAAGGTAAACAGTATCTTAATGGACGCCCGTGGTTATTTAGACCACGTGCCGGCCGGTCCTGGGCGGAACGCGCTACACGCTCTGTGTTGTGAGCGCTTTCCGTTGCCGGTCATGCCCGGCGCGCTGTAAACCCGCATGATTCATCACCATGCGAAGACGCTAAATAATCCGGGCTAACATGCGCTCCCGCGGCGAGATGGAACGCCTGGGGGAAATCACGACGCAACATGGTGTGGGGCGCACAACTTCGACTCGCGCCTGTCGTCTCCCGCGCTGTGATGCCCGTTCCCCCGCAGGGTCTTCCCCACATACTTCGCCGGAGGTGTACTCATGATGACCATACGCGGATGGCTTATATTGGTCGCGCTTGTGCTCTTCGGCGGTTGTGCCGTACCGGTCGCCGCGCAGCAACCCGCACTCCTGGCCGGCGCGGAAGCCGTCATCCAGCGCGCGGACACACTCGCCGCGAATCACGATTACGACGGCGCGGTGCTGCTGCTCAAACGCGCCATTGAAGAATACCCCACCTACGAACGCCTCTACCTGGATCTTGCCGTCTGTCAGGAGGACCGCGGGTATCTGACGCATGATCATTTCCCGACCGTCGATGAGTGGCGGAACGAACTCTACGATCATCCCGGGCAATATTCCGGCATTGTGCGCGATCTTTTCGATATCTACGGTCAGGCATATATGAATTTGCCGGATACGCGGGAAATCCACAAGCGCGCCGAAGCGCTGGCGGCCAACGACTTCCCGGTGGAACTGGGGGAGTACGGCGTGCTGGCACTGCCTGGCGACCCCACGCCCTTCTCCTTCATGCTAACCGATCCGCAACTGGATGACGCGCAACGCACGGCCTGCCAGGCGCTCATCACCTTGCGGCCCTTGCCGACCCCTGAACGCTATCGCAAAGATCCGAAATACGGCAGCGACGCCAAATGGAATACTGACGCCAAGTACGGGCGCTGGTCGTTCTCCTGGATGCTGGCGGGTTACGAATTCGATCGGGAGAGCAAAAGCTGGTATCTGCGTTTTCGTGTCTTTTGGGAAGACGTCCCGGGGCATCGCGATGACCGCACCCTCCTCGCGCAACAGACGGTGCAACTGCTGTTGCGTACGAACGGTCTGCTGCATGCGTATACCGGCCTGAAACCGCTCTTTCCCAAGGACGGCGTGATTAATGTCTGGCTGGCAGAGCGCGGGGATCCGGGCGGGGAAGCCTCGGATGAGAATATTTACCTGCAGCAAATCGGCGTCGCGCGCTCTCCCGCGGAATGGGTGCGCGAAATCACCCACGAATATGGTCATGAAACGCTGCCGCCCGTCGGCGGTTACGACAAGCCGGAATGGGCGGCCAATGGTCGCCTGGGCGAACGCCTCTTTGTGAGCTGGTTCATGCGCAACCTTGACCAGAAGACCGATCCCCACCCCTGGCTGCGCGACATGAATCTGGCGGATTACCAGGAAGCGCGCATCGAGCGTACGATTCGACAATTTGCCGCGATGGGCCCGGAGATGCCGCAATTGAGCGGCAAAAATGCCATGGCCATGGATGGGTGCATCGGGATGGCGCTATACTGGGACCTGTCGCGCGGGAGTAAAGCACTGACCGCCGTCCTGTCCAGCATGCATTCACCGTCATTCGCCGGGAAATTCGGATTTAAAGAAGTGTTGGAAGAGAACGAGCGCACAGCACAAAGCGTTGACCACCCCACCGTCGCCGTGCGCATGGACGGGCTGCCGCCGGGCATTCCCCTGTGGGTGTACCTGCGTGAAGGCGCCTGGGATGGCGCGTTCACCAGCAAAGCGGAGGGCCCTCTGCGCCTGAAAGTGGAAGTAGACGGCAAACCGGTGAAATTCACCGAAGCCGGCGTTTTCTCGGTCACCGGGTTGGGTCGCGGCTGGCACCGCATCCGTCTGACGCCGGACGGTGATGCCGTGCCGGCCTTGACGGGTTTGAAGTTAGTGCGAATTAAATAGCGCTTGTCCCAACGTCCGGCATATTTCCTCGCGGCTGGACGCGCATTGGGGCGATTCGTGCCGGTTCTCCCGGTTGTTCTTCCCGCACCGCTAGCAGGCGTGTCTGGCGCCGTCTCCCTCACCCTGCCCTGAAGTTTAGCTCTTTGGTATCTCGTCTCAATGTTGTCCAATATCATTATGGCCCACACGGATACTCGAATACGCATGGTACATCGATGGAATGAGTGCTCGCCATAACCTATTGCGCTACGTCTTTGGCTCGCGAAGCGAGAGTAGGCGTGTCTATGGCGCCAAATGAGCAAGGCATACGTCTGTCACAATATGCTTGAAAAGGGCTAAACTTCAGGAGAGTGGGATTGATCCGATGACGCCTGTGCGAACGTGTTTCGCGTCACCAACTACTTCCTCCTCACCGCTCCTGACCGCTTGTTGCAGGAGCGGGCCGCATTGGTCGGCCTTCCCTCTCCCGCTGGGAGAGGGGCAGGGTGAGGGAGCACACACCGGTAGGCAAGGATTCGCTTCCGTGAGCGGGAAGTAACGGCGTCACCATGTCAGACATCGTCAACAAATTCTGGGGTTCTGCCCCACGCCGCGGCATGGCAGCCTCTGAACTAGGGCGTGTTCACACTACCGCTCAACGCCCATCTGTTGGCGTATTTTCCGCCCTACTGCGTTGTCACAATTTGCTGTGGGCGTGCCACAGCGGCATTCTTCCGCTTTGTCTGGCGAAAAATCCCCACAAAATCTGGGCATTTCCGATAGTGTGAACACGCCCTAAAGCGCTAAACTTCAGGGGCTCCTTTGCGCAACTTCGGTTACGGTTGCGGTTGATCCTGACTCGGGGGTTTGGGCGGTGCGACGGTGATGGTGACAGTGTTAGACCCATCGCCGAAGGTGTACGTCGTGGAAGCTTCAGTCCCATTGCCGTCTGTCCAGCAGTAGAGCAGAAATCCTTTACTCATACCCTTGCCGACCTTGAGATCGGTGGTGGTGGGGTTCAACCCCTTGCCGGGATAGGTGAGCCCATCGGTTACCGTCACTTTGGCGGTGATATCCTGCCCGGCGTCATTGATGAGCATGACGGTATCGCCATCTTGTGCCGGCGTGGATTTGCCGGTGGCGGCGGCAGCGGCGGAATAGGTGACGGGAAATTGCACGGCGCCGAAGGAATAGAGAATCCCTTGCTCGCCTTCAGCATACGTCACCGGCGTTTCGTTGGGGAGAATGTAGGCGGCATGCCCATCCACGAAACCGGCGACATACCCATTGCCGTGCCGTTTCATATCCACATCGTTTTTGTCGCGCAAGACGTTGTAGCTGGCGTCGGCGAACATGATACTGGCCGACGGCGTAGTGACGTCGCCCAACCCCTGGGCATACAGGTTGGGGTTGAAGCCGATGCACGGATG
>Ga0073936_10007911_pt1 | contig 13657 bp, 10 predicted proteins | sample AliMusrvi5mmetaG_FD_87041 | JGI IMG/M metagenome (GOLD analysis project Ga0073936, IMG submission 87041) | Freshwater lake bacterial and archeal communities from Alinen Mustajarvi, Finland, to study Microbial Dark Matter (Phase II) - Alinen... | ecosystem: Environmental > Aquatic > Freshwater >... | reverse complement strand
GTGACGGTTTGGGTGCGGAAAACCAGCCATTCGGTGAGAATCTCGCGCAGGTTCTTCACCCGTGGCTTGCCGTCCAAACCGATCATGTTCAGGTTGACGCGATAGCTCCTCTCCAAGTCGGTGGTGGCGAATAAATGCGACATCAGTTGGGCTGCATCAATGCGCTTCGATTTGGGCATGATGACCAGCCGGGTGGGGCTTTCGTGGTCGGACTCGTCGCGCAGGTCTTCCACCATCGGCAGTTTCTTCGCCTGCATTTGCGCGGCAATCTGCTCCATGATCTTGTTGCCGGAAACCTGGAAGGGCAGCGCGGTGATGATGATGTTGCCGTCCTCTAGCTCGTAACGGGCGCGTAGGCGCACCGAGCCGTTGCCGGTTTGATACAGGCGCAGGATATCCTCTTTAGGGGTGATTATCTCTGCCTCGGTGGGGAAGTCCGGTGCCCTGACCATCTCGCACAATTCTTCCAGCGTAGCCTCGGGATTGTCCAGCAAGCGTATGCAAGCACTGACCACTTCGCGCAGATTGTGCGGGGGGATGTCGGTCGCCATGCCGACGGCTATGCCGGTCGCGCCATTCAGCAACAAATTGGGCAGGCGCGCCGACAACAAGGCCGGCTCTTCCAAAGTGCCGTCAAAGTTGGGTAGCCAGTCCACCGTGCCTTGCTCCAGTTCCGACAATAAGGTTTGAGCATAAGGCGTAAGCCGCGCTTCGGTATAGCGCATCGCGGCGAACGACTTTGGATCGTCCGGCGAACCCCAGTTGCCTTGCCCGTCGATCAGCGGGTAACGGTAAGAGAAGGGCTGGGCCATCAGTACCATCGCCTCGTAACAGGCGGAATCGCCGTGCGGATGGTATTTGCCCAACACGTCGCCCACCGTGCGGGCCGATTTTTTGTGTTTGGACAAAGCCGACAGCCCCAGTTCGGACATCGCGTAGACAATGCGCCGCTGTACAGGCTTAAGACCGTCGGCGATATGCGGCAAGGCGCGGTCGAGGATGACGTACATGGAATAATCCAAATACGCCTTCTCGGTGAATTCTTTCAGGGGGATGATTTCGTGGGCTTGGGAAATGTTCATGCGACTATGAGAGTTGAAGGTTGCGGGGAATTTTAACCCTCTTCGTAGCGATAGCGTATGGATTTTTCCGTTCGCCCTTCGACAAGCTCAGGGCGAACGGAAAAATCCATCATTCAACATCTATGCAGCAATTCTCATCTTGAACAAAACCGGGCGGGTTTGGAACCCGCCCCGACGAATCGACATTACGTATCCTGTTTATAATGCATTGATAATGTAGAATTATATTTCCTGCGTAGGGGCGGGTTCCAAACCCGCCCTTATTAATCTTTGCCAAAATGAGAATTGCTGACAGCAGTGGGCTGATCCCCGTATCTACTACGCCGCAGGACCACAGTGCTGCCGACAAAGGGCTGTCGCCTAGTGACGCCCGTAACAACTTTCAAATCAGTTGGTACAATGTTCTACAATTCATTGCTACAGTACACCGCATGTCAACGAACTCCTTTTCTTGGCTACACCTGACAGATTTTCATTTTGGCCTTAAGGGTCAGGATTGTCTGTGGCCGAATCTGCGCCAGCCATTTCTCGATGATTTGGCTGTACTGCATGATCTCAGCGTCCTTGGCAAGCGGTGCTTACCGCCGGGTCATCAATGATGCCTTCGCCGCCTATTCCGAATGGTGGAAAGGTGCGCCGTACCGCCCAAAGGATATCACCACTGGAATACTCCCCGGCGATTTTTCTTACAGTTTGCCCTGTGGGGACAAAAGCGTCGGTATCGTTGGGCTGAACACTGCGTTCCTGCAACTGCAAGGTGGCGATTATCAAGGCAAGCTGGCCTGGGATGCGCGGCAGTTGCAAGCCGTCTGCGGCGGGGCGGTGGATGATTGGCTAAACCGGCACTCCATCTGCCTGTTGCTGAGCCATCAAGGCCCGGACTGGTTGAACCCCGAGGCGCAAAAGCACGGCGAGAGTGAAATCGCCCCGGCGAGCCGTTTCGCCGTGCATTTGTTTGGTCATATGCATGAGACGGCGATTGAGTATGTCCGTAAAGGCGGCAATCCCAATGCGGTGAGGCTTTGCCAAGGCTGTTCGGTGTTTGGCATGGAGCTATTCGGCGAACCCTCCACGCTGCAACGCAGCCATGGATATAGTGCGGGTCGGATTCAGTTTAACAAGAGGAACGCGAATTTCAGTCTATGGCCGCGCATTGCGACGAACAAAACCGGCCCTTGGCGTTTCATACCCGATCATATACACGCTCATCTGCAAAACGACCAAGGCACAGTACCGGAAACGCTCAGTTTTCGCCAGCCGAAAGCTACCTCTGCCCCGTCTAATGCCAAGCGCAAACCCATAGTACATACGTTCAACTCCTTCGCCCCGCACTCCACGCTACCCGCCCGTCGTGCGTTTTTTGGACGCAAAACAGAACTGGAAACCATCGCCAAATTCTTGCAGCCTGGGCATGTCGGCTGGGGCGTGGTGCTGGACGGGCCGGGTGGTATCGGAAAAACCGCATTGGCCTTGGAAGCTGCGCACCTGGCCCCGGCGGAACATTACCCGCTAAAACTGTTTGTCAGCGCGAAAAACCGCCGTTTGGACCCTGATGGCGAACATCGATTGCAAGACAACCGCGTAGACGATTATTTCGCCTTGTTGACGGAAATTGGTTTGGCCTTGGGCCACGACGACATCCAGCGTTCTCCGCAATACCAGCGGGCCGAGTTAGTGCGCCATGCTTTGTCTAGCCATCGCGCCTTGCTGGTGCTAGACAATCTGGAAAGCTTCACGCGGGAAGAACGCCGCCGGATTTACGATTTGCTGGAAATCCTGCCGCCCACCTGCCGCGCTATCATCACCAGCCGCCGCCGCGACGAGACCGCAGCCCGCACCTTGCGGTTGGATAAACTGGATATCGACGCTGCCAAACAGCTTTTGACGGCATTGGGGGAACATTCGTCGTCTATTGCCAAACTCAGTGATGACGAACAACAACGGTTGTATGCCGAAACTGGCGGCAATCCGCTGTTGCTCACATGGACCGCCGGTCAACTTGGGCTTATCCAAGGCCGTTGCCGCACGGTGGACGAAGCAGTGGAGCGATTGCGCGAGGCGCACAGACTCAAGCAAGTGGATGACAAAAACGACCCCTTGGAATTCATCTTTGGCGATTTGCTGGACACGTTCACAGATTATGAAACCGTTATGCTCGCAGCTTTGGCTCATTTCACCGAACCGGCCCGGTTGGCTTGGTTGCTGCCGCTGGCCGAACTCAGCGAAACCGCCGCGCTGACCGCCTTGGACGATCTGCGCGACCGGGCGCTATTAATCGAAGACGAGACCCATGGCACTTGGTTTTTGCCGCCCTTGGCTGCCCGTTTCCTGCGTCTGCGCCGACCGGAGGCGGTTAGTGCGGCGGGTCAACGGCTGGAAGCTGGTGCTTATGCTTTCGTGCTAGATGCTTACGAAAAAAACTCCCCGTTTAACGAATTAGAAGCGGTTTGGCCCACTGTCAGGGCCGCATTACCGCTTCTGATTGCTGGCGACAATACCCGGCTGCAAACAATCTGTACTATGCTGGAGAACTACCTTCAATTCGCTGGTCTATGGGGCGAATTATTTTGTCTGAGCCAAGAGGCCGAAGCCAAGGCATTGGCATCCGGAGACTACTACAATGCGGGCTGGAGGTCCTATCAGAAGGGCATGACGCACTATCGCCAGGGTGATGCCGATTTTGTATCGAATTGCGCTGTGCGCTGTGCAGATTATTGGCAAAAGGCAGGCGCGGGAATAAGAGAACAGGCTATCATAATTCACCTTCGTGGTCGTGGGTTAAAGTTACGAAAGGATTACCCTTCTGCAATCAAAGAATTTGAAGAATCATTGAAATTGTTGGGTTCCATATCTCCAAATGGCGCTGATATGGCTATCGACATCCTCAACGATTTATCTGAGGCTAAAAGGGAGTCAGGCGATTTAACAGGTGCAGAAATTGATTTCAGCGAAGCTATGCAAATTCGCGCAAAATTAAATATACTGCGCGAAGGTAAACGCATGTTTTTAATGGAGGAACTAATCGCATCGAATAATCTTAGCATTGCTAGATCACTGTTGCGCCAAAATTTTGCAAAGGAAGCCTTGCCACTTGCAAAAGAAGCCGTATCTATTTTCATCCAGCTTCGCCATCCTGAGCTTGCCGATGCCGAGGCTATCCTAGCGGCTTCCGAAGCGGCATGTTCTGGTGCTTAAGGATTCCTGAATAGCATGTTGTTTCAGCTAAACTCAAAAACCGTCATACCGGCAGGGATTGCCGGTATCCAGTCGCCATGGAGGGCAATCCAGATTCACCTCCCTGTGTTCTGGATTCCGGCAATCCCTGCCGGTATGACGAATACGGCTAGGTGTTACGAATTGGCTGAACAATCTTGCTAATCAGGAAACTAAGGCCGAAATAAACTCGCCTTGGCGGGCGTTTCCGGCAAAGCTAGGCGTCCGTTGTGAATTTCGGGGGAAAGCCGGAAACGCCCGTGTACGGGCTTATTCCGGCCTACGGTGTTTATAGGGAAGCGGCGACGAGTCGCCGCACTCCACAAGGATAAGGCTAACCCAACGCGACGATCAACACATGCGCGGTCCCGGAACTTTTTAGTCCGATCACGCTGGCTGCGGCTGCTGAGAGGTCGGCTATCCTGCCACGGTGGAACGGTCCCCTGTCGGTGACTCTGGCAATGACTGATTTGTGATTTCTAAGATTGGTGATGCGAACCAGCGTGCCTAGCCTCAATGTCCGGTGGGCTAGGGTGTGCAGCGACGGGTTAAACCGTTCGCCGCTTGCCGTTCTGCGCCCCGCAAAACCTGGGCCGTACCAACTGGCGATGCCTTTTTGCTGATAATGGCTAGTGGGTTGATTTTCGCCATCTGGGAATGAGTTTTCCTCGGCGAAGGAGATGTGCGGCAAAAAAACTGCCAATAGTAATGCTAGTGTTTTCATAATGTTACCTCAGTTTTAGAACGGTTCGCTCTTGCCCAATATTCGTCGAGACATAAAGGGTCTGGTCTTAGCTGGGTCTGCTCCTATGGTGGTGGTGGAAAAAACGGTAAAAAACTTTGCTTTGGATTCGGAAGGGGAACCCAAAGCAAAGGCTTTAACAACGATGCCCTGATCTTTTGCAAAATCCTAAAAAAATAGCCATCCATGGCTACAAGTTTGGAGATAGCTTATGAAAGCCTTTTGCTGTTTAACACTATAGACAGTGGCTGGTAATAAGTAAAATCAGAAATTATATTGCTATGCATCAAATTTATTGATGCATCAGGATATTGGTCAAGCCGTGCAGCTAGTCAGGAACTGCACCAGCCCGCCCTCCATGGCCTCTGGGTTCCGGCATTCCCTGCCGGAACGACGGCGTTTTGAGTTTTGCTGCGCCCTATGCCTTCCCCCAAGCTGCCTCATCCACCAACCAAACCAACTCGCCTTCGTCCAATTGCACGGTTCCCGCTGGCAGCGTCGGTACGGAATCGTTATGCAGGGTAGCCAAGGCTGCCGCCTTGTCTGGCCCGGTGACTAGAAACAACACCAGATGGGCTTGGTTAATGACATCCAGGCTTAAGGACAGGCGCGTAGGCGGTGGTTTGGGCGAATGGTGGACGGGAAGCACCCAAGGGCCAAGCGGGTGGATGTGGCCGGGAAACAGGGAGGCGGTATGACCGTCTGGACCCATCCCTAAAACGATTAGGTCAAAACGCGGGGTATGCCCCTCGAAGAATTTTTTAAGTTCAGTTTCATAGCGAACCGCGCATTCTTCGACTGTTCCGTCAGTCGGCATGGGGTGGATGTTGGATTTTGGGAGTTTGATTAATGCACCCCCACCCTGCCTTCCCCCGTCAAGGGGAAGGGTTGAAGTCGATGCTGTTGAATGATTGATCGGGTCGATCAAGGTTTCACTAAGCATGCGGAAGTTGCTGTCGGGGTGGTCTAGGGCCAGGAAACGTTCGTCGGCCAAGAAAATGTGCAAGCGGCCCCAGTCGATTTGCCCGCGCCAATGCGGGGTGGTCAACAACCGGTAAAATCGTTGCGGGGTGGAGCCGCCGGACAGTGCCAGACTAAACCTTTCGCCGGTACTTTCTGCCATCAGCCGCACAAGTCGTCGGGCGGATTCTTCAGCCACCCCGTCAGGATCGGCAAAAATAAAAGTTTGTCCGTTCATCGGCTGCGCAGGGATTTGTAGTAGTTTAGTAGGCCATTGGTCGAAGAATCGTGCGAATCCACCAACTTGTCCTCCATCATGTCTTTCAACACGGTTTTGGCGAGTTGCTTGCCCAACTCCACGCCCATCTGATCAAACGAGTTGATGTTCCAGATGGCCCCCTGCACGAAAACCTTATGTTCGTAGAAGGCGATTAACGCACCCAGTGTCTCGGGTGTCAGGCTATGGTAAAGAAACGAGTTGGAAGGTTTGTTGCCAGGGAAGGTTTTGGCCATGGACAGCTTGTCGAGCCGGTCTTCAGGGACTCCTTCCGCCATCAATTCGGCCTTTGCCTCTTCGGTGGTTTTGCCACGCATCAAGGCTTCGGTTTGGGCAATGAAGTTGGAGAGCAGCGCTTCGTGGTGACCGGCCAGCTTGTGATGGCTATGCGCCGCCGCCAGGAAGTCGCAGGGTACGAGTTTGCTGCCTTGGTGGATCAATTGATAGAAGGCGTGCTGGCCGTTGGTCCCGGCTTGGCCGAAAATCACCGGGCCAGTGTCGTAATCCAGTCTTTTGCCGTCAATGTCCACACTTTTGCCATTGCTTTCCATGTCCGCTTGCTGGAGATGGTCCGCAAGAAAATCAAGATATTGGTCATAGGGCAAAATTGCTTGGGTCTGCGCACCGAAGAAGTTGTTGTACCAAACGCCTAACAACCCCATGATGACCGGGATGTTGCGCTCTAAAGGCGAAGTGCGGAAATGCTCGTCCACCTTGTGCGCGCCGGCTAACAATTCTTTGAAGCCGTCCATGCCGATGGCTACGGCTATTGGCAGGCCGATGGCCGACCATAGCGAATATCGCCCACCCACCCAATCCCAGAACTCGAACATGTTCTTCGTGTCGATGCCAAACGCTTCGACCTTTTCGGCATTAGTGGATACCGCCACGAAATGCTTGGCGATGGCCTCCTTGTCCTTCACCCCGGCCATGAACCACTCGCGCGCGGACAGGGCATTGGTCATGGTCTCCTGAGTGGTGAAAGTCTTTGAGGCGACAATGAACAAGGTGGTTTCGCGGTCCAGATTTTTGATCACCTCGACCAAGTCGGCCTCGTCCACATTGGAAACGAAATGTACCTTCAACTCGGGCCGACAGTAGGGTGTCAACGCTTTGACCACCATTTTAGGACCCAAGTCGGAGCCGCCGATGCCAATATGGACTACATTGGCGATGGGCTTGCCAGTGTAGCCAAGCCATTCCTGCGAACGTATCGCATCGCTGAAATAGCGCATCTGTGTCAATACACGGTTGACGCCCGGCATCACATCCGTTCCATCCACGAGGATGGGACGATTGGAACAATTGCGCAACGCGATGTGCAGCACGGCACGGTTTTCCGTTAAGTTGATTTTGTCGCCCCTGAACATGGCAGCAATCTTTTCAGGCAAGCCGGCTTGGCGGGCCAGATCGAACAAATGTTCCAGGGTAGAGTGGGTGATGCGGTTTTTGGAGTAATCGAAAAGAATGTCATCTAACCGCAACGAATAGCGCTCGAAACGTTTGGGGTCGGCAGAGAACAAATCCCGCATGTGAAGGCGGGCAATTTCCCATTGATGTTCTTGCAGGACTTGCCATGCCGGAAGTTGGGTACACCGAACCATGATTTGATTCCTATATTCGCCGTTGATGTTGTGGCCGGCTTCCCCGGCCATAATTTTTATTGTGTCAATGCTACTACAGGCGTAGTGTCGAATAAACCTTGCCGTTTGGAATCAGCGGAAAAATGTGGGTGGGAAAGAGTAAATATGGGCAACAGCGGTCGGAAGGCGCGGAAACAATGTTCCGCGCAGCGAATGTCGTGGCTAATTAATGCCTTTGCTGTTTAGGTACGGGCCGTAGTGTTTGTCAACGTTGGGGATGTGTGTGACCAGCCAATCTTTGACAAAAGCGGTCGTGTCTTGGGTAATATCCAACTCCCCGGCATGGAATTTTGCCGCCACGCCGCCACAGGTCTCAAGCAGTTTGGTATGCTCCGCCTTGTGGGCATCGTAATCGGGATAGCCAGTTGCCGTCATCAGGCGTTCTTCTTCTGCGAAATGGTCAACGACATAGGTAACCAGCGCATCGAGTTTGGCTCCGATTGCTGCGCGGTCCCCAACGGGAACGGCATCATGCAGATCGTTCAGCAAGCCAAAAAGAACCTTGTGCTGGTCATCGGCGATAGTGACACTGGTGCCGAATTCTTCTTTTGTCCACGTAATAAGTGACATGCGTTTACCCTCTTTGAAGTGTTGGTCGGGAATATTATTTTTTAACAGCCCTTTTGAGAGCCGGTGGCATTTTAGCACAATGTACTACAGGTACAGTGGGATTCTAATGGATCGCGAAACACTTTTTTTGAGATTAATGAACAACAGATGTTACGCGGCTATCACTTGTAGGGCGGCCTTCAGGCCGCTTCCATAAGATGCCATTGAACCCCTTATTTAGCGGCCTGAAGGCCACCCTACAACAGTCCCCATGAGGCACTGCGTAACATCAGTGAAAAATACGCACAGGCAAATCACGCGTTACCAGAGTGACGGTGGATGCAGGTATAATGCTTACCAACACACTATTTTAGAGGGGGTACAACCATGAACACAGAACACAAACCCTGGGCGGGAAGGTTTACCGAGGAGACCGATGCGTTCGTGGAAACTTTCACCGCATCAATCGAGTTCGACAAGCGACTGGCCCCCCATGACATTCAAGGCTCCATTGCCCATGCCACGATGCTGGGCCGCATAGGCTTGCTCAGCGAAAAGGAGTGTAAGGCAATCATCCAAGGGTTGGAGGGCATCCTCGTCGACATCGAACGGGGCGATTTCCATTGGTCGGTCGAACTGGAAGATGTCCATATGAACATCGAAGCACGGTTGATTGATCGCATTGGCGATGCCGGCAAAAAATTGCACACCGGTCGATCACGCAACGACCAAGTAGCCACCGATATCAGGCTGTTCCTGCGCACCGAAATCGATTTGATCATCGAACAACTCATCCGCTTGAAAATTGCGCTGATCGATCTCGCAGAACGGGAAGCGGATGCCATCATGCCCGGCTTTACCCATTTGCAAGTTGCCCAGCCCATCACGTTTGGCCATCACATGATGGCTTGGCATGAGATGCTGAACCGTGACTGCGAACGGCTCGCCGACTGCCGCAAGCGGGTCAACATCATGCCCCTAGGTGCGGCGGCTTTGGCCGGCACCAGCTACCCGTTGGACCGCGACCTTACTGCCGAGTTGCTGGGCTTCTCTCTTCCTTCCGCCAACTCCTTGGATGCCGTCAGCGACCGCGACTTCGCCATCGAATTCGCCGCCTGCGCAAGTCTGATAATGATGCACTTGTCGCGCTTCTCGGAAGAATTGATATTGTGGACCAGCGCCCAGTTTGGCTTTATCGACTTGCCGGATGCCTTTTGCACTGGCTCGTCCATCATGCCGCAAAAGAAAAACCCCGATGTTCCCGAGTTGGTGCGCGGTAAGACCGGACGGGTATTTGGGTCTTTGTTTGCTTTGCTGACCCTGATGAAAAGCCAGCCTCTGGCGTACAACAAAGACAATCAAGAAGACAAGGAACCGTTGTTCGACACGGTGGACACTTTGCAAAACTGCCTGCATGCCTTCGCCGATATGATGCCCCATGTCCGCATTAACCGCGAAGCCATGCTTGCCTCGGCAAAGAAGGGGTTCGCCACCGCCACCGATCTGGCCGATTATCTGGTCCGCAAAGGCTTGGCTTTCCGCGATGCCCACGAAATCGTCGGCAAAGCGGTGCGTTTGGGGCTTGAAACGCGGAGGGATTTGTCCGAAATTTCCCTGCCTGAATTGCAAAAGTTTTCGCCCGAGATTGAATCCGACGTATTTGATGTGTTGACGTTGGAAGGTTCGGTGGCTGCCCGTGACCTGTTCGGAGGCACTGCTCCCAAACGGGTGCGGGAAGCGGCCCGTCTTGCTAGGCGTAAACTGGAGGGGGCGAAAAAATCGTGATTACCAATGAAAGGATCACCACCCTGATCGACTTGATCCGTCATGGCGAACCCGTGGGCGGTAGCCGATATCGTGGGCAAATGGATGATCCGCTGTCTGCAACCGGTTGGGAGCAAATGCGGCGAGCGGTCGGCAACCACCATCCTTGGGACGTTATCATCAGTTCCCCGTTAAGCCGCTGCCTGGCCTTCGCCGAGGAATTGGGCGAACGCCACGGAATTCCGCTGGAAGTGGACCCAAGACTCAGGGAGATCGGCTACGGGGCATGGCAAGGCAAAACCCGTGATGAAATCTCCCGCTTCGATCCGGGCCTGATCCAGCGTTTTTACCGCGACCCAATGAACAACCGCCCCGAAGATGCCGAAGGCTTGGGCGATTTCCACCACCGCATTGTCACCGCTTGGAATGAAATACTCAATCGCCATGCCGGCAAGCACCTGTTGTTCGTCTGTCACGCGGGGGTCGTCCGCATGGTGGTCGCTTATATCCTCAACATACCCCTGAATAATTTATTCCATATCAAAGTCGCCCACGCGGGCATCACCCGCATTGAATGTTTGGAGCAGGGCGACGAGTTTATGGGGCAGTTGGTGTTTCACGGGGGGGTGTTGTGATATTTTTTGGATACAGCGTTTTTTTGTTTCAGTTACTTAAGAAATGAATCCATATAATGCGTAGGAGCGAGCCATGCCCGCGAATTTTTGGACCCAGCTCGCGCATAGGAGCGGGTCATGTCCGCGAATGATTGGGTACTCAGCAATCGTGGTTAGTTTCTCGCGGGCATGGCCCGCTCCTACAGATTAAAGCTAAATGAAACCTCTGCGACCGACTTATACCGCCCTATTATTGAAAGAACTGAATAAGCAATCCTTGAACGTGTATGGCGAACGCGGACAGGGGCAATGGCGCTTGCTGATGGATTTGCAAATCGTGTTGCAAGAACAAGGCGATGTGGTGTTTTTGGTGAACATGAAAAACTACGCAGAGAGTCATGCCGGTTTTATTGCCGATTTGAAGAAACAATTGGCCCAGTCATTCCCGGATGCTGCCGTCAAAATTGCAACGGGCTTGGCGCAGGTGTTGACGGCTTTGGAAAAGTGCGCCGAGGGCAAACGGATTGTGCTATTGCTGCATGATTTTGATGCCATCTTGAACAATCCGCAGATTGACCCAAAATATGGCGTGGAGTTTTTCAACCACCTGAATGCCTTGCGCAATCAGGGCAACCGCTTGGTGTGCATCACCGAAAGCCCGCATAGCCAAGCACAGGTTTTTGTCGATCAGAAAGTTCATGGCAATTCTTGGCTGGACTTGAAGAAGCTGGATTTGCCGCCTTTGTCCACGGTGGAATTGAAAAACGAACTATTGGGTTCTGATTTGAATTTGGATGAAAGACAAATCAATTGTATTGTTGACGCGGTTAAACAAGAACCCCAAGCTTATGCGTTGTTGGAGTTTATTCTGACCAAAATACGGCAGGATGACAGTGCCGGTTTGAAATTCAACAAGCGTTTGAAGAAATGGCATAAAATCTTTGTGGCACAGGAGAAAAGTACGCTTTTTAAAGGCTTGCATGGGTTTAATTTGTGGGTAAGAAGGTTCGCCATGGTGATAGGCTTGAATAAACTAAAAACTCCGTTTTCGTTATTGGAAAAAGTGGTTAATAAGTTTATCGGCAAAACTTAGGATATTTGAATCCTGTATCGTTCCCACGCTCTGCGTGGGAATGCCGTCGGCGACGCTCCATCGTCGGAGGTATCGAACCGCAGGAGCGGTAAAGGCTGCATTCCCACGCGGGAGCGCTCGCCGTTATACACAAGTAGATCGAAGCCCGTCATTTCGGCAGGGATGCCGAAATCCAGCGTCCAAGGATGGCAAACTCTGGGACACAACAGATGCCCTTGTATCCACGGACGGGAAACTACGGTTTGGCAACTCTCTTGAATCAAGCACTTGCACAACTGCGGATTACCGTCCATGGCCTGGATTTCGGCATCCCTGCCGAAATGACGGATTTTCCGGCTTGCCCGAACTTGTGTATAACGACGAGCGTGGGAACGTGGGAACGATAAACGCGCTTTTTTTAATCAGGAATCAGTATAGCAAACCCATGGACCCAATCTCCGACCCTGACAGCGTATTCCATAAACCCGACAAACCCAAAAATTCCTTGCAGCTAATCAGTTGGGCAATTTTTGAACCGCTGTTGCTGCACCGCTATAGCGAAACCTTAAGCAGAAAGCAGGGGGTTGTTGAGTTATTGAAAACCTATCCATGGTTGATTTTAATTGCCACGCTGGTTTATCATCTGTCGGCTGGCATTATCCTAGGGCTGGACTTGCCAACTAGCCACCCTGATTGGTTTCAGCCTCACTTAGTCGAGAAATTAACCGAGTATTCCAGTATTGAGGCGAAGACTATCGCCTATATACAATACACTGCCATAAGCTTTTATAAAGCCTTGGCTTACGGTTTGGCTTACGGTTTGGCTTTCGGTTTGGCTTCCGGTTTGGCTTACGGTTTGGCTATCGCTTACGGTTTGGCTATCGGTTTGGCTTCCGTTTTGGCTATCGGTTTGGCTATCGGTTTGGCTTCCGTTTTGGCTATCGGTTTGGCTATCGGTTTGGCTTTCGTTTTGTCTATCGGTTTGGCTAACGGTTTGGCTGTCGGTTTGGCTATCGGTTTGGCTATCGGTTTGGCTTCCGTTTTGGCTATCGGTTTGGCTAACGGTTTGGCTAACGGTTTGGCTGTCGGTTTGGCTTACGGTTTGGCTATAGTATTTGGCTTTTATATTACCTACTTCAGATTACCGTTTTACCCTTTTTATTGCCTCCAAAGAGTCAGTTTTAAACAATCGCCTTACCATGGTGATGCGGTGATCTGGTTGCCGATCTGGCGGGCCAAGCAACGCTTGTGTGATTTAGCCATGACTGACCCGCAAACGGCCCTGAAATTTGTCGAATTTTTACGGGAATATCGGCCTTTACAACAGAAACTGGCGGACATCCTCACTTATGCGGCACTGGCGGGGTTCTGGCGGCAACAGCCTTTGCAATGGGAAGCAATTGCCGAACCGATAGTCGAAAATGCCAAGCTCCAAGCCAGCAAGGATTGGCTGGACAAACTCAAGCAACTCAAAGCAGAATTACAAAGCTATTCCCTGCAAAGCAATATCAGCCTCAAAAAAGCCAGCTTTGCGCGGTTTATAGAGCAACTGGAAAATTTCAAACAACAAACCTTGGTGGAAAACCGACAGTGGCGCGAATATTATCTGCAAGCCGTGAATGACTGGCTAAAACAGGCTCAAGAGCAACTACGGGAGTTGGACCAGCAAGCCCTGACACTAGAACCTATCACAGCCAATGTGTATGTGCCAGGGGAAGCCTTGCGCCCGGATATCAACCGT
>Ga0073936_10007909_pt1 | contig 13661 bp, 8 predicted proteins | sample AliMusrvi5mmetaG_FD_87041 | JGI IMG/M metagenome (GOLD analysis project Ga0073936, IMG submission 87041) | Freshwater lake bacterial and archeal communities from Alinen Mustajarvi, Finland, to study Microbial Dark Matter (Phase II) - Alinen... | ecosystem: Environmental > Aquatic > Freshwater >... | reverse complement strand
CTTCCTCGCCCACCCCGCCGCAGCCCAACCCTCCGGTATCGATCCGGTGTTTGCCGAGTGGCAGGCCAAGGCCGACCCGGCAGTCGAGAACGCCCTCGCCTACCTCCAACATGTCCAAAAAGATGATGGCTCGTTCGAGGGCACCTACGGCGATTCCACCGGCGTGCCGGCTCTCGTCGGCATGGCATTTTTATCCAAGGGACACATGCCCACCGAGGGCCCCTACACCGTCGCCTTGAATCGTTGCATCGACTTTATCCTCGCCAACCAGAAACCCGACGGGGTGTTTGAAAAAGGCAGCGCTGGCAACGGCCCGATGTATGCCCACAATATCTCCACACTTTTTCTATCCGAAGTGAGCGGCATGGTCGATCCCGACCGCCAAGCCCGCATCTCCGCCGCCCTGCCCAAGGCGCTCGCCCTCATCCTGCGGGCCCAAGCCGTCACCAAGGACGACAACAACCGCGGCGGCTGGCGCTACCAGCCGGGCGCTCGCGACTCCGACACCTCGTGCTCGGGCTGGGCGCTCATGGCCCTGCGATCCGCCAAACTCAACGGTGTCGCCATCCCCGACACCGCCATCGCCGCCGCCGTCGATTACCTCCACCATCACCAGCAGGAAAAAGACGGCTGCTTCGGCTACACCGGCCGCGACGACCATGCCCTCACACTCACCGGCATGGGCCTGCTTTGCCTCGAACTCTCCGGCGAGCACGGCAGCGAGCGCACCAAACACGCCGCCGACTGGCTCCTGCGCAACTTCCGCTCGCTGCCCGGCAACCAGTTCGAGCATTACGCCAATTACTACAATGCCCAGGGCATGTTCCAGATCGGTGGCCGCCATTGGCAGGAATACGCCAACTGGATGTATGCCACCTACTTGCCCAAACAATTACCCGACGGCTCCTGGGACAGCCACGAAGCCGGCCGCACCTACGGCACCGCCATGATGGTGCTCGCCTTCACCGTGCCTTGGCGCCAACTCCCCATCTATCAGCGCGACGAAACCGTCGATGAGGATGCCCGCTGAGGAGGCGCGCAAGCATACCAGTCGGTTGTAGCGGCGTGTCTATGACCGCCGAGGCCCCTGAGAATCGCCGATGAATCCGCCGACTCGACAAGGGGCCTCTCATACACATCGGCGGTCACAGACACGCCACAAGACACCTCATTGACACATCGGCGGTCACAGACACGCCGCTACAAGACACCTCATTGACACATCGGCGGTCACAGACACGCCGCCACAAGACACCTCATTGACACATCGGCGGTCACAGACACGCCGCTACAAGACACCTCATTGACACAGCGGCGGTCATAGACACGCCGCTACAAGACACCTCATTGACACATCGGCGGTCATACCGGAAGCCGTGAGACAGCCACGCCCCATAAACAGGCGAGGGAGAAACGTCCGCATTCCTTGAGATAGCGGCTTGTCAAGTGTCTCATCGGAAGTCATTCTGGCGCATGCGCAAACCACACACCTGCATGTCTTTTCCTTCCCGCCGGTTTCCACTGTTGCCGCTGGTCTGCGCACTGATGGTGGCGGGTCTCGTTCCGGTGCTCATGGCGGATGTCATCGGAACACCGTGGACGGGCGAGGCCGGTGTGGCCGAATCGGTCGCCACGATCAACACCCGCTCCCAAAAGAAAGCAAAAGAGGGAATGCCGACAGCACGGGTTCGCCTGCGGTCCCGGCCGAACCGGCGTGGCTTGCCGCAGAGTCCGCAATCGAACCCGCCCCCGATCATCCCTTATGGGCCGCAGGCGGTGGTGACGAATTTCATCGGGCCTACGCTGGCAGTCACCGGTTCGTTTCCGCCGGATTCCATGGGCGCGGTTGGCCCCACCCAATTCATCGTAGCCGTCAATGGGTGCTTCCGCAGCTATAACAAAACGACCGGACTCGCGGACGGCTTCCTCGATGCCGACCCGGACGCGTTTTGGGCATCCGTCATGACGCCGTCGTCCTCCACGACTGATCCGCGCATCCGCTACGACCGGTTGAGCGGCCGCTGGTTCATCACCATGATCGATACGCCGTACGACACTTCAGTCTCCAATCGCGTGATGATCGCAGTGAGCAGCGGCAGTAACATCACCGGTGCCTCGTCGTTTACCTTTTTCTATTTCCGCAATGACAAAGCTGGAACGCCTGTCGGCATTGCCGGGGATTTCGCGGATTACCCGACGCTCGGCATCGACAACAACGCGCTCTACATCGGCGTCGATATTTTTGACTCCACACAGAATTTCAAAAGCACTGCGGGGTTCGTCGTGCGCAAAAGTTCCATCATCGGCGGGGGGCCGATCGTGGTGACCGCTTTCCGGATATTGGCAACCGATTTTGCCGATGGCCCCGCCTCGCCTCAGGGAGTGGACAATTACGACCCTGCCGCCACCCAAGGATATTTTATCGGCTCATCCAAATTGAGTCATAACTATCTGGTGCTCCGGCGTATCAGCAACCCAGGCGGCACTCCGACGATTTCAGGCAACATTAACATCCTCAGCAACATGCCAACGACCTCAGATCCCATCACCGTGCCGCACAAGGGCAATGTCAATTCCCAGGGGACCTACGGTGAACTTGACGCTCTGGATGACCGGCTTTTCGCCGCGCACTTGCGCAACGGTCGGCTGTGGACCGCCCACAATATCCAGGTCAACAGTGCTGGCAATGCGAGTTCCGCGGGTGGGCGCAACGGGGCTCGTTGGTATGAAATCCAGAACCTGACCGCACTCCCGAGTGTCGTCCAATCCGGCGCCGTGTGCGATTCCAGCGCCACCAATCCAAAGTCCTACTGGATTCCCTCGATCATGGTCTCCGGTCAGGGCCATGTCGCCATGGGCTTCAGTACCGCCGGAACCAACTCCTATATCAATGCCGGAACCTGCGGACGCCTGGCGGGCGATGCCGCCAACACCATGCAGACGCCCGTCGAATACACCGCGAGCACCACCGCCTACAATCCGCCGGGTGATTATGGCGGTTACGGCGGCCGCCGCTGGGGCGACTATTCCTACACCAGCCTCGATCCTAACGACGACATGACGATGTGGACGGTCCAGCAATACTGCAACGCCACCAACAGTTATGCTCTGCGCGTCGCCAAACTGGCCGCTCCGCCGCCTGCCACACCCGCCTCGTGCAGCCCGGCAAGCATCGCTCCCGGGCTAACAAGCGTGAGTGTGACGCTAACCGGCACCCAGGTATCCGGTTCCGGGTTTTTCGATCCCGGCAGCAGTTTTCCCAATCGAATCGCCGCTACGGTCAGCGGCGGCGTCACAGTCAACTCCGTGACCTATAACAATCCGACGTCCGTTACCTTGAGCCTGAACACCTCCAGCGCCACAGGCGGCACCAAAGCCATCACGATCATCAATCCCGATGGTCAGACGCTCACCAGCGCGTCAGGCATCCTCACGGTGACCAATGTGATCACCCTCACACCTATCCAAAATTGGCGCCAACTCCACTTCGGTACATCCCTCAACACTGGCACCGCCGCCAATACCGCCGATCCTAACAATAACGGAATTGTCAATCTGACCGAATACGCGCTCGCCGGAGATCCGACCGGGATCACCACCGGCACGACGATTCTCCCATATCCCGGACGCAGCGTGGACGGCCACATGCAAATCCTTTTCACCCGCTACACGGATCGCACCGATTTGCTCCTAACCGTGCAGGCTACCGACTCGCTCACCGGCTCGTGGACGGATCTCGCCCAGAGTTCTTCAGGCGCAGCGTTCGTTTCCCTGGTGCCCGGTGCCACAGCCACCGAAACGGGCTCCGGCACCGCACGCATCGTCACCGTGACCGATCCCTATCAAGTGACCGACGTCTCCCAGCCGCAACGTTTCATGCGCCTCAAGATCGGCAGCGCCGATTAGGAGCCGTATATCAATAGGCATGGCGTTTGAAGTCTGATCATTCAGAAGTTTGGTAAAATAATAATGGGTAAAATGATGGAAGAAAAGATGAGAATTCCCGAGAACGAAAGCATCATTCCACTTCTTCATGATTTTACCCAAATTATTCCTTCCTAACATTCGCATTTTGTAAGATTTATCTCTTTACGAGGCCTAACCCTAATGGCGCTGGAAGACCCCACATCCCGCTCCGGGTCACTTCGCTACCACTTGATAGACCATGCCAGTGTGATCGATGATGAATAAATTGCCTTGATTGTCTTCGGCAAAGCTGGAAATCAGTGCAATCCTTCCCTTGTTGGGTTGCAGCGCGTCGGTATGATCCTTGAAATCAGCCGCTTTGCCATCCTTGAGGATAAATGACCAAATGCGTGGGTTTTGATAATCGCCGAAGACATAGCGGCCTTGCAGTTCCGCAATCGGACCCCGATATACGTACCCGCCAATCACACACACTCCTTGGTCTGTGGCTCCACCGTGCGGGTAAACATATACCGGCTCGGTGGCTCCCGCCGGGGCCGGGCCACCCGCGCTTGGTTCAGGAGTGGCCACCGCTCCCTCCCGCAGGCGCCAGCCGTAATTGGCACCAGCACCCTTGCCTTGGGGCATGAAATCGACTTCTTCCCACTTGTTTTGGCCGACGTCGCCGATCCACAGATCGCCGGTCTTGCGGTCAAACGAGCAGCGCCAGGGATTGCGCAAACCGTATGCCCAAATCTCCGGCTTGGCCGTCTTGCTGGCCACAAACGGATTGTCGGATGGTACCTTGTATCCCTGGTTAGGCGAAACATCAATGCGCAGCATCTTCCCAAGTAGTGTGTCAAGGGATTGGCCGTTGTTGTTAGGATCATTGCCCGATCCACCGTCACCATTGCCGATGTAAAGCATCCCATCCGGGCCAAAAGCGATCCAGCCCCCGTTGTGGTTCTCAAAGGGCTGCTTGAAACGCAGCACCACTTCCGCGCTTGCCACATCGGTACTCGAATGATTCTCCGAGGTAAAACGCACGATGCGTGTAAAATGCTCCTTATCCGTGAAATTCACATAATAGCGGCCGTTGACCTGGAAATCCGGATCGAACGCCAGTCCGAGCAAACCTTCCTCATTGCCCTTGCGGCTCACCTCGTTGCAAATATCCAGGAACGGTTGTTCGGACTTTATTCCGGAAGCCAGATCAAAGATCCAGACGCGGCCCTCCTGCTCCATGACCCATAGCTTCCCATCAATATTTCTTGGCATGCCGGCCCACAATGGTCGTTCCAAGCCGCTGGCCACCTGCCGCACACCGATGGCGGCACCTGCCGGAAGCCACCCGGCGACGAAACAACCCACGGCAAACATGATTGTGTGTATTCTCATGCGCCCACCATAGCGAGGATTGGCAGCAGCGCAAAAAATGAGTTTATCAAGTAAGTGAAATCGGCAACTCAAGGAGGAAACACGTGCCATTCTTAGTTAGACAATCGAGTGAAAGGTTACCGCCAAGGGCGCGGGCGAGTCGGCGGGAAAGCGAGAGCCCGAGGCCGACACCGGGCTTGGATGCGGCGGCTTGCTGGGCAGACTTGTGGAACGGCTTGAAAACGTCTCTGCGCGCGGCAGCGGGGATTCCAGGCCCATAGTCCCGAAGCCGGATTTGCAGCGTGTTGTTCACGCGGGCGAATGAAAGCTCCAGCATCTCCTGTCGCTCATCGGAGGCAGCATACTTGCATGCGTTATCCACCAGGTTGAAGAGAATCTGTTCGACTGCGGTGACATCCAACGACAGGCGAATCCCACTGAGCGAGTCTGGCACATCACAGGTTAGCTGTAGCGCGGCGGCGGCGGCATGCTCGGTAAGGCGCGGCACCAAGCGCTCAGCCAGCGATGCCACGCTGCTATGTTCGATCCGTGTTCGCGCCGTGCCGCGTTCGATGCGACTGTAGGCAAGAACATTTTCCACCAGATGGGTCAGCCGCGAGGCTTCATTCTGCAGCGTCATGAGATATGCTTTCCGCTGCTCCGGTTCCGGGACCATGTCCTCGGCCAACATTTCCGAGTAGAGCTTAAATGTTGTTAGAGGCGTGCGAAGTTCATGCGTGACCGAAGAGACAAAGGACGCTCGGCGTTCGCTCAGCGCAACCACACCGCCTAACAATACGGCGACAGCCGCCATCGCCAGCACCACGCAGCCCCAAGTCACTGACAACAACGTGTGCAGCGGACTCCATGCGGGAGCCCCCGGCATGACTTCCTCGCCGGGAACCAACTGCCATGGCAGAGTGACAAGCGCGAGCGGTGCCCGCTCATAGCTGCCGGCCTTGACGGTAAACGATTTCGCAAGGTCCGATAGTGTTGCGTGCTTGGCGGCATTTGCGGGTTGCAGGACATTGTCTGGAGTGAAGACGAATGGCTGGAAAGGGATCAAGGTGGCGTTGGGAAGCAGATCGCGAAGTGTGCCAAGCAGCGCGGCGGCCAGCGTGCTGGTGCGCAGCCAGACGCCCTGCACACGGCTGGTTCCGCCGTCCACGACCGACCTAACGAGAAACAGTTCTCCCTCGAGCCAGAGCGCCTTGAAGGGAGTTACTTGCGCGGGCAGGGCTGGACGGGCTGGCATGCTCTGGGTACTCGCATCGAATGGTTGAGAGCCGGCGTTCAAGCTGTTGGATCTAACTGCTTTTTGAACGATTGCCTGGCGGCTGTTGTATTCGTTCATCGCGGCGTCTTGGCCCCTGTTGGATGTCGCGGCTGCCGGCTTTTTCAGCGCGGGCATTTGGGTCGCTTGTTGGGGGGTGGGAGCAACGTCAGTCTCTGGAGCGTTTGCGGTGAGCGCGGCTTCGTTCGATAGACCAGGAAATACTGTGTTAGCTGCGGCCACCGCCATGCTGAGGTTCTGATTGAACGAAGCCGTCCGCCTGTTTTCCTCCAAGCCGAGGAGCGTTCGCAAACGGGCGAGGGCCAGCACGCAAGCGGCGAGTTGCTGCGCACTCAAGCTGTGTTGTGAGACGGATGCCGGACTCGGATAGGCGGGTACCTGAGGGGATTCCACCCGACCGTTCTCATTGATTTCAAAATGCAGGATTGCATAATCCGGCATATTGGCAAGCAGCGGCGATGGCGGTGGTCCAGTGCTTTGCTGCATCTCATCTGTGCCACCGGCCACCGGATAATTGAGCAACCGGGGATGTGGGAAGTTGCGAAAATCCGAGGGAGCGCGGTTGTTCTCCGCAAACAACATCGCCGCCGCCTCCGTGTCCATCCGCCACAAAGCCAGTCTTACTTTCTCGCCAAGCTGGGCTTCACCGGCGGCTTGGAGGCCTGCCTTCTCAAGCGACAGCGCATGATGGGTGATGACCGCCATCGCGGCAGCGACGACCGCAGAACATGTTAGAAATGCCAACCAGATGGACCTCGTGTGTTTCATGGGATTGTGAGGACATAACCCTTACCGCGGATCGTCCGCAGAATCGCTTGGTCCGAATCGCGGAGTTTTTGCCGGAGATGGGCGATATGCATATCCACGGTACGCGTCTCGATATGCTTCGGATCCAGGTTCCATACTTGGCGCAACAGTTCATCCCTCGACACCGCGCGGCCCATGCAACTGACCAGATATCGCAACAACTCCACCTCCCGCTCCGCCAGCTCCCGGCTCGTGCCATCGTCATAACAAATGATGTGCCGCTCAAAATCAGCGGTACCGCCGGGAAATCGCCACGAGGCCACCGCGGCGGGACGTTCGCTGGTGCGGCGCGACACCGCGTTCACCCTGGCTAGCAACTCGCGGACGCTGAAGGGCTTTACAATATAGTCATCCGCGCCCATGGCCAACCCGCGCACTCTGTCGTTTTCCTCACCGCGAGCGGACAGGATGATAACGGCTTGGCCCGGGCGCCTTTGTTTCAATGCTAGCAGGATATCGAATCCCGACGGGCCTGGCAGCACCAGATCCAGCAGCAACAGGCCATAGTTGGCGGTGAGGGCGAGTTGCATGCCGGAGTTGCCATTAGCCGCTTCCAGCACGTCATAACCTGAGAAGCGCAGCGCGTCCACCACGCCTCGGCGCACGGCGTTGTCGTCTTCGATGACCAAGAGAGTCGGCATGGTGGAGAGGCGGAATACAGTGGCTGTCTATGAACGTCGCTGGCCGGATGAAGCAAGCCCGTGACCTGGCTCAGATCATAGCCTCCAAGGCGCGCAATGGCTACTCAAACTTATAGCCTTTCGCGGACGCCTGTGAGCGGACGGTTTTGGTCATGGCGCTGTCCAGCGTATCGGTTCCGCTTGGGTTTTCGCGCTTTAGCTTTTCAGCGACGTAGGCATCGCGGTCGTGATTGAGCTGGAGAATGTGTTGCTGCAAATCCGCGCGTTGTTTCGCCTTTTCGTCGATGAAGGCAAGGCGGGCGGCTTCGTCCATATTGCGCATATTTTCGGGAAGGTCATCCTTCGGGATCTTGTTGATATCAAACCCGTTATCCCTTTTAGCATCAACCAGATCCCAACTACTATTGAAGTAGTTTTGGCTGGCCTTGGAAACCGCCCGCTGTACGGCCGCGCCGCTGGTGGCGCTGCGCATTGAGTTGGCGTCCTGCGCCATCTGGTTGCTACTGGCTTCCGCCGCGTGTTTTCCATAGGCGATATATGTTTGGTTGAGTTGTGTATTCAACTTCACAATCTCGGCATCCTGTGGTGCCTGAACATGAACCACCGCCTTGTCGCTGTCGATGATGAGGAAGCTTCCATCGGCCGCCAGGGCTCCATCGCGCCACTTGCCAGCAATGCCAGCCGCCTCCGGGCCGCAATGGATTGGATTGACGATGATCCCCTTGGAAACCGCCTCTTTGCAGGCTTGAAGGGGGTCCACCGGCCCCTGGGTGAAGGGTTCGTTGCCGGCGATGAAGATGGCCTTGTATGTGTTAGAGTCACGATCCCATGCCAAGTCGTCAACGGCCTTGCGGATCACCTCGCCACAATACTCCTCGCCGCCGTTCGTTTTGAGCCGGAAGAGTTCTTCGCTGATCTTGTCGAGGTCGCGCGTGAGCGGCTGGATGCGGCGGATCCAATGGGTATCCGCAGCAAGCCCGTTATTGCCATATTCATAGAGCGCCACCTCCACATGCGGTGCCTGCCCGTTTTGCCGGGCGGCAATGAACGTGTTAACAACTTTCCACAACTGGTTTTTCGCCTGTTCGATGAGGCCATCCATGCTGCTGCTGGTATCCAGAAGAATGGCGAGTTGCACTTTTGGACCGGTGGTCACTGGTGGTGGTGGAGCGCCGGAATCCTGCGCGGATGCGACGCTGACGAAGCACAGGCAGGTGCCAAGTACAAGGGTAGTACGGACTATCATTTTTGTTTTCATGGTATTGCTAGGTTGGAGTGGAGTGTGTTAGATTAGGCATTGTAAAGAAATAATCTTTACACAATACGAATGTTAGAAATGAATAATTTGGGTAAAATCGTGATAGGGTAAAATCGTGAAGAAATGGAATGATGCTGCCGTTCTCGGGAATTCTAATCTTTTCTTCCATCATTTTACCCTTTATCATTTTACCAAGTTTCTGAATGATCAGACTTCAAACGCCATTATATATATTTACAGCTCCTTAGTGAACGAGTTTGTAGTTTCTGCCGTCGTGGTTGAAGATGACGTCCCCGGGAAGGGAGAGCACGGATTGGCGGTTGGCGACCACGAGGGAGTCCACAAGTTTGTCGAAATCCGCGCTGCCGATCCTGATTTCTATTAAGTTCTGCGGCGCCGAGGTTCCGGCAAGCCGGCTGTCCGTCCATGCGCCGTGGTTTTCAAAGAACGTCCTGTCTCCTATCTGTTGGACACCGCCGGTGTTTGCGGGTTGAAGGGAGGCGTCGAGATAACTATTATCCCGGTTCATGACGCTGCTGGCCTTTGAGGCGACGCTGTTAGCCTCCTGATTGAAGGAACCCGCGCCGCTGCGGGTGCCCATCGCGCGAGTCTGGAAGTTATGCATCGCCTCACGCTGAATAGCCGCAGGCCGTGGATCAAAGGGTGCGCCGTCTCTGGCGAGAAAGGCGGTGTATTCACTCAGCACGCCATGGCGCAGCGAGAGCCTGATGATTTCGTCCACCAATTCCTTGGCACGCGGGTCGTTGGCGGATGGGAGTTGATTGCCGCTGCCGTTCGCGCTGCCTAGATCTCGCAATGCGTCAGTTAGAGAGCTGATGCGACGGGTGGCCCACAGGCGTGGGACATGGGCGTTTGCTTGGGTGGCCGTGGCTGGATCGAAGCGGCACTGGGTTAGCACTTCACCCATGGCGCTGCGGCCATGCACCACGAACTCCAACGGGCGATCCCCGCGATAGCGTCCTAGAATCACCTTGGAATCGCCGGCAAACAAGTCCGGCAGGACCGCGGGCAGGACATCGCCGATGCGGCCTGCGGCCATGCTACCGTCGGGATGATTCGTTCCGAGCACCGGCTCCATCACCACCGGTCCCGCAAGCCGACGGAACACCGACACAACCTTTAACTCCACGTCTTCCCTCGGCAGCACGAAGACGGATGTCGCCCGGCTGTCATCTGCTAGGCGGGCCAGTAGCGGGGTGTTCACATCCAAGCCGACCCCGAAGCTGAAGATACGGCGCTTTCCGACATTGTCTCTAGCGATCGAGTCGCGGATCTTCTTTTCAAAGGTCTCGCCCACCGTGGCTATGCCGTCAGTTAGAAAGAGCGCAACGGGCAATTGTCCCGCCGTCGGTGGCTGGGTGATAGCGCGTTCCAAGGCATCGTGGATATTGGTGCCGCCGCTGGGGCGCAAGCCGGCGAGTGCGTCGCGTGCGATTCTGATGGTCGCCGGGTCTTTGATTCGAGGGGCCTTGAACAGCGCCTCAACATTTTCATTATAGAAGATGAGGTTAAAGGATTCGCCGTCCTCGAGGCCTTCGATGACCTGCAAGGCGGCGGCACGGACTTGTTCCATCTTTTCTCCCGCCATGCTTCCCGAGTGATCCAGCACCAGGGTCACTTCACGTTTTAAGGCGGGTGTCTTGCTCGCCTCGGGCGGTGCCACGATCATCAGGAAGTAGCCGTCCTCCCCATCGCATGGCGGATAAGCGACGACACTCAGTGCCGCGCTAGCCGCGTCACCGCGCCGCAATGCGGAGACTCGGAACGCTCCGGGTTGCACGTTGCCGTGCAACGCCATCGTCAGTGTGCCATCCGCTTGCGGGCGAATCTCCGCAGGATGCGACGGACAATAGAGTGCCAGACGACCGGCGCTTGGCTTCCATCGCAGGTCGATTTTCCACGGCACGCTGGCATCGGCGGCTTCACTGCGCGGCAGGGAGTATTCAATGCGACCGTCAACTTCGGATAGAATCTCCTCATAGATGATTTTCGCGCGAGCGGTACCATGGGGCGGGACCGGAAACACCGATGAGCGGATCAAGCCGGTGCCTGCGAACTCTAACAACCCAGGATCAATCAAGCGCCGCACGATTTCGTCATAGGTCCGCCGGGCCTCGTCCCTCGGCATCAGGCGGGCGGGGAGCTTGCCACCGGCACCCTCGATTTCAAACGAGCCCAGCGTGGCACCTGCGGGAATGGGCAGCAGTACTTCTGTTTGCTGCAAACTCCCGGTCTGGTTTTGCAAGGTCAGAACCAGGGTGGTGGTGGCGCTGCGGTCCTCAATGTGGATATCGGCATCGATGGCTGCCAGCCTAACAAGCCCCTCCGACCTCGGCGGCCTCGGGTTCGGCATGATGCCTGGCGGCAGCGGATGGATGCTGCGATGCCATTGGGGGATGATCGTGTTTGAGGACAGAACGGGCATGGCCTCGAACGATTGAGCTGGCAGGGGATAGCTCCCGAACAAAGAGAGTGCGGCCAGACAGAGGGCCGGGATGGTGGGAAATGACGGCTGTTTCATAGGGTAATGGGGTTCGACTCGTGGGGAGTCTATGCCCAATCCGGCCCGCCATGTGTAAAGGCGACGTAAAATCACAAGTAACTAAAGAGTGATGCAGAGGCGGGAGTTGAACGGTGCCAATAGGGTCCGATCCGTGGATCGCCCGCCGCCTAACGGATGATACATCCACTTTTCCAAATCCCGGGCTGGCCAAGCGGCCTCATGTCTGTCAAATTGTCCATCCAATCATGTCTGCCAACCCCGTCACCGCCGAACCCTTCGGGAATCTGCCCGATGGACGTGAAGTCCGAATTTTCACCCTCACCAATAAAAATGGCCTGCGGGCACGCGTCAGCGAGTACGGGGCGATTCTCGTGGCCATGGAGACGCCCGATCGCTATGGTGCCCTGGCCGATCTGACCCACGGGTTTGACACGCTGGCTGGCTGGCTGGCCAACGGTCCGTATTTCGGCGCGAGCATCGGGCGTTTTGGCAACCGGATCAAGGGAGGCAAATTTTCCCTAGATGGCAAGGAATACACATTGGCCACGAACAACGCGCCCGGCGGCATCCCGTGTCACCTGCATGGTGGCAACGCAGGTTTTGACAAGGTCCTGTGGGCGGGCGCGGCCACGGGAGAGCAAGCCGTTGAATTGGTTTACCAATCCAAGGACGGCGAGGAGGGCTACCCCGGCAACCTTCGGGTCAAGATCACCTACACCCTCACCGATGAGGATGAATTGATCTGGCAGGCCGAGGCCACCACGGACGCGCCCACACCGGTCAATCTCGTTCATCACACGTATTGGAATCTTTCCGGCGACCCCAGCACGCCCATTCTCGATCACCAGCTTATGCTCGCCGCCGCGCATTACCTGCCGACCGATCCGGGCCTCATCCCCACCGGCGAAATCGCCGCAGTGGCTGGCACGCCGATGGATTTCACGACCCCGCATATCATTGGTGATCGGATCGAGGCGGAGTTCGAGGCGCTCCAGTTGGGTGCCGGCTACGACCATTGCTGGGTTCTGGCCGATGGTGGCGGCCTCCGTCTGGCTGCCCGCGTCGAGGATCCAAAATCCGGGCGGGTGATGGAAATTCTCACCGATCAACCCGCGATCCAATTTTACGCTGCCAATTTCCTTGATGGCCTCACCCCAGGCAAACTCGGCGTCGCCTACGCCCGACGCTCCGCCCTGTGCCTGGAAACCGAGGGCTTCCCCGACGCCCCCAACCAACCCGCTTTCCCCTCCGCAGTGCTGCGTCCCGGCCAAATTTACCTGCATACCCTGGTCCATCGGTTCGGGGTCGCGTGAGTCAGGAGTGGCCAGTTTGGCAGGCCAGGTCAGTGCGGCGTACTCATTGCGTCATGAATGGCGTGTTGTTCGGCGACGCTTGCCTGGTACTGGGCGAATTGGGCTGGGGTGAGGATATCTTTGAAGAGGGAGAGGCGTGCGTCGAGCAGGCGGCGCTGGTTCTCGATGCGTTTGGCTTGAATGTCCAAAGGATCCCCGGTGGATGTGTTGTCCGCGAGTTGGCGCAGAGATTGGATGGATTGGGCAGAGGGTGCCTGTGGGCCAAGCGGCAACACCGAAGAATCCAGGATGAGAGCCAACGGGGCGGGCTCCGCCGCAAGTGCAGACGTATTCGCTTGGCGCAGCGCGGCTAGAACCGTGGCGCGTTGGGCGGCGGACAAATCCGTCACTTCGCTCAGGTTGGCCAGCTCGCGTTGGGCAGTGGTTTCAATGCGGTTATCGCGCTCTCGCTGGCGAATGTCTGCAAAGGCGGCGCTTTGCTCGGGCGTGAGAAGCGCAGCAAGCCCTTGTTCGAGAGCAGCAGCGCGGGCCGCCAATAGGT
>Ga0073936_10007908_pt1 | contig 13662 bp, 12 predicted proteins | sample AliMusrvi5mmetaG_FD_87041 | JGI IMG/M metagenome (GOLD analysis project Ga0073936, IMG submission 87041) | Freshwater lake bacterial and archeal communities from Alinen Mustajarvi, Finland, to study Microbial Dark Matter (Phase II) - Alinen... | ecosystem: Environmental > Aquatic > Freshwater >... | reverse complement strand
GCCGGTAGCGCACCAGGTCCCGTCGAACGCCGACGGGTTCGTGCAGGCGCCCGTGTGGACGTCGCAGGTGCCGGCCACGTGGCATTCGTCGGCGGCGTCGCAGGTGACGCCGGCGCAGAGGTCGGTGCAGGCGCCGGACTCGCAGGCGCCCGTCCCGCAGGACGTCCCGTCGATGGCGCGCGGGTTGGTGCAGGCGCCCGTGTGGATGTCGCAGGTGCCGATCACGTGGCACTCGTCGGCGGCGGCGCAGGCGACGCCGTTGCACTGGTTCGTGCAGGTGCCGGACTCGCACGCGCCCGTTTCGCAGGACGTCCCATCCAGCGCCGGCGGGTTGCTGCAGGCGCCCGTGTGGATGTTGCAGTCGCCGGCGACGTGGCACTCGTCGTCGGCGGTGCAGGTGATGCTGACGCATAGGTCGATGCAGGCGCCGGATTCGCACGCGCCGGTCGCGCAGCGGGTCCCGTCGAGCAGGGCGGGCGTGGAGCAGCCGCCGGCCAGCGCGTCGCACGTCCCGTCCGCGTGGCAGTCGTCCACCGCCTTGCAGGTCACGGGCGTGCCCGCGGCGCACTCCGACCTCGTTTGGCCCGCCACGCAATGGTCGCCTTCGGTGCAGGGGTTGCCGTCCTCGCAGGCGACGTCCACCAGCGGCTGGATCACGCAGCGCCCGTCCACGCAGGTGGCCGGGTTGCATGAGTCCTCGCCCTGCGCGATCAGCCTGCCGCGGCAGTCGTCGTCGACCCGGCAGCAGGACCCGTCGTCGGCCGGGCAGGCGTCGTTGGCGATCGGCAGGTCGCCGGGGGATACGGCCTCGGTCGTGTCGGCGTCCTCGGGAAGGTCCGCGTCAGGGGACTCGTCGGTCCAGCGGGCGTCGTCCGCGGCGTCCGGGGGCACGTCCCGAGGCAGCGTGTCGCCGGCCAGGTCGGGGCCGGTGTCGGGGGCGTCGGCCGGATCCTCGACGTCCTCGGAATGCGCGACGTCGCGGTCGTTGACGACATCGGGAATCTCGACGACGTCGGGCGTGACGAGGTCCTGGAAGGTGTCGGGCAGGTCCTGGGCGTCGTTCCGCGACAGGTCGCTGGTTCCGCTCCCCGACTGGGCGCATGCCCCCAGCCCCGACCCTACGGCCAGCAGCGCCAGCAGCATCAGCGGCGCGAACGGCGCCAACGGCGATGGGGCCTTCCGGGTGGCGTCGTGCTTTCCGGCAGGTGCGCGCCGGGGAATCGTCGGTATCGACGGGGACGTCCAGGGGCGGCTCATGGAGACTCCTGCGGATCGAAGGGGAGAGCCGCCGCTAGGATAGTGCGGCGAGGCCGGTGGGACAATCGAATCTGCGAGCGTTCGCAACGTGCGGGGGCAGGGCCTGGAACCGGGGTTGGCCCGATCGGTCTACCCGGCAGGCACCAGGCGGGCCGGTTCCTCCAGGATGAGCAGTACGGCGGTCGCGCAGTAGACCCGATCCCGCTTCGCGGCGGAGGTCTGTGCCAGGATGCCTGCCTGCTCCAGGCGGTCGACGGCTCGCTGGGCGGTCGTGAACGCCACGCCCAGGCGCTGGCCGACCCGCTTGACGGTCCAGTAGGGGTTTTCGGCCAGCAGGTCGACCAGGGCAAGGGGGGTCCTGGACTGCGCTCCGGCGAGAGCCTTGCGCCACTGGTCCAGCAGTTCGTTGATGCGCTGGGCCCGGCTCATGGCGTCCTCGGCCTGCCGGGCTACGCCGTTGAAGAAGTACTCCAGCCAGGCGGCCCACTCGCCCCGAACGGTCACTGCCTTCAGGTGTTCGTAATAGTCCTGGCGGGTGGCCTCGAAGAAGGCGGACAGGTACAGCAGCGCCGAGGGCAGGACCCCGCGCTCGACCAGGAACAAGGTGATCAGCAGGCGGCCGACACGCCCGTTGCCGTCGAGGAACGGGTGGACGGCCTCGAACTGATAGTGCGCCAGCGCGATCTGGGCCAGCGGAGGCAGCGAGCGGTCCAGCAGGAACTTCTCCCAGGCATCCAGGGCCTGCAGCATCTGGGCCGGGGGCGGCGGCACGTAGCTCGCGTTCGCCAGCGTGCACCCCGCCGGGCCGATCCAGTTCTGGGACCGGCGGAACTCCCCGGGTGTGGCCCGATCCCCGCGGACGCCTTCCATCAGGCGCGCATGGATTTCGCACAGCAGCCGCAGGGACAGCGGCAGCGACTTCAGGCGGTCGATGCCATGCTCCAGCGCGACGACGTAGTTGCCGACCTCCCGCAGGTCGTCGGGGCTGTGTTCCATCACCGCGCCGGCCTCGGCGGCCAGCAGTTCGCCCAGGGTCGCCCGGGTTCCCTCGATGCGGCTGGACAGCACGGCTTCGCGCCGGACGAACGGCCGGAGGAGGATGTGCGGGTTCGGCAGCCGACCTCCCTCGCCGGCCAGGCGGCCGATGGCCCGGTCGGCGTCGGACAGGGCGCGGACCAGCGCCGGGGACCAGTCGACGGCCGGGGGCAGGGGGTCGGGCAGGAAGGCATCGTAGCCCCCGGCGCAGCGCATCGTGCGACCCGGAGAGCGATCGGTCAGGTCCATGGTCGTTCTCTTCACGGGCGAAAACAGCCGAGACTGTTATTAGCATGAATTGAATGAATCGCAAACAACCGGGGCATTCAAGTTGCGTAGGGAGCCCGCTTTGCTTCGTGCCGGTTCCTGGACGTGGTCGTGATTGGCAGCAGGAACAGCCTCCGGCCTGGACCGATGGATCCCCGGCACACGAGTTGAGCAAAGTATCGCACGCGATACATTCGGTGGAGGACGGGGATGGCTCCAACGGTCGTCCGTGATGGCGAGTTCACCTTTCGTGCTGGTCAAGAACGCCGAGCGAATCATCGCCCGGGCCCGCCTTGTCGGTGGGGCGCTGGAGGTGCATTTCGCGGACGGAGCGCACGGAATCCTTCCGCCTGACGTGGTGCAGGGCTGGCACCGCGGTCCGCCCACCGGGCTGGCTATACCCAGTCCCTACGAGGCCGTGCTTCGCTTCGGCCGGTCCACTACCGAAACCTTCCCATGGGACTACCTTCGCGGATGCTGCGACCCCGGTTACGAACGTCGCGTCCGGGCGTCTGCCGACAAGGGCAGGCGGGTGCTCGGCCAGCGCATCCGCGAGTTGCGCCGCGCGCGAGCCGCCACCCAGGCAGACCTGGCCGCGGCAGCCGGGATCGGGCGCGTCACGCTGGCTCGCATCGAGGCAGGCGTCCAGTCCCCGAACCTCGCGACGCTGGAGGCCCTGGCCCGCGCGCTGCAGGTGGAGTTCGCGGAGCTGGTCAGCCCCGATCACTGACCTGCGAGGAACCGCTGGTAGGCCGCGATCGCGGCAGGTCCGTAGACGGCGTTCTGCAGGTACGAACCGAGGTCCCCGGTCGCACCGACGTTCATCACCACCACGGTCGCCCCGGCGGCGAAGTGCCAGCGCAGGTACTCGTAGGCATCCACGGGGGCGTCGACGCCGGGGTCCGTTCCGGCATCCGTTCCCGTGTCCGCGCCTGCGTCTGCCGGCGCGTCGTCCCCGTCGAGCGCGTCGGTGATTCCCCGGTCGGTCGGGCCCGACCCGCCGCCGCACGCGCAGAACGCCACGGCCCCGGCGATGACCACGAACGGCATCCCTTTCATCGGCGGATTCCCACGCAGGAGTGTGCAGGAACAATCATCCACGAAACGGACCCGAGGGCCAAGGTTCACGGCCGTGCGCCGCCCGCCCCATCCCGCGTGCGATGATGGCCCGGGTCGCAGGCGGTCGACGCCGATGGCGTACAATGGCCGGGTCTTCCGGGGTGTCTGGGAGGGCGCGATGTCGATGATCCTGCGGGTCGCCGCGGTCACCGGGGCGTGGCTCCTGGTTGCGTGCGGCGGGGGTTCCGGTCCGGGATCCTCGGCGGCGGACCCCTTCCCGGAGGACGGCCCGGCCGCGGACGTGCAGGGTGATCCGGGCGGGTCACCCGACGATGCGGCGGACCCCGGCGTTCCCTTCGACGCCCCGGACGTCGCGCCCGCCGCGGGCACGCGCCTGTTCCAGAACATGATCTACGCGGGCAGCCCCTGGTTCATCTTCCAGGACCAGTTCGAGCCGTACGTCGATGCCATGGCCGCCGCAGGGATCGACGGCCTGCACGTCATCGGGTTGTGGCGGATGCGCTGCTCGGGGTGCCAGGCCGGCCTGCTGGACGTCGACACCGAGCCCGCGCCGGGCGTCTACGATTTCTCGCCGTACTTCGCCCGCCTCGACTACGCGATCGGGGTCCGGCACATGCCGGTGATCCTGTCGTTCATGTGGGCCGGCCGACTGGAAAGCGACCCGGTGGACCAGGGCCCGGTGCCCACGCTCCCGCCGTTCCTGGGCATCGACGACGTGGCGATGTTCCGGGATGCGTCGGGCCGGGACCTCCCGTACGAAAACGACGGGCGGACCAAGGTCCCGCGGTTCCTGAAGGGCGCCGTCCGTACCGTGATGCTGGACTACGTGTCGGCCGTCGTCCGGCAGTTCCGCGCCCGCTATGGCGACGCCATCCTCTACTACTCGTTCGCCTTCAACACGACCGGCGAGAACGAGTTTTCGGTGCCCGCGCCCGGTCTGTACCTGGACTCGTCGCCCGAGGCCGCGGCCGGCTTCCAGGCCTTCGTGAAGGGCCGCTACCCTTCGCCGGAGGCCGTGTCCACGGCCTGGGGCCGGACGCCGGCGTTCGCGACCTTCGACGAGGTCCGCATCCTCGACGGGAACCCGCCGCCGACCTCCGGCCAGGCCCCGCAGGCCTACCTCGACTTCATGGCGTACCGCGAGGCGGCCCTGGGCGGGTTCCTGCACGACATCCGCGACCGGGTCCACGCCGAGGGCGGACGGGTCATGGCGCAGTTCGGCTCGGTCTGGGACGGGCTCGCCACGGGCCGCGGGACGCTGGGGTTCGGGCCCATGGTCGAGGGCTTCGACCTGGTCGTCGTGGACGACGCGCCGTTCTACGACCACGGCTTCTCGATGGACTACGTGCGGACGAATGCCGACGGTGTCCCGTTCGGAAACGAGGCGGACACGCCGGCCTTCCTGGGCTGCAGGTCCGGCGACCTCGCGAAGTGCCAGGCGGACTTCCCGGCGAACATCGACGCGGACTACGGCAACGTGCGGCTCAACGACCAGATGGCCCAGACGTACAACCGCGGCGGGACCTTCTTCGACATCGCGAACTGGGACCCGTACTACCAAGTGGCCTTCAAGCTGTTCGGTCCGGCCCTGGATTCGACCGTGCTGGCGGTCGCCCAGCCCGTGACCCTGGTCCCGACGCCCACGGCCGTGCAGACCCTGTCGTTGCGCGACCTGTACGTGCACCACGAGGATGCCGCGTACTGGACCGCGGTCCTCGCGACCCACGCCTCGCTGGGGGGGAAGACCGCGCCCATCCGGGTGACGCTGGACCGGGATCTGTAGGAGCCCGTTGCGTCGCCGCCGAGGGAAGAAAACATCCGGTTTGCACGGTTGCCGTGAAAGAAGTAGCCTTCTCCTCAGGGAGGCGACGATGATCGCATCGTTCGGGGACCGCGCGACCGAGGACCTTTACAATGGAATTGCGAGCGCTCGGGCGCGAAGGTTCCCGAAGGAGATCGTAGCCGGGGCGTTGCGGAAGTTGGACATGCTGAACGCAGCGACGTCGCTGCTGGACCTGCGGTCGCCTCCGGGTAACATGCTGGAGGCGCTCCAGGGGGATCTGAAAGGCTTCCACAGTGTCCGAGTGAACAAGCAGTGGAGAGTGGTCTTCCAGTGGGTTGGCAGCGATGCCCAGGAAGTTCGATTGACGGACTACCACTGAGAGGAGGATGCCATGATTCCGAAGAACCGTATTCCGACTCATCCTGGAGAAATCCTTCGGGAAGAGTTCCTTGTTCCGTTGGGAATCACCCAGGTGGCGTTGGCGGCGCATCTTGGCATTCCGGTGCAGCGGGTCAACGAACTGGTTCGTGGCAAGCGTGGGATAACGCCTGACACGGCATGGCTGTTGGCCCAGGCGTTCAAGACGACTCCTGAGTTCTGGGTGAACCTTCAGACCGCGCATGACCTGGCGAAGAATCGCCCGGTGAAGGCCGTGCACCCAATGAAGGTTGCCGTCTAAGACGCATCGACTGCCGACCTCAAGAGGACCCTCGCATCGCATCGAAAGGGAGGGGCCCGCCCGAGCCCGGGTACGCTACACTCCGTCCGTCCGGACGCAGGCACCTTCGAGGAGGCCGGGAATGAAGCGGATCCCGCGTGCGATGATGGCCCTGGCGTGCACGGCACTGGCAGGGACCCTGGCCTGCGGCGCCTCGTCGCGGGCCAACGACCCGGGCGTGCAGGCGCCGGACACCGGGGACGTGCCCACCGAGACCGCCGGCGACGTCCCGGCAGCCGAACTCCCCGCCGCCGAACTCCCCGCCGCCGACGTCCCGCCCGACGTCGTCGCAGCCCCGCTGGTCGTCACGCCCTTCGTGTTCCCCGTGACCGCGGCCGGCCTTGCGCTGGATCACGGCTTCACGGCCACGGGCGGCGTGCCCCCCTACGTGCAGTGGACCGTGATCCGCGGCGACCTGCCGGACGGTCTCGCGCTTGCCCCCGCGACCGGCGCGCTGGCCGGCACGCCGGCGACCGAGGGCCTGCACACGTTCGTGGTCCAGGTGACGGACTCGACCGGCGCCACCGCGGCCGAACTGTTCGGCGTCCGGGTCGGCATGCCCGGGACCGATGGCGACCTGCACCGCCGCGCCACCGCCTTCCAGGACGTGTTCCAGGCGCGCCATGACTGGAACGGCTTCACGTTCACCAACAAGACGCCCGACGACCCGGGAGGGAATTTCCGCCTGGCCTGCCTGGGCGACTCGTCGTTCGCGACCGGCCAGTGCACGATGGCGATGGCGTACCGCGACGCGGTGCTGCGCACCGACGAGTCCCGCGCGCTGGTGAAGAAGATGGTCGCCTCCTGGCGGTTCTTCCAGCGCCTGACCGGCGTGCCGGGCCTGATCGGCCGCAGCTACGGCCGCGTGGACTACCCCTGGGAGGACGGCCACCACTCCACCGGCTTCTGGCCTGACAACCCCGATTCCCGTAACTACCGGGGCGAAGGCGAATTCGACGGGTGGATCTGGGTCGGCGACGTCAGCCGCGACCAGGCCAGCGGGGCGGTGCTGGGCGTGGCCTCGGCGTACGACCTGTCCGACGACCCGTTGACGAAGAAGACCGCCGCGGAATTCCTGGCGGCGCTGGCGGACCACGTCTGGTCGAACAACCTCGATTTCATGGACAAGGACGGCCAGTTGACGAAGTACGGCAACGTGGACGGCGAAAAGCTGGAAGGCTGGCCGGTCCCCAGCGGCCTGAACGCCGCGGCCGCGCTGACCTGGTTCCTGGCCGCCGCCCACGCGGCCGAATCCGAGGGCCTGGACGACGCGGGCCGGTTCCGCGACCACTACCAGGAACTGCTGTCGCGGGGCTACGTCGACATCATCCGCGACCACATGTGGGTGTACGACGGGTACTCGACCATCTACTACAACACCTACATGGCCTACGAGAACCTGTTCCACCTGGCGCGGCTGGAAAACGACCCGGTGCTGGGCCCGCAGGTGAAGGCCGCCTTCCGCGACACGCTGTGGCTGAACACCGACGACTACTCCCCGAACCGCCGGGGCCAGTTGGAGGGCAATCCCGTCAAGACCGCCTGGTACCTGTTCGCGACCGGGGACCGGGACCCTGTCGCGCTGTGGGAGGCCCTCGGCCAGGTCATCGTCTTCCGGGAAGCGCCGCTGAGGGACCACGCCGTCAAGAACAGCGACGACCCCGCGATCCCGAAGAACCCCGACTTCCCGACCGAGGCCATGCGCTACCTGCCCTCGAACCGCCTGCCTCCCGACATGGTGATCTGGCACCGCGACACGTTCCTGCTGGACGGCGGCGAGGACAGTGGCGAGGAGCGCACCGGCTGCGACTACCTGCTGCCGTACTGGATGGGCCGGTACCAAGGGTGGATCGACGCGGGGTGGTAGGCGTTCGTCCAATCCACGCTGGTTCGACAGCCCCTACCTGTCCGGTTGACGCGGCCAAGGCTCTTGGCTATTGTACAAATGTACTTGTTTGCGAGGCAGCCTTGCAGATAGTCATCGATTCATCAGCGATTCTGGCCGTTCTCCTACGGGAGCCACGGCGAGAGGCACTGATTGCCGCCACCTCCTCGGCCGCCTTGCTGACGCCGGCATCGACCCCCTGGGAGATTGGCAATGCCTTGGTCGCTGGCTGGCGAAGGAGGAGGCTGACTCCAGAACAGATGGCGGAGGCTTGGGCGTCCTTCCAGGCGGTCTCCCTCAGGCTCGTCGACGTGGATGTGCCGAAGTCATTGCGCCTGGCGGTGGATCATGGTCTCTACGCGTACGACGCGTACGTTCTGGAGGCGGCGCTCGTAAGACGCGTGCCGCTTCTGACGCTGGACCAGGCGCTTGCTCGAGCCGCCGGGAAGGCAGGCGTCGTGAACCTGGAGGTTTGACGATGAAGACGTTCACCTACTCGGAAGCACGTCAGCAGTTCTCGACGCTGCTGGACGAGGCTCGCAGGGCAGGACAGGTTCAGATCCGCCGGAGGGATGGCCAACTCTTCGTGCTTCAGCCCGCAAGGCAGGAACGCTCACCCTTGGATGTTCCCGGCGTGGACGCTGGTTTGACAGGGGGCGAAAGTCTTTCGTGGCTGCGGGACGAGCGCGACGATTCTGCAACCCGCCTTCTTGGCACGATCGGGCTTGAACCCGACACGGGAAGAAGAACAGCAACGGCCGGCAGGCCCCGATCCACTCGCGATACGCCCGAGGTCCGGTCCCCCAAGGCATCCCGCAAGACGGCCAAACGTACGCAATCACGTTCCTGACGACAAGCGTCACGAGTTCGCGCTGGGCCTGTCGAACGGCATGCGCGTGTGGGCCTGGGTACCTGCGGTGATGGGAACCGACTCTCCGGACCGCCCCGGACCGCCGCGGCCCTTCCCGCCACGACGATCCGGGGCCGCAGTTACGCGGCCTGAGGGCTGAGCACTTCCACCGGCACCGGCTGCGGCTTCCCGCCCCCCGCCGGGTCCGTCACCGCGACCGCGTGCGCCTTCCCCGCCAGCCTCGGGAAGAACGGCCGCGCCGCGGCGGGGTCCTTCAGGCGGACGATCGCCTGGTACCGGGCCATGCTCCAGGCCTGCTGGAACGCGCGGGCCTCGGCGCCCAGGGCCAGCACCGCACTGCGCTCGTTGCTGGCGGCCTGCTTCCAGGCTTCCACCGCCGCCTGGCGAGCGGCCAGCGCATCCGCCAGCCGTTTGGCCATCGGGGCGTTGCCCGGGTCCGTCCCCATGCGCCCGGCCAGCGCCTTCAGCGCCAGCTCGCGATGGGCGACGCTGCCCGTCACCAGCCCCTTCAGGTCCTCGGGGAACAGCGCCCGGTAGGCCGCCGCCCCCTTCACGCCGTTGCTGGCCTCCAGCGCGTGGTGCTGCGCGGCCCGGACGGCATCGGTCACCGCCTTGTCCGCATCGTCCATCGCGCCCCGCGTCAGCCAGCGGGCGTTCGCGGCGGCCTTCCGGGCCTCCTTCGCGGTCGCCAGGCGCTCGGTCGCCTGGGCCACCCCCGGCGCCAGGTCCGCAAGCCCGGCGTCCCATGCCAGGCGTTCCGCCGAAGGCTGCCCCAGCGCCACCAGCACGTCGATCTGTTTCGTCGAGCCCGTGATGCGCGTTGCCATGATGGACCTCCGAATCAAGGAGCCTCGAACGCCGCGCCCGCGACGTCCACGGGGGGACAGACGGAACTCGCGCGAAATCGGTTTCGCGGGGGGTAAAAAAAGTTGTCGCAGCGCAGTGAAGCCCCTTTGAAGTTCATTGAAATGATGGGTTGCGAGCGATCGGGGACCTTTGATCCCGGTTGGAAGACGCGATCCGCAGGGATCCGTCGTTCTTCGGGGTGTCGAAACGGGATCCGCGTCCGTTGGGAACGTTCGATCGGCGGTCAGGAAGGGACCCTGCGTCCGGTGACGGCGTCTTTTCGTCGGCAACGATGCCATCGACGGACGTGGGCGGTGCTTGATCGGCCTTCGAAAGAGCATCGACGCACGTTGGTGGTGTGTTCTGCCGGGATCAAAGGACATCGAGGTACGTCGGTGTCCTTCCTCGACCCGATCAAGACTCCTCGCAGGTCTGTGGATGTCGTTCGAGCTGATTCGGAAGCACCCCCCGCAACTCACCCAGGACGATGTCGCAGTGCATCGCCGTCTTGAATGGAGGGGGGAGGAATTCCTCTCGAATCCAGGGAGCCATTTTGAGCGAGGTCCAAGGACGCCTTGGGAGTAGAATCCGACCCGGACACCAGCAGGAGAGCCCGATGAGCGATGAGACGGCCGTTGTGTTGGATGGCGTCGCTGCCCTGGGCACGGTCCAACAGGTCAACCCCAAGAAGGTGTGGCCTTCCGAAGAACGGGACTTCACCCCTTGGCTTGCCGACCATATCGAACTCCTTTCGGAGGCACTTGGCCTGGAACTGGAGGTCCAGCAGACGGAACGGAAGGTCGGCGCTTACGAACTGGACATCGAAGCCCAGATCGTGGGAACCACCAGCAAGGTCGTGATCGAAAACCAGTTGGGTGCGACCGACCATGGCCACATGGGGCAACTGCTGGCCTACGCCGCCGGGCTGGGCGCCAACGTCGCCGTCTGGGTCAGTCCGAATCCGCGTGACGAACACGTGAGCGTCATCGAATGGCTCAATCGCGTCACCGTGCCTGACGTTGCGTACTTCCTGGTCAAACTCGAAGTGATCCGCATCGGGGATTCCCAGCCGGCTCCGGTCTTCAGCGTCGTTGCGGGCCCTTCCAGCTTTCAGCGGTCGATCCGGAGCGATGACGAAGACGCCCCTCGCCACGCCTTCCGTCGGGATTTCTGGAAGCGCCTGTACGCGTATCTGGCCGATCGCGGCATGAGGGAGGCCAAGGGGCGCGAACCCACCAAGGAAAGCTGGGTCACCTTCGGGGTGGGCTTGACCGGCGTCGCCCTCAACGTCAGCATGACCAGCAGTTCGCGGATCCGGGTCGAAATCTACTTCTCGCACGCCGACCGGGCCGTCAACAAGCGACGGTTCGACGTGGCGATTGCCAGCCGGGAGGCCTTCGAGTCGCAACTCCCTGGCGAGCAGGTTTCGTGGGAACGACTGGACGACAAGACGGCCAGCCGGATCGCGTTGTATCGGGACTACGACAAGGAATCGGTGCTGAAGGAATCCTCGGCGCAGACGACCCTGTTCGACTGGATCCTGAAAAGCCTGAAACTGATGCGGCAACTTTCCAAGCAGTTCATCGTCCAGCCCGAGCGAGCCTGAAGAGAATCGGGGCGACCAGGGTCGACCAGACGGAGTCAGCACGCATGCCAGCGATCGACAGCATCTTCCTGCTCGACGGCGAGGAGGACCTCCGGGAGGTCGTCCAGACTCCCTATGACACCGAGGATCTGCTGCAACGCCTGATCCAGAAGCATCCTGCCTTGCTGGCGGGGCGGCAGATCGACGAGGACGACCCGCCCCGGTGGCTGCTCGTCAGTCGCGAGATGGGCGTGCCCGACGCGGAGGACGGGAACACGCGGTGGTCCATCGACCACCTGTTCCTGGACCAGTACGGGACGCCGACCCTGATCGAAGTGAAGCGGGCCACGGACACGCGAATCCGCCGGGAAGTCGTCGGCCAGATGCTCGATTATGCGGCCAACGCCCAGAAATACTGGCCGGTCGAACGGTTGAGGCGGCTGGCCGAGGACCAGGCGGGAGGCGCCGGGCCGCTGAACGACAGACTCGTGACACTGCTCGACCTGCCCACCGGGGTCGATCAGGACGAGGAAGTCGAAAGATACTGGACCCAGGTCGAGGAGAACCTGCGGGCAGGCAGACTGCGACTGGTATTCGTGGCCGACCACATCCCGTCGGAACTGCGCCGGATCATCGAATTCCTGAACGACAAGATGCCCGACGTCCACGTGGTTGGACTGGAACTGGTGCAGTACCAGCGCGGTGGGATCCGCGTGCTGGTGCCCCGGGTGGTCGGACAGACCGAGGCCGCGCGAGGCGCAAAGGCAAGGGCGTTGGGAGCCGGTTCCAGGAAGACGACCCAGGCGGAATTCCTGGAGTCCTGCTCCGACGAAACGCGGGACTTCTTCCAGGATCTGGTGAGTCAGGCCGACGCCAACGGAATGAGGACCTACTGGGGCCGGAAGGGCTTCAGCATCGGCACCACGGCTGAGTCCCACGGCGTGCGGACGAGCCTCGCGTACGGCTTCCCCCCGGGTGCGGGCGGATTCGCCCAGGCAAGGTTCGAGATCTACCTGCATGACACCGCATTTTCGAACGAGGCCAGGACCCGGTACCAGGAACGCCTGAGTTCGGTGGCCTCGTTCCGGAAGGGAGGGCAATTCACGATGCGGTTGGTCCTGACGGCAGACACGGTTCCCGGTGCGCGTGCGGCAATGCAGGTCCTGTGGGACATGGCCGATGGACTGCGGGTTTAGAACCCAATGCCTTCACTTGCGACCCGTGCCGGACCGAAGTTCGTTGCAATCGTCGTCAAGACCAGGGCCGAGGATGCGTTCGTCGTGACCGCCTGCCTGACGGACAATCAGCACGTGAGCAGCGGTCGCGTCCAGCGGTGTCAGCGGCGGGTCTCGGCGTCGCGACGGCTGCGAGGGTGGAGTAGACTACCGCCTGGAGGTGGCGGGAACCGATGGCACCGACGATCCTGGTTGAGGGGCCTTACCGGTGCTTTTTCTACTCGTCAGATGGCGACGAGCCGCGCCACATCCATGTGCAGCGAGACAACAAGGTCGCGAAGTTCTGGCTGGAGCCTGTTCGGCTTGAAAGCAGCGGCGGCTTCAACCGGAGCGAGATCGCGTCGATCAGACGCCTGGTGGAGAAGCACCTGAACGCGTTCAAGGAGGCTTGGAATGAGCACTTCGACCCACATGGGTCCTGAGCCAAGGGCATCCCAGGTGGTGGTCAAGGCCGATGCTCTCGTCGTCGACCTCGTCGATGGGCGGACCATCATCGCGCCTCTCGCCTGGTTCCCGAGGCTGGTGCATGGGACATCCGCCGAGCGGTCCAAGTGGGTTCTGATAGGCGATGGCGAGGGAATCCATTGGCCCGCCTTGGACGAGGATATCTCTGTGAAGGGGCTTCTTCGAGGCGGCCCATCCATGGAATCCCAGGGCTCCCTGCAGCGCTGGCTCGATTCGCGTTCAGTCGGCGAGGGGCGAACTCGTAAACGCGCCCTACGAAAGACTGCCCATGTCCCTCCCGCGGCTCGTTCTGAGGGTCGTCCTCGTACCGGAAAGCACGCCTGACACAATCCCCCTGTGCAAGTCGATCCCACGGCATCCACTTCCGCTCATGCTATCCTCCCGCCATGCAATGCCCCTTTTGCCAGCCGGACCCCGCGCGCCTCGTGGCCCGGAACGCCCTCGTCCTCGCGATCACCGACGGCTTCCCGGTCAACCCCGGCCACACCCTGCTCGTCCCGGTGCGCCACGTGGCCTCGTGGTTCGACGCGACGCCCGCGGAACAGGCCGCCCTCTTCGATCTGCTGGCCGAGGTCCGGACCCACCTGGACGCGACGCTGCATCCGGCGGGCTACAACATCGGCATCAACGTGGGC
>Ga0073936_10007907_pt1 | contig 13663 bp, 13 predicted proteins | sample AliMusrvi5mmetaG_FD_87041 | JGI IMG/M metagenome (GOLD analysis project Ga0073936, IMG submission 87041) | Freshwater lake bacterial and archeal communities from Alinen Mustajarvi, Finland, to study Microbial Dark Matter (Phase II) - Alinen... | ecosystem: Environmental > Aquatic > Freshwater >... | reverse complement strand
GTATCCCCGATCTTGGCGCGGAATTATTCCCGTGGCTGCCGGTGCGCTGGCTCGCTAAGATTCGCTACGACACACGCAGCAAGCTGCCGCGGCTGCATGTTCCCGTGCTGTTGATGCATAGCCCGGTGGACGAGTTGGTCGGATTCCATCACGGCAAGGCGAACTTCGCCGCAGCCAATGAACCCAAGCTGTTCTGGGAACTGCGAGCCGACCACAACAATCCGCTGGCCGACCGGCAGCACTTCATCGCCGGCGTGGAGAAATTCCTTGCTTTGGTTGAAGCCGGCGGAGAGATCGGCCCGCTTGGCCAGGCGACGAATCCGCCTTCCTCGCCACCGGGCACCACCGAGGCGAATTGAGATTTCCTCGTACGCATGTCTCTGTCTATACAATCTATGAAACTGTTTCTGCTCCCCCTGATGGCGTTGGCCGCTCTGGCAACCGCGTCTGCCGCGCACAGCCCGCTGCTGCCGCGGCCGCAGCAAGTTCATTACGAGAACGGCAACCTGCCGCTGCGAGGCCTTTCGATCCGCTTCGCCGCGCCGCCCACTGCCGAGGATCGCTTCGCAGCAGAGCAGTTGGCCTCGCGGCTGTCAGCCATTGGCCAGATGCAGATTCCGATTCGGAAGGGCAAGACATCCGGCTCCGCCATCCTCTTGAACCGAACCGCCGCAGGCGCCGCGCTGCCCGGAGACAACGAACACGCGGGGCCGGATTCGCGCGAGGCCTATTCCCTTCAGGTGACACTGAAGGGCGCGGAGATTCACGCCACCTCATCGGCCGGACTGTTCTACGGGGTCCAGACCCTGCTGCAAATGGTGGAAGGCTCGGGACCGCAAGCGGCGTTGCCGGCATCGGCGATTAGCGACTGGCCTGCCCTGCCCTATCGCGGCTTCATGATGGACCTTAGCCATGGCCAGTTGCTGAGGGTCTCGGAAATCGAGAGGCAGCTCGATCTGCTGGCCCGCTTCAAAGCTAACCAATACTACTTTTACTCCGAAGCCAGCATCGAGTTCGAAGGCTACGAGCTGGTAAATCCGGACGGACGCTACACGCGCGACGAAGTCCGGCGTATTATAGAATACGCGCGGCAACGCCACATCGACGTGGTTCCCTGCATGGAGCTTTACGGCCATATGCACGACCTGTTCCGCGTCGAGAAGTTCGCCGATCTCGGCCTGCCGCGTTACGGCGATGAGTTTGACCCGCGCAATCCGCGCGTGCTGGCGGTGCTGAGCGATTGGGTGGGGCAGACAGCCAAGCTGTTCCCCAGCCCATGGTATCATGTGGGCTTCGACGAACCGTGGTCACTGGGAAAAATCGGAACGGAACCAGGCAAGGACCCCTTCAAGAGCTTTATCGAGGTTCTCCGCCACGTCGCAGGTGAGGCGCAACGTCATGGGAAGCGGCTCATGTTCTGGGCCGACATCAACCAAGGCGCCAGCACGCTGTCCAATCATCCCGAATTGGTCCGCGAACTGCCCGGAGGCGTTATCGCCGTGCCATGGGTTTACGACGCCTACACCAACTATGATTCTTTTGTGCAGCCCCTGGCAGAGGCCGGCGTGCGCACCGTTGTGGCCCCGGGTGTCTGGAACTGGAACGAAATCTTCCCCGACTACCACCGCTCCTTTGTCAACATCAACGGCCTGATTGCCGCGGGGAAGAAGTTCAAGACACTGGGCGTTTTAGTCACGGGCTGGACCGACAGCGCTCAAACGATTTACCGCCAATCGTTGCCCGGTCTGGCCCTGAGCGCCGCGGCTGGGTGGCAATCTGAGCCAGTGGACAGCAGCAGGTTTTTCGGCGATTACGCTGCGCAAATGTACCCCGCCGAGCTCGCTGCCGAAGTTGCCCCTGCGCTCGAAGAACTGTCCACGATGGAGGAAATGCTCGGGCAACTCCTACAGAACAGCACGCAGCAGGCCTTTTGGAATGATCCTCTCGAACCCGGCCGCCTGGCCCGGCTGGAGCAAAATCAAGCACAGTTGCGCAAGGCGCGCCTGCTCACCGAGAGCGCCCAGGAGCGGCTGATCCGCGCCCGACACCTGGCCCCCGGCGACCCCACGCTCAATAGCCTGCTGCTAGCTGCCCGGCTGTTCGATTACCTCGGCATGAAGTGCCTCTATGCTGTGGAATGGGCTGGCTATTTCCGTGAATTAAAAGCGAATCCGGACCCCAAGCTGGTGACGCTCTACATCGGCATTCAGATGAACGCCCAGGATCACGGGATGCTGGCCGATTTGCGGGAGACCATCAGCGGCCTGAAAGACTCATACCGAGAGGTTTGGCTGGAGGAGGCCACTCCTTATCGGCTGCCGAGCGCCTTGATGCGGTTCGACGCCGAATGGTTCTATTGGCAGGCGGTGCAGCAGAGTGTGGTTGACCATGTCCTGCACGGCCGACGTCAGGGCGAACCCTTCCCCGACATCACCGTCATTCGACCGGCGCGGCAGGCGAAGGAATGAGGGGAAAGTGAAGTGCGGGAGTGATGGAGTAATGGAGCGATGAGTTCTCCAGCACTACTGCTAGATTCCACAACGCGTGATTGAATCTGAAAATAGCAGTCGAGGTTAACCGCAAAGCACAAAAGACAAGGGGATACGGCTCGCAGAACCGCCTATTCGGTGGGGAAGTGCCCTCGCGCGCCTGTCTCGGCTCCAAAGTGGCCTGAAAAGCCTTGCTTTCGCAGGTTTCTGGTGGGAAGTTCCCACTATATGACCGCCATTGCTGATAGCAAGCATCGGGTGACTCTCCGCCAAGCCAAGCCCGGAGACCGCTTTGACGTGGAGATTCTGGAAGAGGGCAAGTACGTCCTGACCAGACTGGAGTCCACCAAGCCGAGGCCGAGTCGCGTGAGATTCAAGAAGCGAGACGGGTACACCGTTGGCGTTTCTGATCGGCCGGTGGACGAACAGGCGATCCGCGACGCTCTGGATGAATTTCCATGAAATACCTCCTCGATGTGAACGTCCTCCTGGCCGGCATTTGGTCGAGCCACCCAAAGCACCCCATCGCCTTTACCTGGCTCACCGACAAGAAACTTGTGCTGTGCCCCCTCTCAGGACTGGGTTTTCTGCGCATCAGCAGCAACCGCAAAGCGTTTAATTACGCGATGGAACAGGCGCGCAGGGGTTTGAGGGAATTTTGCTCCGAACGCCGCGTCGAATGGATCGCAGATGACTTGGCTCCCTTGGACTCGAACCCCAAGGTCTCGGAGGAAGTGACGGATACCTATCTCGCGGAGCTGGCGGCGAAGCACGGGTTGAAGTTTGGTACTCTCGACCGGGGAATTAAGCACCCCACGGCGGAGTTGATTGGCTAGTACCCCGTCCCCATCCAGCCCTTGCGTCCTTGGCACTTGGCGTCCTTGGAGTCTCGTCCGTCCAGAATTGCTCAGTTTCGCAGGAGTCTCGTATGCGAACACGCCAGGCAGACAGAATCACGGCGGGACAGAATGATGCAGAGAGAAAGAGCAGGGGGGCAGTTCTAAATGATTCTGTCCGGTCATGATTCTGTCGTTTCCGATGGCGGTCTTGTCGCGCTGGGTCCTTTGCCTTCAACCAACTGCCGAATTCAAGCTAAGTCCGTTTCGACTGAATCCGTTTCGGGTGACGAATGGCACGGAGCTGGGGGCGAGTTCTACCGCTGCGTGGGCGAGGTGGGAAGCGAAAGCCCCGAGCCCATGCCTTCCTGCGGTTTCAAGGTGTCGTCCAGGATTTCCACCCCGGCTTCCCGGCGCAGCCGGGCGACGTAATCAGGGAATTGTTCTCCGATCGCATGTTGGGTCAGGCTCTTTTTGATTTCCGCAGCGGCGTCAGCATACTTGAGCTTGTGGGCCGGAGTCTTTTCACTCAGCTTCACAATGTGATAGCCGTAAGCGGAGGTGACGACATCGCTAATCTCATTAGGCTTTAAGGAGAAGGCGGCAGCTTCGACTGCCGGCACCATCTTGCCGCGCGGAAACTGGTATTCGCCGCCTCGGCTGCGGGAGGCGGAGTCTTCGGAGAATTCTCCGGCCAGCTTGGCGAAGTCCTCCCCGGCGCGGGCACGTTTCAATAGCTCTTCGATGCGCTGGCGCTTGGCGGCTTGCTGATCGGCAGGGAGTGGAGCGCCGGTTTTGGCGTCACAGGTGAGCAACAGAATATGGCTGGCGCGAACTGTCTCCTGCACCTCGAACTGAGTCGGGTTATCATCGTAAAACTTCCGGGCGTCCTGATCAGTAATATTGATCTTGAATTCGCGTTTGAGCACCGCCTCTCCGGTCATGGCTTTGGTCCACTGGGCAAGAACTTCTTCCCTCTTTACACCCATGAGCTTCTGCTCCCGATCGAAAGCCTCCGCCGAGCCGGCTTTGGTTTTAGCTTCGAGCCAACTCCGTTCGGCGGCGGCCTTACCCGCGGCCTTGTCGGCGGTCGTGGCTTTAGCCATTACGAGCTGGTTGTTGATCAGTTGCTCCAAGAGTTGACGTTCCATATCCGCCTTCTGCTCGGGTTTAACAGTGCGGCCCCTGGCCGCCACTTGCGCTTCGGCGCGGGCGACGGCCTGGTCCAATTCGCTGCGCTTGATCTCCAGGCCCTTGCCTTTGGCCACCACCGAGTCGCTGGCGGGGGCATTGGTTGTAGCCGGTCCCGCCCCCAAAGAAAGCCTGGTAATCAGTACGACAGCCGCAACTACGCACACCAGCGCCTGATTGCAGAAGTCCGCGATGCGTGGAAAAGCGGTAGATGACAGCCGCACTCCAAGACGCTGGCGCGCATCCCCCCCCATTATGAGCCTCCGACAGGTCTTGGAGTGCGGCTGTCTCCTGCCGCTATCATATCGCTTCTCATTGCACGCAGTCACTGGCAGATCCGTTCTTGGTGTCATATAGAATAATAATACAATCAACTGTCACCCGACCGCTTACCGCATACTCCCGACGGGCGGGACCATTCCAAGGTACCGGTTCAGCAGGATCATGAGATGCTCGACCGAATTCAGCGGGCCGGAGCTGATGACATCACCCATTACCAATTGCGGGAGAGCCGCGCTGCCGCTGGTGGCCCAGTTGGTTGAGTGCAAGCGGCAGTCCGCAAGGATCTGCTCTTGCAGCCAAGGGTCCACGAAGGCAGCTTGCAGCTTCTCCTGGCCGACGAGTTGCGCCGCGTATGCCTTTGCCTCCTCCAACGGAGGTGGTCGGTCACCCGTGAACATCCAATCGTCAAACTGGCGGTGGGCGGCCGGTTTGGCCCTCCAGACAGCGAGGCCCAACCGCGCAAATTCGCAGGCGTTCGAGACCGAGTGAACTCGTGCCGGGAGGAAAGGGTTGCAGTTGGTAGAAATCGGCATGGGCAGGGAAACGATTCCCAGCCGGTTGCTGAACTGCCGCTGCGTTTCCAACAAGATGGGATGCAAGGAGCGGCAATGGGGACAGGTGTAATCGAAAAGAGAAACGACCAGGTTCGACGCGTCCGGCGAACCCATCAGAGGTAACTGATCAAGCTTGAGCAAGAAGGAGTTGCTGTAGAGCGACAACAACCGGGGTGAAACCAAACGGGGATGAGGGGCCGGAGGCTGCGAGACTTGGGCCACCAGTGCTGCCGCCAGTGCCAGGTAGTTGGTCTCCTTTGCACCGGCAGAAGTGGCCACTCTTGTCGCACCTGTGGCAGCATGGGGCCGAAGATCCTTGACGACGTTGAGCTTCTTTTGCACCAACAATTGCCCTCCAGCCAGCACCAGGGAGCCTCCCAGGCCGATCGACGCCAGCAAGGCAAGGGCAGTTCGGGGAACACCCCGCTTGCCCGACCCCGAGGCCCACATGGGTGTCGTGGGGTCCTGGGCCAGTGGAATGTGTTTCAGACAGAGCACCGCGGCAGTAAAACCACAGGCGTGGGCCGTCATACAGAACTTGCAGAAGGCCTTGATGACGAAGACCTGCAACCCAACGAACCACAGCGCGGCACCAGCCACAATCACCGACAGGGTGATGATCGCTGCCCATGATCCTCGCTCGTCATCCGCTCCAGGGCGCTTCTGCAGGAGAACTGTCGCGCCCAGCAGGGCCAGATAGACCAGCAGCGCGGGCACGCTAACGGGAATATCAAGCCAATAGGCCCACCGGCTATGCAGCACTCGATCACAGCCTGACTCGGAACCGCAGCCGGCCACTGGCCCATTGTGGATCGACGCCCAAGCCAGGTAACCCGCCCCCGCAATCGCCACTAACAGCAGCGCCCGCACCCAAGCAAGCCACGCGGGGGTTCGTTGTTGCGTTCGGATTGATGAATTATCAGTAGTAATCTTCTCACTCATAAGACTTGACGTGGGCGGGTACCCACCTCGGAGGATCCATGGAGAGAGAGCCTCCCCCAAAAAGAACTACCGCATGAAGAGACCCAGTAAGATAGCCGCTGAAGTGAGCCGGCGCTGATTTGCTTTGAACCCACAACGCGCGAACTCATGTCCGCAGCAACGAACTTCACTGTGGCGGCGTAGTATCCGGCGCCGGCGTGGTATCTGCCGGCAGTGAGTTAGGCTGAGTTTGAAGTTGTGCCGGGTTCGGGTTCGCTGGTGCAGCGGGAGCAGGCTGCGGAGCAGTCGCCCCATTCGGTGGGCGTTGTTGCCATCTCTTCCTATTCTTACCTGGTTGAGCTTTCGGATCTTTAGGCACCATGTTCCTTGGCCTGAGCGCCGGGGCGTTGTTGTTGTCGGTGCTGACCTTGGTGGGTTGTTCAGCCATCGCGTCGGGAAGTTTCAGGTAATCGATCGCCTCCAGCAGTGCCAGTTTCTCGCGCGGCTCTTCGACGAGTCCCACGGCCTGCTCCAGTCCGGGGATGGCATTGGTGTCCCCCAACTGAACCAGCGCGTCCTTAGCGGCCTTTCGGACTTCCGGCTCACGGTGCACCACCTTGGCGAGTAGCAATCCAGTGGCATGTGGATTAACCGCCCCATCGGCCAGAAGCTCGCGGATTTGGTCCAGCTCCTTTGCAATCTCGGCGGCGCGCAACTGCTCGAGGATAGCCACCGAGTTGCTCGAATTAGGACTAGCCTGCGGGCTTGGTACGGCTAGGCTTGGCGCCTCTGACGGTGGCTGCTCCGGCAGTTGGGCCTCTTGAGGGGCACGCCCTGCCCAGACTCCTTTCAGCACCGCAGCAAGGGCTACCAGGCCAATCGCCACAATCAGGACCAGAACTACTATCTTCGGCCGCATAACTTCTGCCAATCTCTCTCGTCAAAAAGATGCAACCCAAGGCCCGCCTCGCGGCTTTGGCCTTGGGTTGCGTTGTTAATTCTCAGGTTATATGACTAGATTAAAACGTAATACGCTCAATCTATTACGGGAGATCACCCGTAGGAGAAGCAGGGTTCGTGCCCCATTGCTCGCCGGGTTCGTATTCTTCGTCAAAGAAGGCATGGTAGGTCAAGCTAGCAGGGATGTTGACCGGCGTGATGCGATCGGCGCTGTTGCCAGTCTGATCCCAACCGGGTCCATACCACGAGTCAAACCACGGCTGATCCAAGCAGCACGTCGAGGTCTTGACGGCCTTCTCCGCGATGCTGGCCGTACCAGTAAAGAGCGAGCAATACAGACCGACGAATCCGTAACCGTTGCAGGCGTATTGGGCATTGCCCAGGAAGTCAGGCACAATATCACTTGAATTGATGAGCTTGAGGCTCCAAGTGTAAGTCACGATACCGTTGAGCGCGAAGCGCAAAACGTAGGGATTGAAGGTGCCGATGTTCGCCTTGATAAGGGAGTTATAGGGCAAAAAGTCAGCGGCAAGACCATCCACATCCGCGCTTGGCGGGAAGGGATTAAGTCCGATGACACCTTTCCACGGATTATACAGGGCGGCAGAAGAACTAAGTGCCTGCCCCCAACCACCGATGTATCCAGGAGAGGTCGGGCGGATATAGGGATTATTCAGCGTGTTGTCGAAGCTGAGCGTCATATAATAACGGTCTTTGCCATTGCCGGTCAGATTCACCGGCACGTCGCAGCACGGCGGGCCACCTGAGGTTGACGCAGTGAACTTGAAGGATGCGTCGCTGATGAAGCTGTTCAGATAGAAGCAGTCGTAGCATTCCTGAACCGTGATTGCGAACAAGAAGGTCACATTATCGCAAACCATCGGGGACTTGCCCGAGTCTTGCACGAAAATCTGGCCCCAAGGCTGGTGGTGTCCCGGCGGCCAAGCGCCGTCAGCATTCGGGCCACCCTGGTCAAAATGCCGACCCGTAGCGAGCCGAACAACCGTACCCTGGCCAACGAGGCTTGTGTCGCTGTACGTGTTTACGTCAAATTGACCCCACGTATCGACAGTCGCTTCGCCGTCATTATAGGAGAATGTCTTAGCAGCCGCGATGTCAGGCGTGACGTTGAAGAAGCCGGAAAGCTCTCCCTGCACCAGTACCAACTGAGCTTTGGAGCTATAGTAGCCAGCATTGCCGTAGAGAACTCTCCCGATGGCCTGTAGTATATTCAGGGTCTTGAGTTGTGCAGTCGAGGTCTTATAGTACGTCGGCGGGGCTTCCCAAATCCCTGCGTTCGCCGCTGAGGATGAGGTGCTCACGCTGATCTGTTTTTGCTGGGTAAGCGCAAACGTGATCACGCCTTGCTTGGTGTTCTGCGCGAACAACTGTGTTCCCGCGCAGGCCGCCAGTGCTACTGCTGTTATTAGTGTTTTTTTCATATTTATCTCGGTTCTTTTTTCTATTATCTGTTCTCAGTTATGCATTGTTTTTGCGATGCGCGGCCCCACATGGGTGCCTCTTTGATTGCGGTTTTACACCAGCATCGGGCTGGCGGCAACCACTATTTTTCACTTTTTCTACGGTCCTGTTCGTTGTTTGTTCCGTCCGACACGCCCCTTTTTAGGCGCTTTATTTGCACCCTTTTACATTGGCGGCTGAAGCCCGTCAACTACTTTCGCCACTTTTTTTCTAATTTTTCCTAGCCTTTTTGGGGTCGTCCCACCTGATAATCCCTGGCAGGGGACATCATTGGTGTGAGTTTTACAACCGCACACCAAGGCTGTCAACTTCTTTTGCCAGTTTTTTCCTTGGCCGGTTCAGCATCAGTTCTTCCGATTCTGAGTTGTCGGCGCTTGAATTCGGCGTTCGATCTTCAACCCGCATTACGTCGCTCGGAGTGCCAAGCCTCTACATCGCCGATTTGTAATGTCCTGGTCGTCGACGTCTGGCGGGTGCGCCTAAGCTGCTTCTGTTCTATGCGAATGGAATTTCGCAATGCTACTGATTGAAAATCCGCGCCCAGCCGCCGCATTCGCGTCTCTGAACGCTTTACGAACGGCGTCATATGGGAAGGCGGTTTTGCATTCTGCAAGACGTACGCTGGACGGTTTGCATTTTCGGACAAATTGAAGGGTACACCAGTATTCCGGAAGATTACATGAAGAATTAGCTGGCAAGTGCCTTCGCCCTTACATGGCAATCGAAGAAATCTAATAATGAAAGCAGACCGCAGTAGCTCTTCGGCAGCCAATCACGAATGAGCAGCATGAAGTTATCCGGCGCATTCGCGAGTCCTTGTTAAGCTGGTTACGCTGCACCGAAAGGAAAAGCTATGATTATCAAGGTGAGCGAGGGTTGCAGCAGAAAAGTTGGGTGTTCGGGAGGCTGGTTAACCGGGTGCTCCCGGTTGGCCGGTCGATCTTGTAACCTGCCAAGCCGGTTTGTCTGAGGTAGCGGAGGAGTGCCTGGGCCGTGCGGATTGAAAGCGTGGTACCCAGGAGGAGGTGGCATGGCACTCGGTTGTTGTTCGGTCTTATTCCGGTTGTTCATGAGAGCCTAGTCCCGACACCGGTGGTGGCGACGCTGCCAGATGGCCCGGTCTTGACGGAGCAATTGGAGCGCTAGCTTCAATGCTTGGAAAAGAAGCTTTAGGCACTGCTCCGCAAGAGTTGCGTCTCAGCTTCGGCCGTCTGACCTGCGTGTTTCTGCTGCGCGAGTTCTGTCGCGGCAATTGGCTGTGAACATCCGGCGATGGCAAATCGGGCGGGTTACCCTGGGTTAGGACCCTGAGAACGGCCCTTAGCTTTCGCCCGTCGTCAAGAGCGGTAGCGGATTGCCGCATTCCATGGGGCTTCGCGTTTTCGGGCACACTAAAGGGCGCACGATCGTCTGGGAATGCGCCAGTCCTCCGGTGCTTTGGCAAGTAAATGCACAGGCAGTTTTGACTGACATTTCGGCGATAAACTGAGGCTCGAAATGCTCACCAGTAGCCTGGGCCGTCGGCCTGCCATCCAGCTTAGCGCCAAACCCGGAGGCAGCCCGGACATCGGCGGCCCTCCAACCCGCCCTGAGGACGCGTGGGAGCTTGTCGCGAGAATGTGCGGGTTTGCTTTGTCCCTACCCTCGAGGCAGATCCCGCGCGGCGGCCCGGCGCTGCCGCCTGTAACAAGCCACCTGCAAGCCACCTGCAAGCCAGGTGATAGCCAGGGGATAGCGTGTTGATACGGTATCTTAGCGCTAAGATACCGTATCAACACCATAGTCCCTCCCAATCAACGCGCTTGCAACTGGCTTGTGGGTCCCTTGCTCGTCGCTCCGGAACCCGTGGAGACGTTCCGGTCTGGAGCGCCAGAGAGCCTCGGAGTTCAGAGCCAGCGCATGGGACACCGGGCGAGGGTTGATCGCTTCTGCGGCGCCCTCGGACTGGCGTGCGGCCGGGTGAACCGGCCAGCGAAGGATGCCGGAGGCCTTGGGCCGACTCGGCAGCGACGAAGGCGAAGGGTGGGGGTCCAGGGCGTCGGATACGAGGTTATAGGAGCGGGGCTGGCAGCGGCACACTACAAACTTGGGAAACTATCCAATGATGCGGGAAAAGCACTGTTTTCAGGAATAGAACTGAACGCATTTTGTCGCCAAAACTCCAGTTTTGAGACGCCACGCTTGGATTCTAGTGCCGCCCACTAACTCTGGCAGAGTCGCGTCTTCGCAATGGGAATTGCGGCTGTGCCACACGTCCGACAATCGTACCTGTTACGGCTTGGCGGCTGGCGTGTTGGTTTGATTCGTCTTCGCCGCCTCCGGGCGTGCTGCAATGGTTTGGTTCGTCTTTGCTGCCTCGAAGCGTGCTTCCATGGTGTGCAGGCAACCTTCGGCATTGGCCTTCTCTTTCTGGTCCTGAGCGGAAGCAATGGCTTGCCGAGCGCGAGCCAGGCCCTCTTCCCTTTTGCCGCTCTCGAACAGAAAAACGGCGCGGGTCACGTCCACTCGCGTTGAGTTGGTGGGAGCGAGTTTCTCCGCCTTATCAAGCGCGGCGCTGGCTAGCACGAAATCGCGCTTGGTGATCCCGGGGTCGGTGGCGATCTCAAAGGCCACCTCGCACAACTGCGCCACGTCGTTGGTCCGGGCTGCCACCAGCCGCTGGCCCGCAGCCCGGGTCCTCGGATCGTCCTTACGCGCCAAGGTCAGATACTGTCGCATCTGGGTCTTGGCAACATCAGCAGTGGCCGCCTGCTCCACCTTGTAGCGGCCCGCAACGATTTGATCCAGGGCCTGGTCCAGCCCGTGCTGCGGGTGGCCGTACCAGAGGAGCCGACCGTCTTTGCCCACCACGAATGCACAAGGGACCCCGCGTTGCCGAACGGGCATCATGTAGTTTAACGTCGTCTTTCGCTGGTCATCGGCCGCGATCGCATACTCAATTATCGCGCCATCATGTTCGACAAACTCCTTGATCAGGTTCACCGGCTCATCGCTGACGCCGACGACTACCACACCCTGACCTTTGAAACGTTTCTGGAGCGCATTGAGATTCGTGATGCTAGCGCGGCTGGCCAAGCTCGAGGTGGTAAATATCTCCAGCACGATGATGTTCGTGCCGGGTTTGACTTCCACCGGCTGGCCCTTGATCCACTCGGTGACCAGGAGTGGGGCAGCAGGTTCGCCGATCTGGCCGCCCCGCCCGCTCAGCGGTGCCAGGCCCGCCAGGACAACTAGGAGCAGGACTGCATACTTCATGATCATTTTCCAGGAGTTTGTTCCCGGATCGGGCGGTGGGCAAGCTCCAAACGCAGGACAGAAAGTCCTGAACGCCGGGCTCTGGCTGCTTGTCGATACCAGATAGAAATGCGCGCCGGTTGCCACGAAGAAAAGCCAAATGATCCCTTGTCGCCTGCCCTAAACTGTGGTAGAAACGGTGCTACATCGGCACAAACCGTACGAAAATAAGTAATAGTTAAGTATTAAAATAGTATGAGAATTCAAATGCACGCCATAAGAACTGGCCTCTGCGCCCTCGGGCTTATCGTCGGCGTCTCCGTTTATGCGCAGACGCAGCAAACCATCACTAACGTCATCCCCGCATCCGACATGCGGTATGCCACAGTGATATCCTACACCAATTTGTACCACGGCGGTGCAATCTCGATCCAATACACCACTCACGCCGAGGATCCAGGCAGTTGGCAGGCTCTTTATATTGACCCGAACGTCGCCGACGCTTCAAACACTGTGGTATCCTATTGGGACAATTACGCACCGACTGGGACCCTCGCGGCTCGCGCCTATCGCGTCGTGCAAATTCCGCCAAGCGACCCTGGTGTCCACCCCTCAGACGGCATGGTGACTATTACGAACGGTTCGTTTTTGATGGGCGACGCTCTGGACGGCAGCTTGGACGCGGTCTCGCACCAGGTCACAGTGAGCGCATTTCAGATAAGCACGAAAGAGGTCACTTACGCCCTCTGGCGTCAAGTTTATCTTTATGCGACGGCCAACGGCTACACTTTCGACCGTGCGGGCTCGGGCAAGGGGACCAACCATCCGGTGCAGATGATTAATTGGTATGACGCGGTGAAGTGGTGCAACGCGCGGTCGCAGATGGAAGGCTTGACGCCCTGCTATTATACGGACGCAGCCAAGACACTTATTTACAAGACCGGTCACGTCGACGTGGCAAATGCCAACGTGAACTGGAGTGCCACTGGGTATCGACTGCCGACGGAAGCGGAGTGGGAAAAAGCGGCAAGGGGTGGTGCTTCTGGCCATCGCTTCCCTTGGACCGTAGACGACAATATCAAGGGGAGCCGGGCTAACTATCTGGGTGATAATGCCGCCATCCGTCCCAAGTACGATCAGGGGCCGGTAGGCTACAACGGTGCCTTCATCGCAAACGGCATGCCCTACACCAGTCCGGTGGGTTCGTTCGCTGCGAATGATTACGGGTTGTCTGACATGGCGGGCAATGTTGAGGAATGGTGCTGGGATTGGTACAGTAGTAGTTACTACAAGGCGACTACCGGGATTACTGATCCTCACGGCCCACTTTCGAGCCCAAGTGTCAGCCGTGTTCTGCGGGGCGGTAAGTGGAGCAGCGGCGGCAGCCTTTGTCGCTGCATGAAACGAGACTACCAACGCCCGACGCTATATAACAGCGGCGCGGGCTTTCGTTGTGTGCGCCTAGCGCCTTAGTCTAAAGCGACTTAGTTGTGACGGGCTCCGACCCTCGCGGGTCGGAGCCTTTGTCATTCTCGCATTGTGCCGGACGGTCCGATTGCCAGCGGATTAGAGACTGAGCCAATCCCGGGTGTGCTTCAGAGCGGCTCGATTTGAGATATTCAGAAGGAGAGCGTCTGCGTGAGGCCTTGAGATGCTATAGCGTCGAGTATACTACACGCGGTTGAGATAATGACTTAAGTGTTGACGCCTCTAG
>Ga0073936_10007905_pt1 | contig 13664 bp, 18 predicted proteins | sample AliMusrvi5mmetaG_FD_87041 | JGI IMG/M metagenome (GOLD analysis project Ga0073936, IMG submission 87041) | Freshwater lake bacterial and archeal communities from Alinen Mustajarvi, Finland, to study Microbial Dark Matter (Phase II) - Alinen... | ecosystem: Environmental > Aquatic > Freshwater >... | reverse complement strand
TCACGACAACCGAGGCCATAACCATGTTCTTCAGCCAGATCCGTCTTCGCCAAGGACTCCCTTTCCCGGTGGAAGTGCCAAACGAGATCACCCAGCGGACATTCGAGGCTACTGATCGTGGAGCCGGTGACCGGGCAGGGCGGAACGGGAGAGGTTCGATTCTTCGTGAACTCTTGCCTGTCCCTACCGTCGGCAATGCTTCGACGGACACGTGGGGAGGGGTCAGTCGCGTCCCTGAAAGGCCGCCTCGCCGCTGATAACTTTGACGGTGACAATCCGTGTGCCGGCCACGGACCTCTCGCGGGGAGGCGTCGGGAAAGTGACCCAGTAACGACCGTGATGCGTCACTCCCGGCCGGTGAGGTAGTCGAGTGTCCGGGTCAGGCTTTCGCGGTCCTCCAGCACCGGGAAATATTCCAGGCCGAAATAGTCGTCGTAACCGGTCTGTCCGAGTCGCTTCAGAATGAACGGGTAGTTGGTCTCGCCTTCGAACAGTTCGTGCCGTCCCGGGATTCCGGCGGAGTGGAAGTGCCCGATCATGTCGATGTTGGCCTCGATGAACACCGTCTGGTTACCGGCCATGATGTCCATGTGATAGACATCGTAGAGCAGCCGGACGCCGTGCAGCCCGACTTCCTTGACGATCGCCACCCCATCATGAGGCGAGTTTAGAAAATAGCCGGGATGATCGACTTCCGTGTTTAAAGGCTCCAGGTTCAGACGGAAGCCCTTCTTCGCCACGAGTTCACCGGCGGCCCGCAGCGTCGCCACCAGGACTCGCCGCTGTTCCTGGTAGGTCCTGCCGCCGACGGACGGACCTGTGGTGACGATGCCTTGGCGGCAACCGGCGGCGAGCGCGTGGTCCGAGTAGCGGTCCACCTGGTCGAGAAAACGCTGGCGATTCTCGGGGGCGATTGGCGCCGTGGAGGCGTCGTTCGGGGCGTTTATGCAGATGCTGATCAGTTCAACGCCGCAGGCGCTTCCGGCGGCGCCGATCTGCTTCAGCACCGCGGCATCGCCACCCTGCCACGTTTCAACGTAGCGGTACCCGCACTCGGCGATCTTCGTCACGCGTTGGCTCCAGGGGAGCTCCTTGAAGAACAAGTCGATCAGTACATCCAGTTTGGTCATAGATGGTTCCTGCAGTTCGCTCGCGGGTATTCTGCCAAATCCCCTCCGTCTTGTCTCCTGTTGCCGATTCCACTACACTCGCCGCCAACCATCGCCCCAGGAGTGTCTCCCCATGGATCAGGTGAACAGCCCGTTGACGAAGCAGAAGAGGACACTGGCTTCGGTGTGGGCGGTCGTTGTTTGGGCCGCTATGGTTGCACATTCGGCACGTGCCGGCGGCGCCTCCCCTGATCCGGTCCCTCTGACGTTCACCACCGCCGACCGCATCTTGGTGCTTGCGCCGCATCCCGACGACGAGTCGATCGCCTGCGGCGGAGTCCTGCAGCAGGCAACCGTGCTTGGGCTGCCGGTCCGCGTTGTATTCTTCACTTATGGCGACAACAACGAATGGTCGTTCGCCGTCTATCGTAAACATGCCGTGCTGGAGCCTTCGGCAGTCCGGCGCATGGGGCTACTGCGGCATGACGAGGCCGTGGCCGCGACCGCCCGCCTGGGCGTGCCGGCTGACCGGCTGATCTTCCTAGGCTATCCCGATTTCAGGACCCTGCGCCTCTGGACCGACCACTGGGGCGAGCGTCCGCCGCTGGAAAGCATGCTCACGCGCGTCACGAATGTGCCCTATGCCAACGCCTATCGGCCGGGCGCGCCCTACACCGGTGAGTCGGTGCTGGCCGATCTCACGGCGGTGTTGCGCGAGTTCCGGCCCACGCGCGTGTTCGTGCCGCACCCGGCCGACTTCAATCCCGACCATCGCGCGCTTTACCTGTTCACGCGTGTCGCCCTCTGGGATCTCGCCGCCGAAGGGCTACGCCCGGCCTTGTACCCCTACCTGACGCACTTCCCGAAATGGCCTGCACCGCGCGTCGATGATCCGCTCCTGACGTTGAATCCGCCTTTGGCGCTGGCCGAGTCCGATGCTTGGTGCGCGCTGGCGCTCACCGATCAGCAGCGTGCACTCAAGGCGCAGGCCATCCGTCTGCATAAGACCCAGTTCGCCTACTCGGGCCGCTACATGGGTTCCTTCGTCCGTGCCAACGAACTCTTCGGCGATGCGCCGGAGGTGTCGCTATCGCTTCAAAGTCCGCAGGTCAGGGACTTGCAGGTCGGCGCGCCTGGTGAAGGCGTCGACCGCGCGGCGCCCAGCCAGTTGACGGAGGAGGAGCGCGGTCGGTTTGTGGGCATCGAATGGCGCCGCATGCGCGCCGATGCGCAGGCGCTGACGGTCACGCTGGCGCTTTCCCGGCCGCTGGGTGAGGCGGTGGGCGCATCCGTGTACGCGTGCGGCTATCGGGTGGATGTGCCCTTTGCCCGCATGCCGAAGGTGCACATTCAGGTCGGGCGGCTCGAAATGCGCGTGTTCGATACTGGTCGGGTCCTGCCGCACGACGGCAATGTGACCGTGAGGCGGCGGGCGCATGAAATGGATGTGGTAGTCCCGTGGGAGACACTCTGCACGCCGCAACGCATCCTGATCAGCGCACAGACGTACCTCGGCGACATCCCCCTCGACTGGGCCGACTGGCGGATCGTCCGCGTCGAGCGGTGACCACAGACGCGAGTAACGCCATTCCAACGGCATCCGTTGTTCCGGACCAGAGGGTGAGGCTTCACGCAAACCCTGCAGGCGCGTTGACAGTCAGCGTTCTTCGGTGCTATAGTTCGCCAATTGACGAAATAAAGGAAGGAGTATCACATGGCGGAGGCTGACGATACGAAGGGAAAGAAGAAGGGGTTCTTTGCGTTACTGAAGGAATCCGTCAAAAAGAGCAGTGAGGGCTGCGGTCCCGGCTGCGGGTGCCATGCAACGGACGATAAGAAGGCCAAGGGCAGCGAGGCCGCGAAAGACGGAAAGAAGGCGTAGTCCGCTAGGTCGCGGTTGTCTTGCGGTGCGGAAACGCCGTCGCTTGGGACGGTTCCGAATGGAGTATGATTGTGTCCGACCCTGATGATGTTCGATCAGAGAGGCGCCGGGAGTTGCTGGTGCTCGCCCTTGCCCCTGCGTTGATCCTGGCCTTGATCCTGGTGAGTTGGGGATTCGCTCACTGGCATGTGGGTCCCGTCTACCTGAGCGCAGCCCTGGCGTTGGCGGGCGTGCTTCTCGGTGGAGTCCCGCGGTTTGTTGCCGGCTTCAAGGACGCCCTTCACGCCAGAATCACGGTCAACGTGTTCGTGACCGCGGCTCTGGCCGTGACGATCGCCGTTGGGGAGTTCCGGGCGGCGGCGGTGATCATTTTCATCATGGCCGTGGTCGGGGCGCTGGAGTCCTACACGCTGGACAAGACCCGCCGGGCCATCCGGGATCTCCTGCGGCTGGCACCGCCCACCGCCACGGTGCGGCGGGGCGGTGTCGAGATCACGGTGCCGGCGGCCGAGTTGCAGGCAGGCGACGTCGTGGTCGTTCGGCCTGGCGAGCGGATTCCGGTCGATGGCGTGGTGACAGCCGGCGCGGGCGCAGTCAACCAGGCGCCCATCACCGGCGAATCCATGCCGGTAGAGAAGGCCCCTGGATCGGATGTTTTCGCGGGCACCCTGAATGAGACCGGCCGGCTTGACGTGCGAACGGTCAAGTGCGGCGACGACACCACGCTCGCCCGGATCGTACACCTCGTCGAAGAGGCGCAAGAGACCAAGGCGCCGATCCAGACGCTGGCCGACCGTTTCACCGTGTGGTTCTTCCCTACGGTTCTGGTCTTGTCGATCATCGCCTTCTTCATGTCGGGGGATATCAATGTGGCTGTGTCCGTGCTGCTGGTCGCCTGCCCCTGCGCCTTTGCCATCGCGACGCCGAGCGCGGTTAGCGCCGGAATCGCGAACATGGCGCGGCGTGCGGTGCTCATCAAGGGCGGGGTGTACTTCGAACTGGCGGGCAAGATCGACACGCTCCTGGTCGATAAGACCGGCACGCTCACATTCGGGCGGCCGAAGGTGGTCGAGGTGGTGGGAAGCGACGGCGTGACAGAGGCAGGAGTCCTCCGGCTTGCCGCCATCGCGGAGAAATACTCTGAGCACCCGCTGGCGAAAGCCGTTATGGCAACCGCAAAAGAGCGAGCCATGGAGGTGCCGGACCCCGAGGAATTCAAGATTGAGATCGGCTTCGGCGTCACGGCCAGTTGTGACGGCGAGAGCATCGTCGTCGGCAAGGAGGAGTTCCTGCGGGATCGGGGGATTGAAGTGTCGCCCCGTCTCGCGGCAGAGGCCGGCGCACAAGCCGAGCGCGGCCGGACGGTGGTCCTCGTGGCTCACGGTTTGAGGGCGGTTGGGCTGCTGGCCGTTGCCGATGAGGTGAGGCCCGGGATCGTGCAAGTCGTGGAGAGGTTGAAGGGGCTTGGCGTGCGCCAAGTCACGATGCTCACGGGGGACAACGCTGTGGTCGCGCAGGCCGTGGCCACGCAAGGTCATCTCGATGGCTTCCGTGCCGGGTTGCTGCCGGAAGACAAACAACGAGTGGTCCAGGAATTGAAGGGCCAGGGACGAATCGTCGCCATGGTGGGCGATGGGATCAATGACGCACCGGCGCTGGCACTGGCGGATATCGGAATCGTGATGGGCGCGACGGGCACGCACGTGGCGATCGAGGCGGCGGACGTAACGCTGATGAACGACGATCTTACGCGTGTCGCCGACTTCATTGAGATGTCCCGCAAGGTGCTGCGGCGCATCAAACTGAACATCTTCCTGTCGATCATCTACAACGCGATCGGTCTTGTGCTGGGGACGGTCGGTCTGTTGAGCCCGGTCGTGGCCGTACTCTTTCAGGAGGCCGGGTGCATCTCCGTCGTGTTGAGTTCGACGCTGCTGCTGTGGGCACGGCCCGGGAGGCGATGATGAAAGAGGGGACGATGAAGGCGACACTAAGAGTGACCAAGGCGCTGGCTGACCTGCAACGGGTGCGCATTCTGATGATGCTGGGGCCGGGCGAGTTGTGCGTGTGCCAGATTATCGAGGTGCTCGCCCTCGCGCCCTCTACGGTCTCGAAGCACCTCTCCATATTGAGCGCCGCCGGTTTGGTGGACTCCCGGAAGGACGGCCGGTGGATGTATTACCGTTTACCGGAGGGCGCGGGCGAGGTTCTCGTTCGATCCGCGCTCAAGTGGTTGGGTGATGCGTTGGCAAAGGACGAGACGGTGGAGCGGGACAGGAAGCACCTCCGTTCCGTCGTGGCTTGCGATCCGGAAAGGCTTTGCCGGAGACAACGAGAACGCGCGCAGTAGCAGCGCCACGAATCAGCCATGGAACAGGAGATGCAGCGTGGATGAGAAGACGAAGGAACGGAAACGGTGAGAAAGGAATGACAAGAATATGAACGAGCAGAACGAGCATCAGGAACAAGAGTCGGGGACATGCGGTCCCGGGTGTAACTGCGGAACGACGGGTGTCAGTTCGCGCACGAAGTGGTTGGTCTGTAGCGCCGTGGCGGTGGCAGCCGTGGTGACAGTGGCGACGCATGTTGGGCGCCTGAATGCTGCGGAAAGCCAGGCGAAGCCGGCGGACTACTCGACGGCAATTCCCGTGTTTGCCGGGACGAACGCGGCGAAGCCTGCGGTGGAAGTTGCCGGTTGGGGCGCTCCGTTGAAGACCCTGGCGGAACTCAACACCATGGCGACGAATACGGAAGCGGTGTTCGTGGTCGTGCCTTCGAGCGATGGCGCCCGCACGACGGCGATCCAGAAAGAGGTCACCGGGGCGGTGGCAACGATGACCGCGAAGGGAACGAAGGTCGGAACGTTTCTCCTGAGCCGCGATGCGCAGGAATATGCGGGTTTGGTGGAACAGGTGGGAGCGCCGGCTGTCCTGGCGATGGTCAAGGGCCTCGGCATGGCGGCGGTGAAGGACAAGGATGTCACGCAAGAGGGTCTATTGAAGGCGTATGTGGGAGCTTCCAGACCGTCGAGTTGCGGGCCATCAGGATGCGGTCCCTCCTCTGCCGGCTGCAAGTGAAGGAAGGATGCGTATGGACTGGATTCGATCCTTATTGACCGGCGTGGGCGCCGCTTTTGACCACACGGGCTCGGGTCCGGTGGCCATTCCGTTGGCGTTCGCGCTTGGTTTGCTGAGCGCGATCGTCAGCGCGTGCTGCACCTTGCCGGTGCTGAGCATCGTGGTGGGATATGCCGGGACGCGCCGTGACAACGGGACGCGTGCCCGGCTGGTCTCGGCGGGTGTCTTCGTACTGGGCGCGGCGCTGGCGCTGGTGATCCTGGGCGGGGTGGCGGCGGCCGTGGGCCAGGTGGCGCAGAGCGCCCTGGGGCGGTACTGGAAGTTATTCGCGGGGATTGTCGCCATCGTTTTGGGACTGGGAGCGCTCAGTCTGTTGCCTTTCAACCCATTTGGTTCAGGCCGGAAGATGACCATGGGTTCGGCAAAGGGCGGGTTGTTCGGGGCGCTGGCGTTCGGTCTGGTGGGAGGCGGCGCGGTGAGCGTTTGCTCGCTGGCCTGCAATCCGGGCATCTTCATCATCCTGGGCGCGGCCATGTTGCAGGGGTTCACGCTCTGGATGGCCGGGATCCTGGTTGCTTACGCGCTGGGCTTTTCCCTGCCGCTGGGGGCGTTGATGCTGGGGGTTTCGTTCGCCACGGCCGCGGCAAAGTTCAAAGGCATGGAGACGGTGGTCCGCCGGGTAGCGGGCGTGGTGCTGGTTGGCGTGGGGTTCTATTTTCTCTGGACGTTCTGATGGAGACGGGATCATGAGCGAAGGGATTATCAAGCGACTGTCGTTTTTGGACCGGTTTTTGACGCTTTGGATCTTCCTGGCAATGGGGGTCGGGGTGTTTCTGGGGTATGCCCTGCCTGCCTTCGGAAACTGGATCGGATCGTTGAGACCGCAAGGGACGCAGACCAGCATACCGATTGCCGTCGGCCTGATCCTTATGATGTACCCGCCCTTGGCGAAGGTGAAGTACGAGGAATTGGGTGACGCCTTCCGGGACTACAAGATTCTCGGGCTGAGTCTGCTCCAGAACTGGGTGGTCGGCCCCATCCTCATGACCGCGCTGGCCATTGTCTTCCTGCGCGGTCAACCGGAGTTCATGATCGGATTGATCATGATCGGACTGGCCCGGTGCATTGCGATGGTGATCGTGTGGAACGACCTGGCCAAAGGCGACACGGAGTACTGTGCCGGGCTGGTGGCGGTCAATTCCATCTTTCAGGTCTTCTTCTACAGCGTCTACGCCTGGTTGTTCGTGACGAAACTACTGCCGGCGCTTGGACTGACGGGCGCCGTGGTGAACGTCACGATCAAGCAGATTGCGGTAAGCGTCTTCATATACCTCGGCATTCCGTTCATCGCCGGGATGCTTACCCGCCTTGTTCTCGTCAAGGCGAAGGGCAAGGAATGGTATCACTCGCGGTTCATCCCGAAGATTTCCCCGATCACGCTGGTCGCCCTGCTGTTCACCATCGTGGTGATGTTCTCCATGCAGGGCCAGAAGATCATTGCGAAGCCCGGCGACGTGGTGCTGATTGCCATACCGCTTCTGATCTACTTCGTGGTGATGTTTCTTGTCAGTTTCTGGATGAGCGCCAAGGCGGGCGCCAACTACGCGAAATCGGTGACGTTGTCTTTCACGGCGGCCAGTAACAACTTCGAGCTAGCGATTGCGGTCGCCGTGGGCGTGTTCGGGATCAATCACGGCGCGGCATTTGCAGCGGTGATCGGGCCGCTGGTTGAGGTTCCGGTCTTGATCGGCCTGGTAAATGTGGCGTTGTACTTCCGGCGGAAGTTCTTTCAAGCGGATTCACGCGGATAGCGACGGTATGAGGACGTGACGTCCACGATGACGGCGGAGTGATTCCTATGACGAGCAAACTCAAGGTGCTGTTCCTGTGTACGGGCAACTCCTGTCGGAGCCAGATGGCGGAAGGCTGGGCACGGGCGCTCAAGAGCGACGTGATCGAGCCCTACTCCGCCGGCATCGAGAGGCACGGGCTTAACCCGCGAGCCGTCAAGGCCATGGCCGAGGTCGGCGTGGATATCAGCGGGCAGCGGTCCAAGAAGGTGGACGAACTGGAGGCAGTGGACTTCGACTACGTGGTGACCGTGTGCGGGCATGCCAACGAGACCTGCCCCATGTGGCTGCGCGGTAAGGCAAAGGTTGTGCACGTAGGGTTCGACGACCCGCCGGCCTTGGCCAAGGGGGCAAAGACAGAAGAAGAAGCATTTGTGCACTATCGCCGAGTTCGAGATGAGATCCGTGACTGCATCAAGGAAATGCCTGGGAGTCTCAGTCGGGGCGGCCGGGGGACTGTGCGATGAACGAGGTCCGTGCGCGATCCGATCGTGTGGTGGCGGAATGGGACTCCAACCCGGGTCGCGTTGCCTTGGCTCAGGCGGTGGCGGAGACCATTCGGACGGCAACTCGCGGTTGCGTGGGCGGGGTAGTCCACCTCCCAGTATACCGCGACGTTTAGGGCGGCGCCGTAGTCTCTGTATTAATTGTTGCACTGTTGCGCAACAATGCATCATACTGGGTGGCATGAATACGGAAGAGTTCAAGGCACGGGCACGGGTGATGAAGGCGTTGTCGAGTCCGGTGCGGCTGATGATCGTGGACGAGTTGAGCCGGGGCGAACGGTGCATGTGTGAACTGCAGCCGATGTTCCGAATGAATAAGTCCACGCTCTCGCGGCACGTGACGGCGTTGAAGACTGTTGGGATCGTCAGCGAGAGACGGGAAGGGGTTCGCTGTGTTCTGAAGCTGCAAACCCCCTGCATCCTGAACGTGTTTGAATGCGCGATGGGGGTGATCCGGGCCGAGGCCAGACGGCACGCGAAGTTGGTGAAGGGATGACCAAGCGTTTGTTGTTGCTCATCGCAAGGGGCATCGGGTTGCTCCTGGTTTGGGGTTTGGTGTACTGGAATCTGGAGCCGTTCTCCGTTTGGTTGACGTACGGGGTGCTAGGCTTGTCCCATGGGGAGCACCTGGCTGCTGCGCTTCAATTCTTTGTGTTTGAGACGCCCAAGGTCCTGATGCTGCTCACCCTGGTCGTATTCGGTGTGGGCATCGTGCGCTCGTTCTTCACGCCGGAACGGACGCGGCACATTCTTTCCGGAAGAAGCGAGACGGCCGGCAATGTGCTGGCCGCCCTGCTGGGCATCGTCACGCCGTTCTGCTCTTGCTCGGCCGTGCCGTTGTTTATCGGGTTCGTCACAACGGGCGTGCCGTTGGGGGTGACATTCTCCTTCCTGGTCTCATCGCCGATGGTCAACGAAGTGGCGCTGGTGCTGTTGTTCGGGTTGTTCGGATGGAAGGTTGCGGCGATCTACCTTAGCACGGGATTGGGCATCGCCTTCGCTTCCGGTTGGGTTATCGGGCGGCTGCGGATGGAGAAGCATGTCGAAGACTGGGTCTACCAGACGCAAACCGGCGATGGCGTACCCGAAGCCGAGTCCGACTGGCCCGCGCGGATCCGCCTGGGACTCGACGCGGTGAAGGACATTGTGGGGCGCGTGTGGTTCTACGTGTTGATCGGCATCGGCGTGGGCGCGGGCATCCACGGTTACGTGCCGGAGAACTTTATGGCGTCCATCATGGGCAAAAGCGCGTGGTGGTCGGTGCCGCTGGCGGTACTCATCGGCGTGCCGATGTATTCCAACGCGGCCGGCATCATCCCGATCGTGCAGGCACTGCTTGGGAAAGGCGCGGCGCTGGGAACGGTACTGGCATTCATGATGGCAGTGATTGCACTTTCCCTCCCGGAGGCGATCATCCTCCGCAAAGTGCTCAAACCCCGTTTGCTTGTGGTGTTTTTCGGTGTCGTTGCCATCGGCATCATGGCGGTGGGCTACCTGTTCAATGCCATCATGTGAGAGAAGGGTTCAATCCGTGAAGAAGATACAGGTTTTGGGAACAGGCTGTTCGAAATGCAAGTTGCTGACCGCCAATGTCGAGGCGGCGGTCAAGGCGCTGGGCATCGAGGCCGTCGTCGAAAAGGTGGAAAAGATTCAGGAGATCATGAAGTTCGGTGTGATGACCACGCCGGCCCTTGTGGTGGACGGGCAGGTGAAGAGTGCCGGGAAGGTGGTAAGTCCGGACGACATCAAGAATCTCCTCGTGTAATAGTTTCTCGCGAAGGCGCAAAGTGCGCAAAGTCAGAAGTGACTTCCATCTGGCGATCTTGGCGGCTTTGCGAGGGAAGATATCTCTCGCCAAGGCGCAAAGCTCGCAAAGGAGGACGATTTGGAAAATGACGTAGCCAAACAGATTGTAGATGCCGCGCTCTCGGTTCACAAGGGATTGGGTCCTGGGTTGCTTGAGTCTGTCTACGAGACAGCCCTGTTCCACGAATTGACCAAGCGCGGGCTGCCGGTGACACGCCAGGTTCCCGTCACGTTCGTGTACGACGGACACCAATACGACGAAGGTTTCAGGATTGACCTGCTGGTTGCCGGCTGCGTTGTCGTGGAACTCAAGTCCGTTGAGCAGGTTCATCCGGTTCACAAGAAGCAATTACTGACGTACCTGAGACTGGGACAGAAACGCCTGGGTCTGCTCATCAACTTCAATGCAGCGTTGCTGAAAGATGGGATCACTCGGATCGTGAACGGGCTGCCCGACACCCAGTAATCCTTGGCGTGCTTTGCGTCTTGGCGAGAACAACATAACTGAGGTGTAAGATGAGTGAGAAGAGTGCGTGTACCTGTGGGGCGGGGCCGAAACTGATCTTTGCGTGTTCGGGAGCGGCGGATGTGGGGGCAATTGCCGATCAGGCGGCTCGGAAGCTAACGAAGGACGGCGTGGGCAAAATGTACTGCACGGCAGGCCTTGGCGGGCGGGTGCCGGGGATCATGGCGACGACGGCGGGCGCCGCCAAGATCCTGGCGATTGACGGGTGTCCGCTCAATTGCGTGAAGAGCAGTCTGGACCAGGCGGGGTTCAAGACGTACGAACACCTGCAACTGACGGATCTGGGCATGGCGAAGGGCCAGACGTCGCCGTCGCCCGAGGCCATTGCGAAAGTGGCAGCGGCAGGCGCGGCGAAACTGATTTGCTAAGAAAGGGCGGACGACGGATGAACGACACAGAAGGGAAGAAGTCGAACGGGGATTCCTGCAACGATGGTTGCGGCCAGTCCAAGTGGATCTGGGTGGCGCTGGCCGTGGCCCTGAGCGTGGTGGTGTTCGGCAAACTCGCGGGCAAGGGTCCATCAGCCTGTTGCGGTGGGGGGATTTGTCCGTTGCCTGTGGCCGTAGCCGGGAGCAATGCTGTGCCTCCGGCGGTCGCGACGCCGGCCGCAGCAGCCGTTGCGCCAGCACTGGCGGAGAAACTGCCCCGGTTGGTCGATCTCGGCGCGGGGAAGTGCATCCCCTGCAAGATGATGGCGCCAATCCTGGAAGAATTGAGGAAGACCTATGCCGGGAAGCTGGATGTTCAGTTCATTGACGTGTGGGTGAATCCCGACGAGGCGCCGAAGTACGGGATCAAGATCATTCCCACTCAGATCTTTTATGACGCGGCGGGGAAGGAACTGTTCCGGCATGAGGGGTTCTTCGCTCGGGAGGACATCCTGGCAAAGTGGAAGGAGTTCGGGGTGGACCTGGCAGGCGCGGCGGCGATGTCGGATGTCACCCCGGGAGTTCGGTGATTGAGCAAAGAAGAAGGATCGCATGGAGCAACTATTCACAGCACTGTCGCGCGCCGTCGAAGGATCGGCCGGCTTGGCGTTGGGCGCCGCCTTTGCATGGGGCGTGCTCAGTATCCTGTTGAGTCCGTGCCATTTGGCGAGTATCCCCCTGATCGTAGGGTTCATTGACAAGCAGGGTCGCATCACGACCCGTAGGGCGTTTGCCATCTCTTTACTGTTCGCGGTGGGCATTCTGATTACCATTGGCGTGATCGGGGCGATCACGGCGGCGGCCGGGCGGATGATGGGCGATGTCGGACGCTGGGGCAACTACGCGGTGGCCGTCATCTTCTTTGTGGTCGGGCTCTATCTGCTTGACGCGATCCGCCTGCCCATTCCTGGCGCGGCCCAGCCCGGCATGAAGCGCAAGGGGCTGTTGGCGGCGTTCATTCTGGGTCTGGTGTTTGGCGTGGCGTTGGGCCCCTGCACCTTTGCGTACATGGCGCCCATGCTGGCGGTGACCTTCAAACTGGCGTCGACAAACCTGACGTACGGAATCCTCTTGCTACTGCTCTACGGCGTGGGACACTGCGCCGTGATCGTCTTGGCAGGTACGTTCGCGGAGGTTGTCCAGCACTATTTGGACTGGAACGAGAAGTCCAAGGGGGCGGTAATCCTGAAGAAGGTGTGCGGCGTGCTGGTGCTGGTGGGCGGGCTTTACCTGATCTACACGGCGCGGTGAACGGAGGAAGGATAGACGATGAAAGCATTGGTTGCAGTGGATGCTGGGATTTGTGGTTTCCAGACGCGTATTCATGCGGATAGCGACGACTCGCAGAGCGTCACATTCAAGATCGCGAGCGGGTGCGAGAAGGCTCGGGCGTTTGGCGAGTCGTTGATGGCCAAGGGGCCGGTGGATGGCTACGCCGAACTCGGATCGGGCGCGGATGGCGTGATCCTGACTACCGCGCGAGGGAGTCTGAAGGGCTGCTGCGCCGCATGCGCCGTGCCGGTCGGCGCGTTCAAGGCCATGCAGGTGGCGGCTGGCGTGGCGCTGCCGAAAGATGTCCATATCGGGATCAAGCAAGAGCAATAGAGGAAACACACGACTGTGGAGAATATGCTGCGGGGTTTGTGGATACCACCTCCCGCGAGGCTCATCGAATGGTGCGGCCCACCCCTGACGGCAAAAACCGCGAGTACTCCGTATTTGTGGTGACCGGCCGGGCGGGTTGACTGAGCCACGGAGTGGCAGGCGGCATGACAATTCTCCTTTGCCGCGTATCACTTGGCGGCATACATGTGGTTCAAGGGAAGAGAGTCTTTGCCGATAAGAAGAGAGTCGAATCCGGCCTCATAAAGCATCTTGCGGCATGCCGGCATGTCGTACCCGCGGTGACCGGTTGTGTCGTTCTCCGTATCACGTGGGTTCGCCCCTGTTTCCGCATAGACCGTATTGGCACCTGCCGCCAAACCCAAAAGGTTCGGCTCATGCACCGCGATGCTCTGCGTCTCCTTCACCCCGAGGGCGGCGAGCGTCACCACCGCCACGATCTGTGCCAGTCTGCGCTCCGTAACTTGTCCGCGAGCGGCCAGAGGCGAGGTGGGTACATAAACCCGGCGCATGGCTGCATGCTGGAAACAACCGTGTTCGATACCGACAAAGATCTGGTCGGCCAGTTCCTGGGCGGTATGCTCCGGGCCAACCGGTTCGCAGCAATAGTAGAAGTCGAGGCCGGCGGCTCGTATGGCGTCTATTGTTCCCATGCGCGCTGTGGGATCAAGCGCTGAGTCCGATCCCTCGCGCAGACGCAGCACATGGTAGGCGCCGGAGACTCCGGCTGCTTTCAGTTCACCCGCTTGTGCTTTTGAAAAATCGCCAATGTTGGCGACAAGTCGTGTTCGGGCAGGGATGCTCTTTCGAATCTTTGAAACGACGGCGAGGAACCTCTCGAAGTCGAACTCATGCAT
>Ga0073936_10007904_pt1 | contig 13666 bp, 6 predicted proteins | sample AliMusrvi5mmetaG_FD_87041 | JGI IMG/M metagenome (GOLD analysis project Ga0073936, IMG submission 87041) | Freshwater lake bacterial and archeal communities from Alinen Mustajarvi, Finland, to study Microbial Dark Matter (Phase II) - Alinen... | ecosystem: Environmental > Aquatic > Freshwater >... | reverse complement strand
ATTTCCTTGAAATACTCAATCACAAACGAATCGGGAGTACACTTAAAAGAGGTGATCAAAACAGGGTAGCAATTCTCCGTTTTGGAGATTACACGGGCGGCATAGAGAATTTTTGATGCAAATTTCCATTGTATGGTCTTCACCAATTCCTCCGATTTCGAGATCTCTTCCGGTTTAGAGGAGAGCATATCCATGAAAAATGTTTTGATTCCGTTTTTCTCAATAATGTCCGGGATATGATGGTTCATTGCCTGGGATAAAACGTTATAAGGTCTGCCAAGCAACATGATCTGAATATCTTTTAGGCTCTTTCGGTGCTCAAGGTACAGCGCCTGCCATTTTTTTAATAAAGATTGTTCATATTGTTTTGCTTCATCATAGGCTCGTGTAATCTGAAAAAAACCGATGTCTTTTAGTCCGATTGACTTTAACATCCTGTAAATTTCAATCTGGACATAAAGGGCACCTTGTCCTGATTTAAGGAGCGGGGAGAGGATTTTCCTACCCGAAGAATAATGTTTCTGTACCGAAATTACAGATGATATAAATTGAGTATAATAACAATAGTGTTTGTCTGATTTCGTTTCACTGGTCTCTGACAGATAAATGGGCAGGAAGATATAATCAGCTTTTTGCATCAGGTAATCCACATGACCATGCATGGCTGCTATCGGAGCACAGAATTCTGCTTTGCTGAGATTTTTCCCCTCTTTAACTGCAGTCAAATAGTTTTCACTGGTCAAGGTATGGATGGACAACAAATCAAAGAATTTCTGCCAAAAAGGTAATTCCTCAAAGAGATGGAGACCGGAAGGAATACCCATTGTAATTATTTTCTTACCTGGTGTAGGTTTAAACCTGAAAATTTCGTTTCTCTTTGGAATCAATTGAAATGAAACCGATGAATTTTTTACAAATCGGTTAATTGAATAATCCCTGCCGCATAAGAATCCATATGCTTCAGTTTCGTTGTCGATTTCGGCAATTTTGAGTTTACAACGGTTGTTGCAGATGTCGCAGGTTTCGGAGCGTACGGGAATATTTTTTTTATACAGGCAAATTCCCCTGAAATTACTGGAGGTGATGTTTTTATCATGTAACTCAAGAGCAGTACCAAGGGCGCCGGTCAAATGACAAAATTTCGAAACCATGATTGGTTTTTGTAATTTTTGTTCAAAAGCAGCAACGAGTGATTTATTCTTTGCAGTAGCGCCCTGGAAAAATATTTTCTTCCCGATCTGACCTTTCAGAGCTACTTTTGAAAGGTAATTATCCCTTATGGAATGAAGTACAGAGGCCAGGATTTCGTCTACGGCATATCCTTCATTGAGGTAATGGTTCAGGTCGCGTTCCATAAAAACTGTACATCTATCGCTCGATAACGGCGCCCTGACATTTTGTGTACGACCGGAATACTCGTTTAACGGGCAACCTAACCTTTTCGCCTGTTCTTCGATAAAACTCCCTGTCCCTGCAGCACATACATTATTCATTACTGAAAATGTAACCATGCCATTGTGCATTACTGTAAACTTGGAATCCTGCCCTCCAATTTCGATAATGGTATCAGTTTCCGGGTTTAATTCATATGCAGCCCTTGCATGGGCTGTAATTTCGTCGGGCATAATATCTGCCCCGATGATTTTTCCTGCAAACTTTCGGCCTGATCCGGTAGTGCCGGCACCAATTACATTAAAATGAACAGATTGCGTTTCTTCAATATTATGGATGGCTTCAAAGATAACCTTGGCAGCTGGTAGTGGTTGTCCCGATGTGCGCGTGTACAAACCGGCAATCACCTGCTTGTCTTGATCAAGTAAAACTGCCTTTGTACTTGTGGAACCAATATCCAATCCTAAAAACACTGAGATCACATCAATTTTTTCAAGATTCTGGTAAAGATCTGTTTCTACAGGTTCTAAGAATGGGAAACAGGAGGATCGAAATTCGTATTTCCTGATTGAATTAAAATCGGGGTATTCCGACAGTTTGAGTTCCAACGGAGGGTAATAGTTTTTTTTCTCCTTATTTTTAAACTCAATCAGGTTGCCTGCATTAGTTATTTTTCTATGAAGAAGGGGTGTCTCCGCACTACAACTTAATGCAGCCCCTATTGCACCGTAAACATTTGCATATTCGTCGACGACAATGTTAATTTTGGCAAGTTTTTCAAGGTGTTGAATCACCGATTTGTTTAATGCCACTCCTCCGGCAGCAATAATGGTTGAGGACGAATTATTTATCAGAACAGTATCTGCAATATTTCTTGCCACACCATAACAAAGTCCGTCGCAAATCTCTTCGAGTGAATACCCCTCCTGCTGTGCATGAATAAGATCTGTTTTGGCAAATACGGCGCATCTGGAAGCGATCAGGGGGAAATTGCCCCTGTTTGCGAAAGCTGTTTCACTGAATTTTTCAATGTTTTCAAGATTCAGTCGTTCTGCCTGCTGATCGAGAAAACTTCCTGTACCAGCTGCACAGGAGGTATTCGATTTGTAATTCAGATATTCGCCGTTTTCATTAAAAGAGACCAGACCAAATTTTTCAGCTCCAATTATCAATAATGCCTTTACATCGGGATGAATCATTTTTGCGGCTGTGATATAGGCAACCCTGGAATCCGCTTTTACTCCAAACTTCAGTATCTCAGGACTTGAAGAAGTGTAACCAATTGATTTGATTTGGGATAATTCAATTTGACCAAGCAAATCTGTAAGGCATTCTGTTATTTGCCCCTTGTGAAAAGTGTATGCTGTGTGGACGACCTGGTTATACTCATTAACAATTGCAAGTGAAATTGAAACTGAACCAATATCAATACCAAGCAGATTTTTCCTAATATTCATGGCTTAGGCCCCTCATTTTTAGAAAACGTTAAACAATTGAACTAATCAGTATTCAATAAACGCAACTAAAAGATATTCAGGATACGGTAGCGTAAATATAAACCATAAACACATGCAAAATGAAGATTTATCAATTTTAATTTCAAACTTATCTCTTTTAAATTATTTTTAGTTTCATCTGTTTTTTTTAATACCTTCGCTTCGACTAATCACAACTTTAATTGCAATCCATTCTATTCGGTTAGCCAATTTCCATAATACATGAAAAAAGAGGTTAACAAGGATTTTTTGGAAGATGTCTGGACCCGCTTTAAAACGGGAGACCAGGAAGCATTTGCTATCCTTTATAACCTGCATGTCGATAAGCTTTACAGTTATGGTATTAAGCTTTCAAAAGATGAAGAAGCTGTAAAGGATGCCCTTCAGGAGTTGTTTCTTGAACTCTACATTAAAAGGGACAAAATCAAAATCTCACCCGAAAATCTGAAGTTTTACCTTATTCTGGCGCTAAAGCGAAACTTGATTAAAAAATTGCAATCAGACAGAAAGATTATTCACAGTTTCAACGAAGTCCTTGATTTTGAGCCCGAATATAGTATTGAGTTTCAGATTATAGAGCAGGAAAAAGATGCCGAGATCAATCGTCAGGTAATCAATGCACTAAACCAACTCCCCTCCAAACAGAAAGAAGCCGTTTATCTCCGGTTCAATGAAGCGCTCGAATATGTCGAGATATCGGGAATCCTCGAAATTACTGTGGAATCTGTCCGTAAACAGGTTCATCGTGCTCTAAAAACCGTCCGGGAAATTATTGGTAATGATTCACTTACAATTTATTTTAATCTTTTTGTAAAAAAAGGTTAAAATAACTGTCCATGTTTGATTTGTTGGTTGCCTTTTGAGATATAACAACCAACACACATGGAACAGCTCAGTAAATACATTGAAAACAAAAACTTCATTCTTTGGGTATTCGAACCTAGTGCAGAACTGGAAATATGGTGGAGCCAGTTCGAAACAAATCATCCAGAAGAGAGAAGAAATATTATTCTGGCAAGAAAAATATTGCTGAAATTCCGCACCAAAAATAATGAACTGACTGAAGGGGAGAAAATACTTCTATTTTCAAGGATTCTAAGAGAAGTAGAGGAGAAACAGTATTCAGGAAGAACCAGACGTTTGGCTACAGGTGTGCTGAAATATGCGGCAGTGGCTTTATTATTCTTTTCAATTGGGGCTTTGCTTTTTTATAAACAAAGCCAATTCAATCCGCAATTTTTAACTCAAAAGATGGCTGAAACCATACCTGAAAATTCAGCCAAACTGATTCGTGCCAACGGGGAAAATATTCTGCTAAAACAGAACAAGTCGTTTCTTCAATATAAGACTGATGGAAAGTTAGTCGTCAACAACGATACTTTGATGACCGACAGTTCAAATCCCTCTCCAGCCATGGCAATGAACCAGTTGATCATCCCATACGGCAAAACATCGGAGGTCTTGCTGCCGGATGGAACAAAAGTCTTTTTAAATGCAGGAAGCCGTTTAGTCTATCCCGAAAATTTTACCGGCAAAACACGGGAGGTATTTTTGGTCGGTGAAGCTTTTTTTGATGTAAGTCATGATCAGAAGCATCCTTTTATTGTTCAGGTAAGCGATCTGCGTGTTAAAGTGCTTGGTACCAGGTTTAATGTTTCGGCATACCCTTCAGATAATGTGATCGAAACGGTATTGGCTGAAGGAAAAGTGCGGATGGAGAGGAACAATGCGGGATTGTTTGACAGAGCTACAGATCTGGTTCCCAATCAGCTGGCCTCATTTGACAGAACAACAAGGGAGACTAACATAAGAGTTGTAGATACCGAAAATTATACATTATGGACTGCTGGCATCATAAAATTCGAAAGTGCTGATTTGAATCGGATTACCAAAAGACTCGAGCGGTTTTACAATATCCGGTTTAATTATATTGACCCATTGTTAGGGGGACTACGCATTTCAGGAAAACTTGAATTAAAAGAGGATAAAGATGAGATTTGTGAGCGTATTGCCAGGACCGCTTCTGTGAAAATCGTTAAAAAAGGGGACAATCACTATGAGATATTAAGATAAAAAAACCGGTGAGTGTTCCAGCACCCCCCGGTTTCGTGTGTGTGTTAAATTTTTTATTAATGGTCATTTAACTTTTCAAAAGTATGAAAAAAAAACGAGAAATCTTGTTTCCGTTTGGAGATGAGATGCGATTAAGACTTAGAAAGATGAAACTAACTGTATTGCTGACCTTTTTGGTAATCGCCACATTTGGAAACGGCTTTTCGCAGGTGACCCTTTCGCTTCACTTCAACAAAGCCAATGTTCAGGATGTCTTGCAAAGCATCGAGAAGAAAACCGAATACATTTTTATGTATAAGGATGACATCTTCCATGGCTCTAAAGCCGTATCGATAGATTTCGAGGATGCGAAATTTGAGGAGGTGCTAAAGTCCGTCTGTGAACAATGTAACGTTGATTATGAGGTGCGTGACCGTCAGATTATTCTGAAAGAAAAGGCAGATTTCCGGGTGCCTTCCGTTATGCAACAGACTCAAAAGAGAGAAATCACAGGTATTGTGAGAGATCTAAAAGGTCTTCCTTTGCCTGGAGTTACTGTACTTGCAAAGGGTACTACAAACGGAACAATCACAGATGTCGGAGGTCGGTTCAGACTACCTGTTGCTGAGGGTACTAAAATATTGGCCTTCTCATTTATCGGGATGAAAAATCAGGAAGTTAGTCTGGGGTCTTTAACCCAAGTTAATGTAACAATGGTTGAAGCAGAAACCGGCCTCGAAGAAGTAGTGGTTGTCGGTTATGGGACTCAGAAAAGGGTTAATTTAACTGGGAGTATTACGACCATCAAAGCTGCAGATTTGATCGATACTCCTTTGCCAAACATTGCGCAGAGTATTGCGGGTAGGTCTCCTGGAGTTTATGTAAAAACCGTAAATGGGCAGCCTGGCGATAAGGTTAACGTTTCGTTTAATATCCGTGGTTATGGCAATCCACTGATCGTTATTGACGGCGCTGCTTCTTCGGCTGATGATTTTGAAAAGCTGAATCCTGTTGATATTGAAAGTTTTAGTGTTTTAAAGGATGCTGCTTCAGCTTCGATTTATGGAGCAAGGGCTGGTAACGGTGTTGTATTGGTTACAACTAAAAAAGGTATAATATCAGCCCCAAAAGTTACTTTCTCATCCAATTATTCCTTGCAATTTTTTACAGAAAGGCCTCATTGGGTGAATTCAGAGGAGGAAGCCAGGATGGAAAATCTTGGAATGTGGAACGAAGGCGCCCCTGCTACATGGACAACTGAGCAAATTCAAAAATTACATGATGGCACCGATCCGGCTTATCCTAACACCAATTGGTGGGATTTGACAGTCAGGAAATTTGCCCCACAGATACAAAGCAATTTAAGTGTACAGGGTGGCACGGAAAAGGTAAAATATTTTGTTTCAGGAGGATATTTCTATCAGGAAGCAATGCTTAGGGCAAACGACACAAAAAACAAAGTGTACAATTTACGCTCGAATATTGATATAGCACTCACCAAAAAGTTAACCTTGAACCTGGGGTTAATGACTTCCTATCAGGATTTTCTTGGACCGTTTGAAGAAATGGAGAGAGGAACCGGCCAAAAACACAGTATCATGACTTATCTTTTCCGTGAAAACGCATATAGTCCTGCTTACGGGCCTGATCCGACCAAACCGCTTGCCTCGGGTGATGGAAATCCTGTTGCTTTGTCACAATCCGCTGTTACCGGTTACAGAAAGAACAAAGAACTAAAAGTTGATGCCAAAGTTGGTTTTACATGGGAGTTGCCTTTCGGATTGCAGGCAAAAGCCCTCTGGCATGTTTACAACGACAATCAGCTGAATAAATTGGTCAACAGAGCCGGGCCACAGTGGGCATACGACTTTACAACAAAGATTTACACAATCGTCGGGTATGCTGAACCGGGATATTCACTTGTCCAGAATTACAACAACTCGATTCAGAACATGGACCAGCAATACACACTCAATTGGACCAGGAAATTTGGTGACCATAATTTAAGTGCATTGGTAGGATTTGAACAATCAGTAACCAGCAACGAATATTTCCAGGCCAACCGTCAGAAATATGCTTTTCCTATCGACTACCTTATGGCCGGGCCAACCCTTAACGAAACCAATACAGGCGATGGAGGCCAGGGCGGCAGGGAAGGCGTCATATCCAGATTAAACTATAATTATAAAGGCAAATATCTGGTCGAATTTGACGGCCGCAACGATGCCTCGTCTCTGTTTCCTAAAGCTACGCGTTGGGGTTTCTTCCCATCTGCTTCCGTGGGATGGAGGATCTCGGAAGAGAATTTCATAAAAGAAAATCTGCCTATGGTGTCCAACCTTAAATTAAGGGCTTCCTATGGTAACTTAGGTTACGACTTAAATACGACAACCAACCAGTTCCTTCAAACTTATGGGGTCAACGGAACCTATATCTACGACGGGGCAACCAGTACTTTAGACAATGGGATAAGGGCTGGCGCACTTCCAAATCCACACATCACCTGGGAAAAGATGACTTCCAAAGATATTGGTCTCGATTTCAGCCTTTTTGGTAGCAAGCTTGAGGGTTCATTCGATTATTTCTATCGTTTAAGGTCCGATGTATTGGGAACACGTATTCAATCCATTCCCAATGTTGTAGGCGCAACTCTGCCGCAATCCAATTATGCCAGGTACGATAACCGTGGTATGGAATTAACCCTTAACCACAGGAACAAAATCTTCGGCATCGAGTACAGCATCGGTGGCAATGTGTCGTGGAACCGCGAAAAATGTCTCTATGTTGATCAAAGCCAATTCTCGAACACCGATTCATATCGGTTAAGCAATATGATTGGACAATGGACTGACAATTTCTGGGGATACAAAACAGCCGGACTTTTTCAGACTCAGGCAGAAATTAACAGTTGGGCCGATATTGACGGTAAACGCAATGCCACCACAAAACTGGGCGATGTAAAATTTGTAGATTATAATGGTGATGGTAAGATCACTACAGCAGATCAGACAATCATTGGAAGAGGTGATTTTCCAAAGTTAATGTATGGCATTAATATGACATTAGCCTATAAGGGATTCGATTTTTCAATGCTTTGGCAGGGAGCAGGACTATATGATTTCAATATGAGAAATGCGCCTGACCTTACCCTCCCATTCTATGCGAGTCCGGATAATCCTCAAATTGAGATGTTGAAAAATTCATACATACCAGAAGGCAATCCATGGTTGCCTGCGAATACTACGAACGCAAAATGGCCGCAATTCCAGGATGGAACCTTAAACAGGGCTAATCCAAGTTATGCATGGAATTCTCAGTTATGGCTTATCAATGGTTCATATATCAGGTTGAAGAACATTGAATTGGGTTACACGCTTCCAAAATCGCTTATTTCAAAATATGGTATCGATAAATGCAAGTTCTATGTATCAGGATTTGATCTGCTTACTTTCAGTGCGCTGAAAAATGTCGATCCGGAAATTGATACCCATGCGGTCTCAACTTTCGGAGATTATTACCCGCCGGTTGGAACATATAATGTAGGGGTAAAAATTGAGTTTTAATATTTCAAAAAAACACATTATGAAAAATAAATCATATATAATCTGTTTACTTATCATCATATTCCAATCCTGCACAGGTGTCCTCGACAAACCGCCATTAGATACAATAGCAGGAGATGTAATTTGGAATGATGCAAATTTGACAAGGGCTTATGTTACCAATCTTTATACACGCATCAACTTTTACGGCCTTGACATGTCGGATCAGTGTGAGGATGATGATGAAGCAACCAATCCTTCCGGAGGTTCATCAAATATAACTACCGGAACAGTAAGTGCTACCAATGAAGCCAGAGCTTACTGGGATTACACTTTTATCAGGGATTGCACGTTCTTTCTACAGCAAATGGCAACAAGTACACTTGCTTCCGACGTAAAAAATCAAATGATGGGAGAAGTCCGGTTCATAAGGGCATTTACCTACTACGAAATGATGAAACGTTATGGCGGAATTCCTTTGGTTGATGTAGTAATTGATCCATATGCCCCGGTTTCTGATCAATATACAAAACGTGCCACCGAGGATGCCATTGCCACTTTTATCGATACGGAATTAACAACAGCCGAAGGTTTATTAAGCGATGTTGCAACTCCAAGGGGTAAGATCAATAAATGGACGGCCTATGCTTTACAGGCCAGGTCTGATCTTTGGGCTGCTTCAATTGCCAAATACAGTACAGTTCAACTTAACGGCATCGTTGGAATACCAGCTGCGAATGCAGCCACTTATTATGCCAAAGCAATTGTCGCTGCCAATATGGTTATCAACTCCGGAAAATATTCTCTCTACAATCCTCAACCCGCTAATAAATCCGAAAACTATCGGCATATTTTTGTGGATAAGGAAAATAGTGAGATCATATTTGAAAAAGCTTATGATGGTGTCAATCTTACCCATAACTATGATGTACGAAACGCTCCTACCGAGTTTGCAACCAGAGGAGCTATACTGGATCCGACACTTCAGTTCATGTTGACCTACGAAAATGCTGATGGTTCTGCAACCCCTCCAATCTGGGGTCCCAGTGCCCTGTACGCAAACGGTTGGGCGCTTTGGGCTAAAAAAGACCCGAGGTTATTGGGAACTGTTATGTTTCAGGGTGATGCATGGTCTATCGGTACTATTAATTCTTACGATGCCATTGACCCAAATCCTACGCCATCATACAATGTCGGTGCTACTTTTCCCGGCGTTTTAATCAGTGGCGGTACCCTGTTTTATCAGGGGGTCCTTTCTGTTGGGAAAGATTCAAAATATCCCATATCTGTAGATAACACATTGACCGGATTCACCACCAAGAAATATATCGATGGTACCAAATATAAGACTGGTGAAAATCTGTGTTCAACAACCTGGATCGCTTTTCGCCTTGCAGAAATGTACCTTATTGTAGCTGAAGCTAATATTGAAACTGGAAACATTGCACCAGCTGTAGCTGCAGTGAATGTAACCCGTAACCGGGCAGGTATTAGTCTGTTAGATGCTTCTAGCATTACTGTCGATAGGGTTAGGTCTGAACGTACGCATGAACTGGCTTTTGAAGGACATCGTTACTGGGATCTGCGCCGCTGGAGAATTGCTCAAACTGTGATGAGTGGTGTACAAATGCAGGGATTGCATATCATATTACATTTTGCAAGCCAGCAATACTATTTCGCCCCTTTCAACGCCGAAACATTCATTCGCAACTATACTCCGCAAATGAATTACAATCCTATCACAGCTACCAGGATTGCAAATAATCCGAAATTAGTTGAGAATCCTTTGTATTGATCAACAAAAAAATTGTAAAATCATGAAAATAATTAATAAAATAGGTTTTTTAATTCTCTCGGGTTTGTTATTACAAATGCTTGCTGGTTGTACAAAGTCCCTCGATTATGGCAACGTCTGTACCATATCCGGAACGTTGAAAGATGCCTCCGGTCAAATAGTCGCAGGTGATGTAACAAGTACAAATCTCCTGGTTAGAGTTTTGGCAACCGGTGAATTAGTCACTACCGACTTGCGCGTTTTGGGTGATGGAACATTCCAGAATACAAAATTGTATCAGAAGAAATATCGTGTATGGGTTGCCGGACCTGTTACTATGGTTGGTGATACACTGCGTCCTGATCTATCCGTTACAGGGACTTTTACTCAGGATATTGTGGTTGTTCCTTTTATAACAGTTAGTAAACCCGTTGTAGCAGTAGCTGCAACAGCGACAACTGTCAGTATAAGTTATGCTGTTACTCCAAATGGCACAAAAACAGTATCCAAAAGACAATTGTATTGCAGTACCAATCCGTACCCAAATGCCAGTACCGGGTCAGGTGCATTTTATACAACACAAACTGTGACAATGACTACTAACTCAGGAACTGTCGCATTAACAGGCTTAGTCACTGGTACTACTTATTATATTCGAATTGGTGGGCAAGCTACCGGAGCAGCTGGTTTTAATTACAGCGAACAGCTTATAATTAAGACTTTGTAAATTTGATTTTTTACCCCTCGTTTGATTCCAAACGAGGGGTTTTGCTAAAATTTTAATTACACAAAGAGCGACCAATATTGGTAAGCTGTGATAATTTATTGCCCTCTGCTGAACCGGTAGAATTAAAACTCATTGGTAGCTTCTGAAGCAATTAATGATGAATAATCAAATTATTTATAGATAAAAAACATGGAGAATATTGTCCTTCGACATCAAATGCCGGTTTACCTGGCGAAATATTTGACAGTCTCACTCTTTCTGGTTTTGCTTGTATCTAATCTGTGTGCGCAATCATTCAAATGGGAAAGTGTTTTACCCGAAGAGGAAGGTTTTTCGTCTCAAAAACTTTATGCAATGCGCGATTCCCTGGCAGCGCATAAAACAACTTCTATCATCATTATAAGAAATGACAGGATCGTACTGGAATGGTATGCCCCGGGATGGGATCCTACCAAGCAGCATGGCACTGCATCTTCAGCCAAGGCGCTTGTAGGAGGAATGTCATTGTTATTGGCTTTAACTGATGGCAGATTGGAACCGGATGATTATGCCTGGAAGTACATTCCTCAGTGGAAAGATGATCCTTTAAAATCAAAAATTACAATCCGTGAACTGGCTACCCATAGTTCAGGAATTGAAGATGCAGAAATTTCTGACAGAGATATCGCTGATGCAAAAGCAAAAGGGATCGTGATTAAGGATCAGCATATGGATCTTCCTGGTTGGAAAGGTAATTTCTGGAAAAGAACACCCGATCCTTTTACCCTTTCGAGAGATGACGCACCCATTTTATATACTCCGGGAACTAAAAACTCCTATTCAAATCCCGGTATGGCAATGATGTCCTATGCGATTACAGCAAGTTATAAGGGAACTAAGTATAAAGATGTCCGGACACTCCTTCAGGATCGGATTTACAGGCCAATCGGCATGAAAGATGATGAATGGAAGATTGGTTACGGATCAACTTATCATGTTGATGGATTAGATCTTGTCGCCAATTGGGGAGGTGCCAGTTTTTTACCGCGCGGTGCTGCAAGAATTGGACGTCTTATGCTGCATAAAGGCAATTGGGATGGGAAACAGCTAATTGACTCAACATGGGTAAAGCGGGTCACAGCTTATGCCGGAATGCCATTGCCTCCACGAGGTAGTGCTGACAACCTTTCTCCTGCACATGGACTGGCATGGTATACTAATTTTGACGGTGTATGGCCACGTGCACCCAGAGACCTGTATTTCGGATCGGGAGCGGGCAACCAGACTATGATGGTCATTCCCAGTATGCAAATCATTATTGTCCGAAACGGGCAGGATATGCATGATGAGTTAAAAGGACAACCGTATCAGTATGGTTATGTGAATTATCTGATCAATCCTCTGATGGACTCCTTCATTGATCCACCATATCCAATGAGTAAAATCATTAAAGAAATTAAGTTTGCCCCGGCCTCTTCGGTAATTCATAAAGCTTGTGACAGTGATAACTGGCCGATTACCTGGGCAGACGATGACAATCAGTATGCAGCATACGGCGACGGTTTTGGGTTCGAACCAAAGGTGGACAAGAAATTAAGTTTAGGTTTAGCCAGGATTGTTGGCAATCCTGATGATTTTCAGGGTTTCAATATTCGCTCAAAAGACGCTGAAAGTGTTGGACATGGTCGTGTCGGCACAAAAGCGAGTGGTATGCTGATGGTGGACGGGGTTTTGTATATGTGGGTCAGGAACGCCAATGGAAAAGGTGAAGAATCAAAATTAGCATCATCTTCAGATCACGGTACTACATGGAAATATACCGACTGGAAATTTGATACGGGTTTTGGATGCCCCACATTTTTAAATTTTGGCAAAAACTATCAGGGGGCAAGGGATAACTTTGTGTATATCTATTCGCATGACGATAAGGATGCCTACAAACCTGCTGACCGTATGGTGATGGCTCGTGTGGCTAAAAATAAAATTTTGGATCGGACAGCCTATGAATTTTTTAAAGCCCTGGATAAGCAGGGAAAACCTGTTTGGTCAAAAGATATTGCTGAGCGCGGGGTGTGTTTACACATGCGGCGATGTGCATCCGATCGGGAATCAGCTACAACTCCGGTCTTCATCGTTATCTCTGGTGCCAGATCCATCCCGACAGCAAAAATCCCCAGGGATCACGATTCCAGGGTGGTTTTGGAATATATGAGGCAGCTGAACCATGGGGCCCCTGGCATACTGTTTATTACACACGAGACTGGGATATGGGCCCGGGAGATACATCTTCATTTCCTACCAAATGGATAAGCGATGATGGTAAAACCTGTCATCTGCTATTTTCAGGAAATGATTGTTTTTCAGTTAGAAAAGTAGAATTTATTATAAATTAAATTGATTTGGTTCAAGAACATATTTTAAAATTTCAAATTATGGTTTCCAGGATTATCCATTTTGCAAATATGCTGTTTCTGCTCCTAATATTGACCAATTCAGCTATTGGTCAATCATTTAAATGGGGAAGCGCCTTGCCCGAGGAGGAGGGTCTTTCAACCAAAAAACTCTATGCGATGCGTGATTCACTGGCAATGCATAAAACAACCTCGATATTGGTCATCAGAAATGACAAGATCGTTATGGAATGGTATGCGGAGGGATGGCATCCTGGTAAACAGCATGGCACTGCTTCTTTAGCCAAAGCGCT
>Ga0073936_10007902_pt1 | contig 13667 bp, 8 predicted proteins | sample AliMusrvi5mmetaG_FD_87041 | JGI IMG/M metagenome (GOLD analysis project Ga0073936, IMG submission 87041) | Freshwater lake bacterial and archeal communities from Alinen Mustajarvi, Finland, to study Microbial Dark Matter (Phase II) - Alinen... | ecosystem: Environmental > Aquatic > Freshwater >... | reverse complement strand
GTCTCAATCTCCGTGTTAAACAACTGCTTGCATCCTCCTACGATTTCGCCGTCAGGTATTCCTCCAAAGAGAGACCTCCCGAACCTCTGCGCTTCCCATGCGGCGATTGCGCCGTTATCTTTAATGCTAATTTTAGCGCATCATGTCCGAAGCTACTGATCCGGAGGCCCTTCAACCGCACCTTCCTCGCCGGGGGAAAGGGCGACGCCTCGCTTTGCGCGGGGGACTGCTGCTTCTTGCGCTACTCGTGCTCTTTCACCAGCCGCTTCTGAGAGCGGGGGTGGAACGGATGGCGATTCGGCTTGCCGCCCGCCAAAATGTCCGGCTTTCCGTAGATGTGCAGGGGAGTGTCTGGACGCATCTCACGTTGAAGAACTTGCGGGCGGATTCCACGGGAAACTCGCCTGTGGATTCGATCTCCATCGAGTGGCTGCGCGTGGATTACAATCTCTGGACGCTGCTGCGCCGGGGGCTGCGCGCGAGCCTTACTTCCTATCAACTGCGCAATGCCAGGCTGGTGCTCGATCCCGTCAAAGGCAACGAGAATCAGCGAAAGAAGCTTGCCCATGCACTGAGAGATATTCTGGAGCAGCCTGCGATGTATAGCGACCGGGCACAGGTGGAGAACTTTAACCTGACCATTCTGGCATCGGAGGGAACGTATGAGTTCAAAGACATTCACGCGCTGCTTGATCCGGTCCACACGGGTTACTTGCGCGTGGGGGAACTGACGATCCCCAACATCGGCTCCTGGCATGATCTGCACACGCAAACCACGTTCCTCAACCGCCACCTGATCCTGCGCGATTTCAGTCTGGGTGAGGAGGTCCGAGTGGACCGGTTGGAGTTGGACGCCTCGGGCCGAGAAAAGGGGATCAGCTATCTCTCGTTTCAAGGGATGGTGTTGGGCGGCGACCTCGGGTTCTTTCTGTGGCGGCGCGAATGGGATTCTGGGGAGGTTAGCGCAAAGCTTTCCGCTTTCCTCAGCAACATGCCGATGGCGGCCCTCGACAAATATGCCAGTTGGAAAATCCCCGTCACGGGCAATTTGAGAAGCGTCTGGGTGCAGTTGATCGGCGACCCAAACATTCCGGCCCACTGGGAGGGGCAGGTCACCGCCGAAGTGGAAAAGGGGACCATCGCCGGGTTTGCCGTTGACGAGGCATCCGGCAAAGTTTCCGTGCGCGATGGCATCCTGCGGTTCGATGCGCTGGAATGCGCCACGGGAAAAAATCGCCTCACTTTCCAAGCCGAGCGTCGCCTTGCCGAGAACTTTGATATTTTTCATTGGCACGGCTTGGAGGGCACGTTCACCCTCGACGCCCCGGAGCTTTCCGCCTTGCGCACCGGGCTCACGGAAGGGCGGGTACAAGGGAAGGGGAGTCTGCATTTTCAGGAGGAGAGCGTTGCCGTGGAAGGCAATGTGAGCGCCTCCGGCGTCCGGGGCAAAGACTTCGGGATCGAAGAGGGGCGTGCCGATTTTCGAGCGTCGCACCGGTTCTATCCGAAAGGTGGCGGCGGGAGGCCTTGGTATGAAGGGTTTGTTGGCCAGGCGCATGTGGAAGCCAGCGCGCTCCATTTCCGGGAATTCGCCGCCAACCGCCTCTTGCTGGACGTCCCGATGACGGGCGACGCGGCGCGTCACGCCAAGCTCACCCTCGATCTCAACGGCAAGGACAAGCTCGAAGGCGAGGCGGATTTTTCCCTACGCGAACCGTTTGCTTATGAGGGTCGGCTGGCCGGGAGTGTCGGGGATATCACGCTCTTTCAGCCGTTCTTCCCGATGCCGCTGGGAGGCGCGTTGCAGATTGATTGGCACGGGACGGGGCAAATCGCGGCGATGCGGCATACCGGCGAAGGCCGGGTCGCGCTGCAACACGGGCATTTGGGGACGCTGACTGGCATGGAGGGCGAACTGGCCGGGATGTATTCGCCGGAGAGCATCGATATTTCCGCGCTGCGGGTCCGCTGCGACCAAGGGACATTCCAAGCCGGGGTGCGTCTGCGGAATCAGCGGTTGCAAGTCGAAGGGCTGCGGTTGACGACGGGGCAGATCGGGATCGTGACTGGTAGCTTTAGCTTGCCGCTGGACTTGCGTACGCCCACCCGTCCCGAGACCGTTTTTCCGCCTTCGGGAGTGCTGCAAGGGATGCTGACTCTGGAACAGATGGATCTCGCCAAGGTGTTCCCGGCTACGCGGCCGGGTCTCGCGGTGCGGGGAGTCGTCACCGGCTTGCTTACAGCGGGAGGGACAGTGAAGTTGCCCGATTTAATCGCCAAGCTAGAGGCGCGCAATCTCCAGAGCGACGCGACGGCGAAGCTCGCGCCCGCTTCGGGAGACGCCACGCTGCTTTTCAAAAACGGCCAGCTTGCGCTCTCCGGTTCGCTGGCTCAACCGGGCTTGAGCCCGATGCTGTTCAAAGGTTCTCTGCCACTGGACCTGCGCAAGACGCTGACCGAAGGTCGGATCGCCCCGGCGACGCCCATCGCTTTCTCCATCAAGCTCCCGCCATCGCCTGCGGGGATTTTCGCGCCATTCCTTCCAGGCGTGCGATTTTTGGAAGGGCGTCTCAGCGTGGATGCCTCCGCCAATGGCTCCTTGGAGAAGCCAGTCCTCAATGGGGGAGTCATGCTCGACCTGACGGCCATTCGTTTTCTGAATGCCGATTTGCCCGGCATCAATCATTTCCAAGCTGATTTGCGGTTTGCGGGCTCGGAGCTGACAGTTCAGCGTTTTACTGGCGATGTGGCGGGTGGACCGTTCTCCGTTACAGGACGGCTGCGGCTGGATTCGCTCACCGACCCCGTGCTTGATCTTCGGCTTCAATCCGAAGGGACCCTGCTTGTTCGCAATGACACCCTCACCTTGCGCACGAACTCCGACTTGCGCATTGCCGGTCCCGTCAACACGGCCCGGGTGAGCGGAAAAATCGGCTTCACTAAGAGCCGGTTCTTCCGCGAAGTCGAGATTCTGCCCATCGGCTTGCCGGGCCATCCTGCGCCGAAATCGGCCCACAACGGATTCGATCTTTCCACGGAGATTTCACCGTTTCGCAACTGGACCTATGATGTCGCGGTCCAAACAGACGAACCTTTTGTGGTGAAAGGGAATCTGGCAAATGGCACAATTGAGGGCAATCTGCATTTGGGTGGCACCGGCTTTGCCCCCACGCTGGAAGGGACGGCTCATGTCGACAATCTCATTGCCTCGCTGCCGTTCAGCCAGTTGACAGTTGATCGTGGCGCGCTCTATTACTCCGGCAATGCGCCCCTAAATCCAAAGCTCGACATCCACGGTTCCTCGCGCATTCGGGATTACAACGTCAATGTCTATCTCTACGGCACGGCGTCCGAGCCGCAGACGCTTTTTACCAGCGAGCCCGCGCTGCCACAGGAGGAGATCATTGCCCTGCTGGCCACCGGAGCTACCAACCGTGATTTTTCCCAGAATAATCAGGCATTAACGGGCCGTGCCGCCGTGCTCCTCTTTCAGGATATTTACCGCAAAATCTTCCCGCGTCGCCCGCCACTTTCCCACGATACGAATCCGATGGACCGTTTTTCGCTGGATGTCGGCGGCGTCGATCCGCGTACTGGCAAACAGGAATTGATGGGGCGCTTCAAGCTCTCCGACCAATATCAGATCGGCGCGGGGGTCGATCTGCAGGGCGATATGCGCATGCAATTGCAATACCTCATTCGGTTCAAGTAAAACGATATCACGATGCTATCCCGGCTTAAACTCCTCCTCCTACTGCTGGCGATGGCTTGCGCTTCCGTGTTGTTCATGCAGGCGCAGCAGCCGGCGGAGGGAGAGAAACCTCTTCCTGCTGCACTGCCGGAACCTGTCCCGCCACTGTTGGAAGCCCAGCCTTTTATTCCCACCGGTTCCGATCCGACCCAGCCATTGCCTTCGCCCACTCCTGCGCCGGAGAATCCTCAACCGGTGGAACCTTATCAGCCCGCTTTGCCACTTGCCCTGCCTACGCCTAAGCCGCCTGTGCTCACCCGATTGCGTGTAGTGTTGGAAGGCAACAGCAACTTCAGTTCAGAAAAGATTCACACCACCCTGGCTGACCAACTCACTGCCATCGAACACAGCGGTCTTTCGCCTGCGTTTGCCGATGATGCCGCATTTTTTCTGGGTGTCTATTACCGCAAGAACGGCTACTCCCAAGCTGGAGTAAAATGGAGCATCGAATCGGGCAACACGCTTCGGCTGAGCATCACCGAGGGGCCACTCACGCACCTTGGAAACACCATTTTTCACGGTAATGCCCACCTGCCTGACACCACGCTTTTGGATTACGTTACCGGTAGCACGCGAGAGCGGTTTCCGAAATTGAAACTGCCCTACCCGTTCATCGAAAGCGATGTGAACAGCGGTGTGGAGCGCATTCGCGGCTTATACCGTTCCGAAGGGTATCTCGATTCTGTGATCGCTCCACCGGAGATTAAGTTCAATTCTGACAAAACAAGCGCTGATGTTTTTGTCCAGATCACCGAAGGCGTCCAATACCGTTTCGGAAAAATCACCTTTGAGGGCGATATCATCTTTTATCCACAACGCGAGCTTCTCAAGGAAATGGAAGTCTTCACGCGTAAACCCTACACTCCGCTTGCGCTAACCAATCTGGAACGAAAGATCGGCTACTACTACCGGACGCGCGGTTATTTTACCGCCAAAGTCCGCAGCGAGAGCGATCCTGCCAAGGCCGTTAACGGGTTCGTGGATGTCAAATTTATCGTTGAGGCGGGGGATATTTACCGGTTCAACGGCGTCACGCAGACGGGACTCAGTAAACTGCGTTCCAACTTTCTGCCGAATCGTTTCAAGAAGCTGAAAGGCCAAGTGTATAACCCGGAAAAACTTGAAGCCCGATATCGGCAACTGATGGGTACGGGTCTTTTTAACAACCTAAAACTCACGCAAATTCCGCGCCCCAATCATGAGGTGGAACTCCACTTCGACGTGGAGGAAGCCAAGTCCCGCGAACTCGGATTTTCTATCGGTTACACTAAGCTCGAAGGGTCGATCATCGGGTCGCGCTACGTCGAGCGAGACATCTTTGGGAACGGACGCCCGCTGGTCTTCGATGCGGAAATAGCCCAGAAACTTCTGCGTGGAGAAGTCCTCTACACCGACCCGTGGATTTTGGAGAGCGACAACACGCTGCGCCTTCGCCTCTACGCGCTCACACAGGAACTCGATGGCTATACCAAAAACGAGACCGGATTGCGTCCGGAGCTTTCCCGAAAATTCGGCGATCATCTGGAACTGTCCGCGTTCACCCTCACCCGGGTCGTGCAGATTTCAGATAAGGGAATCGATCCCATTGACGTTGGTATGACCAATTATCGAGCCGACAGCTTGGGCGTCGGCGCAACTTACGATACCCGTGATAGCGCACTTAACCCTCGGCGCGGTTTTGTCATCAATTTTACAGGGGATTATGCAACGAATCTCTTAGGCAGTTCTCTGGAGTTCGTGCGGGGCACATTCCGTGCCTCCTATTATCTGCCTGTGGGGATAGATTCCCTGCTTGCGGCAGGCGTGCGTGGCGGGGTGATTGCGCCGCTGGCTGGCAGCGCCAGCCTTCCCATTGACGAGCGTTTCTTCAATGGCGGCAGCAGCAGCGTGCGCAGTTTTAATGATCGCACCCTGGGTCCAAAGGATATCAATGGCTACCCGGTCGGCGGCGAGACTTTTACCGTGGCCAACGTGGAATTCGTCACCCCCATCCGCGATAACCTTGCCCTCGCTCTCTTCACCGATGCCGGGTCCACCGGACGCCGTATGGGTTCCGAGATCGGCCAGACCGGGTTCGCCATTGGCCCCGGTCTGCGTTACCGACTGCCCATCGGCCCCATTCGCCTCGATTATGGCTGGAACCCAGTCCACCGCCCCAATCAACCCTCGGGAGCCATCCACTTCAGCTTCGGGTTCGCCTTTTAAGGCTGGTCGGTATCTTTGGGTTGCAGGCTGGGAAACAGAAGCGATGCCGCGACGGAGGATGTCAGTACCGTCGCTACCACCAGCAAAGCGGGGAGGGTGTCAATATGCCAGGCCGTGTGAGCCATCAGCATTTTCACGCCAATAAAAACCAGCACGAGCGCCAGACCGAGCTTGAGGTAGTGAAACAAATGCAGGGCACGGGCCAACACGAAGTAGAGCGAACGTAGGCCAAGAATGGCGAAGACGTTGGAGGTGTAGACAATGAACGGATCGAGCGTAACGCCGAAGATGGCGGGGATGGAATCAACGGCAAAAATCAAGTCGCTCGCTTCCACGCAGACCAACACGGCGAGCAGCGGCGTCGCCAGCCAGCACCCATCCTGGCGGACGATGAACCTGTCCCCTTGGAATGTGTGTGTCATCGGAACAAAGCGTTTGAATAGGCGCATGAGCGGATTCCGATCCGGATGAACCGCCTCCCCTTTTTCCAAAGCCATCTTAACGCCGGTTGCGATGAGGAACGCCCCGAAGAGATAGAGCAGCCAGCTAAATTGGCTGACCAGCGTTGTTCCCAGCACGATCATAGCGAGGCGCATCACCAGCGCCCCGAGGATTCCCCAAAAGAGCACTTTATGCTGCCATTGGGTAGGCACTCCAAAATAGCCGAAAATGAGAGCAAAGACGAAAACGTTGTCCGCGCTCAAAGAATACTCGATTAGATATCCCGTGAGGAATTCCAGAGCTTTTTCACGTCCCGAAAAATGCCAGAGTCCCAGGTTAAAAATGAGGGCCAGCGCGACCCAAAATACTGTCCATCCCAAGGCTTCCTTAAAGCTCACCTCGCGACTGTGCCGGTGAAACCAGCCCATATCAAGGGCCAGCATGATCAGCATAAATAGACCGAATCCAAACCAGACTGCGAGTGGCATAGTCATGATCTATACGCTCCGATATTCAATGGCGGAAGTCCATTCTACGGGGGATGGAATCGGTACGATATGCCGTGGGTGACTTGCCGAAGACTTTGGAAAACCGGCGTGCGAAATAGTTAGGATCGTCCCAACCAACTTTCCGGGCGATTTCCGCAATGGGTAAATCCGTAGCGAGCAACAAATCCGCCGCCCTCTGATCCCTGCAATGGGCTAGATAAGTCATCGGCGGCATGCCGATGCTCCCTTTAAAGAGCCGGGCGAGGTAGGAGGCGTTGATGGAAAGGGCCTTTGCCAATTCCGTCAGCGTCCAAGAATGGTCGATCTGGCTTTCCAGCAAATGCATGGCCTTGACGACTGAAAGATGCAGCTTGCCGTGAAGGGGGGCAGCATCATTTGCCGCCGGGGCGTGGGATTGGGCGATTTCCCCAAAGATTTGAAGGAGAAGCCCGATTTGTTGTGCCCGAAACAGAGGAGCGGCATCGTTGAGCTTTCTCAGGGAATGCAAATGCCCCCGGCAATTTTTCAAACCTTGGGAGGAAAGCTGTGTAAGGAAGATGCGTTGCGTGGGATGCCCGCCAAGAAAGATCGGATATAAAACGGGATCGTTCAAAACCCACGCGAGTTCATGGTTGAAGAGGTTGCGCGAAAACAGGCAGTTGAAGAGGGAAAACCGGGAGCGATCGAGATACTCGTGCCACCCGCCAGGGCGCAAAACAAGAAGGTGTCCTGTGTTCAGTATATGATCACCTCCGATGCAGCGATGTATGGCACGTCCAGATGCAATTAAAGCGATCTCGAAGAAGTCATGGTCATGCGCTCCATAAGATTGATGAATCGGGGCGTGCTGCACGTAAACAGCGCGTTGCGGTGAGGTGAATACTTCCTCTTGATGGAGGTGGTGGAGTTTCAAGCAGCTTATGAATATAGCTTGTAAATGAGATGAGCAATGTCAAACCAGTGCTAATCTTTTCCAAGCGTAGTCCTCTCGCTATAATGTGAGTTTATGCTAGGGGTAATCCATGAATGCAAAAAGTCAGGCGGCTCCGTTGTCTTACTCCCGGTATCGTGACAAAGTTTTGGCGGGCTGGATCGGCAAATCCTTCGGCGGCGTTATCGGAGCGAGGCTTGAGAACCACAAGGAACTCAAAAACATCCCGCTCGAAGAGGTGTGGCCCGAGGGGAAGATGATCCCCAATGACGATCTCGATCTGCAAGTCGTCTGGCTGGAGGCGATGCAGGAGCGGGGCTTGTTTCTGACTTCGGAGGATTTGCAGGATTTCTGGCAGGACCGCTGTTGGTATTTCTTTTGCGAATACGGCGTTTTCCTCAACAACGTGCAGCGCGGCATTGCGCCGCCGCTCTCGGGCCTGTGGAACAATCGGTTTTTCAAGCACTCCGAGGGATGCCCGATCCGCTCGGATATCTGGGGCTTTGTGGCGGCGGGCAATCCGCAACTCGCTGCCGAACTGGCGCAGCAAGACGGGCAACTCGACCACGGCAGCATCAGCATTCAGACGGAACAGTTTCTCTCCGCCGCTTCTGCCCAGGCCATGTTGACCGACAGCCTGGAAGAAGCGTTGGCCGCCGGGCTTTCCGTGATCCCTCCCGATAGCCCCATCGCGCGCGCCGTTCCACGGGTTCGTGAAATCCAACGGCAATACCCCGATGAGCGGCAGGCGTGGCGCGTGGTGATCCGGGAATTCGGCCATCGCAACGCCAACGATGCCGTCACCAACCACGCCCTCACCTTGTTGGCGTTGTTTGCGGGGAAGGGGGACATCAAACGCACACTGCACCTGTGTGCCAACTTCGGCTGGGATACGGATTGCACCGCGTCCACGGCGGGAGCACTGCTCGGCGCGCTCCAGGGAACCGTCGGGATGCCGCAGGATTGGCTCGAAAAATTGGGCAAGAACCTGATCTGCGGGATTAGCGTGAAACATCGCAACGCCACACTGGCGGATTTCGCGGAAGACACTTGCAAGATCGGCGTCGAAATGGCCGCCGTGCGCAATCCCGCCGTCCAATTCATCGACGCCCCCGTGGTGGAGATCCGCCCGAAACCGGCTCCGAAAATCACCCTGGAAGTGGAATATGTCGGAGAACCGGTGCTATGGAATACGCGGGAGACGAAAATCATCCTCAAGATTACCAATCCATTCGAGGCGGAACACAAAGGCGCTTTGCTCGTCGCCCTTCCCGACGGCGTGACGTTTGAACTGGCAGCCCCTGCAACCACCCTCGCGCCGCAAAGCGTCACCGACGTTGAGGCCACCATCCGGCGAACCCACGTGGGCGGCTGGATTTCGGACAAAAACCTATTCCGCGCTACATGGGAGGAAGGGGGCGGAGTGTGCGCCGAGCGGATTTTCGGCCTCGGTGGAGCCAGGGAATGGCAGGTCTACGGGCCCTATTGGGATATGTGGGACAAAACGGCCAACGAAGTCTGCCCGTATTGCAACGACGAGTATGTCGCCGGGCCCTTCATGGTGCAATTGACGGGCGATTGCTACAACCAATACGTCCGGCTGGACGCGCCGTACCTGGACGAAGCAAAGCTCCTTACCGGAGACCTCCCGCAAGAAGTCCCGTTGAGGCTGGAGAGCGGCGAAGATTTCCTCAACGACTCCGACTTCGGCGGCTTCCGCGGGCAGGCATGCTATTACCTCGTGCGGACCTTCCGCTCGACCCAGGAACTCGACGTGAACCTTCTCATTGGACGCACCGGGCCTTACCGCGCCTGGCTCGACGGCGTGGAACTCGGGAGCAGCGACAAGATGCGGATGCACGCCGTGCTGGACGACGCGAATCTGAAAATCCACCTGACGGGCAAGCCTCAGAGGCTCGTTATCAAGCTGGCGCGGCTCACCGACGCCTATGATTTCAGCCTCTTCTTCATTGGCCGGGGCGACCCCGAATATGTGCGTGGCATCTCCAATATCCTGGATTGCCTGGAAGACCTGGTTCCTTAACGCCTGCTAAAATATTACGGACTCTTCGCCTGCGAACGTTGATTGCGCTCGATTTGCTGGATGGCGGCGTCGATCCACCAGCGCAGATCTTCGTTCGCCGAAAGGCGCGCGGCTTTCAGGGCGGGCAGCGCGTCGTCAGGCTGCCGGGACAGCGCATTGATCGCGGCTTTGCGCTGAGTGAAACTGGGATCAGCCAGCCGCGCAATGAGAGCTTTGATTTGTTTTGCGGGGTCGATGATTATTTTGAATTTCACCTCCGCCGCAATAGGTCCACTTTGCAATTCTTCATCGACAGCCAGCGCCTTGATGGTGTGCTCGCCGCTGGGAAGAGAATCGAGGACGACGCTATGATCGGCTGTTGCTTCCCACGGTTCTTCATCAAGTTGCCAGCGGAAGTGCAATTTCGACGCCGAGTGAGCATTAAGTTTCACGCGTACGCTGTCCGCACCGTTGGAGGCTACCGCTAGGGTAATCTGTGGCGGCGGTGATTTTGGGGTGATTTGAAAGCGGGAGGGTCTGCCAGAGCCTGTTTGGGTGGTTTCCACAAAAGCATTGCCCTGGCGATCCACCCAAACTGCCCCGAGGCGAATATCTTTAGAGCCGAACGGATTTGATTCGTTTTCAGAAAAGACTCGCACACAAGAACCTCCCCAGCATTTGTAGAGCGCGTTTTGCCAGGTGAGCCAATAGATACCTTGATTGTCCAGCACGATGGAATCAGGCGATTGCGTCACGCACCCTTTCGGCAGACCGATTTCCGCCTTGGATTGCCGCAATCCATTGCATTTGTCCGAAATATTGGCAAAATCTGACTGTCGCCAGAGATTTTGCTCATCATCAAACTTCCAAATAGTATTAGCGATCTTCACACACAGCCGGTTTTCCTCATCAAAAGCAGGCGCTCCGTCTATGGGCATATTTCCGAGGTTCGGAGAGATCTGCTGCCGTGTCCATTGCCTCCACGTATGCCCGTCGAAGTAGTTTAGTCTGACTGTATTGCTACTGAAGGCAATGCGCCGATGGTCAGCGCTATATCGAAGGAGGAAATCATTGGTCCTTGGATTAACGAACGTTGGAGAGTCGTTTATTAAGGATTCAAAAGCCGCTTCAATTTTCGGGAATATTTGCCATCTTTTTGTACGGGGATTAAAAATAGCGGTCTTGTGTTCGCTGCGATCTGATATTGCCCAGATACACCCGGAGGTATCTACAGCTATGATTCCAACATCAAAGAGTGTCGTTCCAGTTGGCAGGTCGTATTCGCACCAGCGTTCACCATTCCATTCGCTCAAAACGCTTCTCTCCTTAACTCTTTGAGTCGTCCAGAGGCTGCCGTCTGGGCTGCCGCTCCATCTCCTGATGTCTTTATCCACCTCGTTGACGCGGGAGAGGGCTTGCGAAGGAGGCGGAAGTGTGATTTTTTGATGGAAAATCGATCCCTTGCGAGCAAGGGCGAACAGGCTTCCATCGGCGCGAAGAAGAAAAAGGCGCAGATTTTTAGCGGAGACTCCGTTGTGCCAATCGAGGCGGATGGGAGGCTTGCTGTCGCCGATAAACCAGGGATACGGCTCCGCTGAAACCAGAATCCCTTTAGCCAGAGGCAGCCAGGAACGTGTGAAAGCTATCTCCTCATCCAGCTTTTCGATCAACCGTTCCCATTTGGCGTCTCGGAAACGCCAGAGCGCAACATTGAGCTGGTTGCAATCAATGACAAATAAGTCTGTGCCGACGGAAAACACTCCATCGATTCTGTGAAACAACTCACCTTCGGGTGAGGGAAAAGGCTTGGCTTGCAACGTATCGATATCGACTTCGAAAAGGCCTTCGTCGAGCACTCCGAGCCACATGTGCGTTTTGTCCTTGCGGCTCAGGAAGGTAAACCACTTTCCCTGAATGCCCACAATCTCTCGGTGTTCGACCTGGTCTCCTTCGAAAAGAAGCATGCCGCGCAGGGAGGCATACGCTTTCCCTCCCGTGGCGCTACATACCCAAACTCGCCCGCAGCCATCTTCCGCAATCTCAATTCCATTGTCCCATTCCTTGGCTGGCCGGAGAAGGTCTTCAGGCTGGATGCGATAAAGGAATACACCACCGGTCTTCGCGTCAATTCGATGAATTTCGGAATGGTGACCGGTGATCCAGATGCGGCTTTGCGAATCCTCAAATACCTTTACTTTACGTGGAACTTCTCCAGGACATTGCCCGAGAACACGCGATTCCTTGCCACGCTGCCATGTGAAAGCCATGCGGTTATCATTCAAGCTCCACAAGCAGCCCACTGCACCATCGGATAGATGGATGGATTGTTCGGATGTTGCTTGGTCGCCTTGGGGGAATGGGACCGCTACGGTGCTCCATTGGTTGCCGTCAAAGGTAAATGCCGTGTTGTTATCTCCTCTGCTAAACGCCCAGATTGTTCCGTTGCTATCCTGTTCCGCCGTAGAGAAACGGGGCGGTTCAAGCGCCTCAACGGAAGCGATGCCCAGCGCCAGCAGCAGACAGCATGCGAAAAGCGCGCGCATGGCTACCATGTATAATGCGCGGTATAGGTGATGGTCTTCTCCTCGTCGGGTTTGAGCTGCACGCGGAACTCCATCACTTGCGCAGCGGTTTTCACGAACGGCTCGGAGGGTTTCACGATGTCCCAGGTGTACCAGCGGTAGAGGTGCTCGACGACGCGGATTTCCACCGGCTCCTTCTTGTGGTTGCGCAGCTTGATCTCGAAGGATTCGTCGGCGTAGTGATTGCGGCCTTCGGAAACCCAGTTGGTGCGGCGGCGCTCGCCCACAAGGTCGAAGGCGTTGCCGGTGTAGATGCGCAGCATCTCGTCCTTGGGCGTGTGGTCGATGGTGTTCTCGCCGGTGAACTCGGGCTGGCCGTCGTCATCCTGTTTGTAAAAGCGGACGCGGCCTTTGGGCAGCGGCATGCCGAGGTGGTTTTCTTCCGAGTTCTTGAATTCGCGCACCACGGCCACCTTGGTGTTGCACTCGGTGCCGAAGTTTTCGTTGTTGCGGATGCTTTCCATCGACCAGCCGCGGTATTGGTTCGCGTCGAGTTTTAGTCCGTCGTAGATATAGACGCGCTGGGACTTTACGCCCGATGCGCGGACGAACTCGACTTGCTTGGTCTCGCGGTCGCGCAGCGTGGCTGGGCGCTCCAGTGTGTAGAGGTGGTATTCGTCGAAGGCTTTTTCGGTGACTGTGGGGGCCATGGTTGGGGATGCGAAACTGGCACCCATGCAGGAATCCAAGGCGCGCATGTTTCCATCCTGCGGCTGAATCTTACTCACATCCCCAGCCATCAGCTTGATCTTGGCGTCCTTGAAAGTCTTGCCGCTCTGGTTGTCGATGGTCACCCATCCGGTGATGTCCAGAAGATCGCTCTTTTCCGGGGCGACGACATTGTAGTCAGCTTCCCAAGTCATTCCCCCGGTGACGTAGGCGATTTCGGCGTCGAGTTTCGCCGCTTTGGGCGTGCGGATTTGCCAGTCGAGTGTCGGCTTGAGGATCGTGTCGTCAGCAAGTGCGGGGAAGATCGGCTGCCCCGGCAGGCTGAATTGCAGTTTACCATCCACTTCGATGATCGGCTGGCTCGGCCCGTTGCCGCCGGAATAGGCCATTGCCATCTGTTGCTGGTAGTATTGCCGACCGTAGCGCTGCATGGCTTCGGAACCGTGCGGAACGTAGCCGCTACGGACGATTTTCCCCTGCACGATCTTCTTTTGTCCCCAACCGATGTCGGTCTGGAAATCAATGGTCTTGCCTTCGTTGAGCGAGAGCAGCAGTGCCTCGGAAACCGGGTCGTTCC
>Ga0073936_10007897_pt1 | contig 13673 bp, 9 predicted proteins | sample AliMusrvi5mmetaG_FD_87041 | JGI IMG/M metagenome (GOLD analysis project Ga0073936, IMG submission 87041) | Freshwater lake bacterial and archeal communities from Alinen Mustajarvi, Finland, to study Microbial Dark Matter (Phase II) - Alinen... | ecosystem: Environmental > Aquatic > Freshwater >... | reverse complement strand
AGAATAACTTTTTATGGCGTTGGAAGCCAAAAGTTATTTCCCGTTTTTATCCGACACAAATTGCAGCACAAAAGATATCTTAACTTGCTGTATTTATTGTCCGAACAATTGGGAGTAGCATATACATTTATGGTTGATTGCCATTAATTTACTACTAATGTGCTATGTAACGCTTGTTCAGCCAAGTGTTAAATGTTTATATCAAACAAACAGATATCATAAAAACCCAGCTGAAAACACTCACTCATAAGCAATGGCTGGGTTTATATGGTTATATGTACACTCAATGGTTCGGACAATAAATGCAGCCAGTTAAGATATCTTTAATGCTGCTCGTTTATGCTAAGGGAAACGCACAATGGGCAGAATCAAGAGGTGGTAAACCGATGATTTATGCAGGGGCAGAATAATTTGTGGTTGAGAATCCACTGAGTCTTGACATTATTGATATACCCCATATTCAGGGACTATTGGTTTTAATAACCTCGATATTTATAAACATACAAACTTCTTTCCCCATCAATATTTAGTTACAATATTTATTAGCCAGGTAATACAAAGCGAAAATTCTTTTAGTAGGTTTGTAAGCAACAATACATATTTTATTACAACAAAAGTAAACACTGTAAAGATCTACTATGAACATTAAACACAAAACATTTTTACCAGCGGTGGGCTTTATAATTTTGGTGGGATTAGGATTACAAGGAAGTTCCTTTACATCAAGGGGCAAAATTGATGATACCGCCAAAATCGATACTTCACGAAGCATCGCACCATACTTCACTCCAGCCACCACCAGGAAAAAGACACCGGATTCTGAAGGATTCATTCAACGTTGGTTGCTCTTGGAACCAATTAACAAACCAAACCGTGGCAATACTGTTTTTACAGATAGCTACATCCGGACAGCATTTGCAACCGAGTATTTCCCAAACCAGTTTACTGTTCTTCCCAAAGATGGAGAAAAGGTAAAAGTAGCAGACCAGCAACTAACCTGGCATGCATTGGAAAGCTCAATTTTCAATGTCAAATTATTTCGTTTCGCCTATGGCTTAAGAAAACAGTATTATGGCGTAATTTTTTGGGCCGTAACCATAGTTAACAGTCCGCAGGAAATGAAAAATGTAAGAATGGCAGTAGGCTCAAATTCAGCATCCATGTGGTGGCTAAACGGCAAGGAAGCAGTGATACTTTCCGGAGATCGGCGCATGGTAATGGATGATTGTGTCTCAACTCGTCTGACTCTTAACAAAGGAAAGAATATCATCCGTGGAGCGGTAATTAATGGTCCCGGAATGAGTGATTTTTGTGTTCGCTTCCTGGATGAAAAAGGACAGCCGATAAAAGATGTCACAATTAGTTGTGAGTAAAATTAGTTTGTCATCGTATTTTAGATCTCAATTGTATAGAAATTAGAATTATGAAGATAAGAATTAAAATATTGGGCGCAACAGCCCTGTTTTCAGTGTTGTTAACCGGAACAGCGATAGCACAAGTCGGGAAACCATTCATACATGATCCATCAACAATCATGGAATGTGAAGGAAAGTATTATACATTTGGAACTGGTGGAGGCGGATTAATATCCGAAGATGGTTGGACATGGAACGGTGGTGCAGTAAGACCTGGTGGAGGCGCTGCCCCTGATGCAGTAAAAATTGGTGATCGCTACCTTATAGCCTTTGGCTCAACTGGTGGCGGACTGGGAGGCGGACATGACGGTAAAATAAATACCATGTGGAATAAAACGCTTGACCCAAAGTCTCCTGATTTTAAATTTACAGAATCTGTCGTAGTTGCTTCATCCAGTAATATGGAAGATAATGATGCAATCGATCCCGGACTTCTTCTGGATCCAACTGATGGCCGCTTATGGATGTCATACGGCACCTATTTCGGGTTCATTCGCCTTGTAGAACTTGATCCCAAAACAGGAATGCGTGTAGAAGGTAATCATGCAATAAATATAGCCATTGATTGTGAAGCCACAGATTTGATGGTTCAGGATGGATGGTATTATCTTCTTGGCACACATGGAACCTGCTGCGATGGAGCAAATTCAACCTATAACATCGTTGTTGGCCGTTCCAGGAAAGTAAACGGTCCTTACCTTGACAACATGGGACGAGATATGATAAAAGGTGGTGGCAAGATGGTTCTTGCAGCTGGCGGAAGAGTTAACGGCGCAGGACACTTTGGACGTGTGGTTCTTGAAAATGGGGTTCAAAAATTGTCATGCCATTTTGAAGCGGATTTAGATCAGGGCGGACGTAGCGTATTAGGCATTCGTCCTTTATTATGGAAAAACGGATGGCCGGTTGCAGGCGATAATTTCAAAGAAGGAACCTATGAAATTGAATCGGAAAGAAGAGGATATGCCCTGGAATTGGTCGTTGATTTTACAAGAATGGCAGGTGGAATGCGTGGATTCGGGCGTAATGCTGATGAACCGATAAAGCCGGTCCCATCTCAGGAATTAGCAGATGTTATTAAAACCTGGCCAACCGGTAACATTGATGTAAGAATTGGTGATTATATGTTCCGTCCTCATCAGAAATGGACAATTTCAGCAGTTCCTGATGCAGGAGGATATCTTGGAGGACCCTGGTATAAAATAGTAATAGCAGGAACAGATCGGGCATTGGCAGCAACAGCAGAAAGCGAAGTAATAACGGTTCCATCATTTACCGGCGCTCCGGAACAATTATGGCAAATCGATCAACTGACTGATGGAACTTATCGGATAATGCCAAAGGTAGTTCCAAATTCAAAAGAGAAGTTAGCGCTGGTATCATCGGGAGACAGCACACCGACACTTGCAAAATTTGATATGAATAGTGACAATTCCAAATGGACTTTTAAGGCTCACTAAATTGATATTCTTTATGAAAGACGCAGGTTTAATTAACTGCGTCTTTCTATTGAAAGATACCAGACAATCAAGAATGACTTTTTAGTTTTGTTGAAAAATTGAAATTTTAATAAAATATGCTTGATCAATTGATTGATAAAATAAAATCGAACAGAGCAAATTGGGAAAAATTTAAAGACCTTTTAAGAGAAAGAGAAATCGCTTCCAAAACCATTCTGTTAAATGAAGGTGAAATAGCAACCCATGTTTATTTTATTAAAAAAGGATGTATACGTGAGTGGTTTAATAAAGATGGTAAGGATATAACCTTTCAATTCTTTTTTGAAGGACAACCGATTGCTTCATTAGATAGTTTTATAAATAATCAGCCAAGCAAATTTACTATTGAAAGTATTGAACCCTCAACTCTATTTTCATTGAGTAAGGATAATTTTGAACAACTTTATCGATTTTACCCTGAGTTTAAAGAGGGTTTTCAGGAGTTCATTTTTCAACGATTCACAAATTATTCCCAGCTTTTTCTTTCAAGAATAAAAGATACTCCTCAGGAACGTTACGAGGATTTAATTAAAAACCATCCCGAAATAATTAAACGGATACCCCAGCATTATATCGCATCTTATCTGGGTATTACACCCATTTCATTAAGCAGGATTAAAAACAGGAAATAGGTTTCATTTATTAACAATTGTTATTGCTGAATGCTTTTTTATAAGCATTCTTTGTCCTGAAATTAATAACAATTTGAAACCATGTTTTTTAATCACAAACATACACAGACACTATATGTTCAGCTTGATACTCAAAAATGCAAGGCATGTTGGAAATGTATCAGGATATGCTCAGGTCAGGTAATCTCTAAATTGAATTTGCCCTTTCACAAGCATGTGCTCATTGTTAAACCGGGAGCTTGTACCGGATGTTTGAATTGCGTTAAAATTTGTCGGCATAATGCTTTTACAACAAATAATACAGAACAGAAAACTGAAGAACATAACAAGTTCATACTTACATCCATCGGAAATGGGATAAAGCAGTTACAACAAATCAATTAATAGCAAAAACAGTCAGATAATCATATTATTATTCCTAATGGTTATTGTCACTGGATTTGTCCCATGGTTTATTGATTTAATAGGTGGGAACAGTATCATCTGTATATCTTTTATTGAAATATATGATAAACTCATATTCATTTTAATCGTTTTTCTTATTCTGCATATTATTAAAAGAGCAAAATGGTTTGCAACTGGCTATGTAAAACTGAAAAGATGAGTACACTATACTCAAATTTCATTGTAAACAACAAGAAATATGATATTATGGGAAATACTAACGAAATAAAACTTGGTAGCGTACAAGAAACATTATTACTTCCTTTATGGGGAAGAGCCGTTGAGACACAAAAGGAAAAACCTCTTCTTATAGATAATAAAGCCGTTTCGATAATTAACAGTATCCCTTACGATTTTACTGTAATTTCTAAAAATATCAACAAATTGGTTCAAGCTGGGTGGGTTGCAAGAAGCATTTTTTTCGATAAAAAAATTAAAGCATTTATTGATGTATATCCTGAAGCAACAATTGTCAATATTGGTTGCGGACTTGATACTACCTTTGATCGAATTGACAATGGAAAAATACTATGGATTGACTTAGACTTACCAGATACGATTGATTTAAGAAAGAAGTATATATCTGAATCAGACAGAAGAAATTTCATTTCTAAATCAGTTTTTGATAAAAGCTGGTATGAAGCAATTGAGAGAAAAAAGGATGTCATGCTTCTTATTGCAGGCGTGCTTTATTACTTTGATGAATCTGATGTGAAAGTGCTTTTTAGCGATTTTCATACGTTTCTTCCCGGAACAGAAATTATTTTTGACTTTGCTTCCACAAGAGGTATAAAAGTTTCTAACAAAAAAGTTATTGAAAAAGGGGGAATGGATAAGTCTGCAAAATTAAAATGGGGAATTAATAATATCATGGAATTAGAGAAATGGAATAGTAATATTAAAGTGATTAGCAATATGCCGATGTATAAAGAACATAAAAGGAATTATTCAATGATGGATAGATTTGGAATGAATATAGCTGACGCAATGAAGATAATGTCATTAGCTCATATTAAAATATATTGACAAGATTAACTTAAAAGTAAACTGATATGAATATTTATATAATGCTTTGCTACGCATTGGCCCGTCTAAAAGCAATCTCGGCTGAACTTTGAACGTCACCAATAAATATACCGGATAGTTGAGGTCTCCAGTTGGCGTCACCGGATATTTCTGTCAGGAATCCGGGTAAACAGGTTTGTCATGAATTTTAAAAAACCATATATTGAACATGTTATCTTATTAGAATGGATCAGATCCCTCAAAACCAACCTTATTGACCTTATTTGGTTAAAATCCAGAATATCATTTGATCTTTTCACAGATTGGCACAGATTAAAAATAAGTCTAATGGAATAATTGGACAGATCAAATGAATCAGGAAACTTTATTTATCTCTGGAAACCTTAGTAGAATGGATCAGATCCCTCAAAGCCAACCTTAATGGCCTTATTTGATCAGAATCCGGAATATCATTTGATTCGTTTTTACGAGTCCTTTAGGGATAAAGGCTGATAAGAAAAAGGGCTTTGATCTGATCGGTTGCATCAGGGCCTGAAATTGCTGAAATTAAAGTAAATCAGGAGGAAATTCTATGGCCTGAGATATGTCAGGTATCAGTGATAGTGACTGAAATAGCCCGTCTCTGATATGCTCTAAAACATAGGATTACATCAATGTTATGAATTTATGACATTTCTGTTTTTTCTGTTCCAATTAATGATTTTTAAGGATACTTTTGACTGTTTTTTTTCAAATTCTACTGAAAGATTTTTGGAGATCGGTACGGTGAGAAAACAATCAAACAATCAATTTAAAATTAATCAAACACATCTAACAAAAATGGATAATTCAAAGAATCAGGAAGCATTAGATTACCACAGTAATGGAAGACCTGGCAAAATTCAGGTAGTCCCGACAAAACCTTACAGTACACAACGCGATCTGGCGCTTGCCTACTCCCCGGGTGTGGCTATACCTTGTCTGGAGATTCAAAAGGATCTACAGCGAGCATACGACTACACTGCAAAAGGAAATCTGGTTGCAGTAATCTCGAACGGAACAGCAGTTCTTGGCCTGGGCGATATTGGTGCTCTTGCCGGAAAACCCGTAATGGAAGGAAAGGGTTTGTTATTTAAGATATTTGCCGATATTGATGTATTCGATATTGAAGTGAATGAAAAGGATCCTGCCAAATTTATTGAAGTGGTGAAAGCCATTGCCTGTACATTTGGTGGTATCAATCTCGAAGATATTAAAGCTCCTGAATGTTTTGAAATCGAAGAACAGCTAAAAGAGGCACTGGACATTCCACTCATGCATGATGACCAGCATGGAACTGCTATAATTTCAGCAGCTGCACTGATCAATGCACTGGAAATGGTTAACAAGAAAATTGAAGACATTAAAATCGTGGTCAATGGTGCCGGTGCAGCCGCTTCGTCATGTACTACCCTTTATATGGCACTTGGTGCCAAATTGGAGAACATTGTAATGGTAGACAGCAAGGGTGTTATTTCAACCCGCCGTACTGACCTGAACAGCCGCAAACTTCCATTTGCAACATCTCTTCCGTGCAATACCCTTGCAGAAGCAGTTGAAGGTTCTGATGTATTTCTTGGATTATCTGTTGAAGGTTGTCTTACTAAGGAAATGGTTCGGAGTATGGCCGCTAACCCGCTGGTGTTTGCCTGTGCTAATCCAAATCCTGAAATTTCATATGCCGATGCTATGGCTTCGCGTCCGGATATAATCTTTGCAACAGGCAGGAGTGACTATCCCAACCAGGTCAATAATGTACTGGGATTCCCCTATATCTTCCGTGGTGCATTGGATGTACGTTCAACAGGCATAAACGAAGCAATGAAAGTTGCCGCAGTGCTTGCAATTGCTGAACTGGCTAAAAAACCGGTCCCCGAAGTAGTGACTGCAGCCTATAATGCAAATCATTTAAGTTTCGGACGTCAATATATCATTCCAAAACCACTCGATCCACGTTTGTTGGTTACTGTGGCTCCTGCAGTAGCGAAAGCTGCCATGGAAAGCGGAATTGCACGTAAACCGATTACTGACTGGGCTAAATACGAAGAAGAATTGCGCCAGCGTATGGGTCTCGACAATAAACTGATTCGTGGTTTAACCGAAAAAGCAAAAGAAAATCCAAAGCGGGTGGTCTTTGCGGAAGCCAACCACATCAATATGTTGAAAGCTGCCTCCGTTGCCAGGGCTGAAGGTATTTGCATCCCTGTATTACTGGGTAATGAAGAAATCATCGGCAAGCTGATTAAGAACAACAGCATTGAATTGGAAGGTGTTGAAATTGTAAATCTTCGTCATGATCGTGAATTACCAAAACGGGAAAAATATGCCAAAATGCTTACTGCCAAACGTCAGCGTGATGGAATGACTTATGAGGAAGCTATAGAGAAGATGTTTGACCGCAACTATTTTGGAATGATGATGGTTGAAGCCGGCGATGCTGATGCATTTATTACGGGAGTTTATACCAAATTCCAGGACGCCATTGTTCCGGCAATCGAAATTGTCGGAATGCGTGAAGGGTTGAACCACATTGCCGGTATGAACATTGTGACCACCAAGCAGGGAACTCTTTTCTTCGCCGATACCATGGTAAACAGCCACCCAACCAAAGAGACCCTTATTGATATTGCCAAGCTGACCCAGGATGCCGTTAAATTGTTTAATACAGAACCGGTGATGGCTATGCTATCTTATTCTAACTTTGGCGCAAGAGGTGCAGGAAGTCCTGGAATGGTGCATGATGCAGTGGCCTATTTGCATGAGAATAACCCCGAAATGATGATTGATGGCGAGTTACAGTTGGATTTCGCCTTAAACAAAGATCTGCGTCACGACAAATTCCCATTCTCGAAGATAGATGGTAAAAATGTAAATACCCTTATTTTCCCGAACCTCAGTTCATCAACCATTGCTTACAAGCTGATGCTTGAAAACGGAATGAGCGACACAATCGGTCCAATACAGATGGGTTTAAACAAGCCTATTCACATCCTGAATGTCGAAAGCACTGTTCGTGACATCCTGAACATGGTTACCATTGCAGTAATCGATGCACAGGTTGAAGAACAAAAACTCACCAGCCGTTTGTAAGTTGATTAAACTTCAGGCAATCGTCCTGATTTTAAAATAAAAAAGAAGCCTCCCGGATCATTTCCGCGAGGCTTCTTGCTTTTAAAGAACATTAGGAATTCCATCCTTTTTCCCATCATCCTGAACTTCCTGCCCGACGCAGGCGGGGTTTCAGAACCCCTACTAATCCGTGTAATTCGTTTTAATTCGTGTAATTTGTATTGATCGTACTCTATAAAAAAATACAATTGAAGGGTTCAGTTTGTGGTCAGCCCTATCTCCTTACAATTTAAAATGGAAGGTAGCTCTTAACCCAAAATTGGGAGCGCCCTGTACCGATTGGGGCCTTACCCTCCAGACGGCTTCGACCCTGAAGAACCGAAGGATATTTTCGACCCCCGCACCTGCTTCAATATAAGGATTGCTCAACTTGGTCATATTAACCGGAAACTCGACAATCTGCTGATTTTTATCGCTCAGCGATCCGATCATCCCCTTGGCTGAGAAAACTTCCCGGAGTCCAATCCGCTTTAACAGGGGAACCCGGTTGAAGAGAAACCCGTTCAGGTGATATTCGACATAGGCATGCAGGTATTTATCATGCACGTATTCCAGGTAGTTCAGCATATTGAAATCATACGAGTAATAGCCTAAAGTTTCGTTTCCACGGGGGATATCGAGCATGGTGTAGGGAAGCTTGCCAAAATACATGCCGCCTTCAATGGCATAATTGATGGCCGTTTGTCCAAGCAATACATACTGTGCTATGGTCGAGAAAATCTTTCCATAGTAGTTCTGCTTTCCTGAGTAATACACCTGTCCGCCGCCCAGTGCGACATGAATAATCGGGTAGTCCGTAGCCATATAGATCCGCAGAAACTTGTCGTCAATCATTTTTTCCTGCCACGAAAAGCGTGTATCGACCATAACGTCAAAGGCTGAAACATGATCTACCGGCTTTCCTCCCTGCATAAAGGGGTAGAATGTAGGCGAATAATGACTGATGTAACTGGCGCTGATCTTGTTCAGCAAGCCAAGGTACCATTCGTATTCATAACTTCCCTGCAGCTTTTGTTCCCGGAATAGCTCGTCCAGTGTAGCCCGTGTGAAGACCTGCGAGATCAGGTTGTTCTCCGTTGGGGACAATGCATTCTCATACAGGAAGAGGATTTTTTCATTTTCCCCGGTCCTGACCAATTTATCATCATACGAGACTTTGAAAAGCTGATGGCGGATGCTTGGAAATTTATAACCATAGCCTCCCATTCCGCTCCATTTATTATTTTTGAAACCATACCCCAAGCCACCCCAGAACATATAATGGGTACTTATTTCGCTGCTTGTCCGTGCACCCGCAAACAGGTGAACCCCTTCCACCCTGTTTAAATTAATCGTATTGGGATAGGGACCAAACTCAAATCTGCCCAGGTCGTAATAGCCTGTCAGGGTCATGCGGGCCAGGTTATTGGTAAACTGGACAGCCCCGATCTGGCTGATCGAATCGATTGTTGCACTGATCTGTTTTTCCCGCGGATCAAGTTCCTCCAGCCGGTGTGTCTTCCAGTAATCCTTATCCCGATCCATTGCATCCGGAAGTTTGACCGTCTCATAATGACCGTTACCCGTGCTTAGTCTGACATCACCCGGCTGATTAACCGTTATGCTGTCTATAATGGCTGTCTGGGTAAAAAACAGGCTGATCGGTTTCTTTGTCGGGTTGTTCTTAAGGGGTACGTAGTTAAAGACTGCTTCGATCTCATTCTTCCTGAAGAATGGAGTCGATTCATCCACAAACTGATAGCTGCTTTTCAGTCGCATACTTTTCAGGAAATTCAGGTAGCTGGTGCTCGACAATGTTCCGTCAACATCGACCAGCGAATAATTTTTGGCCTCTGTGGTCATAAAACCCTTAAATGCCTTGTCGCCACTTCTTCGCGGCTGAAATTCAACCCGGTAGAACTTTCGGCCATCTACTACCGTACTGTCCGCCAGAAAATACTTGTAGTAAAACCATCCATTATCGGCTAACGGACTTACAAAATTCTGCTGGAAAAGCTTAATGAAATTATCGTAGAAGTTCACTTCGATATCCAGTGCACTGCTGTATCCCGATACTTCGAACTTCTCCAGCAAGCCTACTCCGGAAGTTTTATCGGCGAGTACCGTTGATTTCTGTTTAAGCGGATTGCGCTGAATTTCATTGTAAACCAGTTGTTCCGAGAAATAGACCGGCAGATACCTGACATTATTGCTGTCGGTTTTAAACACAGACTGGTCATTACGAAATGCCCACGAATTCATCATCTTTTTTCCCACATTGTTGAGATGATACTCCCATTTGGTATATTTACGGTAGGAGTCGCGTTCATATTTGGCCGGATTGTTTCGTTTCTTCGCATCGACCATCTTTTTCAGAAGCCGTCTCACCGGTCCGTCATCGGCAATAATTCTTATTTCTGAAAGGTTAACTATTTCAGATTTCAGGCTGACAGGCAATTCTGATTTTGTTCCTGCATTTACGGGAAAGACTCTTGTAAAGTATCCAATGGCTGAGAATCGGATGGAATCGACCTTTTCCCGGGTGGTAAGCTGGTAATTCCCCAGCGTATCCGTCAGGGCTCCAGTCTTTGTATTTTTAAAACCCACGCTCACAAAGGGAACCGGACGACCATTATCCATATCGGTCACCTTCCCGTGTATGATGGTTTGTTGTGAATAAGCCGAAGTAAAGTTTAAAAATAGAATAAATAACAGCAAAAATCCACCGAAGAGATGAGAATCAACTGAATGGAGTTTTCTGTACATAGTTTGTATTCTGTTTTCAGGAAAAGGATACGAATAATTCATAATGAAGTAAACAATTTCTGTAATTATTCTTACCAGGCATCAAAAGTGACAAAAATATCCCATCTATGAAACTGCCCCAGTGCTTTTCACTCAAATGTTAAGTTTACTTCAAATTCCCGGAATCGCATAGCTTTCATGGGCAAAGATAATTTCTAATCAAACATCAATTTGTTAAAAATGTTGAAGAATAATGAAATTATCTTATTTGGTTAATGAAATATTTCCCTGCCAAATGGTTGACTCTTGAGCCTGATATCAAAGTTTTCAATCGGTTCCCGACAGGTCATGAAAAGGCATCCCCCTCCAGAATGTTATTTTGAAACAATTGACTGGCAACAGATATGACCCATAGGCCCATGATCCAAAACGTACCCAACGCAGCATCTGTCTGGTTTGTGAAAGGACTGCGTATGACTAAACCTAAACTCCGAAGTGAAACTCTTTCGACAATAGATCAGTTACATTACCTGTACTTTATCCCTAAACTTACCCGGCGGGAATGATTCAATTCGATGTCATAATTCTGTTTTACCGAACTTTTATATAATTCAAATATAATTCGAATTATATAAAAAAATGAAAAGACAGAGGTAAAACAAATTTAAGAAACACATCTTTAGGATTTGTTTCTGCTATCAAAAGCTGGATGGCCTTTGAGTAGAATGAAAGGATGAAATAATTGGGAATGGCTGGGTGTGCGGTGAAATATTTTTCCGTTGGCTAAAGCCGAACGACAAAGGATACCCTCCGGATGATCATTGTTGCGATATCCTTTGCTCCCGATCTGCATCGGGACTGACCGTCTGGCTTATGCCGACGGTTGGTAATAAAACAGAAAAAGGAGGGAAACAGGCTGTCCATTTGGGTGGCCTGTTTTGGGGTGTGGGTTGTGATTGAATGGGATTAAATTTCAACAAAAACAGTGTAAATGATGGGAAGTAATTTGTATTTTTGTATCGTCACCCGATAAATAATAAATAAATAATTGGCGATGAAAGTATTAGTAGATGTAAATGATAACAAGTCTGATTTTATATTGGAACTGCTTAATAGTTTTCCATTTGCAAAAGCTAAACCAATATCACCGGCAAAGGCCCAACTTCTTGGAGAAATAAGTGAAGCAGTTGCAAACCTTAACCTGGTGAAGCAAGGAAAGATTAAAGCACGATCTGCCAAAGACTTGCTGAATGAGTTATAATGTACTTACCATTCCTCCTTTTGACCGGCAACTTAAACGATTGGTTAAAAAATTCCCTTCTCTCAAATCGGAATACGACCAGTTGATCGGAAGATTGGAAACCGAACCTGCAGAAGGTGTGGCTATGTCCAATAATTGTTATAAAATTCGTATCGCCATAAAATCCAAGGGCAAAGGGAAATCTGGTGGTGCAAGGATTGTTATCTATGTTCAGGTTATTGAAAGTAATGTCTTTTTGCTTACCATATATGACAAATCTGATCAGGAAGATATCTCGGACAAGGAAATCAATTATTTACTCTCATTTATTAATTGAAAAGGATGAAGGGCTTATCAATTTGGTGACTACTCTTAATGAGAACAGTCACCCGCTGAGTAGCTGAATAATAATAATACCTGCAATTCCACTTTTTTCACAGAGTACGGAGAAAGTGGAGAAAGTGGAGAATCTACGATTAATACGATTAATACGAATCACACGAATTAATACGAATTACACTACCTGCCCCGATCTGTCGGGGAATTAGGACGGATTTCACGAATTGGTGTTCTGAGCGGGTGACTACTTTTAATCAGCGGAATGAATATCCTTAACTTCAAAACATTAATGAGAATATTCACCCGCTGAGTAGCTGCATTAGTCGCCCGCACAGTAAACAGCCCGCATCACTTTACCCTTCACGATTCTGACGTTTTCATATCCGAACCCGCTTCTTTTCATTACTTTTCAGGACCGAACCTGAAGGATTAGTTGTGTGACGAACAGGAATAACTCCGCTGGTGTGGATTTGCCAGCCCTTGCTGACAGGCAATCCACACCTTTAAACATAGGATCTTTGATCCGATCTTTGAACCCATAAAAACTCAATCAATCCATTTTCTCCTTCATAATCTCGTGTAGAGCTTTACCGGTTAAGAAGCAGGATCAAAGATCCGCAGTTAGAAGGTACCCCGGGTACTCGGGGCAAATCTGCACCAGTTGGCTCCGTTCCTGACAATAATCAGTAAGGCTGAACCTTGGGCAGAAGTTAAGGAACACCTGCTGATCAGATTATCAAAAAATTATACTAAGGTGTCTACTTGTGTGCTTATTGTGTGCATATGCTGTGCTTCTTCTGTGCTCTGGTAAGTTTTAAGCACAGTAGAAGCACAGCATATGCACACAATAAGCACACAAGTAGACACTCGAATAGACCTCCTTTAGAGCCCGTTTGCTGTCTGGGTGCAAACTTCCCAAATTCGCGAATTTGGCAATTAGGAAAATTGACACGACAGAAGTCTATTCATTCCTTGTGTAAATCATTCAAATTAAACTGAGAAACAGGATAAAATTAAGTTCTCAGAGGGGCTTGTTTTGAAAATGGAAATATTAATTACGTTTATCTTTTTGTGAGTGGTTACTTTGCTATTTCTGTGGGGCTAACGCATCTATATAAATAACTCACCTTACGCAATAAATGAGTTAAATTAGCGGGATAAATTACAATATTGTGGAAAACTTTACAGACCTGTACACCGACTATTT
>Ga0073936_10007888_pt1 | contig 13685 bp, 5 predicted proteins | sample AliMusrvi5mmetaG_FD_87041 | JGI IMG/M metagenome (GOLD analysis project Ga0073936, IMG submission 87041) | Freshwater lake bacterial and archeal communities from Alinen Mustajarvi, Finland, to study Microbial Dark Matter (Phase II) - Alinen... | ecosystem: Environmental > Aquatic > Freshwater >... | reverse complement strand
TGCCCCGACCCCAACCGGGTGACACCCAGGCGGCCCGCATCTTGCAGTATCCGTGCGACGTCCAACCGGTGCTCGACAAGTATTGTGTGCAATGTCATGGAAGCAAGGATCCGGCTGGCAACTGCGATTTGACAGGCGAGTTGACCACCTACTTCAACCGCTCCTATGAATCCCTGCTGCGTTTCGTGCCGACCTTTCGCGAGACCAGCGATTTCGAGGGCTCGCCCTATGCGCCAGCCAAGACGATCGGGTCGTATGTGAGCCACCTCACCGAACGGCTGATGAAAGGTTGCACCGGTGCCAAGCCCATCCCCGTCGAGGCTCGTCTCAAAATCACGACTTGGATCGACGCCAGCGGCGTTTACTACGGCTCCTACTGGGGACGGCTCAACCTCGAGCATCGCGGGCATCCGAACTTCCGCCCCACCCCGACATTCGAACAGGCGATCAGCACCGTCAATCCCTGGGAGGAATGGCGGCCACCACCGGGGTTGCTGGATAAACCATGAAATCATCAATTCGGGTGGAGCTAGACCTCAATAACTGATTGACCATGCGTCGGCCTCCACTCTGAAATCACTTCATGAGGATCCATCACGCCACCCGTCGCATTGCCGCCTGCCTGATTGCCGCTGGCGCGATGCTGTCCTGCACCCCGCGTGCTGGCGCCGTCAATCCGACAACCCTGCGGTGCGAATACCGCGATCATCCGCTGGGCATCGATGTGGAACAACCCCGCCTGAGCTGGATCATTGAAGAGGACAACCAAAACGCGGAGACCAGAAACCAGCAACAAACCGCCTATCAGGTGCTGGTCGCATCGTCCCCTGGACTGTTAGCCGGAGATCAGGGCGATCTGTGGGACAGCGGCAAGGTGGCCACGGACCAAAGCAACCAAGTGGAGTATGCGGGCAAGCCGCTGTCATCCGGAATGCTTTGCCATTGGAAGGTCCGCGTGTGGCTTGCCGCTAATGGAGTCGAGGGGGACAAGCCAGACAAGACGGACAACGGACAACAGACAACAGACAACTCTTCCAGCGGCAAGCCGTCGGCGTGGAGCCGGGCGGCCGGGTGGTCGATGGGTTTGCTCAAACCCGATGACTGGCAGGCACGCTGGATCGGTTATGACGCGGCCTATCAGTCATCGCCGGAGGCGGCGGCGGATGACGCGCGATTCAATATCCGGGGACTGAAGTGGCTGCAGATGCCCGGCAATCAGGGGAAAGTCACCACCAATACCTGCCTGCGCAAACGCATCGAGGTGCCCGCCAACCGCAAGCTCACGCGTGCGGTACTCGCCAGTTACGCCTTCAATTTCTGCGAGGTCAAGGTCAATGGGACCGCCATCGGCCATGCCGCGCACTGGGACTCCACCGCACGCCTCGATGCCACCAAGGCCCTGCACCCGGGCACCAACGTGGTGACATTGTTAGCCAGCCAGACCGACCCCCACCTTCCCGCAGTGATAGGTCGTCTGGTGCTGCGGTTTGAATCCGGCGACGATCTTGTCATCCCCATCGACACAACCTGGAAAGTCTCACAAAATCCCGCCGCCGGCTGGGAACAACCTGATTTCGATGACAGCAGTTGGCCCGGGGCGGAGGAGGTCGCCGGCCAACCGTGGCATGGTCCGCCGCCGGTGGCGGATCTGGCCCGCGTGCCGGCACCCTATCTGCGCAAGGACTTTACGGTCGCCGGGAAAGTGAAGCGCGCCACCGTTTATGTCACCGCGCTTGGAACCTATGAACTTCGACTCAACGGCCGGCGTGTCAGCCAGGACGTGCTGGCACCCGGATGGACCGAGTTCCGCAAGCGCGTGCATTACCAGACCTACGAGGTGACCCAACAGCTCACAGCAGGCCCTAACGCCATCGGTGCCATTCTGGGCGACGGTTGGTATGCCAGTGATCTGGCGCACCTCGCCCGCCGCAACTTCTATGGCGGCAACCCGCGCTTCCTGGCACAACTCGTCATTGAACTCGCCGATGGCAGCACCCAACTCGTGACCAGCGATGCAACTTGGAAGGCGGCTTATGGTCCCATCCTGCACGCCGACCTGTTGATGGGTTGTGAATACGACGCGCGCCGGGCCATGCCCGGATGGGATCGGCCCGGCTTCCGTGACACCGATTGGCAACCGGTGGTGGTTGACAGCCAAGCGAAAACCATCCGGATCCAGGCCGCCGTGGCCGATCCGTCCCGCATCATCAATGAATTGCCGGCCCTCAAGCTCACCGAACCCAGGCCCGGTTGTTGGACTTTCGACTTGGGTCAAAACATGGTCGGTTGGGTGCGCCTCAAGGTGCCGGGCGGAACGGCCGGACAACGACTCACCGTCCGCCATGCCGAGATGCTCAACGCCGATGGCACGCTCTACACCGCCGCCCTGCGCAGTTGCCCGGCCACCGATTTCTATCAACTCTCCGGCAGGCCCGGTGAAACCCTCGAACCCTACTTCACCTTCCACGGCTTCCGCTACGTCGAAGTCCGCGGACTGACATCAAAACCCGCCCTCGACGCGGTCACCGGCATCGTGGTGCATACCCCGCTGCGCCGCACCGGCAACTTCGAGTGCTCATCCGCGCCGCTGAATCAACTCTACAGCAACATCATCTGGGGCCAAAAAGGCAACTATCTGGAAGTGCCCACCGATTGCCCGCAACGCGATGAACGCATGGGCTGGACCGGCGATACCCAGTTCTTCGCCCCCACCGCCGCTTATAACTTTGACGTCGCCGCGTTTTTCACCCGCTGGCTGCAAACCTGCGAGGACAACCAGAACCCTAACGGATCATTCCCCCATGTCGTCCCCGATATCATGGGCGGCGGCGGCTCCACCGCCTGGGGGGATGCCGCACTACTCTGCACCTATCACATCTATCGCGCCTACGGCGACACCCGGGTGGTCGCCGAACGATTCGCCGCCATGGAACGCTATATGCAATGGCTCGCTGGCAAAACCACCAACGGCATCTCGTCGGTCGGTGGCTTCGGCGACTGGCTCAATGCCGGTGGCGGCGCCCAAAAAGAAGTGATCGACACCGCCTATCATGCCCATCTGGCCCGCATCATGGCCGAGATGGCCACGGCGATCGGCCGCGACGCCGACGCCAAGCGTTACGCCAAACTGCATGACGATGTGAAAGCCGCCTTTGCGCGGCAATTTGTCAAGACCGACGGTTCGCTCGAAGGGTGCAGCCAAACCGGCTATGCCTTGGCGTTCTCGATGGACCTGCTGCCGTCGGGAATGCGCGCCTTGGCCACCGCCAGGTTCGTGGATGAAATCAAGAAGTTCGACTGGCACCTCGCCACCGGGTTTATCGGCACGCCGCGCCTGCTGCCGGCGCTCAGTGCGGCGGGACGCGACGACATTGCCTATCGGTTATTGCTCACCGACACTTATCCCTCGTGGTTGTTCCCGGTGAAAAACGGCGCCACCACCATGTGGGAACGCTGGAACGGCTGGACTCCCGACAAAGGCTTTGGCGACGTCGGAATGAACTCGTTCAATCATTACGCTTTCGGCGCGGTGGGCGAATACCTCTATGGCGGCGTGGGTGGCATCCAAGCCGCAAGCCCGGGCTACAAAACCATCACCCTCAGGCCCGCCATCGGTGAGGGATTGACTTGGGCGAAAACCTCCTTTGATTCCATTCATGGCCGCATCGCCAGTCATTGGCAACGTGACGGCACCCAGTTGTCGCTCCATGTCACGATTCCCATCAACACCACCGCGACCGTGCATGTTCCGGCCAAGGACGCCGTCACCGTGACCGAGTCCGGCAAACCCGCGGCCAAGGCTCAAGGTGTGCGATTCCTGCGCATGGAAAATAACGCCGCAGTCTATGCCGTCGGCTCCGGAATCTATCATTTTTTATCCAAACTGCCGTGATGCATCCGTCACACCTGCAACCATCGCGCACACCCAGGCCATCCGGATCGGGGTCGCGGCATCCTCACCCACTGAATTCACCATCAGCGGCACCAAGCCGGAATCGAAAGCGCGGCGAATTGTCTTGAAGAACGCCTTCATGCAACCGCAATCACAAACCAAGAAAGGATATACGATGAAAGCAAGATTGTTGATCGATGCCATTGCCGTTGCCGCGATGGTCATCCATGCGTCGGTCGGTTCGTTGCTGGCACAGGCTCAGCCAACCGCGGCGGCTGGGCCGTGGCAACCGGTGCCCGGCCAAATCATGACACGGTGGGCGAAAGATGTCTCACCGGAAAAAGTGCTGCCGGAATATCCGCGGCCCCAGATGGTCCGCCAACAATGGCAAAACCTCAACGGTCTCTGGGATTACGCTATCACCAAAGCCGACGCGACGAAGACGGAGAAGTTTGACGGCCGGATTCTCGTGCCGTTCTGCATCGAGTCCGCGCTGTCCGGAGTGAAGCAACGGTTCACCCGTGACGATCGGCTCTGGTACCACCGCTCCTTCGCCGCGCCCGCGCTCGCCGGCGGCAAACGGCTTCTCCTGCACTTCGGCGCGGTTGACTGGGATGCGAAAGTCATCGTCAACGGCAAATCCGTAGCCGAACATCGCGGCGGCTACGACGCCTTCACATGCGACATCACTGACGCCGTCAAGACCGGCACCGCTAACGAACTCGTTGTCTCCGTGTTCGACGCCACCAGCGGCATGCAGCCGAAGGGCAAGCAGAATGTCGGTTCCTTCAGGGGTCCCGGCGGTATCTATTACACACCGTGTTCGGGCATCTGGCAGACCGTTTGGCTCGAAACCGTTCCCGCCGCCCACATCGAGTCGCTCCACATCGTGCCCGACATTGATAACTCCAGCGTCACCATCGAAGTGAACGGGAACGGGGGTGAACCATTGATCGAAGTCCTCGACGATGGCAAGGTCATCGCCTCCGGCCGTGGCGTGAAGGCCATGTTGAAAATCCCTAACCCCAAACTTTGGTCGCCGGACTCGCCGTTCCTCTACGACGTGAATGTTACGAGTGGCGCTGACAGCGTGAAAAGTTACTTCGGCATGAGAAAGATTTCCGTCGGCAAAGACGACAAGGACCGGTTGCGGGTGATGTTGAACAACAAGTTTGTCTTCCAGGTCGGTTTTCTCGACCAGGGGTTCTGGCCCGACGGCATCTACACCGCGCCGACCGACGAGGCGTTGCGCTCCGACATTGAGATCACCAAGAAGCTCGGCATGAACATGGCGCGCAAGCACGTCAAAGTCGAGCCGGACCGCTGGTATTACTGGTGCGATAAACTCGGCCTTCTCGTCTGGCAGGACATGCCCAGCGGCGGCGCCGGCATAGGCTGCGACAGAGACAAAATAACCGGCGTAACGCGCGACGGCACGCGCGTCTCCGACGAAGCCAATGCGCAGTTCGAGGCCGAATTCAAAGCGTTGATACACGGCCGGTGGAACCATCCCTCCATCGTCATGTGGGTGGTCTTCAACGAAGCATGGGGCCAGTACGAGACCCCGCGCCTTACGCGGTGGGTCAAGGACATGGACCCGTCGCGTCTCGTCGACGGCGTGAGCGGCTTTCACGATATCCCCGCCGGCGACATGATCGACATACACCGCTATCCCGGCCCCGATTGTCCGAGGCCCGACGGCCAGCGCGCACCCGTGCTCGGCGAGTTTGGCGGCCTCGGCCTGCTTGTGCCCGGCCACACCTGGGTTGACAAGCCCCGGGACAACCGCGGCATTCCCGACGCCGCCGAACTCGCAAAGAGATACTGCGAACTGCTCCGCAAAGTGTACGAGCTCAAAGATAACCATGGCCTCAACGCCTGCGTCTATACCCAGACGACCGATGTTGAAGCCGAGTGCAACGGCCTGCTGACCTATGACCGCGAACTCAAAATCGACCTCGCCACCATCGCCGCCGCCAACCGCGGCATCTTCACCCCGCTGCCCGCAAAACCGGCACCGGAAAATAACAAACCGGCCCCGGCAAACGAGATTAATCCAAAGGATAACAAGGTTGAACCAAGCAAGATCAACGCAACCCGGGAGGCGGAGCCGCCCCAAAGGGCGGAGCCCGTGGTCGCCCCGCACCCTACCCAGGCCAAGCCGCTGCTGCTCGGCAACTGGGCGGATCCCTCGATTCTAAAAGACGGGGATGATTACTATATGACGCATTCGAGTTGGGATTTCCAGCCGGGCCTGGCGGTCTGGCACTCGAAGGACTTGCGGAGCTGGCGGCTCATCTCCCATGCGGTCGTCAACCAACCCGGATCGATCTGGGCGCCCGATTTGGTCAAACATGACGGCAAGTTCTATCTCTACTATCCGGCACAACCTGAGAATTACGTCGTGACTGCAACCTCACCGGCCGGGCCGTGGACCGAGCCGCAGATCGTGGGTGTCAACAGCATTGATCCGGGGCACGTGGTGGGACCGGATGGCAAGCGGTATTTATATGTTGCCGGATGCAAGTCGGTCGAGCTTTCCCCTGACGGCCTGCGGTCCATCGGTCAAGTGGGCGGGGGATACGGTGGCTGGAAGTACCCGAAAGACTGGGTCACTCAAGGGTTCTTCCTGGAATCGCCCAAGCTGACCCGCCACAATGGTTGGTATTATCTCACTTGTGCGGAAGGCGGCACGGCGGGTCCGGCCACCAGTCACATGGTGGTGTCGGCCCGCTCACGCAGTCCGCTGGGACCCTGGGAGAATTCGCCTCTCAATCCCATTATCCACACCTGGGACAAAAGCGAAACCTGGTGGTCCAAGGGTCACGGCACACTCGTGGAGGGTCCGGGTGGTCAATGGTATTGCGTGTTGCATGGCTACATGAACGGTTACCAATCACTGGGCCGGTGCGCGCTGATCGAGCCGATTGAATGGACCGCGGACGATTGGTTCAAGGTGCCTGACCGCTGGCCCGCGGGATGGGATAAGCCAGTCAGGATCGAAACCCCGCTGAGCGATGACTTCAAGGGGCCGCAACTTGGCCTGCAATGGCAGTTCGTCAAAAACTTTGATCCCAACCGATTTGCGCTAGGCAAGGGAGGCCTCACCCTCAAGGGCCTGGCAAAAGACCCGGGTGCCTCACTCCCGCTTTGCACGATGGGGATGGACTTGGCATACGAGATCGAAACCGAAGTCGAAATGGATGGAGATGGGTTGGCCGGCTTGATGTTGTACTACACGCCCAATGTCTATCTTGCATTGACGGTTGATAAGGATGGCAATGTGCGCCGGCAGCATAAGGGCTTCAATCGCTTTGGTTCTAACGACCCGACCCCGGCCGGCGGGAGGCGGGTGGCTTTGCGCATCGTAAACAACAAGCAGGCCGTCACCGCCTTCTACCGGGATGGCTCGGGCCATTGGCAATCACTGACGCCAGCGGAAGTGGATATCTCCGGCGCCAATCACAACGAACGGGGCGCTTGGGCCGCCGTGCGGCCCGCTGTGTTTGCCTCCGGCACCGGACAAGCCCGCTTTTCCTCATTCACCTATCGTCCGCTTTGATATGCTTATGAACACCTCTGAAAACCGCCCTACCCCTATTGACCCATGAAGAATCCCACATCCATCATATCCGCGGCGCTACTGGCCGCGGGACTCGCCATTTCCAATCCCGCCATAGCGGAGGACAAGACGGCCGCTGCTCCAGCCGCCGCTCCGGAATCCCGCGAGATCGCCCTGACCGGAAAATTGCTGCTGATACCCATCGCCAAGGGCCAGGCACCTCCTGACAAGAACCATGACGCCATCAAGCTCTCGGTCCGCGTGGACGGTCATCTCGTCCGCGATCTCGTGGTCCACCTCGCCCAAACCAAAGAGGAAGTTGAGTGGTGGGCCGCCCTCGACATGACCAAGCATGTCGGCAAAAAGGCCGTGCTCGCGATGTCGGAGCCATCCTATGTCCCCGGCCTCGCCTTGATCGAAAGCTCCGACCGTGAACGGTATCTGATGCCCTTATACGACGAGGCGCTGCGCCCGCAGTTCCACTTCTCACAGCGACTCGGCTGGAACAACGATGTCAACGGACTGGTTTATGAAAACGGCGAGTGGCACCTGTTTTTCCAATACAGCCCGGTCGCCTTGTATCACGCCGACAACCACTGGGGCCATGCCGTGAGCAAGGATTTGGTCCATTGGGAGGAATTGCCCATCGCCCTGTATCCGGTGGTTCAAGCGAAGGGGTCATGCTTCTCGGGCAGTGCCGTCGTTGATCATCACAATACGGCTGGCTTCCAGACCGGCACCATGCCGCCGATCATCGCGGTGTTTTCCGACTTCGGCGCTGGTGTCGGGGAAGCCCTGGCCTACTCGAACGATCACGGCCGCACGTTCACCTACTACGAGGGCAACCCGATTCTCAAGCACCCCGGCAACGATCCAAGAGTTATCTGGTACAAATATGGAAAAAACGATAAGCCGCTCAATGACGAGGCACAAAAACTCGGTGGTCACTGGGTGCTGGTCGCCTTTGATAAAACCCGCGAGTTCGATATGAACATGGCATTTTATACCTCGACCGACCTGAAAAAATGGACCGAACAAAGCCACCTGATCGGCTATGGGGAATGCCCGGAAATCATCGAACTGCCGGTCGACGGCGATAAACAGAACACCCGCTGGGTCGTCTTCGACGCGGGTGCGCAATATGCCGTCGGCCGTTTTGACGGCCGCACGTTCACGCCCGAGCACCAAGGGAAACATCGTGTCCATTATGGCGAGTATTTCGCCTCCCAGACGTTCACCAATGCGCCTGATGGGCGCTGCATTCAAATGGCCTGGGCCAGGATCAACCTGCCCGGTATGCCGTTCAACCAGGCCTTCACCTTCCCGCATCAACTGACCCTGCGCCAAACCCCGGAGGGTATCCGGATGTTCGCCCAACCGGTCGCGGAGATCGCCAAACTCAGAACCAAAACCCACACGGGCACCGCCGGGGAACTGACCCCGGATGCGCCCCGCACGGTCGCGGTCTCCGGCGAACTCTTCGAAGTCCGCGCGGAGTTCGTCCTCGGCCAGGCCAAATCGGTCGGACTCGACATCGGCGGCAACCGCGTGACCCACAATGTGGCCGCCGACGGCAAGGTCACCATCCACGTTTTGTTAGACCGGCCGCTGATTGAAATCTGCCTCAATAACGGCGCAAGCTATACCACCGAGGGTCGCGCCAAACGCGGCGCGGTGGCGTCCGTCAGCGCCTTCGCCGTCGGCGGACCCGCAATACTCAACTCATTCGAGGTCCATGAACTGAAATCCATCTGGAAGAAGTAGCAACCAAACGAAAGGAACACCATGAAACCAACCACCGCAGGAGTCGCCACGACCGGAACCAAACGCAAACACGAACCGCAATCCTCAACCTGGTACCATAAGATGGTTGCCGGGAATTACCATATCCTGTTGCTGTGCTTGCTCGCGCTGTGGCCGGCCTCGAAGGCGCAACCCGCAGGTGCCAAAACATCGGGTGTTCAGCAACTGCGCGACATGGCCGGCACCGACCACTGGGCGGTTTACCCGGACAACCCGGTGCTGCGACCGGGCGCGAAGGGCGAGTGGGACGCGGGCGCTTTGGGTTCGATGACCGTGCTGAAGGTGGGCGAGGTGTTCCACATGTACTACGAGGCATGGGGCAGCCTCGGAAAGGAAGGAAGTGGTGCTGACTACGAGACGCTGCAGATCGGACATGCTGTTTCGCCAGATGGCATTCACTGGGTGAAAGACCCCGCCAATCCCGTGCTGCGCAAAGGCACCGGCAAGGACTGGGACGTAGGCGGCACCTGGGACCCGTTCGTGATTTACGAGGATGGCCAGTTCAAGATGTGGTACGGTGGCAGTATCCTGGACCGCTGTGACTGGGGTTATGCGGTCTCCACCAATGGCAGCCAGTTCGTGAAGAAAGGACAGATCAGCCATCTGGGCAATGTCGAGGACGACCACGTCGTGCATGACAAAGCCACAGGCTTCTATTACATGTATTACTGGGACCGGGCCAAGGCCCCCTGGAATCTGGTGATGAAAGGGCCGCCGGCACCCTCGGGACTCTTCGTGGCCCAGTCTAAAAACGAGACGGATTTTGATTTTGCCAATGCCAAGCGAATATCCATCGAGGGACAACCGTGGCCCGGCAAATACAGCCATGTCCTGCGCGACGGCAAGCGGTGGGTGATGTTCTACGGTGAGGCCACGGTCCGCGGGACTCCGAGCGCCACGGGCATGGCCTTTTCGGACAACCTGGTGGATTGGAAGAAAGCGGCCTTCCCGCTCATTCGCGGGCATGACGCCGAAGTGATCGAGGTGGCACCGGGACTATGGCTGATGTATTTCGCCCCCGACGGTTTCTTTGACATGCCCGGATGCGACATCCGCGTCGCGCTCTTCCGGGGGAAACTCGACGACCCGATCCGCACGGTTCCCGCCAGCGCTAAAAATGAGGAAATCGACAAGAGTAAATCCGACAAGGAGCGGGTAACCACGGTGAAAAAGGACAAGCCCGACCACGCCTCGAAAGTTCCGCAGTACGCATTCGGTGGAACGCTTGCGGAGCAGGAGGCGCAATTGAAAGACAATCCATTGCTGCAACGTTTTGCAAAGTCCCGTGAAATGATGTCACGCGACCCCTATCGCCCGGGTTATCATTATGTGAATCCCGAGGGTGAGTTGAACGATCCCAACGGGTTCTGTTACTGGCAAGGCCGCTGGCACCTTTTCTATCAGGCCTATCCGCCCGAGGACCCGCGCCAGCACTGGGGACACGCGGTAAGCGGGGATTTGATCCATTGGAAGGACCTGCCTTATGCCATTTACCCCAATCCCGAGGAAATGTGCTTTTCAGGAAATGTCATGATCGAAGGCGACCGGGCGGTGGCGATGTACCCCGGCATACCTTTTGGTGAAATGATCGCGACATCACATGACCCCCTGCTGTTGAACTGGAATAAGCTGACAGGTGACACCGTGTACCCTTTCAAGGAGTGGAAATGGAGACAGACCCATACCGACCCTTTCCTTTTCAAGGAGGGTGATGCCTATTACTGTATCATTGGAGGAGTTGAACCCAATGGTCCCGGCGGCAAACCGGTCCGGGCGGATTATTTGTCCAAGTCCAAGGATCTGACCCATTGGCAATACGTCCATGAGTTTGTTGAGAATGATCACTATTCATTGGTGGGGGATGACGGATCCTGTCCTTATTTTTACCCGTTGGGAGATAAGCACATCATGATTTATTTCACCCATTACAGCGCGTCAAAATATCTGATCGGCGAGTATGACAAGAAAGAAATGAAGTTCAAGGTGCTGAATGGCGGCAACTTCAACCGAGGCCCCGTCCATCCCTCCGGACTGTGCGCGCCATCGGCTTTCCCTGACGGAAAAGGAGGGGTCATCACCATGATCAACCTTGGCGCCGGCAAAGGACCCGTTGTCGGGAACTGGAATCAAATCGTGTCCTTGCCTTTGAAACTCGGCCTGAGGGGAGAGGACCAACTGAGTGTCGAACCCGCCGGCGATATCGAATCACTGCGATACGACCACAAGAATATCACTGATTTGCAACTGCCCGCAAACAAGGATGTGATGCTTGAGGGCATCAACGGCAGGGCCATGGAGTTGGATGTCGCGATAGGGATCAATGATGCCCCAATGATAGAGATCGATGTGCGTTGTTCGCCAAACAGAGAGGAATATACAAGAATCGTGTTTCAGAACCGGAGGGGGTATCAACCCGAGATGCGCTCCCAAAAAAGGTTTGGCAGATTGGATGGCGGGAAAATCGAAAGCAAGCTTACCATAGACGATACGCGCGCCTCGCTATTGCAGGACGTTCGCTCACGCGGCTCCGAGACTGCTTATTATTTGCTGGAGGACGGGAATATGCTCAAATTGAGAATCTTCGTGGATCATAGCTCCGTTGAGGTTTTTGCTGACGGGAAGGAATATCTCGCCACGCGCATCTATCCGTCATTGCCGGAAAGCACCGGCGTTTCAATCAGGTCCCAGGGGAAAAACGCCGTCCTCAAAACCTTGGACGCATGGCAGATGAAGACCATTTGGTAAGCGGACAACGCGCGGATCCATGTCCGGGCATTGGATGCCGGTCAAATTGCGAACATCATGACAGGCGCTCCAGGGAAACACCGAAAGGAATGACATGAGAAGGAAAAGTGTGAATCGGCACATCGCGCTCAGTGTGGCAATGGGTTTGATGGCGCTGTGGCAGGCATCCCGGGCGCAACACGAAGACGGGGCCGTAACCGCCACGCCTCCCGCTGGATTTCATCTGGGGACCCGGCGGAATGGCGAAACAGGGAAGGCGTCTTTCCTGCTCAATGGTCAACCGTTCTATCCTTTTGTTTATTATGAGAATTTCCGGGCCGTCACCCCGCAGCTTCTGACGCGTCTCCGGTCTGAAGGATTCAATTCGATTCAGATTGCCATCGACGCCTGCGATGCGGGCTCCAATGACCTGATGCGGGTCCTTGAACTTCTCCACCGGCAGGGGATTCCAACGTTCGTGGAGATCAACGAATGGGAGTTCTTGAACGTTCTGCGGGCGGAACTTTCCCTGAACATGGTCACGCTTGATGGAAAGCCGGTCAAGCACTTCCCGGACTATGCCAACCCCGAAACCCGCAGGCTGCACCTTGAGAGGTTCGCCCGGGCCGCACGGTTGCTGAAGCCGTACGCCCATCAACCGGTCATCGGCATCTGCGTCGGTGCTTACGATGCCTATCACCTTCCCGACGGTGAGAAGCATCCGGATTTCGAGGCCCCCAAGCTCGCCCGGAAATATCAGACATTCCTGCCGTTTGGCGAACATGCCAGGACCAGGTTTATTCAATACCTCAAAGAATCGGGTGTTGCGCCGCAATCCCTCGGGCTGGAGCGTTTGGAGAATATGGCGCACCCACCCTCCACCCCGGAGGAGGCGTCGAACCCCCTGCTCTGGCAGCAATGGATCCATTTCCGCAGGTACTTGGTTCGGGAATGGCTCAAGGACACGCTCGCTGTGGTCAAAGCCGCGACCGGCCTGCCCGTGACGGTGACCTTCGATATCAACTTCTCACTGCGGGAGCAATATGCCACGCCTCCGGCGGGCTGGGTTGATCTTTTGGACTTCGTGATTCTGTACTACTACGGTCAGGGCGATCCGGCCGTGTTCATCCCTTCTCTTCTGAGAGAGGTTTACCGGGGTTTTAACGATGCGGGTAAGCCCATGATCTGCCTGCACGAGTTCGGCTCCGCCTACGGCATCACCAGTGGCGAGGCGTATGCCCGCAATTCCGCGCCTTTCGTTTCCGGAATGATGACCACTGGGCCCCGCTGGACATCACTGGTATCCGACGCCCGCCCGCATAATCAGGAGCGCGTGCAGTCATTCACTTGCTGGGTCAGGGAGCACCTCGTGGGGTTGGCGGACTTGACCCCCCAGCGCAGTCCGCTGTTGATTTTGCTCGATCAGGATCTTGCCTATGCGGAAAACCCATTCTCCGCAACGCTGGCGCCCCGCGGGATCGATTACGACGTGATGTACGTCACGGCCCAGACGGCGGGTATTCCTCGCAAAGGCTATTCCCATATTCTCATTCCCGCCACCTTTGCCCCCGATCTCAAGCGCAAAATCCCTTCCGGGGTAAAAGTTATCGTCAACAACAGTGGCTGGCTGCAGGAGCTTCCGTCCCCGTGGATGCCCAAGGCGACGACCGATCAATGGCAGATGACCAAGACGCTGCTGGCAGA
>Ga0073936_10007887_pt1 | contig 13688 bp, 11 predicted proteins | sample AliMusrvi5mmetaG_FD_87041 | JGI IMG/M metagenome (GOLD analysis project Ga0073936, IMG submission 87041) | Freshwater lake bacterial and archeal communities from Alinen Mustajarvi, Finland, to study Microbial Dark Matter (Phase II) - Alinen... | ecosystem: Environmental > Aquatic > Freshwater >... | reverse complement strand
TCGACTGGAAATCCGCCTTCCCTCAAATCAAAACCTTCGCAAAAGTCTGACGATTTTGTAGTGCCTTTGGCGACACCCCCCTGATTTTATGCCCCTTCAGGGCTTGTCATAAGAAACTTGGGTCAAGTTGCACGAGGCCTTGAAAAACGGGGAAACGGTCGAAGTGAAGGGAGCGGACGGGCGGGCAGGCGCGATGGTCTTCCAAGACGAATCGACCCCGTGCTGGAGCATCAAGGTCAACCAGTCCGCCTACGCCGCGGCCGCAAAAAAGAAGGTCGCCTACCTCGGCATGTGGCTGCCCGGGATCGGGGCGCTGGATTTTGCCGCCCTTGAGGGAAAGCCGTTTTATCTGAAAAAATTCGAGAGAGGCGCGCGCTGGGATAAAGGGACCGCGACTGGCGAACCGGTATTCACCGGCCAGATCAAGCTGCGCAAAAAGTTTGCCGATCAGGACGTGAAGCGCGAGGGCGGATCGAACCTGACCGGCGAGGATGTTTACGAGATGGATTTCTCGGCATTTCAAGGGGATGGGACGTATTGCATCCAGATCCCCAGGCTCGGCCGCTCGTGGCCGTTCCAGGTCACGAAGGATGGTTACGGGGTGGCGTTCTACACGATGATGAAAGGCCTCTACACCCAGCGCTGCGGGACAGAGTTGAAGAAGCCGTTCACTGCCTGGGAGCGGCCGGCCTGCCACACGGAGACCAAGCAGGGGCAATTCATCCCGGAAACCAACAGCTGGTATACGACCAAATACCGCCAGGGCGCTGAGAACCAGGCCTCCGTCGGGTTCCGGGATGCTTCGGGCCAACGCATCGGGATTGACCATTTCACGCTGATCGGAAACTCCAACCCGGACTCGCCGGCGATGCCCGGCGTCAACGGCGGCTGGCACGACGCGGCGGATTATGACCGCCGCATCCATCACTACGGGGTCATCTGGGATCTGCTGGCCGCCGCCGAGGCATTCCCGGCCAACTTCAAGGACGGACAGCTCAACATTCCCGAGTCCGGCAACGGGATCCCCGACATCCTGGACGAGGCCGCCTGGGGCGTTGACGTTTGGAAAAAGACCCAGCGTGCGGACGGCGCGGCAAGCAGTTGGATCGAGCAGGAAAGCCACCCTGGCCCGGGTGCGAACAGCCTGACAAAAACCTTTCTCGAAAATCAGATGCAAATGTTCGCGGCGAATCCCGACCGCTCCGGCTCGTATGCCTATGCGCAGGCCGCCTCCTGGCTCGGCCGCCTGCTGGCCCCGTATTCGCCCGAGCGCTCGAAGGAATACATCGAATCCGCCAAGCGGGCCTACGCCTGGGCGAAGGACGAGGACCACGCGATGAAGGACCGCGAGTTCCCCCTCGTCAACGCGATGAGGGACCCCAAACTCAAAGGCACGACGATCCGCTTCGACGAGGACCCCAAGATGACCGACCAGGATCCCGGCGGCGTCGCCGGGGCATTCGCCGCCGCGAATCTCTATTTAGCCACGAAGGACGGCGACTATCTCCAAGATTGGGAAGCCAGCGGGATGGGGAAAACCTATCAGCACCTTGCCCACGCAATCAGCCCATCGATGTGCATGCCGTTGCTTCTCAATGAAGGACTGCCTTCCGAGGAAGTGGAGGCCATGAAACAATCTCTCCTTGAGGCGGCGGACAATCTCGCTGGAAGCCAGGACGGATACGCCTACCGGACGCTCTGGCTCGCGCCCGATGAGGGGTGGTTCCACGCGATGGGCTGGGGGAACATCCAGTCCAAGGCCCGCGCGCTCGCCGTCGCCTACGCGGTCACCAAAGACCCGAAATACAAAACCGCCATGGAAAACGCAGCGGACTTTTTTCTCGGCTGCAATCCCACGGGAACCGCCCTGGTCACCGGCATCGGTTCGGTGTATCCGGTCGTGATCCAGCATACCCACTCGATGTCCGACGGCATCCCGGATCCCACGCCCGGCATCGCGCCTTACACGTTCACCTACGACGTGCCCTTCCACAATCCCTTCATCATCGCGGACAGGGGGCATCCCAGCGTGAAAAGCTTTTTCCAGCCGATCGCCCTGGCATTCGTTCCCGACAAGCTCGGGAGAAAGGAACTTCAGGCCAACCTCGACAAGGTAGAAAAAAGCCCCGACTCGGACACATGGGTGGCCCCGGCCATCAAGCCGACCCGCGAAGTCGTCTGGAAAAACATCCCCGTCTTCCGCCGCAAAGTGACTCACCCCGGAGCTGTCGTCCACCAGAACGAATTCACGATCAACGAGACGATCAGCCCGCTGGCCCTGCTCTTCGGCACATTGACCGCGGAAAACTACATGCCCTCGGAGGAGTTGAAAAACCGGCAGCCCAAGAAATCCATCGATGACCTGCCGTTCTACTCGATGCCTTGAATGCGATTTATATGAAAAACCACACACTCCGCGATCTGGCCAAAGCGATTGATCATTCCCTGCTGCACCCGACGATGGCAGACGACGACCTGCGCAAGGGGTGCGAACTTTCCCGGCAATACGATGTCGCCACGGCATGCATCAAACCCTACGCGATCCCTCTGGCCCGGGAAATTCTCGCGGGCAGCGACGTGAAGATCTGCGCCGTGATCGGATTTCCGCACGGCAACAGCACGACCGGCATCAAGGTCGTCGAGGCGGAATCCGCCGTGCTGGCGGGCGCGCCCGAGATTGATATGGTCGCCAACTGCGGCAAGGTTCTTGGCGGAGATTGGGATTACGTTGCCCGCGATATCCAGATGGTGAACGAGGCGGTGACCGCCCACGGCGGGATTCTCAAGGTCATTTTCGAAAACGACTTTCTCAAGGATGAACACATCATCCGGCTCTGCCACATTTGCTCGGAGATCCAAGTGGCCTTCGTGAAAACATCCACCGGCTACGGTTTCGTCAAGCAGGCCAACGGTGACTACAACTACAAAGGAGCCACGGACCACCATCTCAAACTCATGCGCAGCAACTGTCCCCCCTCGGTTCAGATCAAAGCCGCCGGCGGCGTCCGCACGCTCGACGATCTGCTCCATGTCCTCGAACTCGGAGTTTCGCGGATCGGGGCCACCGCCACCGCCGCCATCCTCGAGGACGCGAAGAAACGCTTCGGGCTCGGGGCCGCGCTCGATGTGGAGTCCACGCCAGCCCCCGGATACTGAAGCCAATCAATCCCTCACGTCAGCTCCGCGATCAGGATTTCAAATGGCGCGAGTGCGAGGAAATCCAGGGATAGCGTGCGGTTCTCGCGAGGGCGGCTGGAGAAGAGGAGTTGCGCCCGCCTGCCGCCGAAGTCGAAGACCGGTGCCTGTTCCTCGCTCGAGAAGTTGAGGGCCACGAGGCAGGTCTGGCCGGATTTTTCGTCGTGGCGGAGGAAGGCGAGGTGGTCGTCGCTGTGCTGGTGCAGCGCGTGGTAGTCGCCCGCCACGAGCGCAGGGGTTTCGCTCCGCAGCCACAGCATCTTCCGATAAAAGGCGAGCAAGGAGCCGGGATCGGCATCCTGGTCGGCAACGTTAACCCCGGCCGCGTGGTTCGGGTTGACCGGCAGCCATGTCTTCACTCCCGTCGGGCTGAAGCCGGCGTTGGGCGCACCGCTCCACTGGAACGGGCTGCGGCAGCGGTCGCGCGTGGACGCGGCCGCCGACTTGAAGGCGTCGTCCGCCCGGGCACCGGATTCCCGGACCAGCGCCTGGTATTGCCGGATCGCGTTCGTGTCCCGGAGGTCGTCCGGGCCTTCCAGTTCGAGGTCGGTCATGCCGATCTCCTCGCCGTTGTAGAGAAACGGCGTGCCCTTGAGCGTGAGCATCAGCGCGAGGTGCAGGCGCGCGAGCCCGGGATCGTGGAGCCCGTCGCCGCACCGGCTCCAAACGCGCGGGGAGTCGTGGTTGCCCAGGGTGTTGCACGGCCATGCGCCCGGAGGAAGCTCCGAGAGCCTGATCGCTTGGTTGGTGCGGATTTCCGCGGGCGTCAGTCGCCCGATCCTCATGAGGGGAAAATTGAACACCAGGTGCAGCTCGTCATTTCCCGAACCGTGAAACGCCACGTCCTCGTCCTCCCCCACAAGCACCCGGTCGCCGGGGTATTCGTCCACGAGCGCGCGCAAGGACCGCATCAGATCGTGAATCCCCGGCTGCTGCATCTGGAAGCGCATCAGGTGGAGGTATCGGTCGAAGGGCATGGCCGTCGGGTTGAGAATCTCGGACGGCGACAGCGACTCGGTGTGGTCCGGGAGGCCGGGCTGCTCGTAAATCGTGGCGATCGCGTCGAGCCGGAACCCGTCCACTCCGAGGTCGAGCCAGAATCGCGCCATGTCCCACATCGCCTCCCTCACCGCAGGGTTCCGCCAGTTGAGGTCCGGCTGCTCTTTGAGGAACGCGTGGTAGTAGTATTGGCCGGTCGCCGGATCAAGTTCCCATGCCGGCCCACCGAAGATCGAAACCCAGTTGTTCGGTGGGCCGCCGTCTTTGCCGTCGCGCCAGACATACCAGTCGCGCTTCGGGTTGTTGCGGCCGGACCGCGACCCGACAAACCATGGGTGCTGGTCGGAGGTGTGGTTGAGCACGAGGTCGAGCACGACGCGGAGGCCCCGAGCGTGCGCCTCGCGCAGGAACGCCGTGAAGTCCGCCATCGAACCATACTCGGGCGCGACACCCGCATGGTCGGAAATATCGTAGCCGCAGTCGAGGAACGGCGACGGATAATGCGGCGACAGCCAGATCGCGCCAACCCCCAGGTCACGCAGATAGTCGAGCCGGGAAATCATCCCCGGAAAATCCCCGACCCCATCGCCGTTGCCGTCAGAAAAACTTCTCGGGTAGATCTGGTAAAATACCGCCTTCTGCCACCATTTGAGATCGTTTAGCATGCTCCTGCGGAATATTTTTCCTTGAGATGGAATTGCGGTGAAACGACAGGCATTTCCGAGGCAGGCGGCAGCCCGAGCGTGCCTCCCTCGATCCACTTCGAGTGCGGCCGTTGATTTTGTGGAGGCACAGGGCGTCCGTCGCAGAGCGCGATGAGACAGTCCGCCGCCATCTCAGCCAGGTTGCTGCGTGAGACGCTCATGGTCGAGAGGGGTGGCGTGCTATGAAGTGCCGCATCAATGCCATCGAAACCAACGACGCTCACCTGGCCCGGAATCGAAAGCCCGCTCTCCGCGAGCGCGGACATCGCACCGATGGCCAGGTTGTCAATCGCCCCGAACACGGCTGTGAATGGCAGGCCGCGTTTTATGAAGTCCTGCATTGCCTCTTTTCCGTCGCGCATTTCCAGGCCCTGGGCCTCCACGATATACCGAAAAGGAATGGCTTGGCCTTCGTCCTCACAGGCATGTAAAAAACCATGAAGCCGGGATTGGATCCGCTTCGGGGGAATGGCATTCAGGTGAACGATGTGGCGGTGGCCCAAAGCGAGCAGTTTCCTCGCGACCACCCCGGCATCCTCCTCGTCCTCAGTGGCCACGTGCGGAAGCGGCCCATGATATTCCGACATGCCGATGATAACGGCCGGGCACCCGCACTCTTCGAGCTGGGCGATGGCGTGATCACTTTCGGGAATCCCCAGCATCGCAATGGCGGCGAGATCCTTTGCAGAACTCATCGAGCTGGCATTATCGTTGAGATAGTCGGAGGCATCTCCGAGGGGGATCAAATAGATCCCGTTTCCTTTTAATATTTTCCGGAGCCTCTCAAAGATCGCTCCAAAAAACGGGTTCGTGACCGGGTCGAAATGGTGCCCGGTGATCAGCCCGACAAGCCGGTGGTCGCCCTGTGGCTTCGGTGACGGTTTCCGCCTGTCCAACAGCATGGTTCCATACCCTCTCCGCCGCACAAATAATCCCTCCCGTGCAAATTCTGTCAGAACCCGGTTCACTGTGAGCCGGTGAACCGACAACTGCTCGGCCAGTTTCATCTCCGAAGGAATCAATATCCCCGGCTTCCAATGGCCAGAGGCAATCTGATTTTGCACAAATAGACGCACCTTCTGGTGTGGCAAAAGATGTTTTGTCATGTTGGAAGCCCGATAACGAACGTGATTTTTTGGGAATATACAAAGCTTTGCATGGAAACATGCAAGGCTGTAATTATATATACTTTCTGCTGGCTGCTCGGAAACTTCATTAACGGTCGGTTTTCACCGACTGGAAATCGGGCGATCATTTTTGAGTTGTTGTTCGCAATCCGGCAGGCTTTTGCATTACATTCCACGACGTGACTGCTCCTGCCGGCAACACTCGGGGCGCAAAATCTCTCCATGGCCAGACGCCGCGGATTCTTGCAAAACGAACGGGGCCGCTTTGCTGCGGGGTCTCTTCCGCTGCGGCACCCCCGTTTCATTCCGGGAAAAAATTTGCGATCCAACCCAAATAGAACGGGCCCGATGTGACTGAAAAACCCGCCGACAACCGGATCCGCCGCCTGCTGATCCTGAAGCGGTTCGCGCAGCTCGCGAAGGCGTTTTTCCTGTATGGGACCCGCCACGAGACGAGGGTGTTTGTCGTGCTCCTGCTGGTCCTCAGCGCGGCGATCGGCCTTGTGCAGGTGCTGGTGAGCTACGCGGGCAGGAATTTCATCAACTCGCTCACCGAGAGGGACGCCGCCGGATTTTACCGCAACATGTGGGTTTATCTCGGGACCTTCGCAATCGCGATTCCGGTCGGGGTTTTTTACCGGTATTGCGCCGAGCGGCTGGCGCTGTTGTGGAGGCTCTGGCTGACCCAGATCTTGGTGAGCCGGTTCTTTTTCAACCGCGCGTATTACCGCCTCCGGAACTCGGAGCGTGTGGACAACCCCGACCAGCGCATCTCGGAGGATGTCCGGTCGTTCACTACCGGAGTCCTCGGCTATCTGCTCACCCTGATCAACTCTGCGGTGACCCTGTTCGCCTTCACCGGGGTGCTTTTTACGATTTCGTGGAAGCTCCCGGTCGCGGTGTTGCTGTATGCGGGCGCGGGAACTTTCCTCTCGATCCTCATCGGCAAGCGGCTCGTCGGCATGCATTTTCTGCAATACCAGAAAGAAGCTGACTTCCGGTATGCCTTGGTCCGCGTGCGGGACAACGCCGAGAGCATCGCATTTTTCCGCGGGGAAAAGCGCGAGCAGGGCGACCTCATGGCGCGGTTCGGCAAGGTCGTGGACAACACCCTCCGGATCATCGGCTGGAACCGGACGCTGGGCTTCTTCACGAACAGCTACAGCTACCTCGCGCTGATCGTGCCGATGCTGGTCCTCGGCCCGATGTTCATCCAGGGCCGGATCGAATATGGGGTCGTGACCCAGGCCCAGGGGGCGTTCGCCGAGGTGCTGATGGCGCTCAGCGTCATCGTCGCGCAGTTCGAGGGCCTGAGCACTTTTGCGGCGGCGATCAACCGCCTCGGCGATTTGTGGGACGAGCTCGACGAATACGACATCGAGGATTTCCGGGAAGAACGGGAACAGGAGATCGAGGTGAATGAAAATGCCCGGGGGCTCCGCCTCAACGACCTGACCATCGAGACGCCCGACCGCGAAAAAACCCTCACGCGCGGGCTAAACTTCACGCTCCCGCCCGGCCAAAGCGTCCTGATCATGGGCGAGAGCGGGGCCGGCAAGAGCTCGCTGCTGCGGACGATCGCCGGCCTCTGGCAGAGCGGAAAGGGGACCATCGAACGCCCGAATATCAACCGCTTGATCTTCCTCCCGCAGCGCCCCTACATGGTGCAGGGAACCCTGCGCGAGCAGTTGGTCTATCCCCGGGGTGAGGAAGGAGCGGACGACCGGCTCATCATCGAGGCGCTGAACAAGGTAAATCTCACCGAGGTACTCGACCGGGTGGAGGGCGATCTCGGGCTGACCGAGGATTGGACGAACATCCTTTCGCTCGGCGAGCAGCAGCGGATTTCCTTCGCCCGGATCTTGCTGAACAAACCGCAAATCGCCTTCCTCGACGAGGCGACCAGCGCGGTGGACGAACCGAACGAGCAACTGCTTTACCGGAGCCTGCTGGAGACGGGGATCTCGTTTGTCAGCGTCGGCCACCGCAGTACGCTGAAGGAATTCCACGATTTCCTGATCGTCCTCGACAAGGACGGCGGATTTGAAATCTCGCGTTTGAAAAAGCGGGCCCCGGGTCAGGCCCCGTCCCGGTAGACTTTCCCGAACGGGGTCAGGCGGCGGGCATGCGGGTAATAAATGGTTCCGAGGGAGTATTCGTCGCCGACGCGGTCGGCAAACCACGCATACCGCTCGACGAACGGCAGGCGCTCCAGCATGGCGAGAAGCTTTTTCAAAAATTCCCGTGCCATCGCGGGGGTCGGTTTGCTGAGCTGGGGCTGATGCCATGCGGACACATCCGCCGCGCCGCACTCGGTCAACCAAACGGGCAGCCCGTATTTCCGGTGGGCGTCCTCGAGCATCGTCACGACGTTGTCCGCGGCATCCGGGTCGCTGATGTCCGGATACCGGTGAAGGCAGATGAAATCGACCCTCAGGCCGAGCCTCTTCACCTCGGGCATGAATTTCTCCAGCCAAGACGAAGTGGCCGGGGCGGGAGTGCCAAGCCGTTGCTTGAGCGTCATCAGTTGCGGCCATATCTCCAGGCACTCCTCCGGGGTCATGTTCGCCTGGCCGCACATGTCCGGCTCGTTGAACCCGAGCACGTGGGTGGCCGCGCTTTGATTGACTGCGGCGAGGTTTTCGGAGGTCACGTCGCCGGCGTTCCAAAACATCGGGACGAACTCCACGCCCGGCACGGGGGCGATTTTTAAAAACGGCCTCCAGTTGTAATACCAGCCCAAGCCCAACCGGCCCAGCTCGGCCGGCGAGGTGATCTCGCCGCAGGTACCCAGCCCTTTTTTGATGAACCGCACAGAAGCCCGACCCCGCAATCCTTTCATAGCGTCCCCGGGTTGCCCCGCCAAGAATCGCGGCGAGGATTGTCTTTCACTGATTTCTCTTTTGCCGTGCCCGAGACCAATTGCTGCCTCGCTTTCAACCAGTGAGCCCGGTCGCGTCCCTGGGGGCATCCCTCCTGGAGCCAGATCCGGTAAGCGCAGAGCGCAATTTCCTCATCCGTGGGATCCGGGGAGTCTTGGGCGGGCAGTTCCATGAGGGTGATTCACTATCGTTGATGGATTTTCGCTGACAACAAAGAAATCCGATGGGCCGGCGACGCGGGCCACGCGTGCCGGAAATGCGATCATGTCGGGGCCGGGAAGCGGGCATTGACAAAGAACTGTTCCCGGCCGAAGAACTAGCCCGTTTGAAAACCCTGCCAAAGTCGCTGAAGCGCTGGCTCCCTGCCGCCGCATGGGGAGCCCTCATTCTTTTTGCCTCAACAGGCATCGCCTCCGGCCAGCATACCGCCGACTTTCTGCAATGCCTCTTTGCCTGGTTCCATTTCGGTTCCGGCCACCACCACGCGCATTTGGGCGAGGTCAATTTCTTTGCGCGCAAGTCAGCCCACGTCCTCCAGTTCGTCCTCTACGCCCTCCTGGTATGGCACGGGTTGAGACGGGCCCCGGCTGTGGAAACCCGGCCGCTGCGGGTCTTCTTCTGGGCGGTTGGCTCCGCGACGGTTCTCGCTTTTGCCAGCGAAGGCATCCAGCTTTTCTTCCCGATGCGGAGCCCGTTGTTTTCGGATGTGGTTCTCGATGTCTGCGGGGCGGTCCTCGGGATTTTGTGCGCGTTGGCACTCCACGCGATCGCGAATCCCACCCGCGCTGCGGCGGCAGTGGCACCGGAAACCGGGCCGAGCGCGAAGTAGTCACGAACTTCGGGACCTTTGACCGAAGGGCATCGCTCCCGGCGCGGCGACCGGGATTCTTACGACAACCGGAGTTTGACCTGCGGGCGATCTTGGGAAAACAGGAGGGCCTTGATGTTCTCCGTGCCGTGACGCGGGGCGTTGAAAAATCCATTGAATGCGGAAACGGCGAGGAGCCCTCGGTCCCGCCAGTCAAAGATCCAATCCGCCACCGCCGAGGGATCCTCCTGGGGGATGCCCGCGCCGTTCTTGACGAGCCAGTCGCTGTTGCACTCCTCGTGGGAACCGATCGGCGGGGTCATCACGACCGGCAGTCCCAGCGCGCAGTAGAAGCTCAGTTCGCTGGGCTTCGTCCACAAAACATCTGCCCCGCGGATCACTTGGTTGAACTTCGTGAAGTAGTCGGTCTTGCTCAGCGAGACGAGCACGTGGACGGATTTTCCAAGCTCCTCCGCCAACCCGACATCCCGGATGGTTTCGAGGAAAAAGCAATTCACTTCGAGCCGCGTTCCGGCGACAAGGCAGATGCGGATGCGGCCGCCCTCGAGCGCCGGACGCAGGCTCAATAAAATCTCCCGCGCGATCTCCGCCTGCGCACCGGCACCGCCCACGGCGAAGACGACCGTCAGCGGCCGGTCCGCGTCCGGGATCGGCCCGATCTCGCCCGACAGGATCGGGCGGTATTTTGCACGGAATTCTCCGCGGGGGTCCAGCACGGCGATCCGCCCGGCCAGGTCATCGCGGACGGGAGCCAGGTTTTCCGCGGGCAAAGGAAACCCCGTGAGGAACACCCGGTCTCCGGGAACACCGTAGAGCATCAGCCGTTTTTGCGCTCTCGCCGTGGGCGCGAAATAGACGACGCGGCTGTCCTGCGGTTTCTCCGCGACCCAGATCCGGTTAATGTCGGAGTCGGTGACCACGCACGAAACGTCCGGCAGGCCGAGGTGGTCGGCGGCGAGAGCGACGGCGAAAAAGGTGCTCAGAAACGGGATGGCCTCCCGCCGCGCGTAGTCGGGCACGCTTTTGGCGAACCCGTTGTCGATCATGCGGTGCAGGCGCAGGGAACCGAGCGTCGGCTTGGAGAGATCCCGGAACGGATAAAACGGAGAGACGCTTTGGAAATAATCGTAGGCCTTCCAGAGCCAAGGGCCGACAAGGGGGACGCGGCCAAGCCGCGAGACGGTTTCATAGAACCCCTGGAACTGCCTCCACATCTTTTTCTCTTGCGCCCCCACGATGGTGTCGCTGTTGGCGGTGATGATCCGCTCGCGGGCGATATCCCGGAACGGATACGCCGCCCGCTGGTGGCCGTATCCCATGTCGGCGGTGACAACCCAGGCTCGCTGTGCGGTGGAATTCATCCTGCGGAGAGTGCGGCGATCGTAATCTCCAGCGGCCGCCGTGTCACGCCGCAAGGAAGACGGCCGATTCTGATTCCTTGATCGCAAACGCTCCCCGTGCCACAATCCCGCCCATGAAGTTTGTCATCACCTGCCTGCGAAAGCTTTTCCGAAGACCGGATCCCAAGCCGACACCGCGGATCCTCTCCCGCTGGACGCCGCTCTGAATCGATCAGCGCTTTTCCCCAATCACTGCTTTTCCGCCGCAGCCCCTGAGGCTCCCCGGGCCACGACGTGGCTGTGCATCTCGGAAGTGAGTTGCGCGATGCGCTCGCTCAAGATGTTGGTGAGCTCGGTGAGCCGGGTGTTCTGGTTCACGAGCTCGACGAGCTGCGCCGTCTGTTGTGCGGCAAGCAACTGCCGTTCCGAGCTCGCTTCGGCGAGGGCTTCGCGGTGCTGGGCGTCGGCTTCGGCGTGCGCCTTGTCGCGGTCCGCCTGCCTCGTCTGCGCCAGCAGGATCAGCGGCGCGGCGTAGGCGGCCTGCAAGCTGAACGCAAGGTTCAACAGGATGAACGGATAGACGTCGAAGGTGAACACGCCGGCCACGTTCAGGCCGATCCAGATCGCCACCACGACCGTCTGCGCAACCAGGAATACCGGGGTCCCGAAAAACCGCGCAAACGCCTCGGCTTTCAGCGCGAACCAGTCGCCGCCGAAGACCGGGGCGAGATGCACGTGCGGGAGGTGAAAACGGAAATGGTGCGAGGACGGGTCGGCTTTTTGCGCGGATTCGGAAGTTGGAGTATTCATTTCTTTAGGACGGACGGAGAAACCGGGTTTGCAGCAGACCCGAACTCTCTACGACAGGAGAAGGGAAGACACCAGCGGTTTTTTTGAGTTTTCACGTGGCGCAGAACACTCAATTCGCTCCGAAATACTGGGTGTGGAGCGTGTTCACGAACCCTTTTTCATCCAGGTCGAAGAGTGCGCGGTTGAACGGGACCCTCAGCGGGCTGCCCGGGGCGAACGCAAACCCATAAGGTGCCTTGTTGATGATCGGACCAACTTCGGAAATCGGCAGCTCGGGATGGGCGTTGTCGTAATACTGCAGCACCGGCGCATCATAGACGATGCAGTTAATCTCGCGTCCCACCAGCGCACGCGCAGCCTCCGGCAGACTCTCATAAAGCTGCGTGTTCAACTGGAGATTCTCGCAGTAGGTCTGGCCGAGGGTTCCCCGGATCGTTCCCACCATCTTCCCGGGCAGATCCTGGGGCCCGTTGATTTGCCCGTGCAGCTTGCTCACGGTCATGGAACTCGTGATGCTGGACGTGATGAACGCGACGACCGCCACGCCGGTCGCCACCCAAAGCGCCGCGAAAAACCGTCCGAGCGGGCCCGGAATGCCTTTGTGGTTGGTCTTTCCCGTGAAAATCACGGACATGACGTGGTAGAAGGACTCGACCCACCCCTCGATCCAGCCTTTGGTGAACTCCGGATCAAGCCGTCGCTCGAACAGCGTGACGATCAGCGCGAGCAAAACGATGAGCAGCGATCCGAAGCCGACAATCTGGAGATGGACGGGATCGCTGATCACCTTCCAAAACTGGCTGCCTCCAGACTTTCTCGTGTCGTCCACCATGATCTGGAGCCCGGCATCCAGAAACGGCAGGGAAAAATCGGCGCCGCTCAAACGGGAGCGGGTCACCGTGATGTTCCCCGCGCCGACATCCAGTTTGCGTTGGCTGATCGCCTCAAGAATCTCCGCGGTGGAATGGAACTCGATGAACTCATATTTCCAGCCGTTCTCGGCGGCAATCCTATCCCACAGATCGATGGCGTAACCCTTGTAGCGGCCATCCGGCGCTTTCATGGCAAATGGCTCGTCCAGCCGGATGCCGACCCGAATGGGCGCGCCCTGCGCTTCGCCCTCCGCCGCCGCCAAACGGGAAATCCCCAAAACGACAACAGCGAGACAGAGTGCCCGCCTCACGGTCGTGGATGCCCACAATTTCATTTCCGAATATTTCATAGGATGATCTAATCCCGAAAACGGCGATTTTTGTAGAGGAATTCTGAAAGAATTTCTCGAACGCCGTTTTCGGGCTGATGGGAATACAAGCCTGGGAAATCTGTCGCTTGCGGGGGCGGGCATCCGGGTTATCATCTGGCATGCACTTCCGCCTCGCGAACTGGATACGGCCGGGAATTGTCGTTTTGATCTGCGCCGTGCTCGCCGGCTGCGCCGTGGACATGGGCCCCTCCCCCCGCACGCAATCGATCGAGGCGGCCGTGCAGACCGTCCTCGCAAAACAGGGCTACTACCAGGGCCCGATTGACGGAACGATCGGCCCCGCCACGAGCCGCGCGATACGCAACTACCAGCGCGACCACCGTCTCACGCCTACGGGCACCATCAATCCGGCGCTCGCCGCCAGCATGGGGTTGGCCGCGCAGGGAAATGCCTACTATCCCTACTACGCGGGGTATGCCTCCTACTACCCTTGGTATTCGGCCCCGGCATTTTTTGCGCCACCCGCTGTCATCAACCTTGGCTGGGGTGGCTGGTGGCCAAGCGCGGGATACGGCGGCTGCTGGAACCGGGGTTGGGG
>Ga0073936_10007883_pt1 | contig 13691 bp, 8 predicted proteins | sample AliMusrvi5mmetaG_FD_87041 | JGI IMG/M metagenome (GOLD analysis project Ga0073936, IMG submission 87041) | Freshwater lake bacterial and archeal communities from Alinen Mustajarvi, Finland, to study Microbial Dark Matter (Phase II) - Alinen... | ecosystem: Environmental > Aquatic > Freshwater >... | reverse complement strand
CCAGAACATCTTCCTTTCCCTCGGCCTCAAGTTCTAGGAGGAAGTCCCCATCTTGAACCCGGAAACGGAGGAAAGATACAAATCCTTCAACCCCACTTTACAGATCAATCGAAAGACCAGGAGTGATGCTCCATATTCATCTCATGTGGGTTGACATAATTATGGTACAGAACCCCGATGTCATTTGTTCTCCATGATAGATGGTTGAATGTACCGCATACATTGCAACTTAGAGGCTTTTCGGGTTTTAATAATTAACCCATGGATCCTATCTCAAATAGAACGATTTCTTCACCAAACTTTCCGGAATTAGGTGCAAATAATATTCCGAGTTTCAAAAAAAGTTTTCTCCGCAAGTTTGGTTGGGTTTTTATTCTCCTGCTGATAATTGCTGGGTGTTGGAGAATCTTTTATCTCACTACTCACAGGCCAGCGCATGCGGCTCGCGGGCGTGAGAACTCGGGAGCAATTCCGGTAACTCTTGCGGTTGCCACAGTGGAGGACTTCCCAATCTATTTGGATGGGCTAGGTACGGTTCAGGCCTACAATTCTGTGCTGGTTAATGCCCGTGTTTCAGGATTGATTCAGGAAATACGCTTCAAGGAAGGTCAGGTAGTAAGTAAAGGCGATGTCCTGGCAGTGCTCGATCCCAGAACATTCAAGGCCCAGTATGATCAGGCCACCGCAAAGACGCTCCAGGACATCGCGCAGTTGGAAAGTGCAAAAATAACCCTTGCTCGTGATCAGGAGCTCATTGACAAGAATGTTTTGGATCACCAGACCTATGATACACAGAAATATCTAGTCGCGCAGCTGGAGGCAACGGTCCATGCCGATCAAGCTAACGAGCAACTTCAAAAAGCGCAGCTTGATTGGACCGAAGTCACTGCACCGATCTCTGGGCACGCGGGTGTACGTTATGTTGATGTGGGTAATCAGGTCACGGTAGGGGCAAATAGCGCCAACGGCTCCTCCTCCATCGTAGTCATCAACCAAATTCAACCAATATACGTCTCCTTCACACTTCCCCAGCAGGATCTATCCCAAATCCGGGAACCTGTAATGGCACATAAGACACTTGAAGTCACAGCACTCGACCGTAACAACCAGACCGTAATTGCCAAAGGAAGCCTCAGCGTCATCGACAATCAGATTGATACAACCACGGCAACCATAAAGCTGAAGGCGATTTTTTCCAACGATGATTACAAGTTGTGGCCGGGTCAATTTGTCAATGTCCGACTTCTTGTTGGTGATCGACCTGACTCCGTTGTGGTTCCAACGGAAGCGGTTCAACTCGGCCCAGAGTCTTCGTACGTATACGTTGTTGGGTCGGATAACAAGGCCGAGATGAGAACTGTGACAACAGGAGCTACGGAGTCGGGTCTTACGCTGATTGATTCCGGACTAAAGCCGGGTGAAAAAGTAGTTATCGACGGCCAATACCGTCTCCAACCAGATTCACTGGTTACTACGGCCACCCCTAAACCGTCCTCATCAGCTAGCCCCCATCATCACAACCATTCCTAAGAAGGTTTCGTTATCCTTTGGGCCTTATCTCTAAGCGAATACCCTGTTTGAAGGGAAAATAAGCAGCTTAGGGAAAAAAATTCGGATATCAATAAAACCAAATGAATATCTCAGAGCCTTTCATCAAGCGACCGATCGCTACTTCTCTCCTGATGGTGGCGTTGATCTTGGTGGGTATTCTCGGTTTCAAATTTCTTCCGGTTGCGGCCCTTCCCACGGTTGATTTTCCGACAATCCAGATTACCTCACAGTATCCTGGCGCAGATCCCGAGGTCATGGCTTCCCTGGTGACGGCTCCACTCGAAAAACAATTCGGCCAGATCAGTGGGCTTTCAGCGATGAACTCCATAAGTTCACTAGGAACATCTGTGATCACCCTGCAGTTTGTACTCGGCAAGAATATCGACCAAGCTTCCCAAGATGTGCAGGCAGCAATTAATGCAGCCGGCGGGGTGCTTCCACCCAACATGCCGAACCCGCCAGTATATAACAAAGTTAACCCGGCAGATGCACCGATCCTGACCCTTGCCATTACATCGGATACATTGCCGATTATTAAGGTTAATGACATCGCTGATTCAATACTGGCCCAGAAATTGAGCGAAGTAGCGGGTGTTGGGCTCGTGACCATTCAGGGAAATCAAAAATCTGCGGTACGTGTGAGACTTAATCCTGCTTCTCTGGCAATGGAGGGCATTAGTTTGGAGACAGTGCGCACGACTATCAACCAGGCAAATGCCAACGCTCCGAAGGGAAACTTCAACGGCGTCCACCAGTCATTTACCATAGGTGCAAACGACCAGATCCTCAGCGCGGCGGATCTCGCCCCACTAATCCTAGCGTATAATACCAACAACAACGCTCCTGTCCGCCTCAAGGATGTTGCCACTGTTGAGGATGATGTTGAAAATTCACTGATACAGGCATGGATTTCTAGCCCGACTCAGGCTTACAAGCAGGCCGTGTTGCTTGATATCCAGAGACAACCCGGTGCCAATATCATTGACACTGTCGACCGAGTGAAGGCGCTTCTTCCCAAGCTGACAACTTCACTCCCTCCCGGGATGCATATCTCAATCTTCTCCGACCGAACGGAGACTATTCGGGCCTCGGTCAAGGACGTTGAATTCACACTCTTGCTGACTGTTTTTCTGGTTGTTTTGGTCCTCTTTTTGTTTCTCAGAAAAGTCAGCGCCACGATCATACCCAGTGTCGCGTTGCCGCTCTCTGTCTTGGGAACATTTGCGGTCATGTATCTAGTGGGTTTCAGCCTCGACAACCTTTCGTTGATGGCTTTGACGATTTCGACCGGCTTCGTCGTCGACGACGCGATTGTTATGATTGAAAATATCGTCCGCTACATTGAGCAGGGAGAGTCTCCGCTTCAGGCCGCGCTGAAGGGTTCGCGTCAGATCGGATTTACGGTTGTATCTCTAAGCATTTCCCTGATCGCTGTCTTTATACCTCTACTCTTCATGTCAGGGATTGTTGGGCGCCTTTTTCGAGAATTTGCAATTACCCTGAGTTGTGCAGTAGTGGTCTCGGCTATCATATCGCTGACACTAACTCCTATGATGTGCTCCAAGATGCTGCGGAGTGAGAAGGAACGGGAGGAAACCGGGCTGGCTAGGATTCTGGAGAATGGTTTTGAAGGGCTTCTCAAAGGCTATGACCGCACACTGCTCTGGGTACTAAGACATCAGGGGGTAACACTTTTTGTTGCATTTACCACGCTTATCGCGACCGCGATTCTCTTTGTGGTGATTCCTAAGGGCCTGCTTCCGCTTCAGGATACAGGACTTATTATTGGGGTGACAGATGCTGCACAAGATATTTCCTTTAAACAGATGCTGGAGCGCCAGAAGGAACTTTCCGCGGTGATTTCGAGAGATCCTTCAGTTCTTCGAGTTGCAACCTTTATAGGCACAGGGACCGTCAATCCGACGCAAAATACAGGACGTCTGTATATCGTGCTCAAACCGATTCGAGATCGAGAACCTATTTCCTTGATCATGAACAGGCTTTCGGAATCGGCGAGACAGGTTTCCGGCATGAGCCTTTACCTTCAGCCGTCCCAAGATCTCCAGATTGACACCCGTGTGAGCCGTACCCAGTTTCAGTATCTACTCGAAGATGTTGATCCGGCAAATTTGAGAACATGGGTGCCGAGACTTCTCGCAAAACTGAGGGAGGAACCCGGGCTTGAGGATGTGGCAAGCGATCAGCAGGATCTCGGCCGCCAACTTGACGTCACGATCGATCGAGTGGCTGCCTCTCGATTGAATGTTCCCGTTCAGGCCATCGACGATACGCTCTACGACGCTTTTGGACAGAGGCAGATTTCGGTTATCTATACTCAACTGAATCAATACAGGATCGTAATGGAGAACGCCGGCGCTTATCGCGATTCACCAGATGCCCTCCAGAAGATGTACGTGAGTTCTAATACTGGTAAACTTGTTCCTTTAAGCGCCTTGGTGACGGTAAAGCGCAAGTCAAGTCCCCTCATTATTACTCACCAGGGCCAGTTCCCCTCAGCAACGATTTCCTTCAACCTTAGCCGTGGTCATTCCCTTGGAGAGGCTGTCAGGGTGATCGAGAGTGTACAGCGTTCCATCGGGATGCCGGAGAGTATTCAGACCCAGTTTTTAGGAAGTGTGGCAGAGTTCAAATCTTCAATTGCAAGTGAACCATTGTTGATTCTTGCAGCGATAGTCGTGATCTACATCGTTCTAGGAGTGCTCTATGAAAGTTACATTCATCCGGTGACCATTCTTTCGACACTTCCCAGCGCTGGTGTCGGTGCATTACTCGCGCTTCTGATGTGCAGGATGGAATTTTCGCTGGTCGCTCTTATCGGGATCATCCTGCTGATCGGAATCGTAAAGAAAAACGCTATTATGATGATCGATTTTGCTTTGGATGCCCGTCGGGTAAGCCAGCTTACAGCTATAGAGGCAATCTATCAGGCTTGTCTGCTTCGCTTTCGTCCAATCATGATGACGACCGCTGCAGCGCTCCTAGGTGCCGTTCCGCTGGCTTTCCAGTCCGGAACGGGTTCTGAACTTCGCAAGCCTCTTGGTATCGCGATCGTCGGGGGGCTCCTTCTCTCTCAGTTCATAACTCTCTACACAACGCCTGTGATTTACCTTTATCTTGACCGTTTTGAACAATGGGTTGGTCGGAAATGGGCTGCAACTCAAGAGACGCCAGATCGGAGTATTGAGCCTGTTCCTGCAGGTCCCTAGGAACACATTCTGAAATGAATATTTCCGCCCCTTTCATCAAACGTCCAAAGGGGACTTCTCTGCTTGCATTGGGACTCTTCCTTCTGGGTGGAGCGGCCTATTTTTCGCTTCCTATTGCCCCTCTTCCTAACGTCGATTTTCCCACTATCAGCGTGAATGCCTCTTTGCCAGGTATTGATCCCCAGACCGCGGCAACTGCATTGGCTGCTCCCTTGGAAAAACGTCTCGGGCAGATTCCAGGAGTGGTCGAGATGACTTCTTCCAGCACACTCGGGGGTTGCTCCATCACGGTTCAGTTTGATCTGGATCGAAACATTGACGGGGCTGCTCGTGATGTACAGGCGGCCATAAACGCAGCAGCCCACGACCTTCCGCCAAATCTTCCGAATCCCGCGACTTACAGGAAGGTCAATCCAGCCGGTGCACCAGTCATGATTCTTGGGATGATATCGGATACGGTGCCTTTATCGCAGGTTTACAATCTGGCTGATGGGATCATTTCTCAAAGGCTCAGCCAGATTCCCGGGGTCAGCGAGGTTCCTGTTTCGGGAGGGGCGAAAACAGCGGTGCGAGTGGAGGTCGATCCCGCCCTGTTAGCCAATTTAGGCATGAGTTTAAATGACATGGGAAAGTTTCTGACAAATGCCAATCATTTTTCTCCCCTTGGGTCCATTGAGGCCACCGGCAGTAGTTTTAATATCCGAGCCAACGATCAGCTGATGGATGCCGTTGATTACCAGTCCCTGGTGATTACTCAAACAACGAATGGGATTCCGATCCCTCTCTCCGCTGTTGCAAGTGTCAGGAACGGAACCGAAAACACAATGCAAGGGGGGTGGATCAACGGGAAACGGGCGGTCATCATGCCAATTTTTAAACAACCGGATGCCAATGTCATCAAAATCGTACAGGAGGTACAGAAAATCATGCCTCAGCTGAGGGCCTGGTTACCTCCAGGAGTCCACTTGGTAATAGTTGCTGATCGCACCCAGACTATCAGGGCTTCAGTGAACGATGTGCAGTTCACTCTCCTCCTGACAAGCGCCCTTGTGATTTTGGTGATGTTTCTGTTTTTGCGCCGATTGGGACCCACGTTTGTTGCCGCCATCACGGTACCGTTGGCATTAGCGGGAACTTTCGCCCTGATGTGGTTGTGTGGTTACACGTTGGACAACCTCTCCCTGATGGCCCTCACAGTTTCGGTCGGTTTTCTTGTGGATGATGCAATTGTTGTTATAGAGAATGCAGTCCGTTACATTGAAAAAGGATTTCATCCTTTGGAGGCTACTCTGCTCGGTGCTAAGCAGATCGGATTTACGGTCATCTCGATGAGCCTTTCGCTTGTTGCGGTTTTTCTCCCTATTCTTCTCATGGGTGGGGTGATTGGCCGGCTCTTCCATGAATTTGCAATCACGTTAAGCGCTTCGATCTTGGTTTCGTTAGTTCTCTCACTGACACTCACTCCTACACTGTGCGCACAACTCCTGCGGCGAGAAGATTCCGCCGGAGAGGGAGGATTCGGACGATGGTTGGAATCACTCTTCAATAAGAGTTTTGATCGTTATCGTGAAGGCTTGGACTGGGTTCTTCGACATAAGTGGCTTACTCTATTGTTCTGGTTGGTTATGTTTTTCGGAAGTTTCGTGCTGTACTGGATCGTTCCAAAGGGATTTTTTCCCCAGCAGGATACCGGTTTGATTTTCGGGTCCACCGAGGGATCACAGGACATTTCCTATGCCGCCATGGAGTCAAAGCAAAAGCAGTTGGCCAAGATCGTATCCGAGGATCCAGCCGTCGCCTATGTCGCTTCTGTGATCGGTTCCGGGGGGGGGAGTTCGGTCAACAATGGAAGGCTTTTCATCTCACTTAAGCCGATGGAAAAACGGAAACTTGGCGTAGATGGAATAATCAACAGGTTGCGCCCCAAAATTGCAGCGGTCAAAGGTGCAAGACTTTATCTCAGTCCTGCCCAGGATCTACGCATGGGAGGACGACTATCAAGGGCACAATATCAATATGCCCTTCAAGCTGATCACTTGGACGAATTGGTTAAGTGGTCTCCAAAGTTGGTCGAAAAGCTTAAGGAATATCCACAAATTGCTGATCTCAACAGCGATCAGCAATTCCAAGGTTTACAGGTCAAGGTTGTTGTCGACAGAAATCTGGCAGGAACTCTCGGAATTCAACCCTCACAGGTTGACTCGGTTTTGAACAATGCATTTGGGCAAAATCAAGTGTCCAACATGTATTCGATCATCAACCAGTTCCATGTAGTCCTGGTGGCTAATCCCAAACTGCTTGAAGACCCTAATTACCTGAACAAGATTTATGTGAAATCGTCAGCCGGTCGTATGATCCCACTTAGCGCCATCGCCCGCTTCGAATATAAGAACATCCCTCTATCGGTTAACCATCAGGGGCAGTTTCCTGTCACCACGTTCTCTTTTAACCTAATGCCTGGTGTTTCTCTTGAGGAAGCAGAGAAAATCATCGATGAGGCGAAGCGAGACCTGAAAATGCCACACTCGATCAAGGGAGGGTTTGCAGGAAATGCACTGCTTTTCCAGCAGTCACTATCCTCCCAACCGATTCTCATCCTGACCGCTATTCTCGCTGTTTACATTGTTCTTGGCATGCTCTACGAGAATTTAGTACATCCGCTTACCATTCTTTCAACGATCCCCACTGCAGGAGTCGGTGCGCTACTCGCCCTAATTTTGACTGGAATGGAACTCAGCATTGTAGCCATGATCGGGATCATCCTTTTAGTGGGTATCGTAAAAAAGAACGCCATCATGATGGTGGACTTCGCAATTGAAGCCCAGAGGGAGCGAGGAATGACCCCTCGCGAGGCGATTTACGAAGCCTGTTTAGTCCGCTTTCGCCCGATTATGATGACGAGTGTAGCTGCCGTTTTTGGATGCTTGCCATTGGCGTTTGGAATGGGGGTTGGCTCAGAATTGAGGAAACCACTTGGGGTGGCGATTGTAGGAGGGCTTCTTGTATCCCAGATACTGACGCTATTCACGACTCCAGTGGTCTATCTAGCCTTTGAACATCTTAAAAAGTTATTGCATCAATTGCGGGGTAGATCTGCGAAGAGACGTTCTGTAAGCGGGGGTTCGATCATCCACGCCGTGTGATCCAAAAGCCCCTAACTCTCAACATCGTAGGCTTCCTTCTTCTGGCCTCGCCAGTTTCTGCTACGGTCTTGGACCTATCACATCCGCCCGATTACGTCCGAATTTCACTTTTAGAACGGCAGGGAAAGTTGGAGGAGATGAGAAATGAGTTGGGCGACGAACTGGCGTCATCCTGGAAACCTGCCCAGCAGGGAAAAGGTAGTTCTTGCGACGATGAGAGTTTTTCACGATGGGTGGATCTTTACCAATGGATTGATCTGCTAGAATCAGACGAGTCTGCCGTGACTAAAGAATGGCTTTCACGGCATATATTAGTAACGGACAAGAAGGGTGGCGATAATAATGGGTCAGTACAAGTAACTGTTCTTGCCCCCGGATCTTCCCCAGTACGACGAGACGAAGAGCAAAATTACCATGCAATACAGTTATTGGCTGGAAATACAAAGCTGATAGGCCAGTTGTTGGAGAAACTCGTTTTACAACCGTTCTCACCTCAAAAAGGAAAATTGATCGATCGACTCGAGCCCGGATTTGTAACAGCAACAATCAACGATCCCGTCTTTTTGAATCGTTGGTCGTCATGCTTTAGCAGTGATGACTTTGCACCGCGTGTGCTTTTAAATCTTCAGTCAATTTGGAAATCAAACAATGGCGACTGGCACAATTTTCTATCTCTGGCTCTATCGATTGCCGTGGTGATGGATCAACCGGTGCCTGATTACTGGCCTCACCATCAAGTATCTCAGAATGATGTCCCAAAAGTGAATCTCGAACCTGAGGTTGTTTTTGACAACTGGGTCCGCAGCTTTCGTGCTGGCCAACTGCAGCGCGACCCAAGGTTCATGGATGTAATGGAACTCAACTTTTTGGTCGATGCTCCTTTGGATCCCGATGAGTATGAGTGGGTACGCAGCAATTCTAATCAGTCTCGTCAAACCCTACGCCATGTATTCGAGTCCATCGTCTACGACAAGGGGCGGGTAGTCAAAGATGTCTATTTATGGCCTTGGGGACCATATCACCTCAGTGATATCCGAAGTCATGGCGGAATTTGCGTAGACCAAGCGTATTATGCGGCAATTTGCGGCAAGGCGTTAGGAATTCCGACGGTTTTTTTTTCTGGAGAGGGTAAGGACGGTGGACATGCATGGATCGGATATCTCAAGGGAAACAGATCCTGGGATTTAGATGTGGGACGCTACAAAGATCAGAATTATGCAACCGGGTTGGCACTCAATCCGCAGAACTGGGCGCCGATCACTGACCATGATCTCGAAATATTAACAAGCCATCTTGGGAGGAAGAATCACTGGTACTCGGCCAAGAGGGATCTTGTCATGGCGCAGAATTTTCACCGTAGAGGCGATTCCCAAAACGAGGGGCAAGCTTTGCAAAGTGCACTTATGTCTTGCCCCGAGGATCCATTCTTCTGGGACTCACGCCAGAACTGGATGGTACAAGTCGGGGCGTCACCCAGCGAGATGAAATCCCATCACGAGGCTGCCATAAGGCAATTTTCTAGGTTTCGGGACCTTCGTGCCCAACATGAAGAGGCTCTTGCTAAAATTGCTCTCGTTGTCGGCGACATGCCGACCGCAGAGAAATTATCCGACCAAATTGTAAGAGAGAACAGAAGCGGCATCGGCGCGCGGAGTGATTTGAGAGCGAGTGCAGCAAATTCATTAATCTTAGCGAAGATAAATGCGAACGATCCTGATGGAGCCCTTAAAGAATATGAAAGACAAATTTACATTCAGGGAGAGGATGGTGGAGGTGATTTTCTTTACAAAGTTGTTACGCCGCTCACCCAATACATGAACAGCCATAGTCGTCCTGATCTGGCACGCCTGGTCATCAAAAAGGCCTTCGACTCTTTAAAGCCGACTAAAGGTTCTCTCGTAGACAGGGATCTTCGTAAGCTTTGGACCGAATCGGGTGGGCTTAAATGACACAGGCGTTCCGTAATAAAATTACTTTGATGGATTGCGACAAATTACGAGTTGCGAAAGATTACTGAGGTGACAAGAGTTTTCCGGTGCCAATCATTCGACTCTTGAGCACCGACTTCGATGGAACCCTTGTGGGAGGGGTTCATGGGGAACGTTGCGCCCCAGAATTGGCTTCTGAACTCACCGCAGTAACATCTGAAGGCACCATTTGGGCTCTTAATACAGGACGACCTCTGTCATCTGCCTTGGATGGGATCGAGAAGCTTGGGGCGCCGATCTTTCCACACTATGTCCTGACCAGCGAACGCCATATCCATCGTCCTGATGGTCGGGGGGGATGGGATGATTTTGGTGATTGGAACCGAATTTGCAGGGAACATCATGATCTGCTCTTTAGGGAGTCTGGTGAATTCTTCGCTCAGATCCGTTTGCTAGCCGCCAGATATCGTGGCATCACTGTTCTGCAGAACATAACCGGGATTCCAGAGGGATTAGTTTCCTTAACTGAGGAATTATTGGATGAGATGACTCTGGAATTGGATTCCCTTCCTGGACGACCTTCAGATTTTAACTACCAGCGAAGCAATATTTATCTTCGATTCTGCCATCGATCCTATGACAAGGGGAGTTCCCTTGCCGAACTCGGACGTTTGCTAGACATGAGTACGGATGGAATTCTCGCGATCGGCGATCATCAGAATGATATTTCCATGCTTTTTGGAGATGTAGCTTCCATGGTAGCCTGCCCTAGCAACGCTCACCCTATTGTCAAAGACGCCGTCAGAAAAGCAGGAGGACATGTTTCAAAACTCGTGGCTGGGGAGGGGACTGCGGAGGCCATCAATCTTTACAGGTCGGGGCTAATCAAGCCCAAACCAAGCATTTCTTGATTATGTGCTTAGCCATAAATGACCGCCAAGAATTGCGTCGGCCATGTCTTTCTTTTAACAACTCTGATAGCCTCTACTTCTGCCCATAAAGAAAAAACCGGGAAGGGATCAGCGAAGATCCTCATCCCGGTTTAAAATACCTATCGCGGGTTAGTTATTTCTTTGCTTGGAGTTTGAAGTGTCCCTTGCCAACTCGGGTGATCTCAGGGAATTTTTTCCCGGTCGTACTGAACCAAACATGGACGTTTGCATTCTTAACGCCGAATTTCTTAGAAAGTTCTGTGACCTTAACACCGCTGCTTCCGGCAGCTTTGAGGGCGGCAAATATTTTTTTCTTGAGCGTGCCACGCGCGGCTCTCTTTACCTTTTCTGGTACAACCTTTTTCATTGCGGGACGTCCAGGGCGGCCTTTGAGTGTCGGACGACCAACCCGTTTTCCAGCGGGGCGTCCGCGACGCTTTCCGGATGCGACTGCAGTCTTTCCAGAAAGCAGGGAAGCGAGCTGAATATCAATTTGTTCGATCTCTCCGATGAGAGCGTCCTTCCGTTCGGTAAGCTTAATGAGGTTGCGTAATGCGCTTGTATTAATGTTGCTAATGTTCATATGAGTCTTTGTTATTTGATAACTTGAGCGTTATGACAAGCATTAATTCAAAATCCAGAGCGAGCATATTTTCATCCGTTAGTCTTCCACCTATCGCTCCTTCGAAAAGTGAAGCGCTCGTTTGTTTCGGAACATTGGATGTTTTTGAAGATGTCTCAATAAGTTCAGCAGAAAACTCTCGGGCAGCCGCTATCACATCAGCTGAGGCCAGGGCTAGATTTCTTGCCGGTCGACGTCTTCTGAGGGGTGTCTTGTCGCGCTGGACCAAAACCCATCCAGAGGAAATTCAAATTGCGATAAATGATAGGGGAAAACCTTTTTTAGCAAATGGATTCAGCAACCATTTTAGCATCTCCCATAGTTGTGATTTCGTCGCACTAGCATTTGCTTGCACCCCGATAGGCATCGACATCGAAAAAGAACGCACAATTGATGCGTGCGCTATTACGGAACGGTTTTTTCCTCAAGACGGGAGTGTTTTGCTTGGGTCTCAGGCAAACGAATGTGATTTTTTCAAGCTTTGGACCTATCGTGAAGCAGCTATCAAAGCTGACGGCAGGGGAATGGCCCACTTGCTTCCCTCGACACGGATTAAAACACTTTCCGATAGTTCGGCACTCGTGGAAGTTGAAAAACATGTCTGGTTTGCATTTTCCTTCGCCCTGAATGATGGATATCATGGGTCTGTTGCCTTAAACGTGACCCCAAAAGTAATTCACTGGTGTGATCTGCGCTAACTGCTAGTGTAAAAAGCTCATGTCTTTTCAGGATCTCGGACTCCTTGATGCCGTTGTTCACGGCGCTCAGCGCATGGGTTATGTCGAGCCTTCCCCTATTCAAGCGCAGGCCATACCCGTAGTTCTTAAGGGTGGAGATCTCATAGCTTCTGCACAGACAGGCACTGGAAAAACAGCGGCATTTGGTCTGCCCATTTTAAGTCGCCTCAAGCAGGCTACAGGACGAATCCGCTGTCTTATACTTGAACCAACAAGAGAACTTGCCCTGCAGGTTGAAGAATCATTAAAGGATTTGTCCCCTTTCACGGATATTCGTACTGTCGTGATTTTCGGAGGTGTTGGATACGGAAGCCAGCGTGAGGCCATCCAGCGAGGTGCTGATATCATAGTGGCTACGCCAGGCCGGCTTCTTGATTTTCTACAGCAAGGAGAGATCAGTTTTACTGGGTTGGAGGTGCTCGTGCTGGACGAGGTCGACCGGATGCTCGATATGGGTTTTCTTCCGGATGTAAGGCGAATTGTCGAGCATTGCCCAAAAGAGCGTCAGACCCTCCTGTTCTCTGCTACTATTCCTGAGGAGATCGAGAGACTTTCCTCTTGGTGTCTACGTAACCCACAAAAGATATCAATAGGAGCCAGGCGGTCGGCTGCAGAGACGGTCAAGCATGCCTTTTACCCTGTTGCAGCCGCGCAGAAGTTCGATCTTCTCAAAGCAATGCTGGATCGAACCGACTATCACAGCGTCCTTATTTTTTGCCGTACCAAGGATGGAGCGGATCGAATTGCCCGCCAACTTGAGAACGAAAAGCATAAGGTTGCAGTCATGCATTCAAACCGATCTCAGCAGGAGCGTATCGATGCCCTCGAAGGATTCAAGTCAGGGCGTTACGAGGTCATGATCGCTACGGATATTGCCGCACGTGGTATCGATATCGCTGGGGTAAGCCATGTGATTAATTACGATGTTCCACAGCATCCGGAGGATTATGTCCATCGTATTGGTCGAACGGGACGCGCTCAGACTGAAGGCGATGCCTTTACTATCATGACTGCCGAGGAACTTCCCCATGTAAAGGCTATCGAGATTTTTATCGCCCAGAAAGTTCCCCGCGAGAAATTGGATGATTTTCCTTACCTTTTCACAATGCTCTTCCAAGAGGAGGAAGCCGCCAGAGTTCTTAAGAATATAAGGGGTGCACGTACACTCAAGGGGTACAGCTACGGTGCTCGGCGGAAGAGATAGTTTTCCTAGTCAATTTCAATAGGGCTGGAAAGCCGATGCCTAGCCCTCTGCAATATTGGCGATAGTTTTATCCTGGGTGCTGTCACTAACTGTGTTAATCTCGCAATTAACGGGCGGTAATTTTACAGGACTCTAGCGCTATCGACGGCAAACGTGTTTAGATTTGATTTACCGGATAGTGAGGGGACTCGGCATTTGGAGCCAGTGTGAGGGTTAGTCTTTGAGGGTTATTTTGGTTTCTAGTTGGTTGTTGTTGGGTTGTCCATCCCCGGCGTAGGGAAGCCGTAGGCCGACCGGAGACGGGGATGGTGCGGTCTTCCTTGCCGCGAAGCGTGCCGGGCTGAGGT
>Ga0073936_10007882_pt1 | contig 13691 bp, 4 predicted proteins | sample AliMusrvi5mmetaG_FD_87041 | JGI IMG/M metagenome (GOLD analysis project Ga0073936, IMG submission 87041) | Freshwater lake bacterial and archeal communities from Alinen Mustajarvi, Finland, to study Microbial Dark Matter (Phase II) - Alinen... | ecosystem: Environmental > Aquatic > Freshwater >... | reverse complement strand
CCGCGTCTCCCCCTCTCCGCGTCTTCTTAAATGACCCCCCTGCTCCGCAAACTTTTTGGCATGAACTGGGTGATCATTGCGTTGATGCTCGCCTTGGGGGTCTTTGGCGTCTTTGCCATTTATAGCTGCACCTACATGCGGGAAGCCGCCGCCTACCACGATATGTGGCGCAAGCAGAGCCTTTGGATAGGGGTCGGGTTCCTCATCTTTCTGGCCGTGAGCCTGACGGATTACCGTTGGATTCGATGGGGGGCGCTTCCGATTTATCTGGTCTCCATCATGCTCCTGGTCCTGACGCTGGTGGCCGGTGTGAAAAAAGACGGTGCGCGCTGCTGGCTCAAAATCGGGCCGATCGTCTTCCAGCCCGCGCAGCTCGCGGTAATCGCGGGCATCCTCATCATCGCCTTGTTTTTGACCCAGTTCCGGCGGATTCACCCGATGCTCAAACTCCTGGCGTGCGGGGTGATGGGCGGGGCGCCCGCATTGCTCATCATGATTCAACCCGACCTGGGCGAATGCCTGATCTGGATTCCCGTGGTCTTCGCGATGCTCTTTGTCGGCAACATCCCCAAACGCTACCTCATCGCGGTGATCATCCTCATGATCGCCGCCATGCCCGTCGCCTATTATTTCAAGCTCAAACCCTACCAACGGGAGCGCATCGTCGCCTTCCTGCATCCCGAGATCGATCCCCAGGGAGCCGCTTGGGCGGTCAACCAGACCATGATCGCCATCGGCTCGGGCGGCTGGAACGGGAAAGGCTTCCTGGCGCCCAACACCCAGGTGGAGCTCGGCTATGTTCCCCAGACCACCGTGCCCAATGACTACATCTTTGCCGCCGTGGGCGAGCAATGGGGGTTCATGGGGGGCACCGTGGTCCTTGTGGGCATGGGCGTCCTGATCGGAACGTGCATTCTGGTGGGCTTGACCGCTGCCGATGAACTGGGTGCCATCCTCGCAGCCGGAATCGGCACGCTCATCTTCGCTCATACCTACCAAAACGTCGGCATGTGCATCTCGATGATGCCCGTCACCGGCGTCCCCCTGCCCCTCATCAGCTACAGCGGCTCGTTCATAGCCGTGATCATGTTCAGCCTGGGGCTGGTCAACAGCGTTTGGGTGCACCGCAAGGAACTGCCTTAGAAGCGTTTTTGCACCCGTTTCTTACCCGCGCAGCGCAGCCCGTAAAAACGGCGCGGTGCGGCTCTCTGCGCTGCTGGCCACCTCTTCGGGCGTGCCGCAGGCAACGATGAGCCCCCCCTGCGGGCCGGCTTCCGGGCCGATGTCCACGACGTAATCGGCCTCGGCGATCAAGCTCACATTGTGTTCAATGACGATGACCGTCTGCCCGTCATCCACGAGGCGGTGCAGCACGTCCAGGAGCCGTTCCACATCGGCCATGTGCAGGCCGATGGTCGGTTCCTCCAGCAGATAGACCGTCGATTTCGGCGTGCGCTGGCGCCGGATGCGGTCGTTGGTGGCGCGGGTGACGCCCCGGATCAATTCGCTCACCAGCTTGAGCCGTTGCGCCTCGCCGCCGCTCAGCGTGGGGCTGGGCTGGCCGAGCTTCAGGTAGCCCAGCCCGGTGTCGCACAAGAGACGCAGCGGGCGGGCGATCTTCGGGTTGGCCGCGAAAAACTCCGCCGCCTGCTCGAGCGTCATCTCCATCACATCGCCGATGCTCCGTTCGTTGTAGAGCGCCTCCAGCGTGGCGGCGTTGTAGCGTTTCCCGCGACAGTCGGCGCACGGGATGTAGCTCGCCGGGAGGAAATTCATCTCGATCTTGATCACCCCCTGCCCCGCGCACGTCTCGCAGCGGCCGCCCGTCGTGTTGAAAGAAAAACGGGACGCCGTGTAGCCGCGCATGCGGGCCAGCGGCAGCGTGGCAAACTGCTTGCGAATCTCGTCAAACACCTTGATGTAGGTGGCCGGGGTGGAGCGCGAAGTCTTGCCGATGGGCGACTGGTCCACCTCGTACACCGTCTCCACAAACTCCGCGCCGGAAAGGGAATCGTAGGGAGCGCCGGCAGGCGCCATCATCCTTCCCTTCCTGGCTTCCTGGCTTCCTGATTCCTCTTTTTTCCGCTGATTTCCTGATAACTTCTTCCTGAGTTCCAGCGCCGGCCGCAACACGCCGCGCATGAGGGAGCTTTTGCCGGAACCGGAGATGCCGGTGAGCATCGTGAGACGCCCGATGGGAATGCGGACGTCGATGCCTTGCAAGTTATGCAAGCGCGCTCCGCGGACTTCGAGCCAGCCGGAAGCGTCCGCCAGAGGACGACGCGCGCCGCGGATCGGGTGGCGCATCGGTTCGCGCAGGCAGCGGCCTGTTTCGGAGGTGGGATGGCGCGTGATTTCCGCAACGGTGCCGATGGTGACCACTTCGCCGCCATGCATTCCCGCGCCGGGGCCGAGGTCGATGATCGTGTCCGCGCGACGCATGGTTTCCTCGTCGTGTTCGACGATCACGAGCGAGTTTCCCTTGGCGCGCAGCGCCTCCAGCGTGCAAAGCAACTGTTCATTGTCGCGCGGGTGCAGGCCGATGGTCGGCTCGTCGAGCACATAGAGCACGCCGCGCAGGTTGGAGCCGAGCTGGGCCGCGAGCCGGATGCGCTGGCTTTCCCCGCCGCTGAGCGTCTTGGCGGAGCGGTCAAGCCCGAGATAGTCCAACCCGACGCGCCCCATGAATTCCAGGCGTTGGCGGATTTCCGGCAGGATGTCCGCGCTGATGATTTTCTGGCGCGCGCCGAATTTCAGCTTGCCGAGTTCGTTGAGCGCTTCGGCGACGGAGAGGCGTCCGAGCGCACCGAGCGTGCGGCCTTGGAGTTGGACGTTGCGGGCGATGGCGTTGAGGCGCGTCCCCTGGCATTCCGGGCAGGGCTGCGCCTCGCCTTCATCAAGCCATTCGTGGCGGCGCTCCTCGTCCATCTCGGCTTCCAGCGGCGTGTCCGCCTCCACCGCCGGGCCTTCCCATATCTCGCCGAAACCGTGGCAGAGCTCGCACCAGCCATGCGGGGAGTTGAAGGAGAAAAGGCGCGGGTCGAGTTCCTCAAAGGATTCGCCGCAGCCAGGGCAGCTCATCTCGGTGCTGAGCACCGTGAGTCGCCCGTGGGCGTCCCGCAGGCGCGCCGTGCCCTTGCCGATCTCCAGCGCGCGCCGGAGGATTTGTTCCAGGCGCCCCGGCGAACGGCGTTCGCCCACCACTACGTCGATGGTGTGCTCGCGGAAGCGCTCCAGGCGCTTGAACTCGGCCACGGGAACCAGTCTGCCATCGACATAAAGCTCCTCGAAACCCTCGCGCTGCGCCCAGCGGGCCACCTCGCTGTGGAAACCTTTGCGCGCCTTCACCAATGGCGCGAGCACACGCACGCCGCCGCGCTTGCGCACCGCCGCCTCGGCCTTTTTCAAGATGGCGGCGAAGCTCTGCTTCTCCACCGGCAACTGGCACTTCGGACAGTATTGCGTGCCGAGTTTGGCGAAGAGCAGTCGCAGAAAATGATAAACCTCCGTGACGGTTGCGACGGTCGACTTTCCGCCGCCGCGCGTCACCCGCTGTTCGATGGCCACGGCGGGCGGCAGCCCGGTGACGAGATCGACATCCGGCTTTTCCAACTGCTCCACAAACTGCCGCGCGTACACGGACATGCTGTCCAGGAAGCGGCGCTGGCCCTCGGCGAAAAGGATGTCGAAGGCAAGGGTGCTCTTGCCGGAGCCGCTCAATCCGGTGACCACCACAATCTGGTCGCGTGGGATTTCGAGCGTGATGTTCTTGAGGTTGTGCTCGCGCGCGCCGTGGACGCAGATGGCTTTTGGAAGACGCGCCGCAGCTTTCTCTCCGCGCCTCCGCGTCTCCTCGGCTCCGTGTCTTCCCTCCCCCTTCTCAGCCTGACCGTGTCTGGGTTTCAGCACCGCTCCGAGTGCCCGCCCAGTGTGCGAACCTGTTGCGGCGTGTTCCGCAAGCACCGCCTCCGGCGTGCCCGTGGCCACGACGAGGCCGCCGCCCACCCCGGCTTCCGGCCCGAGGTCGATGAGATGATCGGCGCACTTGATGACTTCGAGGTTGTGCTCGATCACCAGCAGCGTGTTCCCCTGCTCCACGAGGCGGTCGAACACGCGCAGCAGCATCGCCACATCGTCGAAATGGAGGCCGGTGGTCGGTTCGTCCAGGACGATCAACGCGCCTTTGGTGGCGTTTTTGCCGACAGGCGGTTTGTCTGCCACCCCTGCGGGGTGAGCCGTTTTTTGGGCGGAGTCCGGGGGTGTCGCTGCGCTCAACCCCCGGCTATTCGCAGGGAACCCTCCGGGTTCCTGAGATGTCTCGGGTGCGACAGAGACAACCGTTCTGCCTTCCTGAATCTGTGCCGCCCTTTTCCCGGCTTCCGGGCTTCCTGATTTCCCTCTCTTCCTGTCTTCCAGGCTTCCAGATTCCTCCCTTTTCCTGATTTCCTGGTTTCCTGATAATTTCCTCCCGCCTTCCTGGCTTCCTGATTCCTCCCCGCGTCCCCCCGTCTCCGCGTCCCCGCGTCTTCCACTCGTGCCCGCGAGATGGCCGACGAGCTTGAGCCGCTGGGATTCCCCGCCACTCAAGACGTTGAGCGATTGGCCGAGCCGCAGGTAGCCCAGGCCCACTTCCGTGAGCAGCCGCAGCGTGGCAAGAAGCGCCTTCACCGAATGCGCGCCGCCCCCCGCCTCGCGTGTATCGGGCTCGAAAAACGCCATCGCCTCGGTGACGGTCATTTCCAGAACGTCGGCGATCGACTTGCCGCGCAACCTTACCCGCAACACATGCGCCTGGTAGCGTTTGCCGTCGCACTCCGGGCAGCGCACGAAGAGGTCGCTCAGGAACTGCATCTCGATCTTTTCAAAGCCCATGCCCGAGCAGCGGTCGCAGCGCCCCGTGCCGGAATTGAACGAAAATGCGCTGGCGGTGAACCCCGCCGCCATCGCCTCCGGCCGCATGGCGAAACGTTCGCGGATGGCATCGAAATGGTCCAGATAAACGATGGGGCTGGAGCGCGGCGTCCGCGAGAGCTGTGACTGATCCACCATCACCACCTCGCCCACAGCGTCCGCGCCCACAATGAGCCGACAGGCTCCCGCCTGTTCCTCCCCGCCGTCCATTCCGCCCTTGAGCTTAAGCAAATTCCGGTAGAGCACTTCATGCACGAGCGTGCTTTTGCCGGAGCCGGAGACGCCGGTGACGCAGGTGAACACGCCGAGCGGAAAATCGACATCGACGCCGCGCAGGTTGTTCTGCGCCGCCCCTTCCACGCGCAGCCAGCCCTTGGGCGCGCGACGCTTTGCGGGAATGGGGATGATTTTTTTGCCCGTGAGGTAATCGGCGGTGAGCGTGCGCTTCATCTTGGAGAGAGGCCCGCTGTAAACGAGTTCGCCGCCTCCCTCGCCCCGGCCCGGCCCGATCTCAACAATGTGATCCGCCGCACGCAGGACGGCTTCCTCGTGTTCCACCACCACGAGCGTGTTGCCGCGGTCGCGCAAATCCCGCATGACCGTGAGCAGGCGGCCCACGTCTCGCGGGTGGAGGCCGACCGTCGGCTCGTCCATGACAAAGAGCGTGTTGACGAGCGAAGCGCCCAGGCAGGTCGTCAAGTTCACCCGTTCCACCTCCCCGCCGCTGAGCGTCCGCGTGGGGCGGTCGAGGCTCAGATAGCCCAGCCCCACGCCGGTCAAATACCGCAGGCGCGAACAGACCTCCCCGCGCAGCATCGCCGTGGTGGCTTCCTCCGCTGGCGCTTCTCCGCCGCCGGGTTTTTCGGAAAACAAAGCGAGCAGTTCATCGGCAGGCAACGCCGCGAGTTCCGGCAGCGTCTTCTCCGCCACGCGGTAGCGCAACGCCGCAGGCTGGAACCGACCGCCCCGGCAATCCGGGCAGACCGTGTAATTCCGGTAGCGGCTCAGCAACACGCGCACGTGCATTTTGTAGGCCTTCGTCTCCAGCCATTGGAAAAAGCCGCTTACGCCATACCAGAGCCCCTCGCGCCAGGTCTCCTCGACGCTCGCTCCGGGCCGTTCGCCGTAAAGGACAAAATCCTGGTCTGCCTTGGGCAACTCCGAGAAGGGCGCGCTGATATCGACCTCCCTCGCGGCGCAACCGCGCAGCAGATCGCGCTGGCATTCCTTGCCGTTCTCCGTCTGGAACGGCTTCACCACGCCCTGCTTGATGCTCAGGCTGCGGTCAGGAATCGCCCGTTCCAGGTCGATGCCAATCACCCTCCCAAAACCCCTGCACGCCGGGCACGCGCCCAGCGGGCTGTTGAAGCTGAAGAGCCCGGGCGAGGGCGGCGTGATTTCCTCATCGCAATGCGCACAATGCCAGCCCGAGGAATACGGCAGAAGGCGGACGCCCGAGTGCGTTTTCGCGGGGGATTCCGGCAATACAAAAGCGATCTGCCCCTTGCCAAAGCGCAGCGCGGTTTCCACCGCCTCGAACAGGCGCGCGCGGTTCTCGTGGGTCGCCGCGAGCCGGTCCTGAATGACACGGACCACGGCGGGCAGCCGCTGGAGAGACGCGGCGACGGCGGGTTCGTCCGTCCGCTGCATCGTGTCATCGATCCACACCCGCAGATACCCCTGACTTTGGAGAAACGCGAAGAAATCCGCCGGCTGCGTCCCGGCAGGCGCAGGCACGCCAAAGGTGACGAGCACAGTTTGGCCCGCTGCTTCCGACAGGCATTGATCCACAATGGAAGCGGCGGTCTCCGGCCGGATGGGACGTCCGCACGACGGGCAAAACGCCCGGGCGATGCGGGGGAAGAGGAGCTTCAGGTAGTCATTGATCTCAGTCATCGTCCCCACCGTCGAGCGCGTGGTTTTCACCGGGTTGGACTGCTCGATGGCGATGGCGGGCGGGATGCCGAGGATCTGGTCCACCTTTGGCTTGTCCATCCGCTCCAGAAACTGACGGGTGTACGGGCTGAACGTCTCCACGTAGCGGCGCTGGCCCTCGGCGTAAAGGGTGTCAAAGGCGAGGCTCGATTTGCCGCTGCCGCTCGGCCCGGAAACGACCGTGAGTTTCCCGATGGGAATGTCGAGGTCGAACCCCTTGAGGTTATTCTGCCGCGCGCCGCGGATCTGGATGAAATGTTCAGTGCTCTTCACAGCGGCTGGATAAGGTGGGACTCTCCAGCCTCGCCCAGAGTGCCGCAGATGGCAAGAGCAGAGGCGCGCAGCGCCAGGTAAAGGGCACATGAATAGGTGATGAGCCGCCTCGGCCATCTGCAACACACCTCCCCATGCACACCTCATTTCAAACTGTTTCTCTCTTTTCTCTCCGGTGTTTCTCTTGATTTCGAGGAACTTATGAAACTCGAATCCTTTTCGGTCCGGACCTTCCCCCCTCCGAAATTGTTCTCTGGTTAACAAATCTCCACTGTACTCTCGTACTCTGCGTTTTTTTGAGTTCGGATATTACGCTATATGGGCACCAGATTGATGCTGTGCGAAACTGGCTAAAGATCAGCGGAATGACCTGCCAGCCGAACGGGCCTTGGGTGGAGCAGCAGGCGCGCAATCTCGTTTACGATCTGGCCGAGCGGGGCGAGAAGGCTTCCTACTTGATCAAAGATGGGGACAAAAAGTTCACCGCCACATTCGACGAGTTGTTTAGGAGCGAGGGAATCAAGGTGAAGAAGCTGCCCCCTGCTTCTCCCAATTTGGATGCGTTCGCGGAGCGGTTCGTTCAAACAATCAAGAACGAGTGCGTCGATCAGTTCGTGGTTTTCGGCGAACGCCACTTGGAATATTTGATCCGTGAGTACGAGGACTATTACAATACCGTTCGTCCGCACCAAGGGATCGAAAACCGGACCATCGGAACGACGATGCTTTTTCCACATCTAGTCCACCCGATCCTTCGGAAGTCGAGTGCGACTCCAAATTGGGCGGCCTTTTGCGGCATTATTACCGAAAAGCTGCCTAAAACTGGAACGCACTCACCGGATTTTCGCATGTTATATCCTGCTGATTTCAAGTAAGTTCTGATGGAACGATAGGTTTTTGCACCACGCGGCAGTAGAGAACAATGCACACGGCAAGCGAGGAACTGGTCCATTCCTCCATCAACTATGGCTTGTCATAGCTTGCTGAAGAAGACTGAATGCCGCATCCAATTCAGCTATTTTATCTTGGACTGCATCTAACCCCCCTTCATGTTGGGCCATTTCCATTTCAGCAGCTAGCATCCTCATGTGTTCTCCGCCAATGTTGGCTGCGGAGCCTTTTATGGAGTGTAAATGTAGTCTGGCTCCTGCTGCATCTCCTTTTTCCAAGCATTTTTTTAAGAGAGCAATTTTTGGGGGCATTTCCTGCAAAAAGATTTCGACCAACTTCTCCGCAAAGATTCTATTATTTATGAGGCGCGCAACCAGTCCATCCTTGTCAAAAATCAATAGGTTAGGATAGCCAATAGCCGTTTTTTGAGAAGACACATTTGTTTCTTCATCGCGTCTAATGGTTGTTGAGCTTGATGAAGCCTCTGTGGGCAGCCATGGAGCCAATGCATCGACAAGAGCATCTGGCATCACAGGTTTGGATACATAGCCGTTCATGCCGGCCTCTAAACATTTTTCACGGTCCCCCTGCATCGCACCAGCAGTCATGGCGATGACAGGAATATTGTGATTGAGGACAGCTGATTTGGGATTGCGAATGAAACGGGTCGCTTCAAGGCCGTCCATCTCGGGCATCTGAACATCCATAATCACCAAGACATATGGAATCGTCTCAAGAGACTTCAGTGCCTCAACACCATTTGCCACGGCATCTGCGCGTAACCCGAGTTGTTTGAGCATCCCCAAGGCCACTTGTTGATTGATGATGTTGTCTTCGGCCAATAGGATGCGCCCTTTACATCCCTTAAATTGCTTCAGATGTCCGCGAGCCGCAGCAGAAGTGCCTGAGGAAAGCGGTATTGGGTTCACGCCTGCAGACTTCGCCAGCACCATGGAAAGAGTTTCCAGCAACTCGTGGTAGCGGATTGGTTTGGTGGCATAAGCCTCAAATCCGATCTCTTTAAAGTACTGAGCATCAAAGCGTTTTCCCAAAGAAGTCAGCATCACCAAATGCATACACTTCAGACGCTCGTCTCCCTTGATGATCTTGCCAAGGGTTCCGCCGTCCATCCCGGGCATTTGCAAGTCGATGATAGCCATCTGAAAAGGGTCCTTCTCCTCCAATGCGTGGTAGATGGCTTGAAGCGCTCCAAGTCCATCCTGTGCCTCCGATAGGTGCATCCCTTTGGATTTTAGACGCGTAATCAGGATTTCACGATTAGTGGCATTATCATCCACAACGAGCGCCCGCACACCACACAGATCGGCTGCGGGGTGACTTTCTGCCTCTTCTCCGCCCGTCTGTTTACCCAAGCGCGCAGTAAACCAAAACTCCGAGCCCATGCCCTCTTTGCTGCTCACACCAATCTCGCCGCCCATCAGTTCTGCAAGTTGCTTGGAAATAGCAAGGCCAAGGCCGCTGCCGCCATACTGACGCGTGATGGATGCATCCACTTGACTAAACTTTGTGAAAAGTCGACCAATCTTGTCTGCAGGAATGCCAATGCCGGTGTCGCTCACAGTAAAACGCAAAAGAACATCTTTCTCACTCTTTTCGAGCAGCGAAACCTGTAGAACCACTTCACCGACATGGGTAAACTTGATGGCGTTGCCGGCAAGGTTGGTAAGTATCTGACGCAGGCGTCCCGGATCCCCACGGAGCAGCGTGGGCACATCCAGATCGACAGCGCATAGGAACTCGATTCCCTTTTCATGCCCCCGCAAAGCCAGCGATGCGGCGAAATCCTCCATGAGACTCGACAGGTCGAAATCTAATATCTCCAAAACGAGTTTTTTCGCTTCAATCTTTGAAAAATCGAGGATGTCATTGATAAGGTTGAGCAGTGATTCTCCGCTGGCACGGACGATTTCGGTGTAACGGCGCTGCTCATCGTTGAGCTCTGTATCCAGGAGCAGCCCAGTCATGCCGATAACCCCATTCATCGGGGTTCTGATCTCGTGGCTCATGTTGGATAGGAACTCGCTCTTGGCAATGTTGGCCATTTCTGCCCGTGCGGTAGCCTCCTCAAGACGGCGATTGATGCCCCTAAGTTCTTCCTCCGCCTTTTTGAGCTTGGATATATCCACAAAGCATTCCAAGAGTTTATCCTGACCGTTCATTTGGAAGTGCTTCACGGTTTTTAATATAGTCAGGCGACTGCCGTCCGCCCGGACCAACTCTCGCTCGGAGTTGTCCACGTTCTTACCCAAGTCGCATACGGGGCAGGCTCCCTCGTTTGCAGGACACAGGAGGGAATGGCATCGCTTCCCCAGAAGATGATCTGCCGGAGCGCCAAATAGCGTGGCAACATAATCATTCACCCGCTCGATGACCCGAGTCGCCGGATCCACGATTACCACTCCAGCGGGAAGGCTATCCAGCAGGATGCGCTGCAAAGCTTCGCTTTCGCGCAACTGCTGGCGGCTTTGATATTCCAAAGTCACATCACGGAATACAAGCACCGCCCCATGGACACGTCCACTTGCGTCGTGAATGGGGGCGCAACTGTCGGCGATTTGTCGCTCCACGCCATCGCGGGCAATAAGCGAGGTGTGGTTTGCCAGTTCAATGATGAGATCCTCGCTCAGGGCGCGAACAACAGGAATGTCGGCCTTCTGCCGGGTCAAAGAGTGGATAATATAAAATACCTCGGAGATGGGTCGTCCCGAGGCATCACTTGTATTCCATCCCGTGAGCACCTCGGCCACGGCATTTAAACTGACCACATTCCCCTCTTGATCGCAGACGATGACCCCATCGCCGATGGATCGCAACGTGGCTGAAAGACGCTCTTCACTTTCACGGAGTGCGGCGGTTCGCTCAAAGACCAACCGCTCCAGTTCTTCGCGCCGACGAAGAATCATGTTCATCACCGCGGCTAGCGCGGCGGTTAGCAGCAGTCCTGACAGGGCAACCAACCAGGCCGTGCGCGCCGGGTAGAGGAGCAAGAACTCCGGCCCAGCGTGGGCGGCTACAGAAAAAACCTTGCCGAAGGCAAAAACGGGGCGCGAAATTACATACTCTGTGGCTGGAGGAGGAGCATCAACCCAAGTAGTGGCGAGAGACTCCGGCACGGTATCCTTGCGCAGGAGAGAAAGCTCCATGGGCACTGACTTATCCAATCCTGCGCTCTTTAACAGGGTTCCCATCCGCAGCACAGCCAAGGCGAAGCCGCGCAGTTGCTTGGGATTGTCTCTTTCAAAGACAGGCCGAAACAGCAACATTCCCTTCTGGTTGCCTGTTTCCTGCACCAAGGTGGTGGGGGCGGTGGCAGTGGAAAGGCCCGTGCGCATTGCCTCTTCCAATGCAGCGCGGCGCAGCGGTTCGGAGCCGAGATCGAACCCCAGTGCGCGTTCATTTGCTGTCAAGGGAGTCACACGGAAAATGGGATAGTACACTTCCCGTCCGTTCGCCGTGATTCGCTTTCCGTTCTCGTCCTTCTGCCAAATCTCAAAATCCTTCAGTCCCATTGCACGGGCTTCCTCCTCAAAACGCTGCTTGTCTGCCGCTGCCACTGCCGGAATCCACTCCCAAGCTTGGACAGCTTGATTTTTTGCAAGATACTCAGTGAATCGCTTGAAATCCTCTGGAGACACGGTGGAGTTATTCTCATAGAAACGCGCCAACCCCTCCAGTTGAGTGGCGCGGATGTCGTGCAGAGTATCGGCAATTCCTTTTGTGTGGTTTGCCGCCAGCTGCCCAAAAGCCTCTTTACGATCATGAATCTCGCGCTCGTGGGTTATCCACGTAACAAATAGAGTCAGAGCCAGACCGAATGCGATCAACAAACCCAGTTCAAAATGCCGCATTCTGAAAAGCAGCTTGCCGCTGATCTGGGAGCGCCAAAGCAAACGGGCAATGCCAACCGCCAGGATCGTCATCATCACGAACGCAATGAACATGGGGGGACAAAGGCTGCGGGCAAGCATCTGGTTCCAAGCGCTGGCGTCGATATCCATGCCCAGCACGGCGAGAATCTCGCCATCGCCTTTGTACGCTCCAGAGCAGATGATCAAATCGTCCAAGCCTTGGACATAAGTGGTCTTGTGATCATGTTGCCCATTGATCGGGTTCTCATATTCGAATTCCACCCAACCGCTGCCCTTGGTCTTCGCGACTTCCTGTATTTCCTTGCGGAAACACTTACCCCCCGACCAATCTTTTTTGTCAATCCAGTTCTGACCGACCAGTTCTGGTTTAATCGGATGAGCCAGCCATGTCATGTTGCGGTCGTAGACAAACGCGTAAAGGTCGCCTTTGTGAAATTTGCCCTGTGGGTTGTTAATTTCCTTTAGAAGCCGCTCCCGCCCATGCTTCTTATAGAAGTCCACCGCCTTGAGAACCATCCCATGGGCATCCTCCGTCGTTGCAAGGCCATACATGACCGTCTGCGGGTCAAGGATGGGGATCAGCGCAGAGACCCACTTGCCCCAGCGATCTGTATATGGACCTTCGACAAACTGGATCCTACCAGCAAAGACGCGATAGCACCCTTTCGGAGCCTCGCTGTAAATCTGTCCAGGCGGGGAGTAGTCTTTCGAGGTGGTCGGTTCACTGTCCACAAAGAAAAAGAGCGTTCCATCGGCTTTTCGGCCGAGAAGATAAACAAACCGACATTGCGGGTTGGCCGAACGCACAGCGGCGAGTTGTTCCTTTATCCGCAGATAATGAGGGTTAACCAAGTCCGCCTCCGTGCTTGCAAGTGATTGAATGTGATCAACATTTACCGCCTGCGCCACCAACCGCGTATGCTTGAGAAGATCGGCGCGCATCTCGCTGTCGACATGCAAAACCATCCACCAAGCAAAAAACACCCATGCGAAAAAAATCGCGAAGCAAACACCTGCGGCTGTTAGGCGCATGTTTTTCATAACATCAAACAGATTGTACAGCCATCCCATAGCACGCTGGTATAAGATGTCGAGTCTCTAAATTACTGGCTCGAGCGGGAGGATTCGGTCTTCTATTCCCTTCTTTTTGAGCTATTTATACTGGTTTTACGGGATAACTCAAGCTTACTTTTCACTGCTCGTTTTAACACTTCCACTGCTTTTTACTGACAGTTTTACTGACACCTGCCGTGAAGACGAGGCACGGGAAAATGACCCCACCCCACCGCGAACCCGAATACCTTGCACGTCTCGGTGATGGGCAGGATGAAATTGGCGGCGGAGCGAGAGATACAGTTGGAAGCATTGGCCGAGCGGTTCGCGCAAGCCCCGGAAAACCGGGGCTCGCTGCTTGCCCGGGCCGCCGCTGCACCCACGCCAAAGGGAACCAAGCGCACCGCATTGCTAGATGTCCAGCCGGGCTGGTCGTGGGGGAATCTCCACATGGAGGTGGATTTGGCCGGGAAGATTGCGGTTCGCTACGGCCAGCAGCGAGGGGAATAGCCGGTCGGGCGATCAAAAACAAGGCGTTCGTAACCGAGAAGCTGGTCTGCATACCATTTTGAAAAAGCATGGCATGACCAGTGCTATGGTTGGCCCTGTACAAGTTTACTGCCCGAGACACCGCTCGCGACCGGGTGCGAGGCTTGGATACTGGAGCTGACGATTATCTGGTCAAACCGTTCGATTTGGACGAACTCTTCGCCCGACTGCGTGCCCTGATCCGTCGTG
>Ga0073936_10007881_pt1 | contig 13694 bp, 12 predicted proteins | sample AliMusrvi5mmetaG_FD_87041 | JGI IMG/M metagenome (GOLD analysis project Ga0073936, IMG submission 87041) | Freshwater lake bacterial and archeal communities from Alinen Mustajarvi, Finland, to study Microbial Dark Matter (Phase II) - Alinen... | ecosystem: Environmental > Aquatic > Freshwater >... | reverse complement strand
GTGTTCTTCGCCATGGGTTACATTGTTGGCCGCAACAATCCCTCCAAGGAAGCGGTAGAGACGGCCGCGAATCGCGCTGCTATCGACGCGAACGGCGCAGAGAAGCGCGGCGCCATTGTTGTCGACCCGGATGGCTCCAAGCCTTCCCCGACAGCGGAGAAGCCCGCCGAACCGGCAAAGCCTGTGGAAGAGGCCAAACCGGAACCAAAGCCGGAGCCGCCCAAGCCCGCAGAAAAACCCAAGGCCGAACCGCCAAAGCCTGCTGAAACGAAGAAGGCCGAGGCCAAGAAGCCAGAAGAGAAGAAACAGCCCGAAAAGCCCAAGCCCGTGGAAAAACCAAAGCCGGTGGAAGCCGCCGTCGGCGGTATGCCGCAAGCTGGCCAGACCTACCTGCAGGTTGTTGCAACCGAGAAGGCTACCTGCCAGGCGATCGCCGATACTCTTCGCAAGAAGTCGTTCCCGGCGATGGTTGTTCCTGGACCGGAGAAACAGGATAAGATCTTCCGCGTCGTAGTCGGTCCGTTGAAGGACTCGGCTGCGGTGGCCAAGACCAAGATCGATCTGGAAGGAATCGGCTTCAAGGGCGCTTACGTGCGAAAATACTAGAGTGTCATTTGTACCTCTAGCGGAACTATCGGCGCGATCCCGGCCGGGGCCGCGCCTGCCGGAATGGCTGCGCAAGGGCGCGACTCATTTCGAGTCGGTCCATTTGCTGAAGCGCGATCTTCGCAAGCTCAACCTGCACACGGTGTGCGAGTCCGCGCGGTGCCCGAACATCCACGAATGCTTTCATCGTGGCGCGGCAACGTTCATGATCCTGGGCAATCTGTGTACCCGCGGCTGCGGTTTCTGTTCGGTGCCGAAGTTTGCGCCGTCCAAGCAGGAGTCGCCGCTCGATCCGGACGAACCCGCGAACGTTGCCAACATGGCCGCACAGATGGAATGCAAGTACGTTGTGATCACGAGTGTGAATCGCGACGATCTTGCCGACGGCGGCTCCACTCATTTCGCCCAAACCGTGACCGAGGTTCGCAAGGCTCTACCCAGTGCCCGGATCGAAGTGCTGACTCCCGATTTCGATGGCAATATGGATTCTGTCGCCCGCGTTCTCGATGCCGGTCCCGATGTCTTCAACCACAACATGGAGACCATTGAGCCGCTCTACCGTCGCGTACGCCCGCAGGCTGGCTATCAACAATCGCTCGACGTGCTCGCTTTCGCCCGCCGCTATCGTCCAGATATCCTCACCAAGTCAGGGCTCATGGTAGGACTGGGTGAAGAGCCGGCCCAGGTCGAGCAGTTGCTCCGCGACCTGCGCGGCTCCGATGTACACGTCGCAACCATTGGGCAGTATCTGCAGCCGGCCCGGCGCAACCTGCCGGTCGCCGAATACGTGACGCCCGAACAGTTCGACCGCTATCGCGACTATGGGCTCTCCATCGGATTCCAAATGGTGTTCAGCGGGCCGTTTGTGCGCAGTTCGTACATGGCCGACATGGTGAACGAACAAGCGCGCTCATGAACTACTTACTGGCGGCCTTGACCGGTGTGATCCTGATCCTGCTCTATCCGAGCTTCAGCTACACCGTTCTCGCGCCCATCGCGTTGACGCCCCTGCTGTTTGCAATGGCGCGTGAATACAGGACCAAGCAGCGCTTTCTGTTGGGCTACATCGCAGGCATCATTCACTGGTTCGGGGTCTGCTACTGGATTCAGGCCGTGCTCGCCAATCATGGCGGAGTAGGCGAGTGGGGCGGCTGGGGCGCTTACGTGCTGTTCTGCCTGCTCAAGTCGATTCACTTCGGCGTGTTCAGCATGCTTGGCGCGGTGGTTATCCGCACCCGTTACGGCATTCCGGTGATCGCCGCCCTGTGGGCCGGACTCGAACGAACGGAAGGTCCGCTGACCATGTTCCAGTGGTTGATGTTGGGAAATGCCGGAATCGACATGGGCGTGCCGATGCGGCTGGCGCCGATCACCGGAGTCTATGGCATCTCGTTCGTGTTTGCCATGATGTCGGCCATCGTGGCCGCGGCTTTGATTCGCCGCCCGCGTAAAGAGTTTCTGTGGGCCGCCGGCCTGATGCTGATGTTCCTGCTGCCTTCGCTGCCGGAGGAAAAGGAGCCGCAGGGCGCCTCCGCGGTGGTGGTGCAGCCCAATATCTCAGAGAACCAGGAATGGAATCACGACGCTATCGATAACATGCGCCAGCGGTTGAACCTGCTCTCGCTGCAGGCGAGCCTGAAGCCCGGCCAGCCGCCGCCCAGCGTGATCGTGTGGCCTGAGGCGCCGGCGCCGGTCTACTATTCGCGCGACGAAGTCTTGCGCAAGCAGGTGACCGATCTGGCTCGCATCACGCACAGCTCGATTCTGCTCGGCACAGTCAACTATCTCGATAACGGCACGCCGCTCAATTCAGCGCAGTTCGTAAGACCCGATGGCACAGCGGCGGCGCGCTACGACAAGATCTACCTGGTGCCGTTCGGTGAATTCATCCCGGCGCCCTTTGGCTTCATCAAGCAGATCACCTCTGAAGCCGGCGCATTTCAGCCCGGCACTCAGATCGTCACCTATGAAAACAACGGCCTGAAACTGGGCTCCTTCATCTGCTACGAATCGGCGATTCCGCACCTGGTGAGGGAGTTCTCCAGGCAGGGTGCGCAGGCCCTGATCAACATCTCCAACGACGGCTACTTCGGCCACAGCGCCGCCCGCGAACAGCATCTGGAACTGGTCCGCATGCGTGCCGCCGAAAACCGCCGCTGGATCGTGCGCTCCACCAACAACGGGATGACATCGCTGGTGGATCCGGCGGGCCGAGTGGCGCAGCAGATCCCGTCGTTTATGGAAACCACCGGCCGCTTCGGCTTCACGCCAATCTCCGAAGTCACGCTGTACGCACAATATGGGGACTGGTTTGCCTGGCTGTGCCTGGGGTTTGCCGCCGCGATGCTGATCTATTCGCAGTTCCCGAATTACGTTCCCGAGCCCAAGCGCGGCACGCGGGTGTGATAGAACAAGCTCATGCCCCAGCGCACCATCTCATCTGTCGACGAATTGAAGAGCCTGGTCGGCCAGGAGGTCAACGCAGGCGACTGGTTCCAGATCACGCAGGACCGCATTGACTCCTTTGCCAGCGTAACGATGGACCGGCAGTGGATTCATATCGACGTCGACCGGGCCAAGAAGGAGTCGCCCTATGGCACGACGATCGCCCACGGTTTTCTATCGCTGAGCCTGCTGAGCTATCTGCTATTCCAGGCCATCCAGCTCAATCTCGGCTTTGCGCGCGCCATTAACTACGGCATCAACCGGCTGCGTTTTCCCACCGCTGTTACCAGCGGCGCACGAGTGCGCGGTCATTTCATACTGCAATCGGTCAAGGATGTTGACGGCGGCATTGAGATCGTCTGGGCCATCAACGTGGAAGTGGAAGGGCAGGAGAAACCTGCCGTCGCGGTGGAATGGGTGCTGCGGCAGTACAATTAAGGTTTAGGGCACTGCCATCAGCCACCATCACCAGGACCGCGAATCCGAAGTCCACGCCTGCACGCAGGGGCACGAGCATCGCGTCTCGCGGCTCGAAGACCACTCCGACGGTGCTTCAGGCCTGCACTGCGCCCACGATGCCCCGCGCCTGCTTCCTCCCGTGATTGGTGGCGTCATCCTGCTTGCCGTGACCGTCTGGCAGGCCGCGCAATCCGATAGCTTCTGGCGCACGCTGGTCTCCTCGCAAGGCAGCCTCAACGACTGGGTTCGGGTCCTTCTCGCCGTTTCCATCCTCGCCAGCTTCTGGGACGGCTTTCAGGAGGCCGTCAAATCGATCCGCCAACTCCGTCCGGACATGAATGCGCTGGTGCTCATCTGCATCACTGCCGCCTCCGGCCTGGGTGAATGGCAGGAGGGCGCGACTGTCGCATTTCTGTTTTCGATCTCCCACCACCTGGAAGCGCTCAGCCTCTATTGGACCAGCAGGTCAGTCAACAGCGGCCAACCGTCAGTTTACGGCGGTGAGCGCGGGGGCAGCGAACGCTGGATCGAAAAATTCGCAAAACTATATACCCCGGCGGCCCTCCTGATTGCCGTTCTGGTGGTGCTGCTGCCGTCGCTGATGGGGGTATCGGGCGGGTGGAGGTACTGGTTGCAGCAGGGGATGGTTGTGCTGCTGATCTCCTGTCCCTGCGCCCTGGTGATTTCCGCGCCGGTTACGTTTTCCGCCGCCATTACCTCAGCCACACGAGCCGGATATCGCCTCCAAAGTGGATCCCAGCTGGAAGCGATTGCCTCCGATTCCTCAATCAATCCATTGCTTTACGATCACGCCCGGCGTGCCATGAACGTGGTTAAGCAGAACGTCGGATTTGCCGTTCTGGTGAAGTTGGTGTTCCTCACCCTGGCCTTGCGCGGCGAGGCAAGTCTGTGGATCGCCGTCCTGGCCGACACGGGCGCAATTGTCGCAGTGACTCTTAACGGCTTGCGGATGTTGCAGGCGCGGGTACCTGTACCCGCATAAGAACTACGACTCCTACCCATCTAACCCGTAGGATTGATGAGAATAATACGGTACAAAGGTACATCGGTGGTTTACGAAGCTTAACAGCAATGGCAGGCAGTACTCGCCGCGGCGGTTGGTCGCGGATTTCGAGTTAGCTCCGGGAGGGAGTCGACAGCTATGTATCGAGTTGAGAATCAGGCAAGATTGCAAGAGTGTGTGGAGGTCGGGCTGAATTGCGAGGAATGTGTACGCTCTTCGGCATCAACAACTGCCATGTTTTGCAATAGTTTGGCAAGCGACGGAATAGACGTGGCGTTTCGCCTGATGTATCACCGCACCGAATGTCAGCCAATGCATGCCTCCTTTTATTTCCACTACATCCAGGCTGTGCAGCCAAATTCCGAGGAACTTTTTGCGGCAACCGCTTAATCTTTGAAACGAGTGTGGTGGTTCGCACGTAAATTAGTTTGAGGAGACTACTCTCAAATGTTACGTTGGGGACAAACCGGCATGACGACAACGAATCCAGGCTTTCAAGCGCACTTAACTGGATATCACCTGACGAAAAAGGAAACAGAACTCTTGAATGTGCTCCGGGATCACTCCGGCCAGTGCCTTACCAGGGAATTTCTGTTGAGAACCATCTGGGGTTACGGGCCCGGCGTTCGCACCCGAACGCTGGATGTTCACATTCAACGATTACGCCGTAAGATGCAGGAATTGGGCATCACCGGGCAGATCCAGACCATTCTTGGCTGCGGTTACTGCTGGCAGGCCGCCAGCAATACCATGGGTTCGTACTCGGCCGCCTAACAGCACTTGGCCCGTGCGTACTTGGCGCGCATCCGTTCATCGGAGAACCGCTGCCACTCGTCGCGCGAGTGGGGGCGTTGGTGTGTGGCCAGGTGGCGGGCATAGGCGTTCTCGTCGCCTAGCTCTCGCAACAGTGCGAGAATGATCCGGCCAAAGGTCCGGATCCGGCTCATATCTCTTCCGCCTTCAATTGCGACATCACAAACGGGGACTCGCAGGTTCGCGAGTCCCTCGTTCCTTTTAGCAGCCCGATCCAGAGCAGGATGGAATCGATCAGGATCGTGGTCACCAGCACCAGGAATACTCCGCACACCACCGCATCCAGCCGGTTGTTGAAGATCAGCGTCTGGGTGTCGGCGATTTTCGCCGCGCCGATTTTGCCGGCAGTCATCGCTCCCTCCAGTTGACTGGCCGCGGCGAGGAAACCGATGCGAGGCGCCGGGTCGAAGATCTTCTGCCATGCGGCGGTAAAGGTCACCATGATGAGCCACACCAGCGGCATGCAAGTGATCCACATGTATTTGGTGCGGTGCATCTTGACGAGGATGGTGGTCCCCACGCACAGCGCGATGATCGCCAGTAGCTGATTGGCGATGCCGAACAGGGGCCACAGCGAGTTGATGCCGCCCAGTGGGGTCCACCACGCCCTGATACAGGAAGTAACCCCAGGAGAGCACAATTGCGGCGCTGGAACCGATCACGCCGGGCATCCAACTGGTCCGGCCCAGCGGTTTGTAGAGTTGTCCCAGCAGGTCCTGCAACATGAACCGGCCAACGCGCGTGCCGGCATCGATCACGGTCAGGATGAACAAGGCCTCGAACATGATGGCGAAGTGGTACCAGAAGCCCAGAATCGCCTGCCCGCCTCCGCCTGCCGCGAAGATATGCGCCATGCCGAGCGCCAGCGATGGTGCCCCGCCCGTACGATAGAACAGCGTAGACTCGCCTACGGATTTCGATAGCGCGGCCATTTGATCGACCGTGACAGGGAACCCCCACGATGTGATCGTCTTCACCGCCGCCTCGGCCGATGAGCCTACAATCCCCGCCGGCGAATTCACCGCGAAGTACACACCCGGATCGAGCACGCAGGCGGCAATGATGGCCATGATTGCGACGAAACTCTCGAGCAGCATCGACCCGTAGCCTACTGGCCACGCATGCCACTCCTTCGAGATCATTTTCGGCGTGGTGCCTGAGGAGATCAGCGAATGGAAGCCAGAGATGGCGCCGCAGGCGATTGTGATGAAGCAGAACGGAAAGATCTTGCCGGCGAAGATCGGCCCCGTGCCGTCGATGAACTGTGTGAATGCAGGCATCTGCAAGGTCGGCCGCACGAACAGAATCCCGATACCCAACATCAGCACCACGCCCAGCTTCACAAACGTGCTCAGGTAGTCGCGAGGCGCAAGCAGCAGCCACACGGGTAGGGCACTGGCGAAGAAGCCGTAGACGATCACCGCAAACGCCAGCGCGATGCCGCTCAGCGTGAAGTACGGAGCCCAGGTGGAGGAGTGCGCCACCCACTCGCCGGCGAAGATGCTCGACATGACGAGCAGAAATCCGATCACAGAGATTTCGAGTACTCTGCCCGGACGCCAGAATCGCAGATAGAGGCCCATGAAGACTGCGATCGGCATGGTGGCCGCGATCGTGAATGTTCCCCATGGCGAGCCTTTCAGCGCGTTGACTACCACCAGCGCGACCACCGCCAGCAGGATGATCATGATCAGCAGCACGGTGAGCAGGGCAGTGAAGCCGCCCACGCGGCCGATCTCTTCGCGGGCCATTTGTCCCAGCGATTTTCCGTCGCGCCGCATCGACGCCCAAAGGATGATGTAATCCTGAATCGCCCCGCCCAGCACTGCACCGATGATGATCCACAGCGTCCCTGGCAGGTAGCCGAACTGTGCGGCGAGCGTCGGGCCTACCAGCGGCCCCGGTCCGGCAATCGCCGCGAAGTGGTGCCCGAAGACGATCCATTTATTGGTGGGTTCAAAGTCGTGCCCGTTGCGCAGCCGTTCCGCCGGCGTGGCGCGATTGTCGTCCAGCAGCATCACCTTTGAGGCGATGAATTTCGCGTAAAACCGGAACCCGATCAGGTACGTGCAAACCGACGCGACAACCAGCCACATGCTGTTGACCGGCTCTCCGCGATTGATGGCGATCCCGCCCAGGCAGAAGGCTCCAAGTATAGCGATGCCGGCCCACACAAGCCGGCTGAGAAAAGAGGGCATGAATGGATTATAACCGGGCGGGGGCGGGACTGAGGATGAGCGGCGCGGCTGTTTTCGAAGGCGCCCGCATCAAGAGGCTTCTTGACCGGGCGCACAGGCGTCTGTCATTGGTCAGGAATGACCGCAGGGAGTCAACAGCCTAGTTCTTTTTCTTCTCGACAGTGGTAGTCTTTTGCGTTGTTGTCTCTGGATTTGTCGCTACGGTACCATCCGGGTTCATCGTTGCGTCTGTCGTCTTCTTTGTTTCTGTCGTCGTCGTTTGTTCTGACGAAGTGGTGGCAGCTGGCGGAGGCGTTGCTGAGGTTGAAGGGGGCGGGGGACTCTGCTGGCATCCAACGAGAAGGATGCTCATCGCTGCCGCTGCAAGTACCGGAATGCTGTGTTGTAGCAATTTCATAAGGCCGAGCTCCTTTTGCTCGTCGCATTGGTAAGGAGCACGTTTCCTGCCAGTCACTGGAGATGGCGTTCATTGAAGTTCACCTTCCAATTTCGCTCCCTTTGAAAGTTTGGAATATTTGCAATTGGACATGCGAAACCGCCTGTCCCACCACGATAAGTCCCACAATTAAAATGGTGCGGCAGGCGGTTTCGCCCAATGCCAAATAGTTTTGTCTCGACACTCATGTCGAGACGTTTGAAGTTGTGAAAAACGTGTCCCGATGAGTCGGGACACGGCAGACACGAGTGTCCGCGCTACGATTTCACACCGTTTGCAATGGTTTTTTCGACAACCACGTCGGCCCTGCTTACGCGACTACTGGCGCGATCGCTCTTTCCGTCGTTGCGATCGCGTAAGTGTTTCCAGCTTCATTCACCAACGCGGAAACAATGATCGACACCGGAACAGTCCGGCCGTCCTTGGTCATTCGCTTGATGACTTGCGCCTCAATGACACCGGCATGCCCCTCTTGCTTCAATGCCGCCAAGGCCTGGTCCCGATCGCTCTCCTGCATCATGTCCAGAATGTTCATCGACAATGCTTCTGCCTCGCTCCATCCATACATCCTTACCGCTCCGGGATTCCAGGCCAGAATGTGTCCCGACATGTCCTGCACCACCATCGCATCCTGGGCATCGCGCACCATTACGGCAAGGCGTCCGATGGCTTCGGAGTTCTGCAAAACCAGCTGTGCTTTTTTGATGATGGAAATGTTGGTGTACGTGATGACGGCCCCGTCAATCACGTTTTCCAAGGTCCGATAGGGCCTGATTCGAAGCAGGTACCACTCGCCCGCAACGGTCTGGACTTCCAGTTCCTTTGGAATCAGGCCATCCAGCACCTCTTTGATATCCTCTGCCAGGCGGTCATATCCAATCAGATTGGAGCGGATCTGGTCAACGGGGCGGCCAACATCGGTTTCGATCAGATTGATCACACTGTCAATGCTTGGGGTGAAACGGAGAATGCACAATGCGTGGTCGACGAAGACGGTGGCGATACCGGTGCCGGCCAGCAGATTCTTCATGTCGTTATTCGAGCGCGACAGGTCAGCTACCTTGGCTTGCAACTCTCCGTTTACGGTTGAGAGTTCTTCGTTGACAGACTGCAGTTCTTCCTTCGAAGTCTCTAACTCCTCGTTGGTGGATTGCATCTCCTCGTTCACCGACTGCATCTCCTCGTGGGCAGACCGCAGCTCTTCATTGGAGGTTTCGAGCTCTTCGATAGCAGTCTGTAGATACTCGTCCTTTGCGCGCAATTCCTGCTTCAAGCCAAGGATGTATCCGTCGAGATTGAGGCTGGGTGCGCCTGCGCCGTCCACTTTATCGACCTTCGCTTCGGCCGGAGGTTTTTGTTCCTGTGGCGGCTGTTCCTCGATAATTACCAGAAAAAGGCCGTTGTGAAGAGTTCCTGCCAAATCGATTGGTACAGGAAGAACAGTCAAATTTGCCGAAGCGTCATCCCCATCGGTTTTTATGCTCACCTTCAGGTTGTGAGTTGGCAGCCGCAACGAAACCGCACGATGCAGGGCGACGGTTAAATCGCCGCGCAACCCTTCACGTGCCATCCGGAAAATATTCATGCTGGCTTCGCCGGGGGCCGGTTCCAGGTAGCGGCCGGTGCGCCCGAGAAGGTAGTGGATATCGCCGTGTTCACTGACCAGCGCGCCAACCGGAGCATAGTGTTCCAGCAGGGTCCGGACCGCAATCTCGTGCCATGGAAGTTTGTTGTCTTTCAGGACGCCGCTGGCCGCCTGCCTGGCGGTTTCGTCTCCCACCGGGCGAGAAAACATCCTGGCCATTCCCGGGCGAAGCGACAGATCGTCTACTCTCCGCTGATAGATTTTTGACTTGCGATCGAGCGCCGTAAAGAGGTTGCCGAAGTCACCGACACTTTCAGAAGAACCCAACACCAGCATGCCGCCCGGGTTCACCGCGTAGTGGAACATCGGAATCAATCTCTTCTGTAATTCCGGGCCCATGTAGATGAGGAGATTCCGGCAACTGATCAGGTCGAGCTTGGAGAATGGCGGATCTTTGATGATATCGTGCTCGGAAAAAATGAGCATGTCGCGAATCGTTTTGTGAATATGGTAAGTGGCGCCCTCCGGATTCTCCTGGTCGAAAAAATAGGCCAGGCGTTCCGGTGAGACGTCCGCGATGATGCTGGATGGATAGACGCCGGCTCGTGCAAAGTCAATCGATTCGCGGTCGATATCGGTGGCGAAGATCTGCACCTTGAAACTTTCTTTTAGCTCTTCCATGCGCTCCCGCAGCAGGATGGCGAGGGAATAGGCTTCTTCGCCCGTGGAGCAGCCAGGTACCCACACTCGAATCACGGAGCCAGTTGCCCTGCCCGAAAAGATGCGCGAGATTACCTGCCGCTGAATCTCTTCGAAGATTTCCGTATCGCGGAAGAAATTGGTGACGCCGATCAGCAGATCGCGAAAGAGTGCGTCCACTTCGTTGCGCGTGAGTTGCAGGTAGCGGATGTAGTCTTCCAGCCGGTCTATCTGGTGGACCGACATACGGCGTTCTACGCGCCGGACGATGGTGTTCCGCCTGTACCCGGAAAAGTCATGGCCAGTCTGGGTGTAGAGCAGGTGAAAGATCTGTTCCAGTCCATTGGTGGCGCGCGGAACCCGGGTGGACGCGATTAAAGGAGACGCGCCGAACGCGTGGGCAACATAGGCGAGCAACTGGGCGGGCATTTCATTGGGTGGCATCACGAAGTCCACCATGCCGGTCGCAATGGCGCTGCGAGGCATGCCGTCGTATTCGGTGGTTTCCGGGGCCTGTACCATGGCCATGCCACCCTCGCCTTTGACTGCCCGCACGCCAAGTGCGCCATCACTTCCGGTGCCGGAGAGTACGATACAAATGGCCCGATCGTGCCGGTCCTGGGCCAGGGAGCGAAAGAAATGGTCGATGGGAAGGCGCACGCCGCGGGCCAGAGTGGGCTCCAGCAGTTGCAGCGAGCCATCCTGAATTGCCATGTCGCGGTTGGGCGGGATGATGTAAGCACAGTTCGGCTTGATCACCATTCCATCCTCTACCTCAAAAACCTGCATTCTGGTGTAGCGGCGAATCAGCTCAGTCAGGATGCTCTTGTGGTCGCGGGCTAAATGCTGCACCAGTACGAACGCCATGCCTGGATCGCTGTCGGCCGGCATAGTGGAAAAGAACGCCTCGAACGCAGCCAGCCCGCCGGCTGACGCGCCTATGCCCACGATCGGGAATTCCGTGCTTTGCCTTTCTGGAGGTGGTTCACTCTGGGGGGGCTGGGCAATCTCATCCATGGGCTGATTTTCCTCTTTCGCGAGCACAACCTTGGAACGATTGGCGCAATTCATGATAGAGCATTCTGAAGCCGCGCATCGAACCGCGCCTGGTTTCCTTGAAAGACGATCAGCCGGAACGCGCGCGCAGCGGCATCTGACCATCTGATGTCATCTGACCGCCGCCAGTCATCGACTCTTTTCCTCCATGGGCTTGGGGTGGCAAATCAGAGTTATTTGCCGGGCTATTGCCTCAGGCGAGAGAATATAGCCGATGCACCCGCTGGCAATGGCACTTTCAGGCATCTCCGGCTGCCGTGCCGTGTCGGTTCTTTGCGCGATGGTGATGCCTCCCACCTCTTTGATTCCACACAGCGCTGCCGCTCCGTCGCCATCAAAGCCTGAGACGATGATGGCGATCAGTTTGCCTCCCCAGTGCCCGGTCAGTGAGCGCAGGAAAACCGTGATCACATCCGGCCAGCCCCGTGGCTTCGATATCGGCTCCAGGCGGAACGCCCCGTTGAGGACGTGCAGGTCACGATTTTCCGGGATGATGAACACCCTGTTGGGAACGATCAGCAAATGATCTGTAATCAGCTCAACCGGCATATCCGTGTAATTTGGAAGGATTTCATGCAACTGGGTGGCGACGCTTCTGATGTGGTTTACGATGACGACCGCGATGCCGAGATCGGGCGGCAGATTCTGCAGTAACTTGATATAGGCATCCAGGCCACCTGCGGAGCCGCCGACACAGGCGATTGGGAAATTGTTCGCGGTACTATCAGCATTCATTGGGGTAGCAACACTCTGGAAAGCACTCCATGGGCCGAATGGAATGGACACTTACATGCTGACCGGTGCAGGAGGAGGTGAACAATGTCAGGCGCTGCCACAGCCATGAAACTTGAGAGCCAGGTCGAGGCCGTTGAGAGTATCGCGATTGAATTTGAGGAATCGGTTGCCACAATTCGTCCCGACGAAAGCGAAATCGCCGCGGTGGCCTATCAGCTCTGGTTGGGTAGAGGCTGTCCCGAGGGATCCGCTGAGCAGGACTGGTTTCAAGCGCAAGGGATGCTTGAGAACGCGCTGCGTGCGCAGTCCGAAGTCTTATTCGAGTGCCACTGGCAAGGACATTGGGAGATTTGGGAACGAGAGTGGGCCGAACCGCGCTGGATCAGCGATGTAGTGCATGTCAGGCGCTGACGGGGCGAGTCGTGCCGCTGACGTATCCCACGTCATTCGGGCTGCCCCCACTCACCGTAGCCGAGCGCTGCGTCCTCATTGTCTTTAGACCACGTTTGCCTCGCGTCTTCGGGGATCAGGGGCCAGACCCGAAGTTCGAGAAACTGCCGCAATCGGTCTTCCTGCACCGGGCCTGACCCTGCAGTTGAGATCCGGTCTTTCCGGTCCATGAGAGCGTGCCGGATGGCTTCTGTTTTGGATACTCCGGATAGCTTTGCAAGTTCCTCAGCAAGTCGCAGGACTTCGACGTTCTTTATTCTTAACGCCATGGTTTAATTGTGCCAAAAGTACACCTTCGGTTGGCAAACCCGAATTGTAGGGCGTAGGTCATAGCGAGTGCCGGTTACAGGAATTCCAAATGCTCCACGCCCGCCCCCGTCACGTAGGCAGGCCGGATCCGATTGTCAAAGGTCACCAATTCTCCGCTATTCTCAACTGCCAGGCCGAGCAGGTAAATGTCGGTGAGTTGCTTCGGGCCTTGCACCACGTCAATGTCGAAGCGCGACCGGTCCGTAAGGCTCAGCGCGCATGGCCAGAATTCGTGACCAGCTAAACCCGTTCGCAACTGGGCCAAATGACGGACTGCCATTCCTGGAGGCAAGTGGCGAGGGTACGAAGGTGAACTTGAAATCCGGCAGAAGCTGTTTTCTGTCAACGCGCAGGTCGCCCACCGGAAGCCTTCCGAATGAGAGTCCAGCCAGACATGGGCGCGATTGTGGTGAACATGATCAGGGTCCACCAGCGCGAGATGGATCACAAGCCCTCTTCATCCCGAATGCGCCGAATCAACTCTTCGGTCACCACCTCGCCACCGGTTCGGCTGAACAGCGGCACGCCGTTTCGGCTCACTAGCCCTTTAGGCGCGCGGTTGCGCAAAGCTTCGATGATCAAGTCTCCAGCTACTTTTCCGATACTCTGTTTCTGGATGGTGGCGAGATTACGAAGCGCATCAAGTGCGATGTCATCGAGATCCAAAGTTGTCCGCATTCTTGCATCCTAGCATCAAGTGCGGAGGCAGCAAAGCAAGGCCGCATGCCCCGGAGCCCCGGAAACATGCGGCCAATCCTACAATCCCTAACCCCACACAAAACGGGCAGGGCCGGTTTTACCCCGGCCGAAGCCGGGCTCTGCCGGCCCCTATTGCGACGCCATCGCTATGGCGCGCTGGCTCGGGGGAGGTGGTGGGGG
>Ga0073936_10007880_pt1 | contig 13696 bp, 9 predicted proteins | sample AliMusrvi5mmetaG_FD_87041 | JGI IMG/M metagenome (GOLD analysis project Ga0073936, IMG submission 87041) | Freshwater lake bacterial and archeal communities from Alinen Mustajarvi, Finland, to study Microbial Dark Matter (Phase II) - Alinen... | ecosystem: Environmental > Aquatic > Freshwater >... | reverse complement strand
CTTTGCTCCCGATGGAGGCGCGGACGAGACGGAAAGGAAGGCCTGGGCGATTGCGGCCGGCGAGGATTCGGCCGACCATAGCGGCCATAAGCAATAGGATCTTCTTTGGTTGCCACGCGATATCCCGCTGTGTGCCTTCTCGCAGCCCGTCATGTTTGAAGGAATCATCACCATCAACAAAGTCCTGGAACGTCATGGAGACGACTTGGGTTGTCCGGTCGAAAACGGCAACCAGGTTCGTATTGAACACGCCGGCCGCAATCGCCCAGGCCTTCCTTTCCGTCTCGTCCGCGCCTCCATCGGGAGCAAAGAAAGCGATAAATGATTTGTAAAGGTTCCGCCACTCCTTCACGGGTCGTTTGGGAAGAGCGAGCGGATCGAGAATTTCCTGGATCATCCTCTGAAGAGGGGTGAGGCTGAAACTAATTTCGCCCGCATCCTCCGACTCGGCAGTTTGAGGAACAGCGCGGACTTCATCCACCTCCTTCGAAGCATCCCATCGCCACACCTCTGCAGTCGCAGCCTGGGAGAGCGCCTCTACACCCTCAGGGTGGCTGGCGCCCCTTTCAAACACGAGCGGGTCTCCTGCAAAGGTTACAAGATTCATCTGTGGTGCCTAAGAGCCTGTTTGAAAACTCGGTTTGGAGTTCCGCCTTTAGGCGGCGCCGTGCAGAAACCGCCTAAAGGCGGGACTCCAAACCAGCCGCAACGGGTCTCAATGGTCGTTTTCAAACAGGCTCTAAGAGGTTTCTGGCGTCGATGGAGCAGGCTGGCCGGCCTAGACCCGGTTCGGAGGATTGGCTGGAGCTGGTCGGCTTCCGAGACTGCAAGGTCTTGAAGCCCGCGAGTCCGGGTTTAGCGACTGCAAAGCCGCCAACACTCGCGGGGTGAGTTTCACTGCCCTGGAAGCCAATCCGTGGATAATGATTTTGCTGATCGCGTTCATGGGTGTTTTAGTTGCTGTTCGGGCTATTTATGAGCAGCCAAAGGTTGCTCTCGTTTCTATAAGGAATAGACCACACGGCGATTGCTGCCTCCTGTCTCCTGCATTACAGTTTTGAAGGGATAAATGAGACCGGGCGAACTGGATTTGCTCAGTGCAGAACTGGAACCACAGGCTCGACCGCATCACGGCTGACCCAGCCCTGGTGGCCATCCTGTGTGCGGATGAGTGCGAAACGGCCATGGGGCTTTACGAAGCCCACCATCGCTCCCTCCGGGAGTGTGAAGAGCGCCTGGCCCATGGTGACCGGTGAAACCCGGGCGGTTGCTTCCTTGGCGGTAACGACCGCGCGGTCAAGCTCGGCCCAACGGGACCCAATGGCAGCCACTGTACCCAACAGGGCAAGCACCAGTGCAATGCGAGCCAGACGAAGTGTGGGTCGCGCTTCTGGCAGCAGTAACACCGCCAGAAAGGTTGCTGCCAACAGGAAAAGAGAGGCTGCGCCCAAGCCAGCCCAAACATTCAAGCTGAACCCGTCCGCGTATCGCGACGCCCAGGACGTCGCAGCTATAGGGAGCTTCGCCCGTTCGAGAGCGAGCCTGAGGTTTGCGGCTACATCCGGATAACTGGGCGCAAGCCAGCGGGCGCGCTCATAATTGAGGATTGCCGCGCCGGTCTTGCCCGCACGGAGTTGGGCGTTGGCCAAGTTGAACAGGACGGGTGCGGAGTAACCTTGCCTGGCAATAATGCTTTCATAGCCGCGAGTCGCCTCGCTGAAGTTGCCCTCGGCGAACGCCCGGTTGGCGGCATCAAACGCCGAGGGCTGTTCACCGGCACACGGCAGCCGGGCCAGACAAAGTGCAGCCCAACCGAGCATCATACAGGACCATCGAATCCAACGCCCGGGGAGGGGGCTGACAAAGACCATTCGTCGCTGGCTTCGGCATGGTGGCGGTGGCGGCGCGGGAGGCGATTGCTCCGATGCTGGTGGCTGTTGGCTCTTGTCCTCAGGAGGCGGGTCGCCCTCTTCGCTTCTCCCGCCGTTACTGAACCTTTTTATAACCTCCAGCACCTCGGGTCTCATTCGGAGCACGCCCGAGGCCAGACCGCGGGTGATGAATCTTGGGATCTTCATTTGGCTTCCAGTCTCTTGAGTTCGGCGTTGATGATCTTTTGCCACTTCTGAAGGTCGGCTGCGGGAAAGGTGCGGCCGGTGTAGGTCACTTCGTCGGCCAACTCGAACACGAACCGGAAGCCTTCGGCTTCGCCGTTCATGCGGGCGTTGATGTCGGCCAGCGTGATGGTCTGCGCGGGCAAGTCCCAGTGCAGGCCGAGTTGATTCTGGAGAGCGCCCCGTGCCGCGGCGAAGAACTCGGACACGGCTCCCTGCGCCGCGGCGCTTTCCATAGACTTAACTTGTGCCTGGACCGCCCGGCGGGTGTTGGCCAGAAGCAGGCGGTGCGGGTCGTTCGCCAGACGGTGCTGGCGCCGCAAGAAGGCATACACGCCCAGGAGCGCCAGGGAAGGCAGCAGCGCGCCTGCCGCAAGCCAGGGATTGAAGAACCACGGGCGCAGGGTCGCCGTGAAGCGGCCCGGCCCCAGCTTGTTGGGGACCATGCCTGGGTCGGCAGAGGGCGCAACTACGGGCGCGAGTTGCGTTGCCGAGCTCGGCGTCGCGGAGGCGGACGCGGTCTGCCCGGGGGCAACCTCGATGCTCATCGGGCGGGCGGACCGAGTGACGTAGTGCTTTGTCTCCGGGTCAAAGAAGCTGAACGCGAGGGCGGGTAAGGTCAGCTTGCCGCTCTGCAACGGCACGAGCGCCTGGTCAAAGGACTTGGTGCCCGAGCATCCGGCGCTGTCCTCGGGCGCGAACTTCGCGGTGGGCTTGTAGGTCTTCCACACGTCGCTCTTTTCCAGGCAGGGGGCAACGACGCGGTCGAAGTTGCCGGAGCCGGTAATCCTGATATTGAGCGTCACCGGGTCGCCGGCCGCCGCTTGGCTGGGGGTTGCTTCAGCCGCGAGGTCAAATTTGCCAACCGCGCCGGTGAAGGTCGCGGGACGGTCCTCCACGGGCACGGAGAGGATCTTCACGGCGCTGGGCTGACTACTGAGCGCGACCTCATTCTGCGCCGCCGAGCCGAAGAAATTATTGAAGAACGCGTCGTTGAATACTTCGTCAAAGAGCGAATTACCGAAAGGACTGCCTGCTCCCGTGCGCGGTCGCTGGATCCGCTGGCGCACGGTGACGGTGGTGGGAATCTCGACACTCATCTCGTACTCGCCGGCCTTCACGGCGGTGATCGCCGTTGCCCAAGTAAAAACCGTATAAGGCACGCCGCCTATGACCTGCTGGCTGCGCGCCGGCTGGTCGCCGAGCTTATTCATGGTGAAGGCATCACTGTTCAGCCGAGGCAGCCCGTCCACACGCAGTTCCACGCCCGCCCGGAAGAAGGCCTTCAGTTCAACTGGAACCAGCTCGCCGACATAATACTCCCGCTTCGGTGCAACGAGGCGCAGGAAACCGAAGCTCGATTTATCGGGCGTAATTTTGTCCTCGTCGTCGCTGCCGTTAACGGCAGGAGAGGGTAGACCTATCTGGCCCTGGCCACTCCCGGGCGCTGCGGAAGAGGAACTGCCGGTGCGCTTGAGCACCTTCAATACCAGCGGGCTGGTCTCGAAGGAATCACCGCCGCTGCCAGCTCTGATGGCGGGGATGGTGAACGTGCCGAGCTGTGTGGGGCTGACAATATAGGTATGAATGATATTGGCGGACATCGCGCCATTGATGACCTGAATCTGGCTCGACTGGCCAACCGGCTGGAATGACAAACCCCTAACAGCGGGGATCTCAGGGGCCTGTTGGCCCTGTCCCTGCACGGTCACAGTGAGTTGCGCCGCGTTCCCGAAGGCGATTTCGGCGGGCTCCAGCGTCGCCGTTATGGCCGGTGCCTTGGCGGCGGCTCCCCAAGCGCCAGCCAGCAACAGGGCAACGGGCAGGATGGAGCGCCGCAAGCGGGCGAGAAACCTGGCCGCGCGCCGTCTCTGGGATCGCTCGACCGCGCGCAGTGGGCTGCAAGTGTCACGCGTTGCTGGCTGGCCGTCGCACGTGGTTGGCGCGGTCATCTGCGGGCGCTGTCCCGCAAGCTTAAGATTCTTGCTGCGATCATCATTGTTCATACGCCGTGCTTCGATCAAACGGGTTACCAGTCTTTGAGCGGCTCGTCATTGCGTGCGGCGGTATTGCCGCGAGTGGAAGGCTCGAGGGGCATCTTGCGGTCGCCGCTCTTGAGTGAATCGAGCAGCTCTTTGGCTTCCTGACGGGACATCTTGCCGGGCTCAGGCCTCGTGTCGGCCTGCTCCTGACCGGTCTGGTCAGGCTGGGGATTGCGGGCCTGGGGCTGTCCGTCCTTCTTCGTTTGGTCAGGTTGCTGGCCGGGTTGATTCTGCTGGTTCTGCTGCTTGGGTTTCTGGTTCGCCTGATCTTGTTTGTCGGGCTGGCCGGAACCGGCGCTTGGCTTGTCCTGCGGGTTGTTCTTTTGCTCCGATTTGCCCTTGTCCTGGCCGGAGCCGGATTCCTGCTGCTTGTCCTGTTTAGCCTGATCCTTGTTCTGCGGCTGGTGGCTCGGCTGATTGTCTTGTTTGTTCTGGTCCTGGTCCTTCTTCTGGTTCTGTTTGTCCTGCTGACCAGAACCACCCTTCTGCTGATCCTGCTGGTTCTGCTTATCGTTCTGTTGGTTCTGGTCTTTGCTCTGCTGGTTATCCTGTTTGCTCTGGTCTTTATTGTCCTGCTTGTCCTGCTGTTTCTGCGGATTCTGTTGCTGTTGTTGTTGCTTCTTCAGCTCCTCCAGCTTGCGTTTGACAAGGTCACGGTTGTACTTCGCGTCACCATCGTCGGCCTTGAGTTGCAGCGCGGCCTCGTAGGACTGGACCGCCTGTTCCCAGGTCTTGACGGTTTCCTGGCTATTGCCCTTCTCGGTCTTTTGGCCGATTCGGTATTGGGTGTTACCGAGATTGTAATAGTCGTCCTGCTGCAGTTTCAGGTCATCGGTCTTCATGGCCTTAGCGAACGACTGGGCCGCAGCGTCAAAGTCGCCGGCTTTGTAGGCGGCAGCGCCGTGATTGTACTGCAGCGCGGGCTTGGCTGGGCTCTTGGCGGCAGCCTGGCGGTAATCCTGTTCCGCTTTGGCATAGTCGCCTTTCTGGAAAGCCTTCTCCCCGGTCTGCACCGATGCCTGAGCGGAGTCGGCAAAGGCCAACAGTGCGACCGCGGCGGTGGCCGCAGCGGCGACACGGCCCGGGCGCGCCACTTTGTTCCAGGAGGAAGCCAATGCCGGGCGGGCGGCCACCGGGGGCGTCTTCGCCGTCTGGCGCCGGCGGATGCCGATCAGGGGCTCGATCGCGAGGCAAAGCAGGCCCAGTGCCAGTGGCCACTGATAGCGCTCGGTGTAAACCTTGTTCATGCGCGAGACCAGTTCGTGCCGGGTGAACTGTGCCAGGCCTTTCTGGTAAATGGTCTCCAAGCCCTGGGCCTGCTGGCCCAACGGCTGATACATGGCGCCGGTGGCCTCAGCGATCTGCTTCAGCATGGATTCGTCGAGCCGTGACTTCACGAATTGCCCGAAGCCGTCCTTGGCGAATTGGGTGCTGCCCTTTTCATCGGCCAGCGGGATCAATTCGCCATTCGCGCTGCCGATGCCCACCGTGAAGATCTGCAGGCCGTGCTTGCCCGCGGTGCGCGCGGCTTCGAGTGCGCTACCTTCGAGGTCTTCGCCGTCCGTCAGCAGCACGAGGATCCGTTCGTTGCTCCCCTTGCCCTCCAGGGCGGCTTCGGCCTCATGGATGGCGGAGGCGATGTCGGTGCCGCCGCGCGGGATGATCCGGGTATCAATGGCGTCCAGCGACTGTCGGAACGCGTCGTAATCGAGCGTGAGGGGGCATTGCAGGAAAGCGTTGCCGGCAAAGGCAATCAGGCCGACACGGTCGCCGTCCATGTGCGCGAGCAGGTCTTCCACGGCCATCTTGGCGCGCGTGAGCCGGTCGGGCTTCACGTCCTGGGCCAGCATGCTCTTGGAGGTATCCACGGCGAAGAGCAGGTCGAGCCCTCGGCGTTTGGCTTCCTCCCAGCGGAAACCGATCAGCGGCCGGGCAAGTGCAATTGCCAGGCAGGCGATACCAGCAACCACCAGTGCGCGTTTGACTTGCCGGCGGGCACTGCTGACTGACGTGGTGAGCTGGGCGATGAGATTCTCCGAGGCAAACTTCTTCAGCTCGGCGCGCTGGCGGGCGTCGAACCTACGGTAGCGCCATAGCAAAGCTGCGCAGGCGATCAATCCGACTAATAACCAGACAGGGTGTGCAAATTTCATAGTGTGCTTCGAGTTGGTATGTTCCAGTGCAATAGGGCGAAATTCCGTGCGATCAGGCTCCTGGAAGCCGGCGGAAACGGGTTTGTTCGAGGCCAAGCGTCAGGCCGAGCAGCAGCACGCCGGGCACCACGGCAAACGCACACAGCTCGTGGTATTTCTCAAACTTCTTCATGTGGTGCGTAGTCATCTCCAGGCGGTCGATGCTAGCGTAGATCTTCTTCAGGGAGTCGGTGTCGGTAGCGCGAAAGAACTTGCCGCCGGTCTCATCGGCAATCTTCTTCAGGGTCTCTTCGTCCACATCAACCTTGGCCATGGCAATACGCTGGTTGCCGAACTGGTCCTTAACCGGCACCGGGGCTTCTCCCTGAGACCCGGCGGCGATTGTGTAAACCTTGACGCCCATGGCCCGGGCAGCCTCGGCCGCCGTCTGCGGCGCCACCTTGCCGGCGTTGTTCATGCCGTCAGTGAGCAAAACGATTACCTTCGATTTTGAGGGTTGGTCGCGCAACCGGTTCACGCAGGTCGCAATGGCCGAGCCGATGGCGGTGCTGTCTTCGACCAGGCCGATCCTCACGCGGTCCAGGTTCTGCTTGAGCCAGTCGTGGTCAAGCGTGAGTGGGCTGACGAGGTAGGGCGCGCCCGCAAAGGCGACCATGCCGATGCGATCGTTGGGGCGGGCCTCAATGAACTTGCCGACGACCGACTTGACGACCTCGACGCGGCTGGCGGGCTGTCCGCCGAGGGTGAAGTCCAAGGCTTCCATGGAGCCCGAGACGTCCAGCGCCAGCATCAGGTCCACGCCGCTGGCCTGGACCTCCGTGCGGCCCTGGCCCCATTGCGGCCGGGCAAGGCCAAAGACGAGGAGTGCGGCTACGAGCAGCCGGAGCATGGTCGTCCACCGGACGGGACGGCTACGGGTTTCGCGCGCGACGGCGCGGGCGATTTCGACGTTCGAGTATTCGACGGCGGCCACGCGACCCTTGCGCCCGCGCCATAACGCGAGCAAGGGTAACAAGGCGAGCAACCATAGGAACTCAGGATTCAGGAAACGGATCATAGGATTACCAAGTGTTGAGGAATTGGAGCTTCATTTGATTTCATGGGAGTCCCGTTCGTGGTTAAGCCGAGACGGTCTCGCCGCACGAGGCTCCCGTCTCATTCGCGTGGATCGAGGCGTTGGCGGCTGCCGGGGCCGCTGCAGGCGGGGTGCCTTTTGCTGTCGGCACCGGGTCAGAGGCGGTTTCCTGCACGAAGCTCCTCGCGCTGTCGTGCATCGCCTCCAGGTCGGGCAACGAGTAGCGCCAGCCGGCAAATTTGGCCAGGTCGCAGTGTTGGAGGAACTCTCCGAGCAGCGCCCGGTGCGATTCGAGCATCGTATGCCGCACTTCCACCAGGTCACGCAGGAACTCCTCGGTCGTCAGGTTGGGCGCATGGAGGTGGAATCGCTCTTCGATATAGCGGCGGATAATCTTCGAAGCTGCGAAGCAGTATTCGCGCGCCTGGTCCGGGTCCATGAGCTGGCGGGCCTCTTCGAGGTATTGGAGAGCGATTTCGTACGGCAGCCTCGTGAGGAACTTGCCGCGGCGGATCCAGCGCCAGGCCGCGAACGCCATCGCGGCCAAGATAATGACGCCGGCCGCAACCGCAGCCCAAGGCAGGGGTGTGGGGAGATGCCTGGGCTGCCGGATATCCCGGATGTCTTCCTCGGAGGAGGCAGGAACCTGGGAAGAGACCGGTGCGGCCGGCGTCAAATTGATGTGACCGGGCCTGGCGTTCGCAGGCGCGGTGGAGCTGGTGCCGGGTCTCGTGGCCGGCGTTGAAGTCTGGAGCGCTGAGGCGCTTAGGGCACCTAACAGCAGGCTAAGGGTCAGCACGCCGCTGCGGACCACAATCTGGTGAGTGAAGCTAACGTGTTTCATCGTATTCTCCGTTCACGGTTCTTAAAGAACGACCTTAGCGCCGGTTCATACGGTTCGCTGGTATCAAGGTTCAGGGCATCCACACCTTCGCCAGCCAGAGCGCGGCGGAGGTTGTCCATTCGCTGCTTCGCCAATTCTGCAAAGTGACTTCTGACGCTTTCGTCGGTAGTGTCTAGTTCGATTAGTTCACCGCTCTCGGCGTCCTCGACGGATAACTGGCCGACGTCGGGCAGTTCGGATTCGCGCAGGTCATGCACGTGGAGTGCCACCAGGTCATGCCGGCGGCTGGCCAATCGAAGGCCTCGGCGCAAGTCAGCCAGCGCCTGGTCCTGGTTGGGCAGCTCGAAGTCGGAGAGCAGGAACAGGATTGCGCGGCGGCTGGTTACCTGGTTGGCGAAGTCGAGCGCGCGGACGATGTCCGTGCCGCGCGAGTGCGGCTCGAAGAACAGAATCTCACGGATGACCCGCAGAACGTGCTGGCGGCCCTTCTTCGGGGGGATGTATTGCTCGATCTGGTCGGTGAAGAGGACGAGGCCAACCTTGTCGCTATTCCGGGTGGCCGAGAAGGCGAGCACGCTGGCCAATTCGGCGGCCATCTGACGCTTGCTTCGCGGCCCCGAACCGAAGTTGCCGGAGGCGCTCAGGTCTACGACGAGGAGGATCGTTAGCTCGCGCTCCTCTGTGAACTTCTTCACGAACGGGTGGCCAGCCCGGGCGGTGACGTTCCAGTCAATCGCGCGCACCTCGTCGCCGGGCACGTATTCGCGCACCTCGTCGAAATCCATGCCCCGGCCCTTGAAGACCGAATGGTATTGACCGGCCAGCGAGTCGTTGACGAGCCGGTTGGTGCGGATCTCGACCTGGCGCACCTTCTTCAGGATTTCTTTGGCTTGTTCGGTATTCATAGCAAGGCCCGGGAGGGTTGGTTTCGGACTTAGGTCGTTGGACTTTAGACTTTAGACCTTAGACTTTAGACTTCCCTCAGGGAACCGGGATGGTCTCGAGCACCTTGGTGATGATGTTCTCGGAGGTGATGTTCTCCGCCTCGGCTTCGTAACTGACGGCGACGCGGTGGCGCAGCACATCGAGCGCGAAGTTCTTCACGTCCTGCGGCGTGACGTAACCACGACCATTCAGGAACGCCCAGGCTTTCGCCGCCATGGTAAGCGCGATGGTGGCGCGCGGTGAAGCGCCGTAGCGGACATAGCCGTTCAGGTCGATGCCGTAATGCTTGGGATCACGCGTCGCCAGGACGGTATCAACGATGTAGTCCTTGAGCTTGTCATCCACATAAATCGAATTAACAACATGACGGGCGGCCAGGATGTCTTCGGCCGACACGACTGGCGCGACGCGGAAATCGGGTTCGCTGGTGGCCATCGCTTCGAGGATGGCGCGTTCCTCCGCGCGATTGGGGTAGTCCACAATGACCTTGAGCATGAAGCGATCAACCTGGGCTTCGGGCAACGGATAGGTGCCTTCCTGCTCGAGGGGATTCTGGGTCGCCATGACCAGGAACGGCTGCGGCAAAGCGTAGGTTTCATCGCCCAGGGTCACTTGGCGTTCCTGCATGGCTTCCAGCAGTGCGCTCTGGACCTTGGCTGGGGCGCGGTTGATTTCGTCCGCGAGAATGAAGTTGCTGAAGATGGGGCCGTGCTTGGTGTGGAAGCTGCCGTCGCGTGGATTATAGATCATGGTGCCGACGATGTCCGCGGGCAGCATGTCGGGCGTGAACTGCAGGCGGTGGAATTTCAACCGGGTAGCCGCAGACAACGTCTTGAGCGAGAGGGTCTTGGCCAGCCCCGGCACGCCTTCGAGCAGGATGTGCCCGTTGGTCACCAGGCCCACCAGCAACCGGTCCACAAGGTTCTTCTGACCCACCAAAACGCGCGCGATCTCCTGGCGGAGCGGCGCAACCCAGGCGGAAGTCGTGCGCACGGCCTCGTTGATAGCCTGGATGCGCTCATTCGGTCCGCCGGGCTGATTGTGGCTGCCATTGCCGTGATGCGAAACCGGCAAAGGTTGGGGCACGACCGGCGACACGGTACGGCGCGTGGGGGTGCCGCGAAAGCGGAAGGCTTCCAGCTCGTCTTCGGTGACGGGCGTCGCAGCGGCGTTGCTCTCGAGAGCTCGCTCGGCTTGGGGGCAGCCGGCGTTCATACTTGTCTGCTTGTTCCAGTTCGGATTGTTCATAGTGTCAATTATTTCGTCGTTGTGAGCGTCATCGATAGTCGCTCTGATTACTGTAATAAGAGACCACCGCGCGATTGCTGGGACCTTTCGGGGTAATTACAGTTATGAAAGGCTTGCGCCTATATGAAACGCGCGGCGGCGGCCCAACGACTCTTCCGGTTGAGCCTGGCCTCCCTCCAGCCGCAGGGGCGAATCGACGTGGTTTCGTTCGCCACGTAAATCGCACATCTTGGGTTTGAGGCGGCTTTGTCAGGCCTTGTCACTCCGCCTGCGTTCAGAAGTTCTGGTTCTCGCAATCGATGTGTTTGAGTGAGCCGGAAAGGCTCTTAAGATTGGAGATATTGCCTCGGCATCCTCGTTTTGCTGGAGGGAGTTATGCTATATGTGCGTACCCGGACTGAGGCCGTCCACCTGGATTGCAGTCCTGAAACCAATCCGTCCCCATCCTTCGCGACTCCGGCACTACGCTGAGGTTGCGTGGGAGCTTGCCGCGAGAGTGTGCGGGTTTGCTTCGTTCCTGTCCTTGATCCAGGCGCTGCCGCCTGTAACAAGCCACCTGCAGGCCAAGTGATAGCCAGGAGATAGGGTGTTGATACGGTATCTTAGCGCTAAGATACCGTATCAACACCCTATCCCCTCCCAATCAACACGCTTGCAACTGGCTTGTGGGTCCGTGGCCCGTCGCTCCGGAACCAGTGGAGACCTTTGGGTCTGGAGCGCCAAGGAGCATCGGAGTTCCTGAGCCAGCGCAAGACACGCCGGGCGAGGGGCGGTCGCCTTTGCGGCGCCCTCCGGCTGGCGTGCGGCGGGGTAAACCGGCCAGCGAAGGACGCCGGAGGCCTCGGGCAACCCCAGACGACCTAGCGGCTGTTCAATCTCGCTTACCGGAGGGAGCCGGCGTCGCTGGCCGACCGGCCGGGAATATGCCGCGCGACGGTGGAGTTGGTGGGGGCTTCGAGCAATCCGATGTAATCCAGGAGAATGCGTTCGGTTTCTTCGAGCGTGCTATCACCGGCAAGATCCTTGCCTGCGCGGGGGTGGTCGGGTGTTTCGGCGTCTGTGCCGAGATCCTCCGGTTGCTGAGATTGATTGATGGCGGACAAGGGTGCCGGCAAGCCTGGCTGGTCCGCATTCTTTACCGTGATTTCATATAGTTTCTCGTGAGAGGACTGGCGGCTGGCGCGGTCTTTGCTTCGCGCTTCGGCCCGCGCCTCGGTTTCGGCCTTTTCCTGGCAGCGTTGTTTCTCGTTCAGAGACACGATCGGATTGGCCAGTTGAGCCTTGATGCGCTCGCTGTCCTCGCGCAACCAGGAGAACTCTTTGTCGGCTGCGATGCGCTTGGCGGAGGCGTCCCTCAAGGCAGCCAACCAGGGAGCGACGCGGTCGAGCTGGGCATGGCGGGCCGCCGGCACGGTATCCCAAGGTAGTGGGTCGGCCATTTCCGCTTCGCCCAATTTGAGTGCGCTGGTTAGGGACGGCAGCACGATGTCCGACGCAACCCCTTTGAGCTGGGTCGAACCGCCGTCGGGCCGGTAGAACTTGCGGATCGTGACCTTCAACGAGCCTGGGTCGTCGTGGACAGGCAGGCCGACGCGATGCATCACGGCGGCCAGCGACAGCATGGATTGGACGGTGCCTTTGCCATAGGTGCGCGGATCGCCGATCACGAGAGCTCGGCCATAATCCTGAAGCGCGCCCGTCAGGATTTCTGACGCCGAGGCGCTCAACTGGCTGGTCAGCACTACCAACGGTCCGTCATAAAGCACTGAGGCATCGGGATCAGATTCGACGTGCACGTCGCCATCCGCGTCTTTGGTCTGCACGACCGGGCCCTTTTTGATGAACAGGCCGGTCAGCGAGATCGCCTCCTCCAACGAGCCGCCCCCATTCCGGCGCAGGTCGAGGATGATGCCTCGCACATTTTCCTGCTTCAGCTTCTCAATTAACCTGGCGACGTCGGCGGTGGCGCTTTTATGGCCAGGGTGTTTCGGGTTGTCTGAGCCGGAATAGAAAGAGGGCAGCTCGACAATTCCAAAGCGCGAGACCTGGCCGCCGTTGCCGTCCAGGTCAACAATGCGAGCTTTTGCTTCCTGGTCTTCGAGTTTGATCTCGTCGCGCACCAAAGTGATGGTCTTGCGCACAGAAGAATCAGCCGAATCGGCGGGGATGATTGTCAGCCGCACCACGGTCCCCTTCGCACCGCGGATGAGGCCGACGGCTTCCGGGAGCGGCATATCGACAACATCCACGGGTGTTTTCCCATCCTGGGCGACCGCCACGATCCGGTCGCCGATCTTGAGGAGTTTGCTCCGAGCGGCCGGGCCGCCAGGTACGAGATCGCGGATCTTGCAGTACCCGTCCTCAGGTTGGAGGGTGGCGCCGACCCCGACGAGCGACAGGTTCATGGCGATGGAAAAATCCTCAGTCTGGCGCCGGCCCATATAATCTGAATGCGGGTCGTAAGCATGAGCGAGAGAGGTGAGGTAGATCTCCAGCACCTGATCCTCCTTCCATTGCTCAGAGCGTGAAGGGACCGCTCGTAACGGCGGGACAGGGTCTGGACGATTTCGTCGGGCTTCTTGTTGTTGAGCTTCTCCTGCAGGTATTCGTAGCGCAGTTGTTGGCGCCAGAGGTCTTTAGCCTCAGCGAGATTGCGCGCAAAGGGCGCGTGCTGCCGATCCCGCAAGTAACTGTCATTCCCCGTGAAATCAAAGATCTCCGTCTTCAAAAGCTGCTGCACATAAGTGCCCTGTTGTTCACGCCGCTGCTGGAGGCGCTCGAACATCTTGTGGGCTGGGCGCGTATCCCCGCCTTTGAGCGTCAGTGCCTCGAGGTTAGTGCGATAAGGCGCGAATTCCTCAAGGTCCGATTCCAGGAAATAGAGGCGGTTGCCGTCCAGGATCTCGAGATAGCGATCGAGGAACTTGCTCGAGACTTCTGCTGCCTCACGGTGGCCGGAGTAACCAGAATGTTCAAGCAGGCGAGCAGTGACGATGGCAATGTTGGCTTCGTCGCTGCCGATCGCCGAGGTTCCGTGCAGGCGCGTAGTCAACGCCGCGCTGCCCAATGCCAGGATAAGTCCGAGGCTGCCGAGGAGAGACTTGAGTTTCATAATAGTGCGGTGGCTGATTCTGTTGGTTCTATCGCCGTAGTTCTGCCCCTGAACCTGATAGGGCTGGGCTCGGCTCAAGCGCTCGGCGCAGCTCGTGGTTTGGAGAGGCCTACAGGTTGGCTAAGCATGGGATTGGCTTGGGTTTGGGGAAGCGGCTTGGCTG